>Ga0181516_10002105_pt1 | contig 14477 bp, 20 predicted proteins | sample PEATcosm2014_Bin_25_FD_121104 | JGI IMG/M metagenome (GOLD analysis project Ga0181516, IMG submission 121104) | Peatland microbial communities from MTU Mesocosm Facility, Houghton, MI, USA - PEATcosm2014_Bin01_10_metaG | ecosystem: Environmental > Terrestrial > Soil > Wetlands > Peat | place... | reverse complement strand
TATTTCCCTGCTCTGCTGCTTTCCTGTACCAGACCGCTGCCTGAGTGAAGTCCTGCGGAACGCCGCTGCCAACTTCATACAAAGTGCCCATGTAGTCCTGCGCTTCTGCTTCGCCTTGCTCGGCAGCTTTGCGATACCAGAAGACTGCCTGTACTGGATCTAGGGGGACGCCCTGGCCATGAGCGTAAAGCAAGCCAAGGTTGCGTTGAGCGTCTGCATGACCCTGTTCGGCTGCCTTTCGGAACCAAGCGCCTGCCTGTGTGTAATCCTGTTCGACACCGACGCCATTGCTGTAAAGACTTCCGAGCACATACTGTGCTTCGGCGAGATTCTGCCCGGCAGCCCTGCGAAACCAAGTTAGGGACTGTACATCATCCTCTGGAACACCTTGGCCTTTAGCGCAGAGCATTCCAAGGTTGTACTGCGCCTCCGCAAGTCCTTGGTCTGCGGCTTTGCGATACCAAACCGCAGCCTGTGCGTAGTCCTGCGGGACAACATGGCCGTTGGCGTACATAAGTCCAAGGTTGAATTGAGCAGCCGCATCTCCGGCGTTGGCTTTTGTCGTCAACGTCGTGACTGACTCTTCTGTTTGCATGGCGTCTTGCGCCAAGGTTCTGTATGCGCCAGCAACAAGAGCCAAGGCAACCGCTACAGCAAAGAATCTCAAACGCCATCGACGAATACATTTGCGGCTCTGCATCCCGGCAGTAAGGTAATTTCGGTAGCCTGTGGTTTTCATCAGTTCACCCTTTCTTTGTGGATTACAAGAGTTCTTCCGTGAACCTGCTCCTGTATCTTTGGCCGGCAGTAACACTCCCTCGGAACTCGTGGGCGCCGAACCTGAATCTGACTTCTTCCCCATCCGCGTATTGCTCACACGGCAGGATATGAACGTCTTGGTCGTACCGCGGGTTGTCGTCGTCTGGATGCGGATACGGCGGAAAGAGCATCATCGCGCCGGTCTCCAAGTCTTTCATGCAAGTCGCCCACCGCGTTCTCACATTCTCCCTCCAATCGGTGTTCCTTTGGTTGTCGCGGCGTCCTGTGCAATGGTCTTGTACGTGCCGACATTGAAGCCAATGGCAACCGATAAGACAAGCAATCCGATGGACATTCGCTCACTTTTCATCAGTTCACCGCCGCTTGATGCGTGATAATTATTCGGTCTGTCATGTAGACCTCAGTGATCTTTGGGTGACAGGCACAGTCACGCACCAAATCATGAACGCCGAAATCTAACCGCGCCGGGTTCGGCTCCTCTTTGAAGGGAATGATGTGAGCCGCCTTTTCGTAGCGTGGGTCGTTGGCATCGAAGTCCGTAGTTGGGGTTACGATCTCCAAGTTTCCACTCTCGATGTTTTTTACAACAACAAGCCAGCGCATTGTTGCCTCTCGAATGAATTTCGTGTTTCACTGGGTTTCGCAAGGTGCTAATTACTTTTCATCCTCATGTTCCTGCCTCAGCACATCGTCTAGGTTGGAACAACCGTCATCATCGCCCCCGTCGCAGGCTTTGGAGTAGAGTTCCTTTGCACGAGAAAAATCTTGATTGACGCCAAACCCCTCGGCATAAGCGGCGCCGAGACTACCGCAACCACCGGGATCGCCGGAGTTGCAGGCTCGACTGTAAAGAGTCGCAGCCCAGTACGGGTTCTGAACAACACCTTGGCCTTCTGCGTATAGGTCTCCAAGGCTTCCGCAGGCAGCCGCGTCGCCGGAATTACACGCGTTGTAGTAAAGGGTGGCTGCACGAGCATAACCTCCGCCCGCGCCTTGTGCTTCAACAATTAGGTCTCCAAGTCCCTTGCAGCCGATGGCACTCCCCCCACTACACGCCGTCGTGAGAAGGGTCATGGCTCGTGGGCCATCTTGCGGTACTCCGGTGCCGTCTGCATAGAGAATGCCGAGATCGCCGCATCCGTCCTGGTCCCCTGAGTCGCAAGCTCTCGAAAAAAGAATCGCGGTCATGGCGTAATTCGTAGCGACACCCACCCCGTACTCGTACATGGTGCCGAGAGTGAGACAGTCCGCCTCATTGCCCCCATCACAGGATTGCGAATAGAGGGACGCCGCATTCGAGAGGTCCGCAACTTGTTTTTTGGATAGAACCTCACGTCTCAATCGAAGCCAAAAACAAGCGTCCGAGTTGGAACCGACGGAACACGCGAAGTTGAAAAAATTGCCGGCCGCCGCAGGATACCCCGCGTTATTGAGCCAATGCGCTTCAGTGTCGATAACAAAACTCTGCGTCTCGATCAGCAGCAATGCGCACAGTGGGACCGCCAACAGGATCAACTTAACGGCTCTGCGAGAGGGGAACATTTCTTGAATGCCTTCCAGACATTGAAATTCCAGACCCCGTTTCCATGGGGTGCATACGGAGTTTCCCACTACCCAATGTAGTGCATACACAACATTAAACCACGATCCTATGCCGACTCTTAAAGGGTGGCAAACGACATCTGTGTGCGCCTTGGAAGGCGCTTGCGAAAATTGAGGACTGATCGGGGCTGGAATCAGGCGTATCTTGCTGAAATTTCAGGAATTGGCCGCGTCCACATCTCGGAACTGGAGAACGGGCGACGGGAAGCCGGTCTGCGCGTTCTTGAAATGCTGGCAACGAGCTTTCAAATCACCCTGGCCGAATTGATGACTGATCTGTAGCGGAAGGCCGACAGAAAAACTCTCAGGCATCCATTCCAAAATTTGGAATTCAGCACGGCAGAGGCTTGGGCATCAGCGGCAATGTGGCCGGCTTCGTAGGGCGCGGTACATTCTGCGATGAGCGAAGTAGTGCAACAATCCCGATGCTCATAAGGCACTCTTCAATTTCCCTGATCGCCCAAAGGCGGTGTCTAGGTTACCGGGGGTTTCGTTCCCCTCTTGACGGCTCAAAACCGGCTCTAAGGTGGGGTCCGGTTGTCCCTCATTTGTGGATTGCCCTGACATCTTTCTCGTCTGCTTTTTCCGGCGTAACTCGTTTATTTCCAAGCGGTTTAATGTCCTTGCTAATCTGTCTCCTGTTTTGTCCCTCAGCCATGAGCGATTTTTCCCTGTTTTTTTGATCCTGTCGAAGTTCAGGGGCCACGGAAAGCCCCACAGAACCGTTACATTCGTGCGCTCACGTTGGAAGAGGTCGGGGACGGCGCAAGACTAGCACCTCCTCGTTTGGCCGCTCCGGTCAAGATTTTCTCTGGCATTCAGCCGTGGCAGGCATGGAAAGCAGTGCAACGATTAGGCGGATGGTACGGGACTAGACCGTACTGACGAGGCACAGAATTCCTTTATTCCGGGCACGGAGACTTTACCCTCGGCAAGGCATTTCTGGGTGCAGCCTCAGCCCGGCTCACGCTAGATCTGGTTGCGAGTTGCCTCTAACGTAGTATGCTCATTGTAAATAGAAAACCCGCCTGCTAGGGCGGGTCTGTCTACCGATCTTAGAGATGTCGTGGACGCTGATCTCCCTACGCGGATATTACCGCAGAAGGGATTCTGTGTCCAACCCTATCCAGAAAGATCAATATCCCGAACACTCTCAATCAAACGCCGCACTTCCTCTCGCCAGTTTGGAGGAAGCTGTGGATGATCTCCGCCAAACACTGCGTAAAGCCTATCGTGAAACACTTGAAATTTCTCGGAAACGCGTGGCGCAAGCTCTTTCTTCTTCTGGTCTATCAGAGGTTCCAAGCCGAGATTTTCTTCTTCGAGTTCTCCTTTCGGGAAAAACTCCCACAGTAAATCCAAAACCTGTCGAAGAGCCAAGTTCTCTACCGTCTGCTCCTCTATCACAGTCAGCAAAGGGAGAATGATCTCCTCACCTTTGGGGTTCTGTTCTTCCACACTGGCCTCCCCTCTCTGTGGGAAAATCATACACTCAGAAGTTCGCCAATCTCCCAAACGCGATCCGTTAGGCCGCTCTCTAGCGCTGGCGTCACCCTCAGCGTGGTACGTCCTGTAGAAGTGCAATATGCGAATCACTGTGCGTATGCAATTTCTGAATTTACTCCGTTTTGAAAAAATCTGCGAACATCGGCGCGTAGAGGGAACTTGGGGATTATTTTTCGCTGGCCCCGTGGCGGCGGCGGCAAAGTGCCCCCCGGCCCCCTTCGCTGGCAGTGCGGGCAGTCTCACCGCCGTCGAGGGTCGGCTACGATTCGGCATTGCGGGTACGGCATGAGTGAAGGGCAAAGGGCAGACGCGAGCAACCGAGACGTGAGCAGCGCAGCCGAAGGGGCCGCTCACTATTGGTAGTGATGTGGGTCGGAGATGTGCAACTATTAGCTGGAGAGATACGGGGCGCGGTTCACACTCGGAGGAGTGCAACGAATCACCGTTAGAGTACGACGCTGGTCATGGGCCAGAAGGCTTGCGAAACCCCCAATAGCCTGACCAGCCGAGGAGCAGGAGTCCCAGGCACAGATCGATGGGTTGCCAGTCCGCCCGGTGCATCCGTACCGGCAGGAGGGGGTTCAACAGAAGCGCGACCGCCAGGAAAGCCCACATCCAGCCCCGTGGCCCCACTTGGTACACACGCACCGCCCAATATGCCGCGCCCACGGTTGCAGCCGTCCGCAGCACCATGTAGAAGCCGTAGGGATACCTCCCCTCGACAGCGACCAGCAGAATGATTGCCACCAGCACGGTGAGCGCGATTTCCAACACCCGCTTCCTATCCACGAAAAGCGCCTCCTGCGGAAATCATTTTACGCTGCGGTTTTACCGCAACCGCGCCAGACGGTCCGAGCGGCTGAAAAGCCCGGTAACGCTGTGGTAACGATAGAACTGAAACTTGAAGCCAAATGAGGGCAAACAGTGGCAAGTATGAAATCACTTGCAACCATGCGCCATTCGCGGAGACTGGCGAGTTTTGCACAACCCATGCAAACCCATCCGAAATGCCCTAAAAGGCCCTTTCACGGCGATAACACGGGTTCAAATCCCGTCGGGGACGCCAACAAAATAAAGAACTTAGAGAAAATCGAACCAATTTCCGTGGGTTTGAAAGGGTTCGATAAGAAAAGTACGATTTCACTCTTCCTCATCTGGAACCTCCCTTTCCCCCATAATCTGCCCCGCTACCCGGCTCTGCGCCGTCCGCTTTACCTCTGTCACGGCCTGCGTGTATACGTCCATCGTCACCTTGAAGTTGGCGTGGCGAAGTAGTTCCTGGATCGTCTTCACGTCCTCTCCGTTTACCTTCTTCAGGGTTCCAAAGGTGTAGCGCAGAGTGTGCCAGCCCACCGGCTCAGTGATGCCGATGGCTTTCAGCGCCGGTTTTGGGTTGCGACTGAAAGTCGCCTGTTTGTGGCTGAAGCCGCTTAAAAGCTCCCGTCTGAGAGTCGGCTTAAGGCTCGCTCGGCGCTGTAATCTTGAAGTTCTCGCCGGGATCCTTTCACTGCTCATTCTCGATGTACCGTTTGATCGTCTCCTTGTACCGGTACTTCGTCCCCAGACCAGATGGTGCTTCACATCCGATAATGAGTGGGAATTCAGCCTATACTCGACCATCTGCCCATGATCCAGCAAGGAGGCTGAAAGCTCTCCGCCTGCAAGGCGGTGGTTTTAGACCTGGTGATGGAAATAAACTTCTCTCTCATTCCGTTTGACCGGCGCACCGTTTCCGGGCTACCATCCGTATCGATCATGTTCGCAACCACTGTCAGCCCGTCCAGGTATCTTCGCAGCCACTCCGCGCTACTCCTCGCCTCCCTTGTTGCCTTCGCCGCGCTTGCGCTGCCCCTCGTCGCACAGCAGCCCCATACCGCATTGCCCAGGGCGCAGAAGCACGAAGGACGCCATGAGATTGATCAGTTGGAAGAGCAATGGCGCGCCGCGCTGCTCAAATCGGATGCCACTGCCATGGCATCCCTGCTGGCCGATGACTACATGGCCATCACCCCAGACGGCACCCTGCAAACCAAAGAGCAATGGCTGGCCAGCCTGCGCAGCGGCGCAACCCGTTTCACCGCGATTGAAATCTCCGACCGCCGCGTCCGCTTCTACGGAGCCACGGCGTTGTTAACTTCGCGCGCCGATGTCAGCGGCACAAATGCCGGCGCAGATTGCTCCGGCAGCTATCGTTACACGCGAGTCTTTGTCCGCAACGCCCAGGGCCAGTGGAAGATTGTCAGCTTTGAAGCCAGCCGCATCCGCGAACCCGGCCAGCGCAAGTAGCAACGCACCGCCTCACATATTCCCTTACAATAGCCCAATGCCGGAGCTGCCAGAGGTTGAGACCATCGCCCGCGGAGTCCATGACCGTATCCACGGCGACACCATCGTCGAGGCCATCTTCGGCAGCCACCGTGAGCCCTTCAAAACCCCTCCAGCCCGCCAAGCCAAAGGCCTTGAAGGCCGAGAAATCCTTGCCGTCCATCGCACCGGAAAGCACATCGTCTGTGAACTGGGCGCTGCCAACAGTTCGCTGAATCCGCGCGAAGCCTGCCCCTCAGCCCAATGGATCGTTCACCTGGGCATGACCGGCCGCCTGCTCGTCACCACTTCCGACGCGCCGCCAGCCCCGCACACCCACGCCCGCCTGCGTTTGGCCACTGGCCGTGAACTGCGTTTTGTTGACCCTCGCCGCTTTGGCCGCCTCGACTTCCTCGACCTTGCTCGCGCCACCGCCTTCCACGCCGCCGGCGTTGACCCACTCACGATTACAGGCGAAGAATTCGCCCGGCTCTTCCACCCCCGCCGCCTGACCATCAAGGCCGCGCTGCTCAACCAGAGCCTGCTCTCCGGCGTCGGCAACATCTACGCCGACGAAAGCCTCTTCCGCGCCGGCATACGTCCGCGCCGCCTCGCCAACAGGCTCACCAAAGCGCAGCTCGAAGCTTTGCGCCTGGCCCTGCGAGAAGTTTTGCTGCACGCAATCAATCTTGGCGGATCTTCGGTATCCGACTACGTAGACGCCGACGGCTTAAAGGGCTTCTTCCAACTGGAGCACTGCGTCTACCTGCGCACCGGCCTACCCTGCCGCCGCTGCCAAACCCCCATCCGGCGCATCTTATTAGCCGGACGCGGTACGCATTATTGCCCTAAATGCCAGCGGTAGTGCATCCTCTTCTATGGTTTTTAGAAGTTTTTTGATACCAAAGTCCCACAATCCACAATTTCTCCGCTGCGTCACATCCGCAAGTTAATGAATTATAAGGAATCCATAAAATGGCACAGAGATTGCTAATAGAAAAGTGCCAGTGATGTATAGGCGCTGGGAGATGTCAAGCCAGCCCAAAGATAGAGAAGACGCCCGGCAAGAGCATCCGCCAACGAAGCGGCCCCTGAAATGGGAGTTACCGGCCGGGAAAGTCTCAATTCGGCACGATGGAAGATACCGTCGGCCAAGATGATTTGGGGAGGCCAGTGACCAGCGCAGGACACGAAAGCGCCACTCTCATGAGTGGCGCTTTTTGCTTGTGTGCGCAAACCGGAAGCCGGCATGGTATGCCCTTTTCCGCCGTGAGCCCTCAGGGCAATCGCATCTGAAAATCGACTCGCCGCATCTCTTTCAAAATCGCCCCATCCTTGTGCGGCTTTTTTGCGGAGAATTAATTCCCCAGCGCGCACAATAAAAACAGCGGTACCCCGAGGCCCAAATGATCGTCGCCAAAACTTCAGCCCGCGCACTCAGTTTCTCTTCCCTGCCCCCTGTTTCCTGTTCCTTATTTCGTCGATTCTTCGCCAAAAATCCCGGCGTACCCCACCCCCCCTACCCTTTTTTCGCCTCCTCGTATTTTTGTAACCAGCACGATTTGAATAGGTTACGGCCGAAAACTAGTTATCAATCAGTAACATTTGATTGCCTTTTTTGGCCGCTTTTGGCAAAATATGACCCTCTTTTTGCCAAAAACGCCCCCTTTTTCGTTGATTTCCGCCACTGCATTCCGCCGGTCTTTCTCAAACTCAGCTTTCATTCCAGAACCTCCAAAACAACCGTCTTTCATCTTTCGCCCAAACTTCAAACGCCATTGCCCGGCGTGAACCACAAAAGGCCCTTGCCAGCAGCCTCGCTTCGCTGTAATATCGAACTTGCCTATCAAGCGGCTGATGCGAGCCACCCCAATGGGGAAGAGCAAGCTCGCCGCCGAGCAAGGAAGCTTCGCCAAGGGATTCATTCCATCGCAGGATGCAGACAGCGAAGCCTCTCATAGGAAGGGCGTCGCCTGTGTAGGGCGATGGCCGCACTGTCACGATCCTGACAACCGAATGAGAGAGTAATTTGGGCTCTTGTGCGCGCGGCTACAAGCAAGCATTTTCGCGGAGATCGTGGCGCGGACTCGGATGCCGAATCGCCACAGCCCATCGTGAGTAGCGGTTTTTCAGAAACGGCGGCCTGAACTGGACCCTGAATTTGTAAAGTGGCCCAAGACGCGTGGGAGCTTAAACGAGTGGGATTCATTGCATTCGATGGCTCACGGAATTGAAAGCGGAAGGGGTGGCGCAAGTTTCCGCGATAACTTTCCCTCAATGTGTTTTCCCCGGTATTGAATGAACCGGTCGCTGGTGAGCGGGATTCGGCTGAAGACAAGCAAAGGCTGAAACCGAAAGACGAACGGCAGCAGATCGCAACAGACCAAAACGCAAGAAATCAGGAAGTTGACGAATGACGACAGAATTGACAGAGCCCCAAACTGAAGTGGGGCCGGTCCCGGTCCCGGCAAATGGCCAGGGTCAACCGCAGGGGCATCGCCGCCGCCGCCGGCGCCGCAAGAACAAGGGCAGCCAGGCAAGCGCTGCCCAGGCGCAGCAGGCGCAGACTCCTCCTTTGCCTCCGCAGCCACAGCAGGCCCTGCCGCCGCCAGTTCAGGCGCAAGCACCGCCACAAAATCAGCCGCAGCGCAAACAGGGCCGGCCACAGCAGGGCCCTCGGCAAGGCACCCACTCCGGCGGCCAGCAAAATCCGCCGCGCAAGAAGAAGTTCGCGCAGAAAGCCTCGGCTCCGGCCGGGCAACCTGGCAACAGCATCGCCGGGCCGCAGCAGGGCAGGCGCAAGGTTGCCAGGCAGAAGGGCCCCCGCGAGTTTGTCGGCCCCATGGACCACAGCTACCGCATCGCCAATGGCAACGTGGCTGACGGTCCGCCCTCGACCATTCCCGTCGGCAACAACGGCCACAGCGGCTACTACCCAGAGGCTTATGAACTGCCGACGCCGGTCGCCGTGCGCGCCGATGCCCCACCGCGCATCTTCTGCTTCATCGAGGATCTCTTCTTTCTGGCCAAGATTCAGGAGACTGCGCGCAAACTCGGCGTAAAGGTCGAGTTTGTCAAAGGCGACAAGGAATCCGTGGCTCGTATCACCGACCTGCCCGAGGGCGAACGGCCCAAGCTGGTCGTCTTCGACCTGAACAATCTGAACGCCAAGCCCATCTCCCTGATTCCAAAACTCAAGGCCAAGCTGAAAAAGGCCACCTCGATTATCGGCTTTCTCAACCACCTGCAAGGCGAACTGAAGGCCAAGGCCATCGAGGCCGGCTGCGACGCAGTCATGCCACGCTCGGCCTTCTCGCAGACCCTGCCGAACCTGCTGCGCCGCTATGGCATTGAAGAGGAAGAAGACAACTTCCCGCAGCCGGTTTAAGAAAAAACAAGGGCCGGAGCAACCTGGTCCCTTCCCTTTCAGTCCCCCACCGGTGTTTCCGACCCACGGGGGATGAAAGGACTCTGTGCCGCTTTTTTCGCCTGTTTTCCTGGCAAAGAATGGAATAGCGAAAACCTTTGCCGCCCATACCACCGGCTGACCACCGGCCAAGCCTACGATGAGAGCGTCTTCATCCAGGAAGCCCAAAAACAAGCCCAACGCCATGAAAGACGCCTTCGCATGCAAGCCAAAACTCTCGGCTTTGAACTCGTCCCAATCGCAGCATGAGTGTCTTGTTCATGAGGAGCAGCCGGGGGGGCCTCTCCCTTTAGGATGTCTGCGGCGAGGGTATGACACGCCGAAGCGTCATAGCTGGTTTTGAAGCGAAGGGAGGCTCGAATTTGCCTGAATCGACTATACGGAGAAGGGTCACCTGAAGAAATCTGGATATTATTCTTGGCGATATTATTGATAATAAATATGTTAGTAATTTGTGACAGGCGTCATGTCTTCCCCTCTGAATTAAGCAACCAAAATCATCGACCCAATCTTCATCCTTCTCTTTATAGGACTGTGAGAAGCTGGTCTAGGCCAGTTGATTGAGTTTTCCGCTCTTGGCACTCCAGAGTTTAATTGCTGAATGCATTGAATCTCTCGTTGCTGCTCGTTTAACAATCGTTTGCTCCGGCAAGAAAATACTGTCAGGGTGTCCATCCATTTCCGCGTTCTTTGCGGAAATGGGTGGGAATGAGGCGCCACCATTTTGTTGCCGGATCTATAGATGTACGCAATAAGGTTCCTACAACCCCTTCAGATAAGCCTGAATCTCCGGGCTGGTCCAGTCCTGGGCGCCGATGAATTTGCGACGGATAATGCCTTGGCGGTCAATGGCATAGGTCTCCGGCCACATCTCAGAGTGGTAGAGGCTTGCAGCCTTCTGGGCTGGGTCGCGAACGGTAATCAGGTCTACGTGCCGGCGGGTTAAAAAGGCACTGTATGCGTCGGCGTCCTCGTCAATGCTGACGGCCAGGACGGCCAGATCGGGCTGGGCATGGTGAAGTTCCAGCAGCGAGGGCATCTCCTCGATACACGGCGCACACCAGGTGGCCCAGAAATTCAGTAACACCACGCGGCCCCGGTAGCTGGCCAGGTGAACTGTAGTTGTGCCATCGGAGACGGTAAAATCCGGGGCGGAATGGCCGGTCTGAGCAGGATGAGCGCCACGGTCGCAGCCCGGCGCAAGAACCAGCGGAAAAAGCAAGGCGAGAGAGAGAAACCTAAGAAGCCGAGGGAGCCGCACATCCTTATAATAACCAGCGGAAGGCTGCGACGAAAGGTGTGGACGGATGGAGTACGGGAAGCTACAAGGAAATGGGGAGATTGACGAGGGTGGCAACAAGCTTGTGCTGGGTCTTTCCGACGCAGAAGATCAGCCGCTAGCGCACAGGACTGCTGCGTCTGGTACATTCTTTGCCCAGCCGGAGCCGGAAGAGTTGATCGAGCTGAGCGTCATCATTCCAGCGCGCAATGAGCAGGAGTGCCTAGCTGCCTGCCTTGAATCGCTGGTGAGCCAGTCTGACAAGGTTTTTGAACTGGGCCGAGATTGGGAGCTGATCGTGGTGGACGACCACTCGACCGACCGGACTGCGGAGATTGCTGGGGGCTTTGCCGGTGTGACGGTAATGGACGCAGCCAAGCTTGAGCCCGGCTGGACTGGCAAGAATAACGCCATCTGGACGGCGGCCCGGCGAGCGCGCGGACGCTGGCTGCTCTTCACCGACGCCGATACCATCCACGAGCCGGGCAATCTGCACCGGGCGATGCACGAGGCAGCCAAGCACAAAGTTGGAATGCTGAGCTACTCTCCACGGCAGATCGTTAGCGGCCTTGCACAGCGAACACTGATGCCTCTGGTCTTTTGCGAGCTGGCATTGTCTTATCCGCCGGTCAAGGTCTCTGACCCCAACCAGCGAATCGCCGCTGCCAATGGACAGTTTTTACTCGTCGAGCGCGAGGCCTACCGGCGGCTCGGCGGCCATGCCATGGTCTCAGAGAAGGTGCTGGAAGATGTGGAGCTTGCATTTCTGGCCAAGCGGCGCAAGATTGGCTTGCGCTTCCGCTATGCCGAGGACGCCGTCGCGACGCGCATGTACCGCAGTACTTCGGCAATGATAGAGGGCTGGACAAAGAACCTTTCGCTACTCTTTTCGAACTGCCTGGCGCTGGCTCTATGGCGGGTGCTTGATATTGTGCTTCTCTTTCTGCTGCCTGCGCTGGCGCTCTGGCTGTGGAATGCGCACTTTGCCATTCACTCCCTGCAATGGCTAGGCGCTGGGTGGGCGCTGGCTATCTTGTGGGTGCGCAATCTTTTTCGTTTTTACGGCCGCGTAGCCAAATCCAACTTTCCTTTTGTCGATTGCGCTCTCTCGCCGCTGGGACTGCCGCTCTTTATTGTGCTTCTCTACCGCAGTTGGTTCCAGCACCGCATCTTGAAGCGCGTAAGCTGGAAGGGACGGGAGTACGCTGCGTAGCCAACCGAGGTGGGCGGACCCCCACTACTCGCTCGCAAGGGGTTCGTAGCTCCCAGGAGGCAACCACTGGCGGCGAGGCTGGTGTTAGCTCAGATGACATTGGAACTATTTCGAGAGACAGGCTGGAGGCAAGGATGAACAACACGAGATATGCCGAATCGGGCATTGGCTTTGGAAGCGCATTTGCGCTTGTGCTCTCCTGGACCAAATGGCATTCTTTCTGGTGGGCTCTGCTGCATGGAATCCTGGGCTGGTTCTATGTCTTTTATTACTTCCTCATCCGGCACTATTGAATTGCGCCGTAGCAGCGGCGAACAGCATCACATCCTATTGAGGAAGAACGATGATCTATCTGACGCGGCGGACTACATTTTCTGCCTCGCATTACTATTGGAACCCGGCTTGGTCGGAAGAAAAGAACCGGCAGGTTTTTGGTCGCTGTGCCAATCGTAATGGGCATGGGCACAACTATACGCTGGAGGTCACGATCGAAGGTGAGCCTGATCCAGTCACCGGCTTTGTCGTAGATCTTAAATGGCTTAGAGACACAATCGAGCGCGAGGTGCTGAGCGCCTGGGACCATCGCCACTTGAATCTGGAAGTCCCCGAGTTTGCTGCAACCGACTCCGTGGCGACGATCCCAACGACAGAGAATCTGGCTATTGCAGCCTGGCGCCGGCTGAAACCATCCGTTTCTGGAGCCGACGGCGCGCACTTGAGCCGGGTCAGGGTCTACGAAACCCCAGAGATCTTTGCCGAGTTTCGAGGAGAACCATGACCGCTTACTTCGGCCGTCGCTACGCACTCAGCGCCAGTCATCGGCTGCACACCGCGGCGTTGTCTTCTGAGGGGAACAAGGCCGTCTACGGCAAGTGCAGCAATCCAAACGGTCATGGACACAATTATGTGGTGGAGGTGCTGGTGAGCGGTGCGGTAGACCCAGAGACCGGAATGGTAGTACACCTGACGGAGCTTGACGAGGTTGTCCACGCTCAAGTGATTGATCGATTCGATCACACCAACCTCAATCTCGACCCGCTCTTTCTGAATCGTGTACCGACGACAGAGAATCTCTCAAAGGTGATTTACGCCTTGCTGAAGGGCGCGTTGCCAACCGGTGAGTTGGTGCATGTACGCGTGGAAGAGACGGAGAACAACTTCTTTGAGTGCTCGGGCGAGTAACGAGACGAATTACGCCCGTTTACTTAGGGCGAAGGATGAGACGATGGCACAGCCAATTGCAGTGAGCAAGCTAGCGGCCAGACCGGTAAGGATCGATGAAGGTCTAGGCGAAGTCAGCACTGAGGAGATTTATCGCGAGCTTCTTAGTAGGCTGGGCGAAGACCCCAACCGCCAAGGATTGCTGGCGACGCCAGGACGCGTCGAGAAGTCGATGGCTTTTCTAACCAAAGGCTACGACGAAGACCCGACAAGAATTCTGCGCGGCGCGCTCTTTGACGAAGACTACGATGAGATGGTGATCGTCAAGGATATAGAAATTTTTTCGCTCTGCGAGCATCACATGCTGCCCTTCTTTGGCAAGGTACATGTGGCATATATTCCGAAAGGTAAAGTCATAGGACTTAGCAAAATACCACGACTGGTTGAAGTATTTTCTAGGCGTCTGCAGATCCAAGAGCGACTCACACGCCAGATCGCCGACGCCATCCAGGATGCAATTGCGCCGCAGGGCGTGGGCGTGGTTATTGAGGCGCGGCATCTGTGCATGATGATGCGCGGCATTGAGAAACAGCACTCATCCACGGTAACCTCGTCAATGCAGGGCTGCTTCCGCCAGAAAGAGACGCGACTGGAGTTCCTCTCGCTGGTCCGCCAACCGGGAACGAGCGGGTAATTGATCGCACGTTTCATAAGTAGCGCCGTTCGACCAGATCTTCACCAAATCACGCCACAAGAGATCATCGATTCGCTCAGTCATACCGCGTGTACGCAACACAAACCCGCTGCGGCAAAACCGGGGAAGATGTATCCCGCAACCACAACAATCGAGTATTTCCAGCGCCTGCGGCAAATCCCCATGATCCTTAAAACGGCAGTCGTTCCAACCTTGAGTTGTTTATCTTCTTCAAAGTGAAACCCTTTGCAGCGATTGACGATTTCACTATTTGGGCGAGGTGCGGAGCAGTCGAAAATCGATGATCGATAATAAGCCGAACTATGGTAGTTTGCCAGGCCAAAGTTTTGCCGAGTTTAGATATGTTTCAATTTAAGTGTTCACATATCCGCAAGAGACGATGAATTTCCAGCACTCGCATTGCGTTACGCTGTCCAGCAGTTTTCAGATTTCTTTTCCGAGTTCGTCCATGGATCGTTTGGCGGCTTTGCGCAACAGCGCCTTGAGTTTG
>Ga0181516_10002104_pt1 | contig 14478 bp, 14 predicted proteins | sample PEATcosm2014_Bin_25_FD_121104 | JGI IMG/M metagenome (GOLD analysis project Ga0181516, IMG submission 121104) | Peatland microbial communities from MTU Mesocosm Facility, Houghton, MI, USA - PEATcosm2014_Bin01_10_metaG | ecosystem: Environmental > Terrestrial > Soil > Wetlands > Peat | place... | reverse complement strand
CAGCAGCGGCGTATTGCCACCGATCCGGGTTTCAACATCGCTGAGCTTGGCGCGGAACTCTGCTACGTCCAGCTTGTTGATAAAGCCCAGTTGCGTATCCATGGGCAGTTGGAACTCCGGCTTGCCCGGCGGCCCATACTGCTTGGCAAGCTCGGCAATGTTGGGCAGGTAGGTCTCGCCGATCAGCACCCGCGGTCCCGGAAACGCCGGAGTGCTGAACTTGTCGATGGCGGCGCGCATCTCCTGCATCACGGTGTGGACGCCGGGCAGGTTATCGGTCTTCACGTTCTCCAGCTTCGGGTCGCCGTAGGCATTCAGCACCACGTTGCCATCCTTGTCCTTGATCACGCCCTCGTCGGTCAGGTTCGGGTCTTCAAACAAGGTGGTAATGGCGTCGAACCGGAATCCGGCCACGCCGCGCTTCAGCCAGAAGGCCATGATCTCCTTGAAGGCGTCGTGAACCTTCGGGTTATCCCAATTGAGATCCGGCTGCTGGGCATAGAACTTGTGGTAGTAGTACTGCCGGGTCTTCTCGTCCCACTGCCACGCCGAGTGGCCAAACACCGATTGCCAGTTGCTGGGCGGCTCCCCCTTGCTGGTTGCCGTCTCGCCCTTGCCGTCGCGCCACACATACCAGTCGCGATAAGGGTTGTTGCGCGACGACTTCGATTCCAGGAACCACTTGTGCTTGTCCGAGGTGTGGTTCATCACCATGTCCATAATCACCCGGATATGGCGGCGGTTGGCCTCGGCCATCAGGCGGTCAAAGTCGGCCATGGTCCCATATTGCGGGTCGATCGCCTCGTAATCCGAGATGTCGTAGCCGAAGTCGACCTGCGGCGAAGGGTAGATCGGCGTCAGCCAGATCGCGTCCACACCCAGGTCCTTGATGTAGTCCAGGCGCGCGGTAATGCCGTTCAGGTCGCCGATGCCGTCGCCGTTGAAATCCTGAAAACTGCGTGGATAAATCTCGTAGATGACAGCGTTCTTCCACCACTCATGAGCCGTGGTGGCAGCCGGCTGTGCGGAGGCGGCTTGCCCCCACGACGCCAGCCCGGCAGCAGCCAATACCAGCACGGCTGCCCCCATCGATATTTTCCTGCCTGTGCTTTTTGAAGCGATTGCGGTCCAAATCATGACTTTCTCCATCTTCTTGTTTCCGCCGCGCGTGTATTCGGCAGCGGTGCTGTACAAGCCAAACTATAGCAATACCCCGCGAACTCGCGGAACCCACATCCCTGCGCAGCACAGGCGAACTCGCTGCATTTCTGGCAAAATCCGCCATCCTCGTCCCTCCTCGAGAAACTGACAAATCGAGGGGGCAGGCCGAGGACGTCTTGCTCCCTTAGCGGCCGGTGCCAAAGCCGAATTTCGGGTCTTCCCGCGTGCCTTCTATGTGGATCGGAATCTCCGCGCCGGCGCCGTTCTTCTTGAAAAACCGATCCGCCGGCTTGAGCAGCAGCCCCTTCCACCCGCCCACCATCTGCGACACCGTGGCCTGCATGCGGGCCTTGCCATAGAAGTCCAGCGCACCACCTTCAAGACCGTACGTCCCCCTCAAATCGATCTCCGCGCCCGGCACCTTGTACACCAGGGCAGGCAGCTTGATTTCACCCGCCGCCATGTGAAACTCGCCGGCCATGTGCGAGCGGACTTCCCCCGATTCGCCATCCTTGGCCTCCTTCGGATGGCCCTGTGCGCGCTCGCTCAGTTGCTCCACGCTGCCCTGGATCTTGGGACTGGTAAACCGCGCCTGGTCCAGGTCGAAGCTGCCGTCCATCTTCAGCCGCTCGTGCACCGGCTCCGGACCGGGCGGAATGTGCAGTGCAGCTTTCACAGTCACGGGACCGGTCAGCAGCGGCGTGCCGGAGCGGCTCACCAGGTGCATGAAGTCTTCCAGCCGGGCGCGGTCCACCTTGATGTCGAGAGCGATATCGTGCCCCTTGCTGTGCGGCTGCTGGCCGGGTTCGGCAACCACCACCCGCACCACCTGGCCCTGCACCCAGAAGTGCGAGTGGCCCAGCATCGCCTCCACCGGTTCCAGCCACGTATCCCCGTCGGTGCCGTCGACCCGGGCATGAAAGTGGGTGTGCAGCGGCATCGGGCTGTTGAAGTGGGTCAGGCGGAAATCGGGCACGTCGGCGTCCCCGTCGGCGGTAATATCGCGCAGCGTCCCCTGGTAGTGGCCGGTCGAGGTCAAAATGCCGGCAATGCCCTTGAAGACGGCCAAATCGGCGTGATCGAAGCGGTAGTCCCCGGCGATGGGGCTCTCGCCCGGGTCGCCGATTTGCCACGGGCCAAAGGAGCCCTTCGAGTGAATGATGCCGACCGGCTTGGCGTTGGTCAGTTCGGCCTCGAAGTTCATCTTTTCGTCGGGGCCGATCTTGGTCAATTGCAGACGCGCAATGTCGAACTCGAGCGGCAGTTTGCCCGGCTTGCTGGTGCCGAGAACCAGGACTGCGTCTGTGCACTCGACCGCACCCACCTGGAATTTGAGCAGGCCCGCGCCATGCCTGGGCTGTTCTGCCGCCTGGGCTGCATCCCGCCCTGCGGCTGCTTTTTCAAAGTGCGCCCTCGGCGGCAGGTTGATGCGCAAGCCGCGAAGCTGCATGGTCTGAATGAAGATGGGCTTGGCCGGATCGAGGTGCAGCGGAGCGTGGAAGCGGAACTCTTCAAGACTGATCAGCGGCTTGCCGGCCTGTGCGGTTCCTGGAGCGGCGGGCGAAGGGACGGTGACGCCGCGCACCTCGGCGGGCGGCCAGATGCGCAGGCCTTTGCCTTCGGCGCGCAAGCCATCCACCAGCGAGATATGAAAGGCGTCAAGCTCCACGCGAGAGTGGAAGTGCTCGGACAGTGCGTCCACAATGCGCGCGCGCAGGAAAGGCTCGGCGTGACGGAGAAGAAGAGAAACGGCAACCGCGGCAACCACCAGCACCAGCAATAGTCCACCCGCAGCCCACTTCAACCACCGGTTTCTTCGCCAGAAAGCGACCCGTTCTGCCACGGAACCCTCCTGTTACAGCGACACCATGATTGTTGCAGCGGCGATCGGACCCGGTCCGCGACTCAATGAAGAAATAGCGGGAGCGCCTGTACGTTCGATTCACGCCGGGGCGCTTGCGTTGGCGCTGAAACAGAATACATACCGGGATGGCCATTGCGCCGCCGAGGTCAAAGGCCGCAAGCTGGAGTCAATGCCGGAACTGCCCGATATCGCCGCATACATCGCCGCCCTGGAGCCGCGCATCCTCGGCCAGCCGCTGGAGGGCGTGCGGCTCGGCAGCGTGTTTCTCCTCCGCACCGTCGATCCCCCGCTCAGCGCAGTCGATGGCCGCGTGGTGCGCGCCATCCGGCGCATTGGCAAGCGCATCGCCATCGGCGTCGAAGGCGATCTATGGCTGGTGATTCACCTGATGATCGCCGGGCGACTGCATTGGCGCGCCCGGAGCGCCAAAATCGGCGGACGGCAAAATCTCGCCTCATTCGACTTTCCCTCCGGAGCGCTCCTCTTGACCGAGGCGGGTTCCAAACGCCGTGCGTCCCTCCACGTCGTGCGCGGCGAAGACGCCCTGCACAGCATCGATCCCGGCGGCGTAGAGATTTTCGAAACCGATCTGGCTGGGTTCCGCGCCGCCCTCACGGCGGAGAACCGCACCCTCAAGCGGGCCATGACCGATCCGCGGCTCATCAGCGGCGTCGGCAACGCCTACTCCGACGAGATTTTGCACGCTGCCCGGCTTTCGCCCATCACCCTGACCCACAAGCTCAAGCCGGAGGAGTGGGAGCGGCTGTTTGCCGCCACCCGCGAAACGCTCACCGTATGGATGGACCGCCTGCGTGCCGAGGCCATGGCAGCGTTCCCTGAAAAGGTGACGGCATTCCGGCCGGAGATGGCCGTCCATGGCCGCTTCGGGCTGCCCTGTCCGCGCTGCGGCGAGAAGGTCCAGCGCATCCGCTATGCCGACAACGAAACCAACTACTGCGCCCGCTGCCAGACCGGCGGCAAGGTCCTGGCCGATCGCAGCCTTTCGCGCCTGCTGGGCAAGGACTGGCCGCGGACGCTTGAAGAACTGGAAGCACTGAAGCGGCGATAAATTGCCGATTCTGCTTGACATGGGTTTTCCCCTTGCCGCATGGTCAACAGCGCGGCCAGATTCCTGCCGCGCGGCGCTTCTACCCCTTTTGCTATTGCCTTGCGTTCTTCTCAAACGGACCTTGGTACTACAGTTGTAGATCGGCTTTTTCGGAGGGAACAGGGGCCTTAAGGCCCCTGAAACAGCCGCAAAACAGAGGGGCCTTTAGGCCCGGGCCCTTGTTCTCTTGCAGCATTCTGGCGAAGTACAACTGTAGTATTAGCCCGTCCTGGAGGCTCTTGACATGCATCATCTTTCCCACATGAATCACTGGGCCATTCTGGTTGCGGCGCTCATCCAGTTTGTTCTGGGCGCGCTCTGGTACTCGCTGTTCTTCGTCAAGCCGTGGATGGCGCTGACCGGCCACACCAAGGGCACAAAGCCGAAGGGCCTGGCTGCGGCCATGGCCTCCTCCGTTGTCAGCGCCCTCCTGCTGCCCTTCTTCCTGGCGCACATTGTCTACTGGTCCGGCGCGGAGACGGTGGGGGCCGGATGCTTTGTCGCGCTTGTTTGCTGGCTGGGCTTCGTCGTCATCCCGTCCTTTGCCGAGACAATTTACGAGCAGCGGCCCTACCCGCTTTTCGCCATCAATACCGGTTACTGGCTCTGCACCATGCTCATCTCCGGCGGGCTGATCGCTGCTTGGCGATAAGCTTCGCGCCCGGCGCGCCAGTCTTACAATCGACCCATGAGCAAACAAGTCATCGCAACCAACGATGCGCCCGCCGCCATCGGCCCTTATTCGCAGGCCGTGCGCGCGGGCAATCTCGTCTTTACCGCGGGCCAGATCGCACTGGACCCCGCCACCCAACTCGTGGTCGGCCCCGGCATCGCCGAGCAAACCACCCGCGTCATGGAGAACCTGAAAGCGATTCTGGAAGCCGCGGGCACAAGCCTGGATCGCGTGGTCAAGGCCACCGTCTTTCTGAAAGACTTCAGCGACTTTGCTTCGATGAACGCGATTTACGGCACATATTTGATGCCGGAGGGCGTGAAGCCGCCGGCGCGGACCACAGTTGAGGTTTCCCGGCTGCCCAAGGATGTGCTGGTCGAGATCGAACTGGTTGCCGAAGTCTGAGATCCGCGCATAAAGTTCTCCAGGCTGCCCAGCGCATCAAACCGGAGGAGCACACCAGGGAGGAACCCATGAGCGGGACGCAGGACAAAATTGTGCGCAGCGAGGCGGAGTGGCGAGCCATGCTGACGCAGGAGCAGTACCAGGTCCTGCGCCAAAAAGGCACCGAGCGGCCATTCACCGGCGCCCTGACGCAGAACCACCAAACCGGCAACTACCACTGCGCTGGCTGCGGGGCGCTGCTGTTTGGGAGCGACGCCAAGTTCGACTCCGGCTGCGGCTGGCCGAGCTTTACGTTGCCCGCCGACTCGAAAGCGGTAGAGGAGCACGAGGACAACAGCTTTGGAATGCGGCGCGTTGAGGTGACCTGCGCCCGCTGCGGCGGACACCTGGGCCATGTTTTCCCGGATGGGCCGGGTCCGGCGGGACTGCGCTACTGCATCAACTCCGCCTCGCTCACCTTCGATCGACCGAAATAGACCCGCAACTTTCATCGCGCCCAAAGGTGGACTACCATAGCTCGGTGACCTCCCCAGCGACTCACGATCCAACTCTGCTCGTCCATGGCGGCGCCTGGGCCATTCCGCCCGCCGCCGAAGCTGCTCACCAGGCGGGAGTGCGGGCCGCCCTCGACACTGGATACAACATCCTGTCGCGCGGCGGTTCGGCGCTCGACGCCGTCGAGGCCGCGGTCATCGTTCTCGAAAACGATCCGACCTTCGACGCCGGGCGGGGCAGCTTTCTTACTTCGGACGGCCGCGTGCAGCTCGACGCCCTGCTGATGGACGGCGGGCGCATGAAAGCCGGCGGCGTGGCCTGCGTGGAGCGGCTGCGCAACCCGATCCAGGCGGCGCGACTGGTGCTGGAAAAGAGCCCGCACGTGTATTTTGTCGGCGCCGGGGCCGAAGAGTTTGCCCACGCGCATGGCATTCCGTTGATCGAAAATGCGGAACTGGTGCTGGATCGGGAACGCGAGCGGCTGGCGATGGCCAAGGTGCGCGAAGCGGCTGGACTGGAAGACCAAACCTTTTCTGGCGCGCATCTCCGCGACGACAAGGGACCGGAGACGGCGTTTCCCAACGACGCCGGCTCGCCCGGCTTTGGCTCGCACGATACGGTTGGAGCGGTGGCATTGGACGGGCGCGGCAACCTGGCCGCGGCCACGTCGACTGGCGGCACTCTCAACAAGACGCCGGGCCGCGTGGGCGACTCGTCCCTGATCGGCTGCGGCTGTTATGCCGACAACCTGTCGGCCGCGGTATCGCTCACCGGCTGGGGCGAGCCCATCATGAAGCTGGTGCTGGGCAAGTGGGCCACAGATCGCGTAGCCGCCGGCGCCGCGCCGGAAATGGCCGCCCGCGAAGCGATTTCCTACCTCTACAACCGCCTCGGCGGCCACGGCGGCATCATCCTCCTTGGCCCCGACGGCCGCTTCGGCTTTGCCCACAACACGCCGAAGATGGCCTGGGGACTCGCCACGCCGGGCGGCCTGCAAACGGGGTTGTCGGTGTGACGGAGTCTCGTCGCCCGCAGACGGCCCTGCAATAATCTCATCATGCTGGTGCTCGCCTCCGCTTCGCCTCGCCGCAAGGAACTCCTGACCCAGGCTGGGTATACATTCGTCGTGCGTGCGGCGCACATTCCCGAAGATCCGCAGCCCGGCGAAGACCCGATCGCCTATGTCACGCGGCTGGCGCGCGAGAAGGCAGAAGCGGTCTACGGCCTGCTTGGCGATGCCGGCGCCGTCGTGCTGGGCGCCGACACCACGGTGACCCTCGACGACCACATCCTGGGCAAGCCGGAGGACGCAGCCGACGCGGCGCGCATGCTGCGCCTGCTCTCCGGCCGCACCCATCGCGTCATCACAGGTGTCGCCGTGGTGGCTGCCGGCCGCGCCGAGGTGGCTGCGGAGGTGACGGCAGTGCGATTCCTCACCATCTCCGACCGGGAAATCGCGGAATATATCGCCACCGGGGAACCAATGGACAAGGCCGGTGCGTATGCCATACAGGGGCGGGCGGCGCGCTGGATTCCGCGCGTCGAAGGCTGCTACTTCAATGTCGTTGGCCTGCCGATTTCCCTGGTCACGGCCCTGCTGGACGAGCAAAGTAGAATTTGAAGCACCAACCATCCGCATGGAACCGCGCAGGGGAACCGGCCCTGCTGGCTAAATCGATGAAAGGTTTGCTCGTCATCTCGGCTTTGGTGCTGGCCATCGTGCCGGGGTGTTGCCTCGGACAAAACGATGCGCCGGAGCAGGCGCCGCAGGCTGAGAGTCCCTATGAGTTTCGCTACTCCGTTGCCGCCATCGAAGATGCTACGTTCTACGCAAATCTGCAGGCGCCCGCGCCCGGGTATCTGAACCAGGTGCTGCTGGAGCCAAAGGCGACGGTGCGCTACCAAAAGCGGTGGACCTTTTCGACCAGCCCCATTGCGCTGGTAAAAACGTACGGGGACAGCCACGCGCAGGTACTGGTGAAAGAGACCTACGCCGGCCTCTCGGCGGGCGACTTCGATTTTCTGGCAGGGCGCAGAATTGTCCGCTGGGGCACTGGCTACGCGTTTACAGCCGCCGGCGTGCTCGATCCTCCCCGCGTGCCTACCGATCCCACCGACCGCCTGAATGTGCACCAGGGCCGCGACATGGTGAAGGGCGATTGGGTGCACGGGCGCCACGCCGTATCCATGGCCTGGTCCAGCACGGTGCTCTCCTCCGCCAACGGGCCCGACCAACATGACACCACGGCCTTCCGGTATAACGTTCTGGTGCATGGATTCGACACGGCGCTGATTGCAGGCGACGATCGCGGCGGCGATGCCTTTGGCGCGCTCACCTTCACCCGCGTCTTCGGCCAGGCATGGGAGATGCACGGCGAGGCCTCCTGGCGCGAGCAGGGCGCGGTGTTGCTGGGAGGCAAATACACCACGGCTTCCGGCATCACCTTCATCGGCGAGTTCTTTACGCCGCCCAACATTGCCTACTATCGCAGTGCGGCCATTTCTCCGCTCGCCGGCCGGCAGCACTACTGGTTTGCGCGCGCAAGCAAGTCGCGGCTGCGCGAACTGCCCGGCTGGAAGGAGTGGGACCTGACCGCTTCGGCCGTGGGCAACGGCAACGACAGCAGCTATACCGCCGTCTTCGACGCCGAGCGGCGATTCGGCAACCATTTCTCTTCCTACATGCACCTTGAAGTGCCCGCTGGCTCCAAGACATCCGAGTACGGACTGACTCCCTACACCAGCGCAACCTCTGTCGGGGTCAGATTCCAGATATGATCGCCGAAGTCAACCCGCCGATTCCCGCCGCCTCGCGCCCCGCGAAGAAATCGCCCAATTACGCTCGGCATCTGTTGAGAGCGATCTCGATCGCGGCGGCCGCCACGCTGTTGATCGTTTTGCTCTTCTTTTCTCTGGGACGATTTCAACTCTCCGAGACAGCTCTTGAAGTTCTGATGGCGTTCGTCTATTGCACGTCGATTGCACTGCCTTCCATGGTCGTGCTCACCTGGGTTTCACACCGCTTCAACGAAAGATTTCCTCGCCTTGTGGTGCTGCTGCAGGCGGTGGCGCAAGTGGGCGCGGCGGTTGCCGGCGCCCTGGCGGCCGGCGCGATTCTTGTCGCCATCGGCGTCGACGCGCCCGGCAACTACTGGCGTCATTTCCACGGCATCGTGATGTTTTGCATCGTGATTTCGCTCTTGTTCGGGCTGAGCATCACCGCCTACGAGACGCTGCGCTACAAACTGCAGGAGACCAAGCTCGAGTTGCGCACCCGCCAGGTGGAGCAGGAGCGGGCCTACAAGCTGCTGGCCGAGGCGCGGCTCTCCTCGCTCGAGTCCCGCATCCATCCTCACTTTCTGTTCAATACCCTCAACTCGATCGCGGCCCTCATTCCCACCGATCCTGCGCGCGCCGAGGACACCGTCGGCAAGCTGGCATCGCTGCTTCGCTTCACGCTCAATGCCGGCCAGGCCAGCCTGGTCCCTTTGGCGCAGGAACTGCACGTGGTCCGCGACTACCTGGAAATCGAGGCCACCCGTTTTGGCCCTCGCCTGCGCTACGACATCGCCGTGCCTGCCGCCATGGACGACGTCAGGGTGCCCCCGCTGGCCCTGCAATCCCTGGTTGAAAACTCCATCAAGCACGTGGTCTTCAACCGCACGGAATCCACAACGATCCTGGTCACCGGGGGACGCGATGCGGGCCGCGCGCATCTTGAAGTCACCGACGACGGGCCGGGCTTTTCTCTTGACGCCATCGCGCCCGAACACGGCCTGGGCAACCTGATCGCCCGCCTGGAGCTCTTGTATGGCGGCGCCGGAAGTCTTGAGGTTCTAAGGTCCGGCGACAACACGACCGTCCGCATCTCTTTCCCCGCGTGACCGGAGACGCCCATGCAAGGCGACAGGCTCCTCGCCTATCTCGTTGACGATGAACCGCTGGCTATCGAGCGGCTGCAGCGGCTGCTCAACAGCTTCGATGGCATCGAGATCGCCGGAGCCTCAACCGATGCCGCGCGTGCGCTGGAGTATCTCTCCAGCCATGCCCTCGACGTGCTTTTTCTCGACATTCAAATGCCCGGGATGAATGGATTCGAACTGCTGTCGCGGCTCCCCGGCCCCCCAGCCGGCCAGCCCTTCGTCATTTTCACGACCGCTTACGACGAGTACGCGCTGCGGGCTTTCGAGGTGAATTCAATCGGCTACCTGTTGAAGCCGATCGACGCCAGGCGCCTTGAGGGCGCGCTGAAAAAGCTCTTCCGCCTGCGTCCAGCCGCCCGCCCGGACTGGCAGCAGAACCCCGATCTGCCCGGCCTGCTGCAGCAACTGGCAGCGTCCCTGCACGGCGGCCAGCCGCAATACCCGCGCCGCATCGCCTCGCGCGTGGGCGAGCGGATTTCGTTTCTCGACCTGGACGCAGTTACCCATTTCCTGGCGCAGGACAAGCTCACTTTTGCGGTTGTCGACGGCCATCGCCACTGCATCGACCAGACCATCGCCGACCTGGAGCAGCGCCTGGACCCCGCCCGCTTCCTGCGCATTCATCGGGCCGCGCTGGTCAATGTGGACTACGTCCACGAGATCAATTCGTGGTTTGCGGGCAAGGTCGTTCTGTCGCTCAAAGATGCGCAGCGCACGCAACTGCCGGTGGCGCGCGATCGGGTAAAGCTGCTCAAGTCGCGGATGGGAATGTGATCCGGTGCGGCACAGAATTCTCCACCTGGGCCAAGCACCTTTTGACAGCCTCAGCGCGTCGATCGCAAGGCGTCTTCTGCCCAAACCACGGCCTCGCCGTAGCACTCGACCATCTTCTCCTGGTCCAGTCCGTTGGCCTGTGCCACCCGGTCAGAAGCAGCCCATTCGCCATGTTCGTGGGCTTCCAGCCAGCCCAGCAGCGCACGCTCGCGCCCGGCAACGCCTTCCAGCGCCAGCCGTATCTCGTGGCGCAGCGGCAGCGAGGGGGTTAGTTCCTCCATGCTCAGCCCGAGCATGGCCGGCAGCAGGCTCAGCATTCCCAGCAGGTACTGTTCGGTCGGGTCGAGGGCCACATGAGGGGCGCCCAACTCGCAGAATCGTCCCCGCATAAACGACATGCGCGAAATCTCCGCCGGCCGGTTTGCGCTCAATTCGCTCGTGATGGCGAGCGTGGCGATGCGGCGGAACATCTCTTCGCCCACAATCATCAGCGCGGCATCGATCGACCGCACCTCCTGGCGCACCGCGCAAATCGGCGAGTTCACCAGGCGCATCAGCCGGTAGGTGAGCGAGGCGTCCTGCTTCACCCACTGCCCCACCTCGTGCAGATCCACCGGCTGGCGGTGCAGCAATTCCAGAATTTTGATATGGGACAGATGATTGGCCGGCACCTTGCGGTTCTTCATCAGGATGGGACGGCAAAAGTAGTATCCCTGGAACAGCGTGAAGCCTTCGGCGCAGGCGCGCTTGTATTCTTCCTGCCGTTCCACCTTTTCCGCGATCAGCGCCACCGTCACCTTGTTCAGGCGCTTGATCAGGATTTGCCGCTCGGCCGCATCGGACAACGCAAAGTCGACCTTGATGTAGTCAGCCAGTTCCACCAGTGGTTCGCAGCCATCCTTCCACACAAAGTCGTCAAGCGCCAGCCGGTATCCCCAGGCCTTCAGCTTGCGGCATGCCTCAATGAGGTGGGGCGTAACCTTCACGCTCTCAAGTACTTCGAGGACCGTCATGCTCGGAGGCAGAACGTGCACCAGTTCTTCGGTCAGCGACTCCTCGGTGCAATTCACAAACGCGGGCAGGCCACCCGTGAGCCGGTCCAGCCCGAAAATGACCGTGTTGTCCAGCATGGTCCGGGTTGCCAGGTCGCCATCGCCACGGAAAATTGCCTCCGGGCCGGCCCGAAACAGCAACTCATAGCCATGCACCCGCCCCCGCAGATCCAGGATCGGCTGGCGCGCCACGTAACGCAGTGCTCCCGGGATGTCTGGCAGCGCGGCGTCAGGGGCTCCGCCGTTCACCGGTAATATGGCCATGCCAACCTTCTCGCAACACTTATCGGCTCATTGCGGGTGCAACTTCAAGAACAGGGGGAAGTATTGCGGTTCAGCGACATTCTAGACCCTTCCCTGAGCCATTGTCCGATCTCAGCAGGTGAGCATCACCGCCGAGCAGCCTGGTTTCACCGGCTTCCATTGCACCAGGAAACTCGTGACTGCCGAGGGCTCCATGCGCCGCATGGAACTGAACTGCTTCAACTTCTGGCTGAAAAGGAGCTTGCCCTGTTCGCTCAGCACGGCTAGAGCCGGGACCCCCTGCTGCACTGGTACCTGGTAGCGCTTTGCAATGTCCAGATTTGCGTCCATTTCGCCGATATTGACGTGGACCAGGACGAAGTTCGCCTCCAGGATGGGGAGGTTCTGCGCATTGTGAAAATAAATGTCGAGCACCTGGCAGTCGCCGCACCAGTCCCCGCCAAAGTCCAGCAGGATGCGCTTGTGGCTTGCGCTTGCCGCCTTGATTGCCGCGGCGATATCGGCGCCGGCTTGTGCGGGCGGGGGATAGATATCGCGGCCGCGAGAGACCCCGGTTCCCGTCGCCAGAACCGCCAGTACCACCAGGGAAGCAAGTTTCAAAATCCTCACGGGGAAGCCTCCTCCACATTCTCAGTCTGCCACAAGCTGAAATGGCCCGGGCGAATTTCACACTACAGATTTGGCGCCGCCCGTTTACTCTGGGAACGTGGCCACCGACCTGCGCAAGCGTCTCGAATCGACGACGTTCCCTGACCTGGGGGCGATGATGGAGGGCTATGCCCAGGCTGCCGCCGCCCTTGGCTCGGCGGAATTCCACCAAAAGCTCGACTTTACCTCGGAATCCATCGATCGGCTCGACGATATCCTGGTCATGGTCAGCGAGATGCCGGACGCCGATCTGGATTTCCAGGTGCGGCTCTGGGGCAGCTACCTGGGCGAAGTTCTCCGCCGGCGCTATACCGGCAACTGGGAGATGACGCAGTACCCCGGAGGCGGCGTCGCGGTGCCCGCCGTCGAGTTGCGAGGGTCCCGCGTCTTTCCCCTGATGAAGGTCTTCAGGCGCCTCACAGAAGGCGAAGAGGAAGACCTGACCGCCTTTTTCACCATGATCACCGACAGGCTGGGCGGACCGGCACAGGTCAATTAGTCGCCCCCGCCGCTGTCGCGTGCCCCCGGGTCAATCGCACGAGCGTCACTGCCGATTATTTCGAAGATTCTGCTAATTTGAATTCAAGTTCAGAGCAGAGAAACTGGAGACCGGATACCCTCGGCGCATAATGCCCGATCGCCAAACGGTACAACGCAGCATTTTTGCGTTTTCTTGTTTTGGAAGTCGAAACGTTCGACTAAGCATATGAAAATAAATACTTTGTTATCGTCAAAAGGGACGAAAACACAAATTTGCCACTTTTTTGGCTGTGAAACTGTGAGACTGTGACCGATCCGCCCTCCGTGCATCCGATAGCCTGGTCGCGTGCCCCAGGTCACGGGCGCACATTCCCGCCGTTGTGCGACAATAACGACTGTTGGCGTGCGCCGGCTTAACGGGGCGCGCGGAGGATGATTCAATGGGCGATCTATTGCAGCCGTGGCACCTGATTGTGCTGGGAGTCGTAGCCTTCCTGCTGTTCGGCGCCAAGCGGCTTCCGGAGTTGGGCAAGGGACTGGGCGAAGGCCTGAAGGGTTTCAAGGAAGGCATCAAGGGCGTTACGGATCCGGCGCCTGCTCCCCCCGTGGTGCAGCAAAGCGCTCCGCCGCCGCCACCTCCGCCTGCCGAGCAAAAGTAGCGTAGCGGGTCGGGCTGGTTTGTTGCATTTCGGCCGCGGCCATCGCTCAGGACGGTATCGACGGCATTTCCAAAATTGACCCGCGTAGCGGGGAGAAGTAAAAGGCCTGTGCAATCGCACGGGCCTTTTTGCGTATGCACCGAACGAGGCGCCTGCGAGGCGTTAACCTAAGACCTTATGGGCCGTATCCGCGTACTTACCGACCAGGTTGCCAACCAGATCGCCGCCGGCGAGGTGGTGGACCGGCCTGCGTCCGTGGTAAAGGAACTGCTGGAAAACGCCTTGGACGCCGGCGCCCGGCGGGTTCGCATTGAGGTGGAGGCGGGCGGCCGCAAACTCATCCGCATTGCCGACGACGGCATCGGCATGAACCGCGACGACGCCCTGCTCGCCTTCGAGCGGCACGCCACCTCCAAGCTGCGCACGGCCGACGACCTGCTGTCGATCTCCACCCTCGGCTTCCGGGGCGAGGCTCTGCCCTCCATCGCCTCGGTTGCCCGCGTCACTCTTGAGACCTGCCCTGAAACCGCCGGCGCTGCTGCCGAGGCCGGCACCCACATTGAAATCGCCGGCGGCAAAATCCTCAGCGTCGACGATGCCGCCCTGGCCCGCGGCACAACCATCACCGTCGCCGATCTGTTCTTCAATACCCCCGCCCGGCGCAAGTTCCTCCGCGCCGAGTCGACGGAGCTGGCCCATGTCACGGCGCTGGTCACCCACTACGCGCTGGCCCACCCTGAGAAGCACTTCGAGCTGCTCTCCGCCACCCATACCATCGTTTCGGCTCCCCCGGTCACCCGTACCGCCGAGCGCATCTACCAGGTTTTCGGCAAGGACACGCTGGCGCAACTGCTCCCCGTAGCCGCGGAGGCTCCGCTGGCCCATGCCGGCCTGCCCGAGCCACCGCCCTGGAAGCAGGATCCCGCCGAGCCCAAGCGCGCCGCCGGAACGCTCCGCCTCAGCGGGTTCTAT
>Ga0181516_10002103_pt1 | contig 14481 bp, 16 predicted proteins | sample PEATcosm2014_Bin_25_FD_121104 | JGI IMG/M metagenome (GOLD analysis project Ga0181516, IMG submission 121104) | Peatland microbial communities from MTU Mesocosm Facility, Houghton, MI, USA - PEATcosm2014_Bin01_10_metaG | ecosystem: Environmental > Terrestrial > Soil > Wetlands > Peat | place... | reverse complement strand
GCCAGCTCGGCATCACCGAGTTGGTCGTCCACTGGCCCGAACCCGAATCGCTCTACAACTCGGACATGAAGATTTTCGAACGCATTGCTCTGGAGGGTCTTGACCAACTTGGTGAAGACGCGTGACTACGACCAGTGACGCCATAGTCACCGCAGGCGTGGACTTTGCGTCCCAGCCATCAAACACCGCGGCGTGCGTCATTTCGTGGAGTCCGGCACTTGCGACGATCACAGAAATTGCGTCTTCGTGCAGCGACGAGTACATCACCGCTCTTGTCGCGCGCGTCGCGAAACTCGGCATCGACGTGCCACTGGGTTGGCCCTCTCCATTCGTCGAGGCGTTGCGAATGCACGCCCACGATGGATCCTGGCCCGAGCAGTACGAGCACGCGTCGAACCTGAAGGACTACCGACTCCGCGGCACCGACAACTGGGTGCATGAGACTTTGAAACTGCCCTTGCCGCTTTCTGTGGCTACCGATCGCATCGCGATCCCGACGATGAGAGCGGCGGCGCTCTTCGCACGAATCAACCCGCGTCCTCCACTCGACGGATCGGGCCGAGTCGTCGAGGTCTATCCGGCGGCGGCGCTCGCGCGATGGGGATTCGCATCGAAGGGCTACAAGGGCACGCACAACCTCGACCCGCGCCGAGCCCTCGTCGACGACATCGCAGGGGCCACCGCGGGTTGGCTCACCTTCACGGCCGAGCAACGTAATGCCTGTATCGAGAACGACAACGTCCTTGATTCGTTAGTCGCATCCTTAGTGAGTCGTGCGGCTCTCATGGGACTCGTCGAGCCAATCCCACTCGCGCTAGGCGATGCAGCAACGCGAGAAGGTTGGATTGCTATACCGCGCGAAGGTTCGCTCGGTTTGTTAGTGAGTCAATAACAAAAGGTCCGCCCCAATGACCGTGGGACCAGACTTCTGGATCGTTTCGTGTCGAATCGTCGTTCAGATGTATTAGACCGTTAGTCATGGATTCGTCGCCACGCCGATCAAAATCGTCGGTTGGTCGAGTCGTCACCGTCGTCATCGCCGGTCTCAGTCTCTATATCGTTCTGCCCGCCCTCGTGCGAGTCATATCATCCTGGCCCCGCCTGTCATCACTCTCGCTCTGGTGGCTCGCACTCGCGATGGTGGCTGAGCTGTTCAGCTTCGTGTGCGCGATGGCCCTGCTTAGGCTGGTGCTGCGAACACGCGACTGGTTCGCCGTGGTGACCGCGGGACTCGCAGGCAACGCAGTGACTAACACCTTGCCCGGTGGTGACGCCGTTGGTGCGAGCGTGCAATTCCGAATGCTCGAGGCATCGGGTATTGACTCCGTGCAAGCGGGTGGAGGCCTCGCGGTGTCATCGATCATCGGTATCGCGGGACTCTTCTCATTGCCCATCTTCGCGTTACCCGTCATAGTGGGAGGTTCGGTGAGCTCGGGCCTCGTGCACGCCGCCGAGCTCGGCGTCGTCGGCTTCATCTTGATCGTCGCCCTTGGTGCCGTCTTGCTCTCGACGAATAAACCCCTCTTGCTACTCGGACGAGCCCTGCAGTGGCTGCTCAAGAAGATGCCACGACGCAAACGATCGACGGGTGATCTTCCTACTCGCTTGGTGAAGGAACGTGATCTCGTGCGCGCCGATCTCGGCAAGAACTGGTGGAAGGCCGTGCTGCTGGTTGCGGGCCGAATCGGACTCGACTACATGAGCCTGCTCGCCGCTCTACGCGCCACCGGCGCTCGACCGAATCCGTCGCTCGTGCTGCTCGCTTACGCCGCCACCGCAGTCATCGCGCTGATCCCGATCACACCCGGCGGCATCGGTATCGTCGAAGCCAGCCTCAGCGGACTGCTCGTGCTCGCAAATGTGCCGAGTTCGTCAGCCGTGCTCGCCACGCTCGTGTTTCGTCTGGGCTCCTACTGGCTCCCGACTATCGCGGGCGGCGTCTGCTACGTCTTGTTCCGCCGCCGCTACGGGTCGATGAGGCACGCCGACTCGACGAACTGACAGCTTGTATCACCGAGACGTCGTTACCCGGTGGTTTAAGGCGCCGGAGTAACGTAAGGCGAGAACGGGCGAGGAGGCCACGGTGGCGGACACTAACCCTGACGAAGTGCGCACTGAGACTCGCCGGGCACGACTAATGCTTCGCGCGAGGCTCAACGATGTACCCCTGCTGACCATCATCACGGCGGTGATGGTCGTCGTCGGTGTCTACCTCACGGGAAAACTCCTCTATCGCCTACGCGACATCCTGCTGCTGATGCTGGTGGGGAGTTTCGTCGCGTTGCTGCTCAATCCACTGGTCGATGGTCTCGAGCGCTGGAAGATCAAGCGGAGGGGCTACGCAGTCGCCATCGTGGCACTTGGCACGGTCATAATCTTTTCCGCCCTGGCCTTCGCCTTCGGCGACCCGCTGGTCAACAGCCTGACCCACCTCTCACACACCCTGCCCACCTATGTCGAGCGCGCCCAGCACGGCAAGGGCTGGCTCGGAAAATTGCTGCGTCGCTATCACGTGGAGAAATGGATTCATAAGAACTCGTCAAAACTGGTCTCACTCGCGAGGGGGCTCTCCAAGCCGGCCCTGGCCTTGGGCAAAGGTGCCATCACGGTGCTGTTCGCCCTCGTGACCATGTTCGCGTTCGTGATGATCCTGCTCCTCGAGGCCACCAAGATCCGTGAGGCGATCATCGCGATGCTCGCCCCCGAGCACGCCCAGCGCGTGCGGCGCATCAGTACCGCCATCAGCAAGGCCGCCCTGGGATACATGTTGGCCAACCTCCTCATTTCGCTCGTCGCGGCCGTAGCAGTGTTCGTCACGCTCGAAATCCTGGGCGTGCCTTTCGCGCTGCTCTTCGCATTGTGGGTCCTGCTGGTCGACTTCCTACCCACGGTCGGAGGTGCGTTGGCCGGATTCCCCACCGTTCTCTTCGCCGCGATCCACTCGATATCGGCCGGCGTCGTCATGCTCGTCGTCTTTCTCGTCGTCATGCTCCTCCAAAACCACGTCCTGTACCCGGTCATCATGAGCAAGACCGTGAAGCTCAATCCCCTAGTTGTCTTCATCGCGATCCTGGTGGGCGCCGAGGTCGGTTCGTGGATCGCGGGCATCTTCGGCGGCTTGGTGGGCGTGCTGCTCGCGGTCCCGATCGCCGCGACAATCCAGGTCATCGTCAAGGAGTTCTGGAATTCGTCAGCGAGCGCGACGATCGTCCTGCCCGGTCAAGAACCCGAAGTCTCGCCGTCCAAGTGAGCCCAAAGGAGCAGTAGCAGCCTCGAGGGCTAGTTCGGGACCAGGTCCATATACTGCGGATTATGGCCATAGCCTTCTGGTTGGTAATCCTTCTTATCTGCATCGCGGCCGAGATCCACACCAACGCCTTCATCGCCCTCTTCATTGGCTTCGGCGCGGTAGTGGCGCTGATCCTGTCATTCTCGGGCGTGGCCTTCGCGTTCCAGGCCGTCTTCTGGCTCGTCGTCTCGGGTGTCACCCTTGCCGCTCTTCGACCCTTCGCCATGAAGAACTTCCACCGACCACTTGTCACCGACCTGTCACGGCCGACCAAGAGTGCGCTGACGAATCTCAAGGGAATGGTCGAAGAGACCGTCGGCGACGAAAGCCACCCCGGACGGGTGAAAATCCAGGGTGAATCGTGGAAGGCGGTCACGGACTGGATCGAGCCAATCCCCGAGGGTTCACCCATCGTCGTTCGAAAGACCTACGGCACCACCCTCTGGGTGGAACCCGCCTGACCTTTTCAATCTGACCTGGCGCGAGCCGTATACCTGACCTTTTCAATCTGACCTGGCGCGAGCCGTATATATAGGGCTCAACGACAGACCGTGTGGTGAGTCGATTACGCGCCCGGCGTCACGACCGGCACGTCAGCCATCACGCTCTTGATCGCCTGTACCGCACCCAGTAACGCGGCACTTTCGGCGGGAATAATCAACTTGGTGTTGTCGCTCTCGGCGAACTTGGCCAGCGTGTCCAGTTGGAGGATGGCGACCAGTGTCGGGTCGGGCGCCGCGGCCTTAATGGCGGCGTAGACCGAGGCGATGGCTTGAGCCCGGCCCTCGGCTTCGAGGATCTGCGCCTGTCGATTTCCCTCGGCTCGCAAGATGGCGGCCTGCTGTCCACCTTCAGCCTCTTTGATGGCCGCTTGGCGCTGACCGTCGGCAACGTTCACGGCGGACTGCTGCTGGCCTTCGGACTCGAGGATGCGCGCCCGCTTCTCCTGGTCGGCCTGCTTCTGCAGGGCCATGGCCTGGAGGATCTGGTCGGGTGGCGTGATCTCGAGGACTTCGACTCGATTGATCCGAACGCCCCACTTGTCGGTCGCCTCTTCCATCTGGGTCTGGAGCATCGTGCCGATGCGCTCACGCTGGGAGAACGCGTCGTCCAAGGTGATACTGCCAAAGACCGCGCGCACCGAGGTGCGAGCCAGATTGTCGACGCTGACGAGGTAGTCCGAGTTGGTGAACAGCGCGAGGCGTACATCGACGACCTGGCTGAAGATAGTCGCGTTCACGATCACGGCCACGTTGTCACGCGTGATGACCTGCTGGCGGTCGCCAGTACGCGGCGTCTCACGCACGTCGACAATCTTCATGACCTCAATGAACGGGATGATGAAGCACAGTCCTGGATTCTTGATGTCCTTGAACTCGCCGAATCGAGTCACGACCCCGACGAATCCCTGTTGGACAATTCGAACTGCCTTGACGATGGCGAAGATGACCAGCAAGACAATGACACCTGCTATTGATGCGATGATGACTCCCACGTCGGATCCCTTCAACGGCCACCTCGAGGCTCACGAACAGACCAACAAGGCCCGTTGTTCGGAGTGTAGCCAAACCCCCGCCGAATTCAAGCGGGCCCAACGGTCGCCGGTGACGTAACCTACAACGCAATGCCCATCGAAGAAAGTGCGTTGGTGGTCCTCGTGCCCGAGTCCGAGGGCCTCGTGGGCGAGTGGCGGCGTCGCTACGACCCAGCGGCGAACTACGGAGTACCCGCCCACGTCACGGTCCTCTATCCCTTCGTGCCGCCACGATTGATCGACGACGCACTGACGTCGCGACTGCGCGAACTTTTTGGCGGCGCGAGATGCTTCGACTTCACGCTCGAGTCGGTGCGCCGCTTCGGCGACCAAATCCTCTACCTCGCCCCCTCGCCCGCGACATCGTTCGAGCTGCTCACCCAGGCCGTCGTCGAAGCCTTCCCGGATTATCCGCCCTACGAGGGGCAACACGAGAAGGTCGTTGCTCACCTCACGGTCACCGACGGAGCACCGCTCGACCAATTGGCGCCGATCGAGTCGGCCGTAGGAGCGGGATTGCCAATTTTCGCTACCGCCGTTCGCGTCTCGTTGCTGATCGGCCGCGACGAGCCGGGGACCTGGCTCGTGCGGGACGAGTTTTCGTTAGGGAACTGAAGCGAGACGCCTCTTTAGCCCCGACGTGGCTGATGGGGGCGACTTTCTAGTAGAACGGCTGTACGAAGTCGCCGAGAGTCGGGAGGGTTCCGTGGACGTTGCGTCATTTGTGTCATCCATTTTCGATGGGCAGTTGCCTTTTCGCGTCGAGGCCTTCGACGGCAGCGTCGCGACCCCGAGCGTCGCCTCACCGGCGAACAGCATCACGCTGAAGATCCTCAGTCGCGACGCCCTCGTACGCTTCGTCAGTCGCCCGGGCGAACTCGGACTCGCCCGCGCGTACGTGGCGGGCGACTTAGAGGTCGATGGCGACCTCGATGCGCTGTTCAGTCTCAAGATGCCGCCGCTTCGCCAGATCCTCACGATCGAGAACCTGCGCGGCCTCGCGTCCGAGGTCGGGACGGCTGCGTTCAAGCGACTCGCACCACCCGCGATCGAGGCCCGCCAACGCGGCTCGTTGCACAGTCGCGCCCGCGACAAGGACGCCATCTCGCACCACTATGACGTCTCCAATCGCTTCTACGAGATGGTGCTCGGTCCGTCGATGACGTACTCGTGCGCGGTCTTTCGATCGCCCGACGACACGCTCGAGGTTGCCCAACGTCGCAAGGTCGACTTGGTCGCGCGCAAGCTCGAACTCCAGCCCGGTACGCGACTGCTTGACGTGGGTTGTGGATGGGGGGCCATGGCCATCCACGCGGCGAAGGAATACGGCGCGAGCGTCGTCGGCGTGACGCTCTCCGAGCCGCAACGCCAGTACGCCACCGAACAGGCCAAGGTCGCCGGCGTATCGGACCTCGTCGATTTCCGTCTTCAGGACTACCGCGACGTGAACGATGGTCCTTTCGACGCCATCAGTTCCATTGGCATGTCCGAACACGTCGGGCGCCGATCGCTCAACGCCTACACCCAGAGTTTGTTCGATCTATTGAAACCCGGCGGTCGCTTCCTCAATCACGCGATCGGTCGACCGGTTTCCTTTGACCCCGATCCTCGTCCTTCCCGTGCCACGGAGATGAACCGCCAGGTGCAGATTGCCCTGGGCATGCGGGGACCCTCCAAGAACGGCAGCGCCTTCATCGAGCGCTACGTCTTTCCCGACGGTGAACTCCACGAGGTAGGCACGATGGTCTCGATGTTCCAGGCGCACGGCTTCGAGGTCCGCCACCTCGAGAGCCTGCGCGAGCATTACGCGCTCACCCTTCGCCACTGGGTCGAGAATCTGGTCAAGCGCTTCGACGAGGCGGTGGACGAGGTCGGCGAGCAGCGCGCTCGGGTGTGGCGGCTCTACATGGCTGGTTCGGCAGTGGGATTCGAGCGCCACCACCTCGAGATCCATCAGGTCCTGTGCGCCAAGCCGCTCGAGGGCAAGAGCGGCATCGACCTTCGTCCGAACTTCGAACCGACGTTCTGATCGAATCCTTGAGCTCAGGACCTGAAGCCTTCGATCCCGCGGCGAGGCTTCGTCTGCGTCCCTACGCACTCGATGATGAGATGCCGGCTCGTGAGGCGAACGCGATCATGGAGGCTGACGGTTGGCGCCTTCTCCTTGACTGGGACCAAACTACCGAATGGCGCTCGTGGCTCAAGACCATCGACGAGCACCGTCGCGGTCTCAGTCTCTCGGTCGGCCTCGTGCCCTCAGTGCAACTGGTCGCTGACGTTGACGGCGTCATCGTTGGCAGCGTTCGTGTGCGATTCAGCCTTAACAAAGGACTCGAAAGGTCGGGTGGCCACATTGGTTACGGGGTAGTACCCGCTTATCGTCGGCGTGGCTACGCCACGGAGATGCTGCGACAAGCACTCATCATCGCTCGCAGCCACGGCATCCAGCGCGTCCTCGTGACGTGTCTCGATGACAACGTGGGTTCGGCGCGCGTCATCGAGAAGTGCGGCGGCGTGCTCGACGAGATCATCGACATCGACGAGGGAAATCTGAGGCTTCGACGCTACTCGTTCGCGTAGGCGTCAGACCGCGAAGTCGATCATTCAACTACGAGGCGCGAAATGAATCAATGAATCGAGTGGCGTCTTCGGTCGATTCGATCTTGATGACCCGCACCGTCGTGGCGTGTCGCGCGATCGCCTCGTCGATCTTGGGTTTCACGTCCCGCGGAAAGTGATAGATGAACTTGATGAACGTCGGGTCAAAGTGCTCCGGACAGCCTTTCGCTTGCACGTCCTGGCCGAAGTGGGTGACGCTTCGATAGAGCGCCCGGTAGAGGCAGCGCCACCGCGAGATGTCGAAGTAGACAATAGTGTCGGCCCGTTCGAAACGGATGTCGAGAGTCTGAAAGTAGGTGCCGTCGACGATCCACGACGATCCCGAAAGCAGTTCGATCTGGCGCGACACCCATTCGTCCGCCGGTGTCTCCACCCAGCCGGGATGCCAGAAATGATGGTCGAGGTGGACGACCGGGACGTTGATCCGAACACCGAGGCGCTCGGCCAACGTCGTCTTGCCCGAACCCGGCGAGCCCACGATCGCGATTCGGTTCATAATCAGGCCTTTCTAGCAGTCGTCAGGAAGAACCATGGATGACGGGCCGGGGAAACTGGCAGGCTGGGTCGATGACCATTGAACGTCTCGAGGTGCAACGCACGATTGACGCAACGCCCGAAGCGATCTTCGCGGTCCTGCGATCACCCCAGGGACACGTCGCGATCGACAGCTCGGGCATGTTGCTCTCGGCCGAAGGCGCCGACGTCACCGAAGTGGGCGACACCTTCATCGTGCACATGGACCGCGAGGCGCTGAACGACTACCCCTTGGGCAAGTACGACGTGAAGGTGACCATCACCACGTTCGAAGCGAATCGCGAGATCGCCTGGAACGTCTCGGGCGTCGCTCGTGGCACGATTGGCCACGTCTACGGCTACTCTCTCGACCCGATCGACGAAGGAACACTCGTCACCTCGTACTACGACTGGTCGGGCGCGCACCAGAAGTGGAAGGACGCGGGCATCTTCCCGGTACTTCCCGAGTCCGCCCTTCGCGCGACCTTGGGCATTCTCGCCAGGACCGTTCGTCGAGCCGAGAGCTCGGACTAATCGGCCCACGTTCAGCTTGGCGCGCGCGAGCAGTAGGTCGTCGTCACGTACGGCAGTTCGAACGGCTCGTCAAATCCTTCGATGACACTGTCCACGTCGTCGAGGATCCTCTGTTGTGCTGGCTGGTCGAGCAGCGCGATGTAACTCGTGGTCAACACGCGCTGGTGCAGCGCAAGCCGGTCCACCAGTTGGGCGTTTCTGAACTGACGCTTCTCGACCTCGACGAAATCGTTGCGCATGAGTAGTGCGCCGAAGTCGGTCGCCATGTCGTAAGGCTTCTTGAGATGCCAGAGGATCGCTCGACTCAACATGTCGACCCACTCGATGGATTCATCGCGTTCGTTCCAGACGAGCGCCAGTCCCCCTCCCGGGACCAAGACCCTCGTGAACTCGGCGAGCGCCACGTCCGCGTCGAACCAGTGGAATGCCTGGGCGACGGTGATGACGTCGGCCGAGGCATCACCGATTGGCAATGCCTCGGCGACCCCGTCAAGGATCTCCACCTCGGGCAGTTGCGTTTCGAACTCTTCGCGCATACCGCGACTCGGCTCGATCGCCAGGACGTGCGACGTGAAGGGGCGAAGCTCTCGCGTGAACAATCCGGTTCCCGCAGCGACGTCGACGACTCTCGAGGCTGAATTGATGCGACAGAACTCCACGAGGTGGGCGACTGCCTCGACCGGGTAGCCGGGCCGAGCGGACTGGTAGCGGCCGCCATCGGCGAAACCTTCGATGCCGACTCCAGACTTCTTGGCACTTCCCACGCCAACCTCGATTCAGGACTGGTAGGCATCTTATTTTGAGAGTGCGAAGTCTTCACGGCACCGTAATGTGGGCATCACTTATCCTTCGTCGATGGAGACGACTTCGTGTGCTGACGCCACATCGTTTCTGCGCCGGTCCGAGGACTACCGCGGCCGTCACCCCTTGCTGACCAACGTCATCGGCTCGATTGCGACGTCGACCGCCGCCGGCTTCCAGGTCTACGACGGCTACTGGTGGTGGCTCGTGCTCGATCGCGGTGACGTGGTGGGCGCGGCGTGTCGCACGGAGCCCTACTGCCTTCAGTTGGGCCCGATGGACAGCGACGCAGCGGCGTCCCTCGCGCACAGCGTCGCAGCTCACGACGACGCCTTTCCCTGCGTGAATGGTGACGAGCAGACCGTGAGGAGATTCCTCGACGGTTACGCCGCCACGGGTTCACCGGGATCCCGGCGCCAGAGCACCGCCGACTTCGAGAACATCATCTACGAAGCGGGCGCGATTAACGTACCCGACGTACCGGGCGAAGTTCGACCAGCGACCATGCCCCAGTTCGAACTCGCCTCGACCTGGATGACCGACTTCACGACGTTCATCAACGGGAAACCCTACCAACCGTCGCACCACGACAGCGAAGCCCTTCGGGCGCGGATTAGTGCGTCGATGTTGTACCTCTGGTGGGTGGACAGCGAGCCGGTCTCGATGGTCGGCCACGCGTCGCCAGTCACGATCGGGACCGAAACCGTGACGCGTATCGCTCCCGTCTTCACCCCCCGAGAACGTCGACGCCGAGGATTCGCCGCTGCGGCGACCGCGGCCGTGACGAACTTGCTCAGCGAATCCGCAACGCGCGTCGTGCTGCTCGCCGACGCGAACTACCCGACGAGCAACCACGTCTACCAGAGCATCGGCTACTTCGAGGTCGACCGCCTCGTGCGATTCCAACTGACGTAGTTGGCGACCGCTCTGTGGACCAGCGCAGGCTGCTCGACGCTTACTCGAATGAGAACCGGACTCACTGGTTGTCGGTTCGTCGTAGTTCCCACACGCGCACGGCGTCCCTACTCGTTAGTCTTTCGACGTGGACAAGCGACTCGAGGCGAACCGGGCGAACTGGGATGACCGCGTCGGCATCCATACCCGTTCCCAGTTCTACGACGTCGACGGGTGGTTGCGCGATGCTCCCGGCCCGAGCACTCAGGAACTCGAACTGATCGGCGACGTCAAGGGCAAGTCAGTGCTCCAACTCCAGTGCCATTTCGGCAAGGAGACGCTTCAATGGGCGCGGGCCGGGGCGATCGTCACGGGCGTCGACTTCTCACCCGCCGCGATCGAAGCCGCCCAGGACCTGGCCACCCGAGCAGGGCTGAGCGATCGGTCGACCTTCGTGTGCTCGAACGTCTACGATGCCGCCGACGTCCTTGCCGGCGAGGTGTTCGACCTCATTTACGTCACGCTGGGTTCACTGTGCTGGTTGCCGGATATCAAGCAGTGGGCCGAGATCGTCGCGACGCTGCTGGCGCCCGGAGGGCAGTTCTATCTCTTCGACGTCCATCCTTTCTCGTTCTGTCTCGACGACGAGGGAGCGCGAATTGTCTACGACTACTTTGAGGACCCGGACGGTCCGATCGTGTTCGACGACGAAGCCACCTACACCGACGGTGGCCGGCTCGAACACACGCGTACTTACGAGTGGAACCACTCACTCGCTGAGATCGTGCAGTCGCTCATCGACGTCGGTCTCGTAATCGACACCTTGCGCGAACACGACTGGACCACGTTCCAGGCGTTCCCCTGGCTCGAGCAAGGGGTACATGGCAAGTACCACATACCAGTCGGGTATCCGCGACTACCACTCTCGTTCACGCTGCACGCGCGCAGCTAAGGGTCCTTTAGTCAGCTGACGACACGTCGCTCAGGGACGGATCAACGCCGGTGCCAGGCGATCCCACGCCCACTTCGGCCATGGCGAGGTCACCCACCCCGGCGAGACCCTCTTCGGCTTCGGCGCTCATCGAGTGGCCGTGACGCTGCACGCCACCGCCGCGCATCCAACTAAAGACCGCTCCGATGAAACACATCGCCGCGGCGGCGAGAAAGGCCATGTGAAGGCCCTTGGCGAAGGGCGTCGCGATCAGACTCGGAAAGAAGCTGCGACCCAGCAACACGGAGGCGTGAACACCCGGTTGCGCGAGCAGGTGCGCTCCGAGCAGAGTCTGAATCGGATTGATCCCGAGAAACGCCGAAAAAAGACTCCCGATGGCGGGTATGTGACTAATCGCGGTCGCCTGGGCCGCCGGGACGCCTTGAGCGGTGAGGCCCGAGAAGAGCGAGTGCGGCAACGACGTCGCTAGGCCCAGCGTGATCACCGTGAAGAAGAAGCCGATCGACAACACGCTCGCGGAGTTCTGGAAGGTGTTGAGCATCGCGCCCCCGGCACCGCGCTGATTGGCGGGAAGCGAGTTCATCACCGCACTCGTATTGGGCGCAGCGAAGAGTCCCATCGAGAGGCCCACCAGCAACAAGAGGCCCGCGAAGACTGGATAGGAGAAGTTGATGGGGATTGCCTGGAGTCCGATGAGACTCACGCCGGTCAACACCAGTCCGAGTGTGGCGAAGTTGCGCGCCCCGTGACGATCCGCGAGTCGTCCCGACACGGGCCCGGCGATGAAGAAACCGACCGTCAGGGGCACCATGTAGATGCCTGCCCACAGGGGTGTGCGGGCGAACGAATAACCGTGCTCGGGCAACCAGATGCCCTGCAGCCAGATGATGAGCATGAACTGCAGTCCACCGCGGGCGAGCGCGAGCATCAAGCCGGCGACGTTGCCCATTGCGAAGCCCCTGGAATTGAAGAGGTGGAGTTGGAACATGGGTTCTTTGACGTTGAACTCGATCACCACGAAGGCAGCCAGCACCACGAGGCCACCGCCGATGCACGAGAGGACGAAGGGGCTCGTCCAGCCCATCGCGTGGCCTCCGTAAGGTTGGAGTCCGTAGACGATACCCGTGAGCAACGCGATGAGTCCGATGGCGAACGTAAAGTTTCCGAACCAGTCAATTGACGCCTGCGTACGCACGCCGTTGTCGCGCAACTTCAGCGCCGCCCACACCGTGCCGAAGAGTCCGACGGGCACGGAGACCAAGAACACCAAGCGCCATTCGATGGGCGCGAGCACGCCACCGAGTATGAGTCCGATGAACGCACCACCAATCGCGGCGACTCCGTTGATGCCCAGGGCGAGACCCCGCTCGTCGGGCGGGAACGCGTCAGTGATGATGGCGTTCGAGTTGGCGAAGAGGAACGCACCGCCGACACCCTGGCCGACGCGCATGAAGATAATCCACAGTGCCGCGGCGGGCCCGGTCAACCAAGTCACCGCGAGCAGGATCGAGAAGACGGTGAAGATCGCAAAACCGAGCGTGTACATTCGCACCCGACCGAAGATGTCGCCCACGCGACCCAGACTCACCACCAACACCGACGTGATGAGCAAGAAGCCCATGAGGATCCACAAGAAGTACGTCGTGTTCTGGGGCGCCAGTGGATTCAACTTGATGCCGCGAAAGATGTTGGGTAGAGCAATGAGCAGGATCGATCCGTTGATGGTGGCCATCAGGATGCCCATCGTCGTGTTCGAGAGCGCGATCCACTTGTAGCGGTCGGGGTGCGGGGCTGGTGCAGAAGCCATGGTCTCTCCGGGTCGGCGTGGAAGAAATCTCGAAGACGCGATTACTTAGTTGATGCCAACTAAGTATAATGGCGTCGTGGCGATCGTGACGAAAACTTCCAACACGACTTCGGCGACTGAGCCGTCCTCGGCCGCGGCCCTGCGCGTGGCGGTGTTGCGCATCTACCGGGCGCTGAAGATTCGCGCGGAACACCACATCACTCCTTCCCAGGGTTCGGCCCTGGCTCGCATCGAGAAGTCCGAACCAGTTCGCATCGGTGTGCTCGCCAACCTCGAGGGGATCTCTGCGGCCTCGATGAGCAAGATCATCGATTGTCTGGTCGAAGACAGTTACGTCGAGCGCGTCGCCGATCCTCATGACGGCCGCGCCAGCGTGGTCCAGTTGACCAGCGCCGGACGCGAGATCATTCACGCCATTCGCACGGCGAACACCGAAGCGCTCGAAACCGCCCTCGAGTCCTTGAGCGAGACGGAGCGTTCATTGCTTCGTCGCTCCCTACCGGTACTCGAGAAAGTCGCCGAAGCCCTGCAGGTTCGCGACGCCGTCTAGGGGCGTGCGCTCGGGTGCGATCGCGGACTAGACCTGCTGGTAGGTGGTGAGACATGAGTGACGAGTACGACGCCGAACCAGCAGGACTCGAACAATATGCCGTCGTCGCCAGTCGCCGTCAGCAGTGGGACGTTCTGCTCTGGCAGATGCCGACCATGGCGCTTACGGGAGAGGCATTCCTGCTCACCATTGCCCTCGCGGGCTCGACATCCCAGGCCGGGCGGATTCTGGCGAGTGCACTCGCCATGATCGTGGCTCTCGCCGCACTGCATTCGCTCTCGGCCCACCGACTCTCCGAACTCACCGACGCCGCGTGGCTGCACGAACACGAAAGAGAGCACGGTGCCGCCGAGATCCACGGACTGACCTGGCGGGACCGACGAATCGCCATCGTGCGCGACCAGCTCGACTCGAAGTCATTCACCGATCGACTCGTCGCACGCACGTATCGCTTCCGCTCGATTGTCGTCTGGTTCTGGACCATGGTGATCATCGCGTTGACCGCGGCCGCCATCTTGGTCTTGGCCGCCGTCGACCCGTCACTCCTGCACGCTTAAGTCGCGCGTTGACCGGCCTGTCGTCGGAAACGATGGGTGGGAGCAATGTGCACCAACGCGTTGTAGGTGACCAACGCAATGGCGAGGTGCATGCACATCAGCACCGCGACACCCTTGACTGGTTGACCCTGGTGCCATATGTAGACGTCGGGCGCCAAGAGCACTATGGTCACGACGATCGCCATGCGATAGAAGAGCCAGCGGGGCTTGGAGGAGATCCGCGCCACGATGGGCCAGCCCACACAGGCGATGACCACGCCAATGACGGTCAATTTGGCGTAGTCCGAGAACTGGAAATGTCCGTAGTTGCGTACCGACGGGAAGACCTTGGTGCCCACCGCGACCAGAGCCATGTCCGCGACCAGTGAACCCACGACGGCGACCAGGGAGGCCAGGATCACTTCAGCGCGCGACGGGGGCCGAGGAGGTTC
>Ga0181516_10002102_pt1 | contig 14482 bp, 9 predicted proteins | sample PEATcosm2014_Bin_25_FD_121104 | JGI IMG/M metagenome (GOLD analysis project Ga0181516, IMG submission 121104) | Peatland microbial communities from MTU Mesocosm Facility, Houghton, MI, USA - PEATcosm2014_Bin01_10_metaG | ecosystem: Environmental > Terrestrial > Soil > Wetlands > Peat | place... | reverse complement strand
TTCTACTCGGAGCTGAGATGTAGTGTGACCCTGCAAGGCAGCGGCGATGGCGCCAGAATCCCTGAGACCCTCGTCCAGAAACAGATCGATACCGTGAGCTGTCGCGATCGCCTGGCCATCCAACCCCTGGAGGGTGGTATTTTTGAGCGATCGCTCTTGATCATGCAATAACCAAACGGTCACTGTGAGTAGCGCTGTGAAAGTCATCGCTGCAAGCAGTACTGCCGTTTTTGTTGTTAGGCTCAAAGCAGGTCGCGCCATCGTAGATCATCACTCCCATGAAGCCATTGTCCAGCGAACTATTTCCGAGCGAAGCTGAGCAGGTGGATAAAGTCAAGTTACTACGCATAGACAAACAACCCGATTGCTAAAGAAGCCTAGTTAGTCCTTAAAAGCGCCTGAGAAGCAGGTTCCGGAGCACGGTGTTACTTCGGTCATGAAACCGAAGTACGCAGGAGGGGGCGCGGCACACTCATCTGGTCGAGTCTGCAACAGGCTTCCTTATGCACTTGTCACTGGGGTGTCGATGTGGGCCCGAGAAGGACTTAGCCCCCGCCACCGTGCTCCGGATCAGCGTTCGAACTCGCTGTGCCCCACGCACACGAGGATTTGATGGATCGATTCGACTTCAACCAGCATCACGAGTGACGAAGAGGGCTGAAATGCAGAAGGCGCAGGGATCATCCTGCGCCGAGAGGTTGGTTATCGTCCACCTACCGCAGGTTGTCGCTTCGATTACTGCAGCGGCTTGCCGTTCGCAGTCATCCGGTCGAGCAGCTTCTGATCCTGCTCAATCACCGACTGCGGAAGCGGAGCGTAGTGCAGCGTGCTCGCCATCTGCTGTCCGTCGCCACTCACAACATATTGAATGAAGTGTTTTAAGACTTCGCGCTTTGCGGCGTTGGCTCCGTCGGCAGGAACCAGGAGGAAAGTGAATCCGCTGATGGGGTAAGCATTCGGAGCAGACGCGGGAGGGTTAACGATCGGTGTGCGTACGTCTTCAGCAATCTTTCTTGCATTCGCCAAAATGGCTGCTGAAACGCTTTCCGCGCTAGGCCCAATGAATTTTCCGGCTGCGTTCTGCACCTCTGCTATCGGCAGATGATTGCTTACGGCATAAGTCAATTCAACATACCCGATCGCGCCCGGCGTCTCGGCAACAATTCCTATTACGCCCTCGGTGCCCTTAGCGGCCAAGCCAGTCGGCCACTCGACCTTCGTCCCTGTGCCGACCTTCTGCTTCCATTCGGGGCTTACGGCAGAGAGATAGGTCGTGAAAATGTTGGTCGTGCCGCTCTCCTCCTTACGGTGAGCAACCGCTATCGCCGTGCCGGGGAACGTCACCCCGGGATTGGATTTCGTGATCTCCGGAGCTTGCCACGTTTTGACGGTGCCAAGAAAAATTCCTGTCAGGGCTTCTGGCGTGAGCTTTAGTGGCTGCTTCAGAGTGGGTAAATTATAAGTAATGCACACCGGCCCTGCGCTCTCTGGAATCTGCAACATCGGCACGCTGTTGTTTAGAGCTACGTCATCCAGCGCAGCATCGCTTGCGCCGAAATCGATGAGACCATTCTTAAGTTGCAGGATACCCTTACCCGAGCCAACTGACTGATAGTAGACCTGCACTCCGTTTCTCTGTTTTTGGAAGCCTTCTATCCATTTACCCATGACCGGATAGACATAGGTGGAGCCTGCACCGACGATCTGATTGGGATTGCTGCTCGTCTTCGCGACTTCAGCTCTGCTGTCACTGGGCCTTGAGCTACAAGCCAGGGCGAGTGCAACAAACAGCAATTCAAGAATCAACAACCACTTTCCGCACTTCATGAATACCCCCAGAAGAGGACAATGCGCACCATCGCTGTGATTCTACTTCGGTAGATGCTTGACAATGTAAACAGAACGTTAATACAGCGAACGACAATTCTCGCTGGGCAAGGATTCCGAGTTGCTGGCCTGCTACACACGGATTGGAGCATCCAAAAAGAACGTTGCGATCAGGGTGGGTAGTGTCCTATCCTCAAAGAAAGTAACGGAACCCATGTGAAAACTATCTACAGAGCGATGGCACGTGCCATATTCCCGACGATTGACAGGAGCGTCGAAGAAGAAGCTCGATTCAGGAATGAGCGCTTTGCAATCCCCTACACATTCAAGCCGCAGCTGAGTTTTTCAGAAGCGTTGGTTGCAACCGCTGGCGCGTTGTTGAGGATTTTACTGGGTTCTCTGCTCTTCGCGATCTGGGGTACCTACAGCCTTGTGGCTTGGACCACGATTCGCGATCCTTTCCTCCGCGTTGGCGTGCAGTTGCCGCTGTTCCTTTTGTTCCTTGTATCGTTCTCCTTGCTTATGCTCGTGATTGCAGCCTTAGTACGGACCATCTCTCTCAGACTCCGTTAGACAGCTCGCGAATTCTTCCCGAGTGTAATTATCCATTCACATTTCCAGAGTAAACTCCGTTGCGAGGCGGGGGACTGAATGGAACTGTTCGGGCAGACACTCTCAATCGGAAGCGGAATTTTTCTACTGCTGGCTCTGGCCATGGCCTTGAGCTTCGAGTTCGTAAATGGCTTCCATGACACGGCCAACGCGGTTGCGACGGTCATCTATACGCACTCTTTGAAGCCGTGGATCGCAGTGATATGGTCAGGTTGCTGGAACCTTATCGGAGTGCTGACGTCCTCCGGCACCGTTGCCTTCGCGGTACTAGCGCTGCTCCCCGTCGAACTGGTTCTCAACGTGGGCTCCGGTGCAGGATTCGCGATGGTCTTCTCCCTCCTGATTTCGGCAATAGTATGGAACCTCGGTACCTGGTATCTGGGACTGCCAGCCTCCAGCTCACATACGTTGATTGGAGCCATCCTGGGAGTCGGTCTTGCTAACTCATGGCTTTCAGGTGCTCGCACCTTCGGCGAAGGCGTCAACTGGTCCAAGGCATCTGAAGTCGGGGCATCTTTGCTGCTGTCGCCTATCGTGGGATTCGGTTGCGCTGCCTTGCTGCTGTTGCTGAGCAAAGCTCTGATACGCAATAAGTCGCTCTATTCCGCTCCGGAAAAAGATAAGGCCCCGCCACTTTGGATTCGAGGGTTGCTCGTGCTGACCTGCACAGGTGTCAGCTTTGCCCATGGTTCGAACGATGGGCAAAAGGGCATGGGCCTCATCATGCTCATCCTGGTTGGCATTGTGCCAATAACGTTTGCCGTTAATCTGAATACCAGTCAGTCGGCCATCGCAGAGCTGAGCTCCACAACGGAAGCCATCTCGTTTCAAATGGATCGCCATTCGCCTGGTGTGGCGATGGGGGGAAAACAAGTTGCAGCCGACGAGTTGTCCGCTTACATGAAGACAAACGGGCAAATGAATGAGCGCACTTTTGCGGCAATCGGCACCAAGTGCCGGGAAATCTCCGAAGCGTTGGAAGACAAGACCAGCCTGACTGAACTGAACCCAGAGCAGCGCCGGGCTCTGCGGTCCGATCTCTACCTAACCTCCGAGTCGCTGGGCAAGGCGATAAAGCAGAAGAAGATCACGGAGCCGGCTGAAGTGAAGGCCGCCTCAACTCTTAAGTCCAACATAGACAAGGTGACGAAATTTCTTCCCGTGTGGGTGAAGGTTGCGGTGGCCCTGGCGCTGGGCCTGGGCACCATGATCGGCTGGAAGCGAATTGTAGTAACAGTCGGCGAGAAGATCGGTAAGGAGCATCTGACCTACGCGCAGGGGGCATCGGCGGAACTTGTGGCTATGGGGACGATCTTGGCCGCTGACCACCTCGGACTCCCCGTTAGTACCACCCATGTACTTTCTTCGGGCGTTGCCGGCACGATGGCCGCCAACGGATCCGGGTTGCAGATGGGCACCGTTCGCAACCTCCTGCTCGCCTGGGTACTGACGTTGCCAGTGTGCGTATTGCTTGGTGCGGGGATCTTTGCATTCGCAATTAACTTCTTGCTACGAATGGGTGTCCACTAGCCGTAACAAAAACTCCTGTCTTCGCTGCTGCTCCGGTAATCCCGCAGGAGGGCCGAACGCGACTAAACTGATGCTGCGCGGGCGTGAGGGATCAGCACGAACCGCTCGAAGATGAACGGAAGGTCGGCCTCGGCAATCCCCGCGCCGTTGTCGTTGACCTCTGAATCGATTGAATAGATTTGTTTTATGCGGGTTTGGTGGAGCTTTGGTGCCGGGAGGGGGAATCGAACCCCCATGAAGTTGCCCTCGGCGGATTTTGAGTCCGCTGCGTCTGCCAGTTCCGCCATCCCGGCTTGGGAAGGAAACAACTTTGCGGCGGAGCAACCTTACTGTTTCCCAGAGGCAATTTCTGGTGTCAGTCGCTCCGTTCTGTGCAACCTTAGTATCGCACAACCTCCGCGTGGCTTCCAATACTCACGAAGGCCAACTCCAAGCGTGATTTGCGATTTGTTTTTCGCGGAGTTGGGAATCCTCCTCACGGCTTATCATGGAGCCATGCTATTGCGACACTATCTGGCAGGCAGTTTGTTGGGTTGGCTGGTGTGTTTGGTTCTCGCGCTGGTTCCCGCGCCCGCACTCGCCGGAGACGTTGCTGCCTTCGATCTGATCGGCCCCCGCATGGAGGTCACAGTCACCCGCACCGGTCGCACGCTGCCCATCGCCGAGGTGCCGAATCTCCAGGCCGGGGACCGCGTCTGGATTCACCCTGCCCTCCCGGACGATCAGCGTGCTCGCTATCTGATGGTTGTCGCCTTTCTACGCGGCGCAACCAACCCTCCTCCGGACGCGTGGTTCACCCGGGCTGAGACTTGGAGCAAACTTGTGCGCGAAGAAGGCATAGTGGTCACCGTGCCGAAGGACGCCCAGCAAGCGCTCATTTTTCTTGCGCCACAAACCGGCGGAGACTTCGCCACCCTGCGCTCAGCCGTGCAGGGCAAGCCAGGGGCCTTTGTGCGCGCCGCGCAAGACTTGCAACTCATCAGTCTGAACCGGGCCCGTCTTGAGAAGTATCTTGCCGCCATACGCGATTCCGATGAACGCGATCCCAAGGCCTTGCATGAGCGCGCGCTTACCCTTGCGCGTAGTCTCAGCATTAAGGTAGATGAGAACTGCTTCTCCCGTCCCGTGTTGCAGCAGGCCTCCTGCCTCATGCAGAACAGCGATCAGCTCGTGCTCGACGATGGTCACGGAGAGTCCATGGTTTCTGCTCTCACCGAGGGGGCGGGATCGGATCTACTGGGTGCAATCAGCACTACTAAAGTCGCCGGCGGCGGAGCCTACAGTCCTTACGTGGGAGTGGTGGTCGATCTCGCCCGCCTCATGGAGAACCTGCACACAGCCAAATATCAGTACATTTCTGCGCTGGCTCTTCCGCAGGGAGACGAACTGCATCTGCGCCTCAACTATCCGCCCAGCTTTCACAAGCCGCAGTCAGTGATCGTCATCGGACTTCCCGTCGTGCAGCCACCTGTGCCTCCCGCGTTGCATCCGGTTCCCGCGGAGGCCGTGAACTGCGCACAAAATCCCAGTCTCGTGTTGGGAGCCGATGGCGCGCCGCTGGTCTTCTCCTCCGAACTCGCGCACCATCTCACGCTTCACCTGGAAAATAAAGACGGTAAATCCGTGGGGATTCCGGTGGTCGCCAACGCTCTCCAGGGTGGCTTTGTGCCGACTGCGCCCGTGCCGGATCTTAATTGGCTTCCCTTGGCCTTCACCGGAAAAGTGCATGGGCAGTGGGGATTCGAGAGCTTCGACGGACCAACCTACAAATTGCAACGCTCCGATCCCTCAACCCAATGGACGGTTCCCGACGACGACAAAACCGTTTCTATCGCGGGACACGCGCGCACTCTGCGCTTGCGCTCCGGCAACAGCGTTTGCGTAGAGGAGATCGGATTCCGTCCTGCGAAGGGCGATATCAAAAAGACCACGTGGAAGCCCATGGCCGATGCGCTTGAGGTTCATCTGCCGCTGGAGCAGGCACCCGCGGGAGACAGTGCGCTGCTGCTGAAACAATACGGAGTGCAGCACCCCTCCGAGTTGCCCCTTCATGTTTACGAGGAGGCATGCAGGCTCGACGAGTTTCTGGTTCACGCCGGAGATTCTCAGGGAGTGCTCAAGGGAAGCTGTCTCGATCGAGTCAACTCCCTCGATGTCGCAGGCATGCACTGGAAGGTCGAGTCTTCCGTTCAGGTCGATTCATTGAGGATGCGCGCTGATGGCGGCGACCCTCTCATTTTGCATGAGGCACAATCCGTCACCGCGCGAGTCGCGCTCAAAGATGGTCGCGTGCTTGAGGTGCGCGGAAGCATCCTGCCGCCGCGTCCCCGTCTGCAACTGATGAGCAAGGTAGTGGAGCCCTCCGCGTCACCCATTCACCTCGGCAGCCAGGACGATCTTCCGGTGGATGCACGCCTCCACTTCCGCCTCAAGTCAGAGCAGCCTTCGGTCTTCGGCAGGGCTGAAAAAGTCGAGGTCGCCAGCGCCGATGGTTTTTATCACACGGAGTTGAGTCTGGAGAACGGCGGCCTGATGCGGCAGAACGCGCATACCGTAATGGCAACGCTCGAAATTCCGCGCGTCTTCGGTGCGTCTTCCTTCGGAGCCCTGCGCTTCCGTCCAGTTTCCGCCGAAGGATATGAAGGCGATTGGCAGCCGCTCGCAACTCTGGTGCGTCTCCCTGAACTCAGCGAATTACATTGCCCCTCCGGCAAAGATGAGCCCTGTGCTCTCAGTGGCACAAATCTATTTCTGATTGAGTCCATCTCTGCCGACCCCGAATTCTTGCACGCTGAACCCGTAAGCGAGAATGCGATGGCAGCCTCGGTCGAAGTGCCGCGCCCCAAAGGAAAGCTTCTCTATGTCAGGTTGAGGGATGATCCATCCGTGGTTCACACCCTCGAGATGCCGATGAAAAAAGATGCTCCAGCGGCACACAAAGAGGGCGTTCCGAAAGACGAAAGGCCCGCCTCCGCTGCAGCCGCTTCCGAAAAGGGCGCAACTCCTGCGAAAGCCGCTGATAGCCAATCTTCACGTTAGAAGATATTCGAAGTTGATTTCTGTCCGCGCGCGCCTTTGCGCCGCAACTACACGTGAGAATGAGTGTTTTGTTTGAATACCGGGAGAGGGAATTGAAGCCATATTCGAAACCCGGTGGAGAAAATCAAAATGCGTACCAATTGGATGAAGAGCGCGGTGTTGTTACTGGGATTGTCCTTGAGCGGCACCGCTCTGCTGGCGCAGGCAACCGCCGCGCCTGAAACCACAACCCAGAACGCCACGCAGCGGCCCCAGCTTTCCGCCGATCAGAAACAGAAACTCGGCGACCTGCGCGCCAATGCGCGGGATCAGGCCGCCATCATCCGTAATGATCAGTCGCTCACCGCGGAGCAGAAGCAGGCAAAGTTGAAGGCCTTGCATGCCAGCACGCGTGAGCAGATGAAATCCGTTCTGACCCCTGACCAGCAGAAAGCGTTCGCCGCACGTCGCGACGCACACAAGAGTCAATTTGCAGCCAAACTCGGATTCACTGCCGATCAGCAGGGCAAGCTGAAAGATCTGCGCGCCTCTACCCGTCAGCAGCGTCAGGCGGTGCTCACCAACTCCGCGCTCAGCAATGAGCAGAAGCAGGCGCAGCTCGCGCAGATTCGTCAGACTGCAAAGGCGCAACTGGCGACCATCCTCTCGCCTGATCAGCTCGCGCAATTGCACCAGATGCGCATGGGACATCACCGCGGGCAGATGTAGCCATCGCCGCAGAGATCGATGTTGCGCTTCCCATCAGGAAGCAAAAGGCCGCCCGAAGTCTGGGCGGCCGGTTCGTTACCATCTGTAATTCTTCAGAACACTTCGCAGACAATGCACTTCAGGTAATGTGTTTCAGGAACGTTCAGCAGCACCGGGTGATCCACCGACTGCATTCGCTTCTCAATAATGTGCAGGTTGCGCCGGGCATCCAGTGCGGCGCTGGAGAGCATGGCCAGAAAATCCTCTTCACTCACGTGGAACGAGCAAGAGCAAGTCACCAGCAGCCCGCCGTTGCGCACCATCTTCAGTGCCCTCAGGTTCAGTTCCTTGTAGCCGCGGATTGCATCCTCGGCATTTTTTCTGGATTTCGCAAACGCCGGAGGGTCCAGCACAATCGTCTCGTAGCGCCGCTCCGCGTCGGCGTACTCACGCATCAACTCGAAGGCGTCTGCCTCCACCCATTCAATCGCTTTCTGTCCGTTCAACGTGCGATTCTGTTCCGCAACCGCCAGCGCCTCGGCGGAAACATCCACGGCCGTCACCTGCTCGCACACGCGGTTCATGTGGAGAGCAAAGCCGCCCTGGTAGGTGCAGATTTCCAATGCCCGTCCGTGTGCATATTTTTCGGTGGCCTTGTAGTTTTCGCGCTGATCGAGAAACGCTCCGGTCTTTTGCCCCGCACTGCCATCGTAATGAAACGCAAGTCCGTTGATGTGAAAGGTCGTAGCGGTCTTGGCCTTCTTCAGTCGCGAGTACATGGGCTGGTCCTCGCGCGCGGGCAGCCCTTCCAGCTCGCGAATGCGCCGGTCCACACGCTCCAGAATCGTCTCCGGCTTGTATGCTGCCTTCAACTCCTCCACCAGGATGCCGCGTGCGAGGTCGGAATCCATTGCCTGTGTCTGCACCTGCACGCTGATCACGTCGTTGTACTTGTCCACGATCAGCCCAGGTGTAATATCTGCCTCGCTGAAGAGCACGCGGAAGGCGTCAGCGTCGCGCACCATGCGCTCGCGATAGGCAATCGCCTGCCGTATCCGGTAGCGCAGCAGGTCAGGATATTTTTCCGCCTCCACCGCATTCAGCGCAACCATGCGCAGCGCGATCTGCGACGCAGAACTATAAAGCGCCGAGCCCCAGACCTTGCCACGTTGATCTTCCACGCGCACCAGTCCGCCGGGGGCCGCCTGGTCCAGTCGCTCAATGTCTGAGCGGAAGATCCACGGATGGCCGCCGCGCAGCCGCGCGACGGCGTGTGCGTTCACTATCACGCGCGCTACAGGGGCAGTCGATACTTTCTTTTGAGCTTTCATGCGGAGAGATGATGTGGCGGACGCACGGATGTTTCCGCGCACGTCCGCACCAATGTCTTGTTACGTCTTGGGAAGTTGATGCCGCAAATCGTCCAGCACTTCAGGCGGCAATTGTTCTTTGTATTTTTCTTCCAGAACTTCGTCTACAAACAGGTTGCGCGCATCGCGAATTTCGTTGGCGAAAATACTCTGGCAAATCGCGTTCTTTTCTACCCGCTTTGCAATCGCCTCGCCCGTTGCGGCGTCATAGGCCTTCATCGTGGCGTTGCCTTTGTGATTGATGAAGACCACAAAAGCGCCATTCGTGCCCATTGAGGGAACAAACATCCATTCGCGCTCGGCCTGGTGTGCAATGCCCGTGGAGTTCACCGCTGAGGTCTTCACGTTGTGCTCGGGAACGTAGTACATCATCCGTCCGCAGGAGTCGCACAGAACCACTTCCTGCGCGGCACGCACGTTGCTGAGCACCTGGGGACGCAGCATGAACTGGCATGCCGTGCAGCGATGGTCCACCACCTCGGCTACTGCATAACCGCGCGACTTCAGAATCCGGTCATAGCTCGCCAGCAGCGATTCGTCCACGCCAGCGCGAAGCGTCTTGCTCTTCGCAGCCGTTTTGGTGGCCGCCGCCCGGTCGGATTCGCCCGCCTTTTCGGCTTCTTTCTTCTGGCGATCTACCTCGACGCTTGCTTCTTTCAGCGCAGTCTCGGTAGCGGCAAGCTCCGCCTGCAACGCCTCGGCCTTCACCATCACTTCGAGAATCTTCTCCTCGTAGCCGGCAATTTCGCCTTCGGCGTGTGCGATTTCAGAGAGCAGTGCCTTGTACTGTTCGTTGTTCTTAATGCTCGAGGATTGCCCACGGAACTTGGAAATTTTCTCGTTGAGAGATTGGATCTCCTGCTCGTGCTGGCGTTTCGCGGATTCGCTCGTCTTGATCGCGGTGCGTGCGTCTTCCACTCGCTTACGTGCTGCGGCCAGTTGAGCGTCAATGCGCGCTACAGTTTTCGGGATGGTCGCAAGCTGCGCATTAAGCCGCGCCAGCTCTAAATCGACCGCTTGGAGTTCGACGAGCTTTTCAAGATCAGTTGGCATTTTTTCCTGGGAAGCCCATGTAGTCAAAAGTTTAGCACGTTCGCCAAGCAGGGGCTTTTTTGCCGTCCATTCTAAGAAGTTTGCCGGATGGCGAACCTACCGGGCTTCGCCTACATTGCTTGGCATGATCATGGAGTTTGTCCGCGTCCTGTTCGGCCTGACGATTGCGCTTTTTCACGCGCAACTGGCGGATTTCCTGCGCGAACAGGACCGCGCCGTGGCCGCCTCCTTCCGCGAGCGAGGCGTGCCACTGCCCGGGGCTCTGCCAAAACAGGCAGCCCATGATCTTTTTTTCGTACTAGGCATTCTCCTCGCGCTCTTTGGTCTCATTCGCATCTGGCTCACCCTGCGCTAATCCCTCCCGCGGCCCTCCACCTGCTTGCCAATCGCTCTAAGTCAGATTTACCTTCCCCAAGGGAGCACGCAGCTCTCGTGGAGGACTTTCCTTGAAGATCAGCAAGGGGATCGCGGCATTTCTCGCGCTCGTTTCTTTGGCCCTGGCGCAACAGCTACCGGCCAAAAAGCAGTACACCGTGGAGTCCGTCGTCGCCGCCTCGTCCGCCACCGGCCGACCACCTGCTGCAACCCAGTGGAGCCCGGACGGAACCAAGCTCTCCTATATTGAGCACGGAGCCTCTGGTGAGCAGGAGTCGCTTTACTACTTCGATCCCGCCAGCGGCAAAAGCGCGCAACTGATCGCCGCTGACAAACTCGCCGCGCTCGCGCCATCCACCGGAAAGCTAAAGGATGATCGTCAGCGCGAGAATCGCTCCCGATTCGGAGTCGCCGAGTACCAGTGGGCGCCAGACTCCCGCAGCCTGCTTTTTGACGCGCTCGGTCAGCTCTGGCTTTTCGATCTCGCCACCGCCCACGGGCGCCAGTTGACGGACTCGGCCGAGCCTTCCAGCGATCCCAAGTTCTCTCCCGACGGAAAATTTCTAAGCTACGTTCGTGACCACAATCTCTACTCGCGTCCCATCGCCGGAGGCAAGGAAGTCGCGCTCACAAAGACCACGAGTGCCGACCTCCTCAACGGCGAGGTGGACTGGCTCTACTCCGAAGAACTTGACGTGCGCTCCAACTACTTCTGGTCGCCAGACAGCACGCAGATCCTCTACCTCCAGATGAATGAAGCTCCCGTGCCGGAATACCCCATCGTCAACTGGCTTCCCACGCATCCGGAGACTGAACAGGAGCGCTATCCCAAGGCTGGCGACGCCAATCCAACCGTCAAGCTGCTGCTCTCGGACCTGCATGGCAACTCCAGGGAGATCAATCTCGGACTCAGCGGCGACAACTACATTCCGCGCTTCGGCTGGGCGCGTCCCGGCCTCGCCTGGGCCATGGTGCTTAACCGCGCGCAGAATCAGCAGGACTTGTACTTCATCGACGTGCGTACCGGAAAATCACGCCGCGTACTGCGCGAAACAGACGCCAACTACATCGAACTGCACGATCCCATGGGGCGCGGAGAACATCAGGGCCTGCGCTTTCTGGACGGCAGCGGCGAATTCCTCTGGCTCAGTTGGCGTGATGGATTTACCCATGTCTATCTATATAGTTTCAGCGCCAGTGACCCTCTCGCCCAGGGCATCAAGCTTGAGCGCCAGTTGGAGAAAGGCAGCTACGAGGTCAACAAAATTCTCGGCGTGGACGAGACAAAACACATCGTCTATTTCGAAGCCAACAAGGGAGACGATCGCCAGGAGCATATCTTCGCCGTGCCGCTTGTGGGAGGCGCAGCCGTGCCTGTTACGCGCAATCCCGGCGTGCACTCCGTCACCATGACCGGGGACACGAAATATTTCGTGGACACATACAGTTCGCTCACCCATCCCGCGCTAATGCAGATCTGCGCGGTTGGCGACACTTCAACCTGGGTCGGTGGCCCCTGTCGCCAGATATGGACCTCGCACACATGGGACGACTATGACACGCTGGCTCCGCAGTTCGTGGACTTCAAGGCTGATGACGGCACCCTCCTTCGCGGAGTGCTCTTGCTGCCTCCCGCTGGCGCCGCCACAGAAGTCAACGGCAAGGTGCCGCTCATCCTCAATCCCTACGGCGGCCCGCACGGACAGGAAGTGCGCGATAGTGCTCGTACCGTGAGCGGCTTTGACCAGGTGCTCGCGCATCAAGGCTTCGCAATTCTGAAAATCGACAATCGCGGCATGGGCAATCGCGGACGCGACTTCGCCATGGCCACCTACCATCATCTTGGTGACGTGGAGTTGAAGGATAATCTCGCCGCGCTCGATCAGGCTCTCGCGCGATTCCCGCAACTCGACAGCCAGCGCCTCGGCTGGTGGGGCTGGAGCTACGGCGGCACCATGACCGGCTATGCACTCACGCACTCCACGCGCTTCAAAGCCGGAATCAGCATCGCTCCCGTTACCGACTGGCACAACTATGACTCCACCTACACCGAGCGCTACATGGGCATGCCCCGCGACAACCTTGCGCAGTACGACGCCGGCAGCATCGTGAATTCAGCGGCCCACCTCAGCGGGCGCCTCCTTCTCGTGCATGGCACCAGCGACGACAACGTGCACATGCAGAACTCCATTCAGTTCATCAACGCCATGGTGAACTCCGGTCGCCCGTTCGATCTGCAACTCTACCCAGGCAAAACTCACGGAATCGCCGGACCTCAGGCGCGCACACACCTGTTCAACCGAATGCTCTGGCAATGGGAACAATACCTAGCGAAGTAACCGACGAGTGGCCCACTCAACGTTCTTTTCGTTGAGTGGGTTTGTCGCTTTTGTCTTTACTGTTGCCCCGCTCTTACCGAACCTTCCACTTCGAAGACAGCGCCGAGAGTTTCTGCTCCACAGACATCGGAGGCTTCTCCGCCGCCTTGGGCGGTTGCGGTTTTTGCGCTTGTGGTTTTTGCGCCTGCGGCTTCGGAACGGCTTCCATCAGCGCCTTCATCGAGAGTGCGATGCGCTTGGTCTTCACATCCGCGCTGAGCACCTTTACCTTCACGATCTGCCCCACCTTCACGGCCTCGCCCGGGTCCTTGATGTAGCGATTGGAAAGCTCGCTGATGTGCACCAGTCCATCTTGATGAACGCCGATGTCCACGAACGCTCCGAACTTTGTTACGTTCGTGACCACGCCTTCCAGAATCATTCCCGGCTGCGCATCGGCGATTTCGCGCACGCCTTCGGCGAAGCTGGGTGCAACGAACTTGTCACGAGGATCGCGCCCCGGTTTTTTCAGCTCATCGAGAATGTCATTCAGCGTGAATGTGCCAGCCGTGAGTCGCGCGCGATCCACATTCGCCAGCAGTTCAGGTCGCTGGATCAAATCGCGCACGGGTGTTTTGAGCGACGAAGCAATCTGCTCCACCACCGGGTAAGACTCCGGATGCACAGCAGTCATGTCCAACGGATTGTCGCCATCACGAATGCGCAGAAATCCCGCGGCCTGCTCAAATGTTTTCGGGCCCACGCCAGGAACTTTCATCAGTTGCGCGCGCGAGCGGAAGCGCCCGTTCTCATCGCGATATTTCACAATGTTCACCGCCGTGCGTTCGGTCATTCCCGCAACGTAGCGCAGTAGCGTCCATGAGGAAGTGTTCAGGTCAACGCCCACGCGGTTGACACAACTCTCAATCACCGCCTCCAGCGATTGCTGCAGGTTGCGCTGATCCACGTCGTGCTGATACTGACCGACACCAATCGACTTCGGATCGACCTTCACCAGCTCAGACAGCGGGTCTTGCAGGCGGCGTGCAATGCTGATCGCTCCGCGCACCGTCAGGTCGAGGTCGGGAAATTCCTGGCGAGCAATGTCTGAGGCCGAATAGATGCTCGCGCCGCTCTCGCTTACTGTGACGGCGAAAATGTTGTCGAGCTTGCGTTCTTTCAGAAAGTCGCGCACAAACTGATCGGTCTCGCGACCGGCCGTGCCGTTGCCAATCGCAATGGCCCTCACGTTATGCGCGGCCATCAATTTTTCCATCACCTTCGCGGCCTGCTCCAGTCCTGTCTTGGATGTGAACGGATACATCACATCATGCGCGAGAAATTTTCCTGTCTCGTCCACAATTGCCAGCTTGCATCCGGTGCGCAGCCCCGGGTCAATGCCAAGCACAGACACCGGACCTGCAGGCGGCGAGAGTAGCAGGTTGTGCAGGTTGTCGCGAAATACGGCGATGGCGTCTGCGTCTGAGCGCTTCTTCAACTCCAACCGAATCTCGCCTTGAATCGATGAGTTCAACAGACGCTGCCATGCGTCTTCAATCGCCAGCGTGAGCTGAGGAGTCCAGTCGCCTTGTGCGCGCAGGATGCGCGAGCGCAGCAGGTCCACCGCGCGCTGCGGCTCAAGTTCCATCAGGAAGAAGAGAACGTTCTCGG
>Ga0181516_10002100_pt1 | contig 14495 bp, 12 predicted proteins | sample PEATcosm2014_Bin_25_FD_121104 | JGI IMG/M metagenome (GOLD analysis project Ga0181516, IMG submission 121104) | Peatland microbial communities from MTU Mesocosm Facility, Houghton, MI, USA - PEATcosm2014_Bin01_10_metaG | ecosystem: Environmental > Terrestrial > Soil > Wetlands > Peat | place... | reverse complement strand
GGAGGCAACATGGACCCTATAACCTGGGCTATCAGTCCGTGGGGTAGATCGGTTCCGACTCATGTTGCCTGGTATCTGATCTGGGTCGCGGTGATCGCGGGATTCACATTCATGGTCGTTCACGCACTGTATGTGGCCATGTTCGGGAAGCAGAAAGAGTTTGCAAAGGATGACACGCCGGCGGAAGTAGCTGCAATCCCGGAGCGCGTTCCGCGGCACTCCTTGCTTGCGCGGGCGTTCCACTGGGTGATGGCGGTCTCGATGCTCGCGCTGCTAATTACCGCATTCCTGCCCAAGGTTGGAATCCAGTTCAACTGGGTTGTATACCACTGGATCGCGGGCCTTGTGCTCACGGCTTCGATCCTCTTCCACATCGTTCACGCCTCGTTCTTTCAGGACTTCTGGTCGATCTGGCCTGACAAGATCGACGTGCGGGACTCGATGCGGCGCTTGCTGCGGTCTATCGGGAAATCGGCGCCGCCTCCGGCACGCTTCGCCAAGTATCCACTGGAGAACAAGCTTTATCACCTGGTCATTGTCTTATCGGGACTCGCCGTTATTTGCACCGGCTTGTTCATGATGAAGCGCGTCAACACCGGAATCTTCACGCGCAATCCGTATCTCTTCGGCGACATGACGTGGGGCATGATGTACGTGTTGCACGGGCTCGCCGGCGTAGGACTGATTGCGCTGGTGATGGTTCACGTGTACATGGGAATTCGGCCGGAAAAACTGCCGATCACCAAATCGATGATATTCGGCTGGATGAGCCGCGATTTCTATCTGGAAGAGCACGACCCAAAGCGGTGGGTCGTCAAAGATCGAAAGAAACGGGGCTTAGCTGCAAGCGATGCCGACTGATATTCACGCGCTCTGCGACACGATCGAAGATTGCTACGAATTTACGCTCTCGTATGCGGCGCAGGGGCGCGCAAGCGACGAAGGCACAGAACTGAGAAGAAAGTTGATTGGCGCTGCGGAAGCGATGCGCGGCCTGGAACGGAGTTGCATCGATACGGTCAATCGGGAGCAACTCTCTCCAGCGGAGAAATACGAAGCATTCTTTCGAGTGTTGGCGCGGGACGCGCAAAGCGCGATTGCGGCCATCGATCTGGTGCTGGTTCAGCCTGCCATAAGCTCCCAACTCATCGATAACCTGAACGCATCCATTCACCTTCGCGCCTTGCTGACCGACCTTTTTCTTGTGACCGAGATCCTTACGCTGCGGCAAACGCAACCGAAGGAGATCGCTACGAGTTGATTCTTCATTGACAGGCAGGCCGAATGTACTCGACTCAGGTTCTCGACCACTTTGAGCATCCGCGCAACGCCGGCCTGATTGCCGATCCCGACGCTTCCGCGCAACTGGAGAATCCTGCCTGCGGCGATGTGGTCAGACTGACCATCCGGATTTCCGGCGACCGCATCGATGACATTCGCTTTCTTGCCAAGGGATGTGTCCCGTCCATCGCATGCGCCTCCGCGCTCACGGAGCTTGCAAAAGGCAAGACGATTGAGCATGCTCGCGAATTGAAGCGAGAGGAACTGATCAACGCTGTCAGCGGCCTGCCCGCCGCGTCTCTGCATGCAAGCCATCTGGCGATGGATGCTCTCTCCGCCGTGCTTGATCAGCTCGCGGGTAAGATCCGAGAGTAGGAGTCACCGAGATTTCGAGGAGGCCGGCATCGATAGCGCTGCATACTCCTCGGGCGTGTTCACTTCCGCTCCTGCAAATGGGTCCGAGACCTGAACGTATTCAACATGTTCCTCGTTTGCACGCTTGACATCGCGCGTGTTGCTCGTGGCCGGGGCACACAGAAACGCCTCGATCAGCTCGAGGCTCAGAAATAACGGATGCCCATGCTTGCCATCTCTTTCCGGGGCCACACCCCATTTGCCACGAGAAGAAGCTTGCTCGAACGAAGTGCGCAGATGCAGGAGAGTCGTTGCGCTTAATGGTGGACAATCCACCGGAGTGAGGATTGCGGCATTGCATCCGCGTTCGAGAACGGCACGCAATCCAGCTTGTATTGAACTGAACTGGCCGCGCTCAGGAGCTGGATTTCGCACCAACGATGCGCCGTACGCTTGAACAAAGGGCGCGATGGTATCGCTGTTGTTGCCGCTTACAACCACAACTTCGTCTGTCAATTGCAGGAGCGAATGAATTGCCGCAGAGAGCAGGGTTTCGCCGTCAGTCTGAATTGTTCCCGGTGTTATTGGAGGCCACGGCAGCAGCGCTTTGTCCCTCCCCATGCGCGTGGATTCTCCCGCGGCAAGAATCACTCCACACAGCATCGCAGCGCGAGTCATAGGCAAACGATACCAGAAACACGGGGAACAACAGCAGAATCGAGATTTAGCCAGTATCTGTGCTTAGACTTCTACCGCTGGGTTCGAGTCATTCACTTCCGCAGGATCAAATGCGCTGTGCTTTCTGTTCTGAAACCAGCTCATGTGCGGGAGCATGCTCTCAGCATGACGCCGGACAGCAATAATCTCAGCGAGGATCGAAACCGCAATCTCCTCAGGCGTAATAGCACCGATGTCCAGACCCACAGGCGAATGAACACGGTCAAAGAGTTCTGGCTTGAGCCCCTCGCCCGTCAGTGCGCGAAAGATCGTAATAGCTTTCCGCTTCGATCCGACCATCCCGATATATCGAGCGGGTGTCTGAACCGCCCAGCGCAGAACGCGCATGTCATCGTGGTGGCCGCGCGTGACAATGACGATGTACGCAGACTCGTTGAGAGCGATAGTGGCCATCGCACGTTCGAGATCTTCGGCGATCGCTTGTCGCGCGTCCGGGAACCGCTCACGGTTCGCGTAGGCCTCGCGATCATCTACGACAATGACATCGAATCCGGCATTTCTGGCGGCCTTGTAAAGCTGGCATCCTACGTGACCTGCGCCAAAAATATAGAGCAGGGATGGTGGCAGCACAGGCTCGATGAAGATTTCCAGGGTGCCCCCGCAGACCAGGCCGGTGTCGTACTTCGGGTCTTGATTCAGATCGAAGCTGAGCGTTTGCGGCCTTTCGCTGGAGATGACTTCCTTCGCCGCTTGCCAGACTTCTGCTTCGACACAGCCGCCGCCGATGGTGCCGGCAATCGTGCCGTCGTGGCGCACCAGCATCTTCGCGCTCTTGAATGAGGGAATCGAGCCGCGCACATTCACGATCGTAGCCACAGCTCCCTTGTGGCCCTCGTGCTGCAGCTTGACGATCTCCTCGTAGATATCCATCAATCTCGATTATTGGATCTGGTGGCTGGCAAGTCAAACCGTGACGGCCTGAATCTCTAATGGAAGTTATGCGAGCGGATATCCATATCGGCGATTTCAAGAGGAACAATTCGCTGCGCCTTCACGTGTACGACGCCATCCTGATTCTGGAGCGAGCCTTCAATCCGCAGGAAGCGGTTTCGCGTTACCAGGATGCGGTCTCGCTCGAAGATATCCGGGGTCAGGATGATGTTGGCGATGCCGGTCTCATCTTCAAGCGAGAGGAAGACGAAACCCTTGGCTGTGCCGGGTCGCTGGCGCGCAATGACGCAGCCCGCGATACGGACAAATTGATGAGTATGCCCCTGCGTTAGCTCTTCTGCGGTGAGAAAGCCCTTCTGACGCAGTTCCTCGCGCAGGTAAGTCATGGGGTGGGGCCCAGTCGTGAGCCCTGTACCCGCGTAGTCAGCCGCAAGGCGCTCGTCGGTGGTCATCTGTTTAAGAGGCATAGACGTGACCGTCGTAAAAGCACCCCCGCCGACCTCTCGCAGCAGCGGGCCTGACGGACGCCCTGCCTGTTCCACCTGCGAGAGCGCATCGCGGCGATGCTCCACATTGCCGAGGGTGTTCAGCGCGCCTATGCGTGCAAGAGCGACGAGTTCCTTGCGATTGAGCTCAGGCACGCGCAAAGCTAGATCGTCCGCGGTTGCGAAAGGCCCATCGCTTGCGCGCGATGCAAGCAGAGCTTGTGCCGACGATTGACGCAGTCCCTTTGCGTAGTTGAAGCCAATGCGCAGCGAAAGGGAACCGTTCGTCTCATGTTCCAGCGTGCAGAGCCACGCAGAGCGCTGTACGTCGATAGGCCGGACTCGCATGCCGTGGCGCTGGGCATCCTTGATCAACACCGACGGCGCATAAAAGCCCATCGGCTGATTATTAAGCAGGCCGCAGGTAAAAGCCGCCAGATAGTAAACCTTGAGATAGGCCGAGGCATAGGCGATCAGTGCGAAGCTGGCGGCGTGCGATTCCGGGAAACCGTACATGGCAAACGACGAGATGCCCTGGACAATGTTGTTCTGTGCCTCGGGGCAGATTCCGTTGCGCGTCATGCCTGCGCGAAGGCGGCCTTCGAGGTCCTTCATCCGCTGCATCGACCGCCGCATGCCCACAGCTCGCCGCAACTCTTCCGCCTCCGCTCCGGAAAAACTTGCAACCACCATGGCCATGCGCAGTAGCTGCTCTTGAAAAAGCGGGACGCCCAGGGTGCGCTTCAGCACGGATTCGAGTGAAGGATGCGGATATGTGACCTGCTCTTTGCCCTGGCGGCGGCGCATGTAAGGGTGCATCATCTTGCCGACGATTGGCCCTGGGCGAATGATGGCGACCTGCACAACAAGGTCATAGAAGCATGTCGGTGCATTGTGCGGAATTGACGCCATTTGCGCGCGGCTCTCCACCTGAAACATGCCGACGGTGTCTGCTTTGCAGAGTGTTTCGTAGACCTGCGGATCTTCAGGCAGCGCGGCCAGATCGACCTCTTTGCCGTAGTGGCTCGGAATCATTTCTATCGAATCCTTGAGTACGGCCATCATGCCCAGGCCAAGCAGGTCGACTTTGATCAGGCCGAGGTCGGCGCAATCTTCCTTGTCCCATTGCACAACGGTGCGGCCCGGCATGCTGGCGCGCTCGATAGGGACGACTTGATTCAACAGTCCGGCGCAGATGACCATGCCGCCGGAGTGTTGTCCGAGATGACGCGGCAGGTTCTGCATCCGCATGCAGAGATCGAGATAGCGCGCGATGCGCGGATGGCGGATGTCGAAGCCGGCCTGCTCAAAGTTCTTGGCCATGGTGTCGTTTTCACCGCGCCACTCCCAGTGGCCCACCAGCCCGGAAAGACGCGTGAGTTGCTCCTCGTCGAAGCCAAGCGCCTTTCCCACTTCGCGTGCAGAGGAACGGCCACGATAACTGACGACGTTGGCGGTCATGGCCGCGCCAAGCTTACCGTAGCGTTCGTAGACATATTGAATGACTTTCTCGCGTTGGTCACCGGATGGCAGATCGAGATCGATGTCCGGCCATTCGCCGCGGTTCTCGTTTAAAAATCTTTCGAATAACAGCTCCATACCAACAGGATCGACGGCCGTGATTTCGAGTGCATAGCAGACGGCGGAGTTAGCCGCCGAGCCGCGGCCCTGTACAAGAATGCCGTTCTGCTGGCAGTAGCGGATGAGATCCCAGACGATCAGAAAGTATCCGGCAAAACCGAGCTTGGCAATAAGCTTGAGCTCATGCTCGACTTGTGCGCGGGCTTTTGAAAGCAATGACCGCTTAGCGGGTGAGCCGTAGCGTTTGCGCACGCCTTCCTCGACGCGGCTGGCAAGGAAGCTATCCATCGTCTCTCCATCAGTCACCGGGTAGTGCGGAAATTCGTACCCGAGATTGTCGAGCGTGAAGTTGAGACGTTGGCTCAAGATGCATGTGTTGGCGATGGCCTCGGGAAGGTCGTGGAAGATGCTCTCCATTTCGCGCGATGTGTGCAGCGAACGAGCAGTGTTGGATGTAAGCAGACGTCCGGCTTTATCGAGAGATGTCGAATGGCGGACGCAGGTCAATACGTCAAGAATGTCGCGGTCTATTTCTGTGGCGTGACGGACACCGTTGGTGGCGACGACCGGCAGACGCAGTTGCTCGGCAAGGCCCAGCAGCGCCTGGTTACGGCATTCTTCATCGCGATGACCATGGCGCTGGAGTTCAAGATAGAGATTGCCCTGGCCGTATATCGCACCCAGCCGATCGATCTGCTTGAACGCAGCAGCATGGCCTTGGTGAGCGAGTGTAGCTGCGAGCGGGCCTTCGTCGCCGCCGGTGAGACAGATTAGCCCTGCTGAGAATTCTTCCAGGTCCTCGAGCGTCGCAGCGCCCTCGGCCTTTGTTTTCTCCCGCATCTTGAAGCGTGTGATGAGCTGGGAAAGATTTCTATAGCCGATTTGCGAAGCACAGAGCAAGAGCAGACGCGGCGGAGCATCGGGGTACCGATGTGGCAGCCATGACTGCGGCGTGAGCTTATTGCCAAACGATTGCACGGCGATCTCAGCGCCGATGTGCGCTCGCATGCCGCTTCGCCGGGCCGCTGTGTGAAAGCGGGCCGCACCATAGAGGCCGTTGCGGTCGGCAAGCGCGATGGCCGGCATGTCGAGTTCGACGGCGCGTTCGATCAGGGCTTCGGGCGGCGATGCTCCGGCCAGAAAGCTGAAGGCACTGCAGGCGTGGAGTTCGATGTATTGGGCGCTGTCAGTCATAAAAAGCTTCGAGCCGCCACGTATTCTGCGTGCAGTCCCTTACCAGAAGACACGCGACCTCTGTGCCATTGGAGGGTTGTGCCAGCACATCCCACTCCTCCGCATCCCACCCGTCGCTGGACCACCAGCAACCGTTGGTTCGCCATGGGCCATACGCTGCCTTAATTGTGAAGCGTTGCTCGGCTGCACGAAAAGCTGTGGGCTTGTCAGCGCGCAGCACAACACGGGCAGGGAGAGATGGCCGCATGCGCCGCAGAGCCGCGCGCGGACGATCTGTTTGTGTGTTCTTGATTTCTTCAACAACGGCAAAGCTCTCCACGTGAAAGCTGCCCGGCCTATGCGTGTCTTCGAGCACGGGAGAACCGACGCGATCTTCCCCGGCAATGGCCTTGAGGCGCGCGATGGTTACATCCAACTGAGATGGCTCGGGCATCTGCGGAGAGAAGAGGCCGAGTTGCACCTTTTTCGATTGTCCGGCCTCAGCTATGAGGACAACCTGCAGCACGGCAGACTGAGGCGGATGCGCTGCGATCTCCAGTTGCAAGAGCTTGAGCAGAAATTTGCGGTCTACGGTTGGGAGGGCGGGACGGATGATGCGACGATAGATGAATCCGCCTTCAAGTTGCATTTGAATGGTGAGTGAGGCCAGCGAAAGAGCACGAGAGGCGGCGCGCGCTACGAGACAGTCGATCATTCGCGCGCAGACAAAGAGCAGCGACTCGGACCGTTCGACGGGCGTGTCGAATTCCGTCAATTCCTTGAGCGTAAATTCGGGCTCAATGGGTTGAAATGTATGTTGCGCGGTGCCGCGGGCGAGATCGCGCCAAAGCTTTGCCTTCTCGCCGAGACGAGCCACGAGGTCTATTTCAGGCAGCGCCGCCAGTTCGCCCAGCGTGCGAATACCCCACATTGCCAAGGTCTCTGCGTGCTCTTCTTCCAGTCCAAGCAGCGCAACAGGAAGTTTTTCAAGTGCGATGGCTTCCTGCTTACTGGGTATTACTGTAACTGTGCGCGATGACAAGGCCTTCAGACGCGCGGTATGGAAGTTGGCGCTTATGGCGATAGATGCGCGAAAGCCCGCTGCGGCAAGAGATGCGCGCAGCCGCTGCGCCAGCATCTCCGGCGGGCCAAAGAGTCGCTCCACGCCCGCGATATCGAGCACGCAGGCACAGTCCATTTGTTTGCTTGTGTTCTCGATTCGCGGTGAGAAATGCGCGGAGCACTCGATAAATACGGAGCGAGCAGCCGCTTCACTTTCCAGAGAACGCGTCACGAGGCGAATGCCGGTAATCTGTTCAACCTCCATCCGCTTCATACCGGGAACTGCGCCTTTCAGGCGAGCCTGTTTGTTCATGGAACAAACCAATTCAAGTGGTAGACGGCCTTCAAGCACAGCCACGGGTTCCGATTGCAAATCAGGCCGCAGGCGCAACAAAGCCTGAGTAGGAAACTCGGCCGCATAGGCACAGGCGTAAAGCGTCGGGCTCATGCGCGCATCTCCCCGGCCCATGCGCTATCGACGGACCACGTGGAGGCAACCGGTTTGCGCGCTCGGGCAAACGAATGCGCTGAAGTCGCAGCTCGCGCGCGGCGTATGTCGAACGAGAAGCCATTGAGCACCGTACCGCCCTCGTCCTGCGCTCGCATCGGCATGCATTCCAGAACTACCGCCGCGCTGGACTGCGCCATTGCTGCCTGGCCGATCACAACCAGCGAACATTGCGTGCGGCTGGCGGTCTGGCGGAAACGAAACCATGTGGCAAGCGGAATCCTGCTTCCGTGCTCTGGCGTAGTGCCGCCAAGGTCAAGCACGATTGCGGCAAAGCCGCCGGACTGCAGCAGAAGATCCGTTGCGCGCAGTGCCTGATCGAGCCGCGACCAGGGCTTTTCGTTGGATCGCATGCCCGCTCCACGGCAACGTACCCAGAGCAACTGCTTCAGGCGTACACCGCTGGCCGCTGCCGACTCCGGATCGAAGGCGTCCTGGGCATCGACGATTGCGCAAGCCCGTCCCTGTTGCGTACACCGCGCCAGAAAGGCCAAGGCAAGGCTGGTACGGCCGGACGATTCGGGCCCGGTAAGCTCACTAATTGTGCCAATAGGAATGCCACCGCCAAGCAACTCGTCAACCTCGTCGATGCCTGTTGGCGCGACCTCCTGAAATCCGCGCGGAGCAGGCGTCAGCGCCGCGGGGAAGCGGTGTTCGAGGGCGTGTTCGATTTCAAGACGAAGGGCAGAAGCAGAAGGCATGGCGAGTTTCGCCTTTTCTTCGCTATAGAATCCGCCCAAACCCTGCACGCTGTCAAATGAAAGCTGATGCACAGGTAATAAGATTTTATTTATCAGTTATTTATAGTGAAGTCTTAACTGCTCCCTACAGCAAACCGCCGAGCGAACTCAGCCTTTGCGAAGCCGTGCAACCACACCTTCAGCGCCTCGTGCTAGAAGGCCCACATCGCTTCCTGCGGCCACAAAGTTGTATCCGAGCGCAAAGAGATTCTCTACCTCGTCAAGATTCCCTGACAGAGTCCCCGCGGATTTGCCGGCCGCGCGGATGCGCGTTGCCGCATCTTTGATAGCCGCCTGGACGTCTTCTTGTTTTGGATTGCCGAGATGTCCAAAGTCCGCGGCCAGGTCACTGGGGCCGATAAAGATTCCGTCCACTCCGTCGATGGCAGCGATGGCCTCGATCTCCTTCACTGCGGCGCGCGTCTCCACCTGCACCAGCGCACAGGTGTCGAGATGTGCGTTGCGATGATAATTCTGAATGCGGCCATAGTCGTTGGCGCGCGGAGTGACTGCTACGCCACGAATGCCCAGGGGTGGGTAGCGCGCGGCAGCGACAGCCTTGCGCGCCTCTTCGGCATTCTGGACAAATGGAATCAGCAACGACCGTGCGCCTACGTCCAGCGCGCGTTTGATGATGACCGGGTCGTTCCACGGCACGCGGAAGACCGGCTCAGCCGTGCCTCCGCGCATGGCCTGCAGCGCTCCAAGCAGAGCGGGGATATCGTTGGGCGCGTGCTCTCCGTCTATGAGAATCCAGTCAAAGCCTGCGCCGGCCAGAATCTCTGCCGCCATGGGGCTGGCGATGCTGTTCCAGAATCCAAGTTGCCGCTCGCCGCGCGCGAGCGCCTGTTTGAATGCGTTGCGTGGCATATTCCCTGGCCATTCGGGCATCGGAGTCTCCTCAGTCGATTCTATTGTTTCGTCTAATAGGGTGTCGTGCTTTCCCACTTTTCCGCAAAGAGCGCGGTAGGATGGGGCACCCTGAATCTGTCTCAATCGCCGCCGGTCGGGGGAACGGCGAGGTCGATACGCTTGATCTCGCCAACGATCGGGCCATAACTTACGATGGCGCAGAAAGCGACCAGGCTGACAAAGATCAGCGCGCCGTTGAACGAGTTCGTCTTTTCCCAGATGAAGCCGATGATGAGCGGCGTGGTGACGCCTGCCATGTTGCCGAAGAAGTTAAAGAGCGCTCCATTCATGCCAACCATGCCTTTGGGCGACGTATCGGAGATGACGGTCCATCCCAGCGCGCCAATGCCTTTGCCGAAGAAGGAGATGGACATGAACAGCAGCATGATGGCTTGCGAACTGGCGTAGTTGCACGCGACGATGGTCATGGAAAGCGCCATGCCGGCCATGATGGGCAGCTTGCGCGAGAAGCTGAGCGAGTGGCCGCGGTGCAGAAGCTTGTCAGAGATGATACCGCCCAAAATGCCGCCGATGCCGCCGCATAGTCCGGGCACAGCGGCCGCGAGTCCCACTTTGACAACCGACATGTGACGCGCCTGGGAGAGGTAAATCGGAAACCATGTTAAGAAAAACCAGGTTAGCGTGGTAATGCAATACTGGCCGATATACACGCCCACCAGCATGCGATAACTCAACAGCATCTTGACCGTAGCCAAGGTGAGTGTGTTTGCCTTGGCGCTGGTCTTGGTGTCGGTGTTCACAAGGCCGCCGCCGCATTCAATGGTTTCAATCTCAGCGGCCGTGATGCGCGGATGCTCCTTGACGCTGTAGATGTTGGTGTACCAGACGACGGTCAGCAGAGCGCCGAGCGCGCCCATGAACCAGAAGCAGCTTTGCCAGCCATACCCGTGAATGAGCCAGCCAAAGATGGGCGCGAAGATGGGTAGTGCGAAGTACTGGGAGGAGTTGAAGAGGGCCGAGGCGCGCCCGCGCTCCGCAGTGGGAAACCAGGAGGCAACAATGCGGCCATTGCCGGGAAATACAGGCGATTGCGCGAGGCCGGAGAGTAGGCGCAGGACAAAGATCACCGTGAATGCGGCGCTGGCTGTGAAGTAGCCTGCAAAGCCAATGAGAAAGGCGAAGAGCGACCAGAGAATAATGGCGATGCCGTAGACGCGTTTGGATCCGAATCGGTCAAGCAGTCCTCCCGCTGGCAGTTGCGCAAGCGCATAGGCCCAACCGAACCCGGAGAGCAGATAACCCAGCTTTCCGGGAGTCAGGTTGAAGTCCTTAGGCATAGCGGCGAATGCCTGCGAGAGCGCGGCGCGATCGGCAAAGCTGAAGCAGCTCAGAATGAAAAGAATTGCAATGATGAGATAGCGGATATGGGATTGGCGGGCTTCAGGCACAGTCGAGAATTCCATTCCGCCCAGGCCGATTTTGCCGGAGCTATGTTTCATCGCAAAGCAAAGTCTATTCGCAAAACCTGACGCAATCAGGCATAGGCATCGAGCGACTGCAGAAGACCGCGGATGTAGCCGTAACAAAATGCGAACGATTCGAGGCCGTTCGGATCCGAGGCGACTTGTGGCACATGGTCGGGCATGATCATATAGGGATAGCCAACCTCTTTGTATACGCGAATCGCTTTCACAAAGTCGATGTCGCCCTCGTCGGGATAGACTTCGATGAAGTCGTCGCGATGCCCGCGAATATTGCGAAAATGGACGTTGAAGATCTTCTTGCGCGTCCCGAAGTAGCGGATGACGTCAAAGATCTCTGTGCCCGGATTTGCAAGATCCTCTGAGATCGTTCCCTGGCAGAAATTCAGCCCGTGGTAGGGACTCTCGCGGATGGTGATGAACCGCTTCAGCCCGTCGACAGTGCCGAGCACGCGGTTCACGCCTTGATACCCCGCGGGCGGCACTCCGGGGTCTTGCGGATGGCAGGCCATCCGGATTTTATGCTCGTTCGCCACCGGGATCACGCGGTCGAGAAAGTATGTGATGCGCTCCCAGAATGCGTCGGCGTCCACAGGGCCGGCTTTGGTCAGCGGGGTCGCGGGCCTGGCGTCGGCGAGTTTCCACTGGTGGTACATTGCGTCGCCGCGTCCCGGCACCCAGCCGGTGCGAAGTACGCCGAGGATGCTCATGTTGTACTTGATCGATGGAATGCCTGCCTCGGCGCAATTTCTGATGAGGATTTGCATCTGTTCGATGTCGCGGTCACGTTCCGGGCTCTGCGCCAGCATGATTGCCGGATGCTTCTCCTTATCGATGTAGCTGGACTCAAGGAACGGCGGGCCGAGGCAATCGATGCTGACGCCGTACTTACCCGCCATATCGACCATACGATTCAACTCGTCTACCGTTGCGTAGAGGCGGTCGCCCTCAATCTGCGGAAAACCGCATATGTTGCGCACGCCAAAGCGGGCAAAGTACTTGAGGTGCGCTTCAGTTGTGGGCGCCGATTGGCAGCCGAGTTTCATCGCTGCCGGCTTTGAGCCGGGTTCTGCGGTTGCGGTTCTTGAAGCGGCTCCGCTAGCGCCGGCAATGCCCGCCGCGCCGGTGCTGACCATGAACTCTCTGCGATTCATACGTTCCTCTCGTGCCGCAGCCATGAACTTTGTAAGCCAGTCAACGCAGGACTGTAAAGCGAAATGCATCTTCGCTGTTCGATCTTAAGCGGCCACGCCTAAAATAGAACGATGCCAGCCTCAACCCAGCCTCAATATATTCGTGTCGACGCCAGGGACAACGTGGCTGTCGTGGTAACCCAGGGTGGGCTGTCGGCAGGAAGCCGGTTCCCATGCGGGTTGGTGCTCACCGAATCGGTCCCCGAGGCTCACAAAGTTGCGCTCGTCGATCTGGCCAAGGGCGAGAGTATTCTCCGTTACGGCGTCGTTATCGGCTATGCAAATCGTGAAATCAAGCGCGGCAGTTGGGTACATGAGGGTGTGATGACAGCGCCCGATGCTCTGCCGCTTGCGGAGTGTCCGCTGGCCACGGCTGTGCCGGCGCCTTTGCCGAGGCTTGAAGGCTACACATTTGAAGGTTTTCGGAATCCCGACCGTACGGTGGGAACCCGGAATATCCTCGGCATCAGCACGACGGTGCAGTGCGTTGCGCCGACGGTTGACTATGCGGTCAAGCGCATCAAGGCTGAGCTTCTTTCCAAATATCCCAATGTCGGCGACGTCGTCGCCATTGGACATCACTACGGCTGCGGCGTAGCGATTGACGCACCCGGCGCGGCGATTCCCATTCGCACTCTACGCAACCTGGCGCTGAATCCGAACTTTGGCGGCGAGATTCTGCTCGTGAGCCTTGGATGCGAGAAGCTGCAACCTGCGCGAATGGTCTCTGCCGAGCTGCTGAACGTTTTGCCTGAAGAATCTTCTGTTGCCGTGATGCAGGACGCGCACGAAGGCTTCGGCGAGATTGTGGCCAATATCATGGCGATGGCGGAGAAGCGATTGAAGCGATTGAACGAACGGCGGCGCGTCTCGTGCCCGGCGTCCGATCTGGTCGTTGGCCTGCAGTGCGGAGGGTCCGACGCATTTTCCGGTGTCACCGCGAATCCTGCTGTGGGGTTTGCCGCGGACTTGCTGGTGCGCGCGGGCGCAACGGTGATGTTCTCCGAAGTGACCGAGGTGCGCGATGCCGCTCATTTGATCAGCGCGCGAGCCGCGACGCCGGAGATTGCGAGGGATTTCATTCGCGAGATGGCATGGTACGACGAATACCTGCGCGTTGGCGGCGTGGACAGGCAGGCGAATCCGACTCCGGGTAACAAGAAGGGCGGTCTGGCTAACGTGGTGGAAAAGGCAATGGGCTCGATCGCAAAATCCGGTAGTACAGCGCTGATGGGCGTTGCCGGGCCAGGAGAGCGGGTAACGCAAAAGGGACTTGTTTTCGCGGCCACGCCGGCAAGCGACTTTGTCTGTGGCACGCTGCAACTGGCAGCATCGATGAACATGCACATCTTTACTACCGGACGCGGCACTCCCTATGGGCTGGCGGTTGCGCCAGTCATCAAAGTAGCCTCAAACAGCGGCCTGGCCGAACGCTGGCCCGACCTCATCGACGTGGATGCAGGAAGAATTGCAACTGCGCAATCAACCGTCGAAGAGGTCGGCTGGGAGATTTTTTCACTGATCCTTGATGTGGCCAGTGGCCGGAAGAAAACCTGGGCCGACCACTGGGGTCTGCACAACGAGTTCGTGCTGTTCAATCCGGGACCGATTACATAAAGCCGGCTATTAGGAGTCAGCTATCAGTCTCGGCTAGTTGAACTGCGGCCGACCGGGCTACTTGAGCGGGTGAATCAAAGGCGCGCCGGCAATCTTCAGGTGAACACGGTAGAGGCTCGTACTGGCACAGATGTAAAGCGTCTTGTGATCCGGTCCGGCCCAGGCTACGTTGGCCACGCGCTCGGGAATAAGCAGAGTAGCCAGCGGCTTGCCCTCGGGGGAAAAGATCCATACCCCGGCGGGACCGGCGCTATAGATATTGCCCTCGCGGTCGACCTTCATGCCGTCGGGGCCTCCCTGCCGCTTGTCGCCGGTAGCGTCGTAGAGCAGCTTCGGCTCGGCCAGCGTGCCGTCTTGTTGCACGGTGTAACGCATCCAGATCTTCTTGGGCTCTGAGTTGTTGACGTAGAGATACTTTTCATCTGGAGAAAAGGCAATGCCGTTCGGCCGCGTGAGGTCGCTGACCACCAGCTGTAACGCCGCGCGCGCCGGTGGGGCTCCGGCCTTTTGCCCGAACG
>Ga0181516_10002098_pt1 | contig 14503 bp, 13 predicted proteins | sample PEATcosm2014_Bin_25_FD_121104 | JGI IMG/M metagenome (GOLD analysis project Ga0181516, IMG submission 121104) | Peatland microbial communities from MTU Mesocosm Facility, Houghton, MI, USA - PEATcosm2014_Bin01_10_metaG | ecosystem: Environmental > Terrestrial > Soil > Wetlands > Peat | place... | reverse complement strand
GACTGCACGAACATGCCGCCCGAGCCACAGCACGGATCGTATACGCGGCCTTTAAATGGCTCCAGCATCTCGACCATGGTCCGTACCACGGAGCGCGGTGTATAGAACTCGCCGCCGCGCTTGCCCTCCGATCCGGCAAACTGCCCCAGGAAATACTCATAGGCGCGGCCGAGCAGATCATGCGCCTCGCCATTGTCCGCCTTAAGCGCGATACCGGAGATGAGATCGATCAACTCACCGAGCATCACGGCGTTAAGCGCGGGTCGCGCATATTCCTTCGGAAGAACCCCCTTCAGGCTCTCATTTCGCTTCTCGATCGCAATCATGGCCTCATCGATCAGTTTGCCGATGGAGGGTTGCTTGGCATTCGCCTGTAAGGCCGACCAGCGGGCCTCCTTCGGCACCCAGAAGATATTTTCTGCTCGATATTCATCCAGGTCTTCTGCGCCTTCGGGGTCAGTGGCAATCAAGGCAGCGTGTTTCGCCTCGAAGCTATCGGAGATGTGTTTAAGAAAAATCAGTCCGAGCGCCACGTGCTTATAATCGGAGGGCTCCATGTTGCCGCGCAGTTTGTCAGCGGCCTTAAACAGCTCCGCTTCGAAACCAAGATGGCCGCCGTTGCCGTTCGCGACCATTTTGGCAGTTCCCGGCTTATTTTCTGTTCCTTTGACCATCGTCTTCCCCACGCTATTTCCGTGAACCTCAAACCCTCGATCGCGACCTAGCTCTCGGCAGCGCAGGGACTAAACCCTAGCAATCAAGGTCAAGTCAAAACGCCATCAAACTCGCAAAGCATTTCTTGCCGCTCTATCTGAGCAGCAGGTCTGCGACTTCTGTGATGTCGCTCTCCGCCGCCTCCCACCTGGCGTCACACATACGGCAGTGAAACCGTACGCTCTTGCTTTGCAGAAGCGACGGCAGCTCATGTCTGTCGAACCACTGCAGACTCTTTGAGTTGCATTGCGGACAACGTGCGTCATAGCTGACTCTCGTGCCACTGGCCGCCATGCACGCCTCCCTGTTCCCGTGGAAGAGCACTGCATACCGATTGGGTTCGGTTAGGGTGGGTCTGCCGACCACGAACTCGTCGGAGATGGCCTCATGGCAGTGGGCGCAGGTGAACATCCCACCGATTAGGTCCGAAACCCCGCCCCCTTGCCTGGCTGCTTGAATTTTTATGGCGTGCGCCAAAGCCGTGGGCAAGAACATAGAAACTTTTACCTTCCCAGCCACAGCAATAGGGTCCGGTATTGTGTCACTAGTGTCAATGATATCAGTAAGAGTATCAGTGTCAGTAGTGTCAGTGGGTAATGCAGCGCTGAACGACGAGCAGGCGAAGGCCTCGGTTCGCGCCGACGCGATACATTGCTTGGCCGCGACTTGGGTCAGGGGGAACTAGCGTACGGAAGGCATTGGGGAAGGCTCGCTGCGAGCTTCCGGCATCGCGGGAGTGACCAGGGAGTGACCACCTTCTGGCGCGGTCGGGGGCTAATAGACCGAGCCCGAGAGCGCGTAAGTGTCTAATTTTATTTGAAAAAGATTGGCGCGCCCGACTGGATTCGAACCAGTGACCCCTGCCTTCGGAGGGCAGTACTCTATCCAGCTGAGCTACGGGCGCGTACTCGAAATCTTATCCCATTGCCGACGTGCCGCCGATCGGCTCTTGGTCACGCCCTGGTCACTCCGCCGACAAGGCTTCGAAGTGACCTTTTCCAAGCGTCTGATCCTTCAGGATTATCCGCCCGATTCGAACCTCTGCTTGACTTCTTCGGAGGGCAGTACTCTATCCAGCTGAGCTACGGGCGCCGCGAGGCGTGGAAGGTTACCGCAAACGCCTCAGTGGCGCTTCTCGCTTGCAGCCAGGTCATTGATAATTTGGAATAAATTACTTTCTCCGCCGGCCATCTGCAGGTCGGTCTGGTACTTGCCGGCGATCACGAAAGTCGGCACCGCCTCGATACGGTAGCGGCGGCCCAGATCGTCCGCGTCCGCCAGGCTGGTTTGCACGGCGAATGCGTCATAGGCCTTCAAGAAATCGGCCTCGCCGATGCCGTTATCCTTGGCGAACTGCAGCTGCTCGCGCTGCGTCTGCAGCGGATCGCCGGGTGCGAACAGCGGCTGATGATCGAGATGGATGGCGTCGAACACCTTGTCATGCAGCGCTTCTAACTTCCCGAGCGCGGTCAGGGTGTAGAACAGGCGCGCATGCGCACGGTGCACTTCGCCCCAGGTGATGGGCACCCGCACGAACTCGACGTAGTTGGCTTTGTTCCTGGCCCAGCCGTCGACCGCCGGCTCGAGCGCAAAACAATGCGGGCAGCCGAACCAGAAGAACTCCATGACTTCGACCTTGCCCGGGGCCACGTCGGTCGGCTGCGCCGGCAGGATGACTTTGTACTGCGTGCCGGCCGTCCACTTGACCGACGGCAGCTGGCCTTCCGGCGGCAGCGCCGCGATGCGCTCGAGCTGCGACTCGCCGCTGTCATCCTTGCTCGCTACCTTATCCGATCCTTCCTGCTGCGTGGCGGCTGCAGCGGCCAGATCCACGGCGCCGGGCGCCGCGTTGGGAGTGTTCGCGCTCGCCGCTGCAGCCGTTGCTGCGGTCGCTGCGGCGGAGGCGGTCGCCGCCGGCGCGGCGGGCGGACTGCTTTCGCGCGCGCACGCTGCGAGGCTTGCCGCCGCCAGCAGCAGCAATGCGACCGAATGCCGGATCAACGCAGCCCTTGCACGTAGGAGGCCACGTTTCGCATGTCATCCGGCGCCAGTCGCTGGGCGATCGTGTTCATGATCGCGGCGTTCGCACCACCGCTGGTCTCGCCCTTGTCGGTGGTCGAGTAGCGCCTGCCGGCGGCATAGTCGCCGAGCTGCTTGACGACATACTCTGCGTGCTGCGCGCGCAGGGCGGGATAGCCCGCCGCCGGATTGCCGCGGCCCGACGGGCCGTGACAGGCCATGCAGGCCGGAATGCCGCGCGTGGTATCGCCGCCGCGATAGAGTCGCTGCCCCGCCTGCCAGTAGGACGGATCGGCTTCGAGACCCGTCGGCGTCTGCGCGGCGAAGTAGACCGCGACGTCTTCCATGCTCTGATCGTCCAGCGTCAATGCCATGCCCATCATGATGCCGGCGCTGTTGATGCGGGAATTGGACTTGAAATGCTTCAGCTGCCCGATCACGTAGGCGGCATTCTGACCGGCCAGGGTCGGGTAGAGCGGCGTGACGCTGTTGCCGTTCGGGCCATGACACGCCGTGCAGGCGATGACCTTGGTGGCGCCGGCCTCCGGCGAACCTTTGGCAAAGACCAGCGGCGCGCTCAGCAGCGACAGGATTACGAAACACGAACGCGTCATCGACTGCATGCGATCAGCTCCCACGGAATCAAAGAATTGTACACTACGACTCGGTACATACCCTCCGTGAGCATCTACCCCCACGCGCGCTTTCTGATCAGTGCTGCGGCCGCGGCCCAGTTCCCGAATGACGCCGGGGCGGAAGTGGCCATCGTCGGCCGCTCGAATGCCGGCAAGTCAAGCGCCATCAATGCGATCGTCGGCCGGCGCAACCTCGCGCGCACCAGCAAGACGCCGGGGCGCACCCGGCTGCTGAATTTCTTCGAACTGGCGCCGCAGGCACGGCTGATCGACCTGCCCGGCTATGGCTACGCCGCCGGGCCACGCGAGGAACTCCAGAGCTGGGCCGGGTTGATCGAGCAGCTGGCGCCGCGTCAGTCGCTGCACGGGTTACTGCTGGTGGTCGATGCGAGGCGCGGCATCCTGCCGGGCGATCAACAGCTGTTGGACTGGGCGCAGAGCATCGGCCGGCCGGTGCACGTGCTGTTCTCGAAGAGCGATCAGATCACGCGTGCGCAGGGCCAGCAGCTGCTGCGTGCCTCGGCGCCGGCATTGCAGGGTCGTGGGAGCGCCCAGCTGTTCTCCGCGCACGAGGGCGTCGGACTGCTGGAGGCGCGGGCGCAGCTCGATGCGTGGCTTGCGTCGCAACAAAAAGAAAGCCCCGGCAGTACTCGGGAGTAGCTACCGGGGCCAGTCCAAGCACGATGCGGGTCTCAACGCACCGGGCTCTACCCGCCTAGGGAGGGAAGCGGGGAGTGCAAACGCACTCAGTTAGTAAGAGCGCATCAGGGGCTATAAAGTTCACAGGCATTTGCTGAATTTCTGTTAATGTTTTCAAGCATCTGTCGTCTGGATGCTACAGAAAGGTCCACGTAACGCCCACCGAAGCCATGCTCATGTCGTTCGAGTGCGAAACATCGTAGCGCTCATATTCGATCCGAGCTCCGAAGGGGCCCCAATGAGTGCCTATGCCGGCGCCGTACGCCACGTCCGCCCCGGTGCGGTGGAAACTCAGGAAGGGTGACTGGGCATTGGTCCGCCAGTCCGCCAATCCGACCTTACCGTAGACGTCGAGCAGCGGGATTGGCAGGTAGCCCAGTGCAAATACACCGACGGCATTCGTATCGGCATAGTTGATACCGCCGAAGGCGCGACCAAAGTCGATGTAGCTGACCTCGGCCGCGAGGATCGGCAGCGGTCGAATCCCCAGCGCGAACTTGTAGCCGGTCTCGGCGCCATGCGCGTCGAACACGTAGCCGTCGTAATTCTGCTGCGTTGAGCCCAGCGCGCCACCCAGGTAGAGCCCGATGTCGTCGGCCCATGCGGCCACGGGCATCAGCAGCGCTGCCAGCAGTGAGAGTCTCATACGTAGCTGACCTTCCAGACCGCGAACGGTTCCTCAGGCCGCAACGTCCACTGCAACCTGGCGGTTGACGCCGCCGAGAGCGGGCGGTGCACACGGCGTCAACCTTTAGGTTGCGGCCTGGCATAAGGTGAGTTCAGTGGGCCAGGTCCCAATTCGATCCGCTGCCGACATCGACCTTGAGCGGCACGGACAGCGAGCCGGCGTCGCTCATCAGCCTGCGCACCGCGGTGCGCGCCTGCTCGATGCCGTCCTCTCGCACCTCGAGCACCAGTTCGTCGTGCACCTGCATGATCAGGCGTACCGGAAGCGGTGAGTTCTGGCACCAGCGGTCGACCGTGATCATGGCGCGCTTGATGATATCGGCGGCCGTACCCTGCATCGGTGCATTGATCGCGGCGCGCTCGGCGGCTTGCTGCAGCTGGCGGTTACGCGAGCGGATATCGGGCAGGTACAGGCGCCGCCCGAAGACGGTTTCGACATAGCCCTGCTGGCGCGCCTGCTCGCGCGTGCGTTCCATGTAGCGGCGCACACCCGGATAACGCGCAAAGTACAGATCCACGTAGGTCTGCGCGGCCGCGCGCCCGATGCCGAGCTGCCGCGCGAGGCCGAAGGCGGACATGCCGTAGATCAGACCGAAATTGATGGCCTTGGCGGAGCGGCGCTGATCGCTCGATACGCCGTCGACCGGCACACCGAACACTTCGGCCGCGGTGGCCTGGTGAATGTCGCGATCCTCGGCGAACGCGCGCAGCAGGCTGTCATCGCCCGACAGGTGCGCCATGATGCGCAGCTCGATCTGCGAATAGTCGGCCGCGAGCAGGCAGTAGCCCGGATCGGCGATGAACGCCTGGCGGATCCGCCGCCCTTCGGGCCGACGGATCGGAATATTCTGCAGATTCGGATCGTTCGACGACAGCCGGCCGGTCGCGGCCACGGCCTGGTGGTAGCTGGTATGCACGCGGCCGGTACGCGCATTGATGCTCTCGGGCAGCTTCTCGGTGTAGGTCGAGCGCAGTTTGGCGAGGCCCCGGTATTCGAGGATCAGTCGCGGCAACGGGTGCGCATCGGCCAGCTCCTCGAGCACGTCTTCGGCCGTGGATGGCGTGCCGGACGGGGTCTTGCGCAGCACCGGCAATTGCAGGCGTTCAAACAGCACCTGCTGCAGCTGCTTGGGAGATTCGAGATTGAAAGGCTGGCCGGCCTCGCGGTGCGTCTGCTCCATGATTTCGGCCAGCCGCCTGGCGATCTCGCCGCTCTGCGCATGCAGCATCTGCCGATCGATCCGCACGCCGCGGCGCTCCATGCGCTGCAACACCGGCACCAGCGGCTGCTCGATTTCGGTGTACAGCTGCGCCAGCGCCGGCGTGCGCTCGAGCCGTGGCCACAGCGTGCGATGCAGCCGCAGCGTCACGTCCGCGTCCTCGGCCGAGTATTCGGCGGCCCGCTCGATGCTGACCTGGTTGAAGCCGATCTGCCTGGCGCCCTTGCCCGCAACATCCGCGAAATGAATCGTCTCCATCTGCAGGTAGTGCCTGGCCATCGAGTCCATGTCGTGGCCGGTCGCGGTGCTGTTCCAGACATACGACTCGAGCATCGTGTCATAGCGCTGTCCCTGCAGCGCGATGCCATAGTTCTCGAGCACGTGCATGTCGAATTTCAGATGCTGGCCGAGCTTGGCGCGATCGGGATCCTCCAGCAGCGGCTTGAGCATCTCGAGCACGCGGGCGCGATCCAGCTGCGGCGGCGCGCCCGCGTAGTCGTGCGCCAGCGGCACATAGGCCGCGTGGCCCGGCTCGATGCAGAACGACACGCCGACGATCTCGGTGTTCATGTAGTCGAGGCTCGTGGTCTCGGTGTCGAAGGCAAACAGTTCGGCATTGCCGAGTGCCTGCACCCAGCGGGTCAGCGCCTCCTCGTCGACGATGGTCTCGTATTGCTTCGGCACGCGCGCCAGTGCGGCGGCGTCCGGATCCTCAGGCCCGGCGATGACGACCTCGGTGACCACAGCCGCCTCGCCGGGCGAGCCGGGCACGGGCACCGCGGCCTGTGCCACGGCGACCACAGTGGCCGCGCCGGCCTCGAGTTGAGTCAGCAGGCTGCGCAGCTCGAGCGAGCCGTAGAGGGCGCGCAGTCGCGCGACATCGGCATCGCGGCGTGTGAGCCCGGCGGTGTCGAGCGGCAGCTCGAGGTCGGTGCGGATGGTCGCCAGCTGTCGCGCCAGCGCCAGCGTCGTCAGACCGGCGCGCAGGTTGTCGCCGACCTTGCCGGTGATCTCGTCGGCATGGGCGAGCAGCCCGTCGAGGGTGCCGTAGGCATTGAGCCATTTGGCAGCGGTCTTGGGTCCGACCTTGTCGATACCCGGGATGTTGTCGGAGCTGTCGCCGACCAGCGCCAGGTAGTCGATGATCTGTTCGGGGTAGACGTCGAACTTGGCCTTGACCCCGGCCCGATCGAGCACCGTACCGCTCATCGTGTTGATCAGTGTGATGTGCTCGTTGACCAGCTGCGCCATGTCCTTGTCGCCGGTCGAGATCAGCACACTCTGACCGGCGGCGGCCGCGCGGCACGCGAGCGTGCCGATCACATCGTCGGCTTCCACGCCGTCGATGCGCAGCAACGGCAGCCCGAGCGCGTCGACCGCGGCGAGCAGCGGTTCGAGCTGCTGGCGCAGATCGTCGGGCATCGGTGGCCGGTTGGCCTTGTATTCGGCGAACAATTCGTCACGGAAAGTCTTGCCGGGGGCGTCGAACACCACGCCGATGTGCGGCGGCGTGTACTCGCGGACGAATTTGGACAGCATGTTGAGGACGCCGTAGACGGCGCCCGTGGGCACACCCCTGGAGTTGGTCAGCGGCGGCAGCGCATGGAAGGCCCGATACAGATAGGAGGAGCCATCGATCAGCACCAGATCGGGACGTGCGGGCGCAGTCACTGGGGTGCGCTGGGGTTCGGCTGTGGCGCCGGTGCTGCGGAGCTATCGGGCGTATCGGGTGCGGGATTGTTGGGTGTCGGCGGCACCTTGGATTTCTTCTGCTGCGGCAGATAGAGCGAGCCCTTGAGGCCGCAGCCGGAGAGTCCGCTCGCCAGCGTCAGCGCCAGCGCCAATGCGACGCCGAGCAGCAGCGTGCGCCCTGGTCTCATGCCGCTGCCGGCAGCGGCATCGGGCGCCCGTCGCGCAGGGCCAGCCAGCCGCGCGCGACGCGATAGATGACCCAGATGCCGATCAGTGCGAAGCCGACCACCGCGATCACGAAACCTACCAGCACGATCAGCAGCAGCGCCGCCAGGATCGAGGTCAGCAGTATCCACAGCCACGAGTACCAGAAGGTGCGGATCTGCCAGCGGAAATGGCTTTCGAGCCAGGTGCCTTGCGCTTCGGCTCGCCGCGCGTAGTTCATCACCACCGCGATGATCGAGGGCAGGCCGAACGCGAAGTGCCCGGCGACGGAGCGCAGTGTCGTCAGGCCGATCAGCACCGACAGCGTGTGCAGACCGTAGATCCAATGCGTGTACTCGATGAGGCCGCGGCTGACGCCGGCCGCCGCGGTGCTCGCTTCCGGCTCCATCGCTGCTATTCCTTGGGCGCGTAGCGCGCCGCCACCCGTCCGTAGGCTTCGCGAAAGGGAATGCCTTGCTCGATGACGAGCGCGTAAGCCTCTTCGGCCGCGTGTACCGCCGGATCGAGGCGAATGCGCTCGGGACGGAATTTTACCGCATCGAGCGCCGCCGCCACGATGTCGAGGGTCTGATCGGCCGTGTCGATGCCGCGAAACAGCGGGAACTTGAGCAGCTGCAGGTCGCGCTGGTAGCCGGAGGGCAGCTTGGCGCAGACCGCCAGTGCCTCGGTCAGCGACGCCAGCGCCGTGGCGCTGCGGCCGCGGACCAGTTCGAACACATCAGGGTTGCGCTTCTGCGGCATGATCGATGAGCCGGTGGTGAAGGCGTCCGGCAGTTCGATGAACGCAAATTCCTGGGTGTAGAACAGCAGCAGATCGGCGGCCAGCCGACTCATATCGCTCATCAGCAGCGTAATCTCGAACAGCAGCTGCGCCTCGGCCTTGCCGCGCGAGAGCTGCACCGCGGTGACCGGCTGGTGTGTGCTGCCAAACCCGAGCGCGGCCGTGGTCGCCTCGCGATCGAGCGGCAGGCCGGGCGTGCCGTAGCCGGCGGCCGAGCCGAGCGGATTCTTGTCGATGCGCCGGCGCACGGCCTCGAGGCCTGCCGCATCGTCGGCGAATTCCGCCGCATAGCCGCCGGCCCAGAGACCCACCGAGCTCGGCATCGCCTGCTGCATGTGCGTGTAGCCCGGCAGCGGGGTCGCGCCTTCGCGGCCCGCGAGACGCTCGAGCGCCGCGATGACGAGCTGCGTGCCCTGCTGCAGTCGGGTCACCGCTTCGCGCAGGTACAACCGCAGTGCCGTGAGCACCTGGTCGTTGCGCGAGCGGCCGAGATGGATGCGGCCGCCGGCAGCGCCGATGCGCGCGGTCAGCCGCCGCTCGAGGGCGCTCTGACCGTCCTCCTCCGAAAGCTCGATGTGCCAGAGTCCGCGCGCGTGCTCATCGGCCAACGCCACCAGGCCGGCGCGAATCTGCTCCAGATCCGCAGCAGACAGCAGCCGCTGTGCATGCAGCATCTCGGCGTGTGCGATCGAGGCGCGCACGTCATAGGGCACCAGGCGCTCATCGAGCGCGTAGTCCTCGCCGGCGGTGTAGCGCAGCACGCGCTCGTCGAGTGGTGTGCCCTTGTCCCATAGCCGCTGCATTGGATCGCGCCTCAGGCGCCCCCGAGCTGTTCGGCCGGCGTCAACGCATGGATGTCCTGCACGATCAGCGTGCCGGTGCCCTCGTTGGTGAACACCTCGGCCAGGATGCTGTCGCGAGCGCTGTACGAGATCACGTGCACGCGGCGCACTCCGCCGCGCAGCGCGTCCTCGATCGCCATGGCCTTCGGCAGCATGCCATCGGTGATGGCGCCGGAATCGCGCAGCCGCGCGAGCCCGGCGACGTCGGTGTACGAGATCACCGAGGTCGGATCGCTGACGCGCTCGAGGATGCCCGGCGCGCCGGCGCAGAGAATCAGTTTCTCGGCCGCCAGGGCGGCTCCGAGTGCGGCAGCCACCGTGTCGGCATTGATGTTGAGCAGCGTGCCGCGATTGTCGGCCGACAGCGGGCTCACCACCGGCATCAGGCCGTTGTCGAGCGCCTTGCGAATGACGCTGGCGTCGACGCTGTCGATGTCGCCGACGAAACCGAAATCCACCGGCCCCGGCTCGCCGGCGAGCTGCATCGGCGCGCGGCGGTGCGCGCGCACCAGCCCGGCATCGACCCCGGACAGACCGACCGCGTCGATCTCCAGGTCCCGGCAGATTGCCAGGATGCGGGTGTTGACCAGGCCGTTGAGCACCATCGCGGTGGCATTGATCGAGTTCTCATCGGTGATGCGCCGGCCCTGGACCATGCGCGTGGTGCCGCCGAGCGCCGTGGTCAGCTCGGTGAGCTGTGAGCCGCCGCCGTGCACCAGCACGACGCGGATCCCGAGGTAATGCAGGATCGCGATCTGCTCGATCAGCGCCCGCGTCAGCGCGTGGTCGGCAAACACGGAGCCGCCGGCCTTGACCACGAAAACCTTGCCTTTGTAGAGACGGATGTAGGGCGAGGCGTTGCGCAGGGCGTGAATGGTCGCGGCATGTTCGGGACGGTGCAGGATCATCTTGGGTTCTCTGACTCCGCTGGCTTGAGCATCTGATGGAGCACGGCCATCTGTGCCGGCATGCGATTGAACGCCTGCCGCAGCACCACGGCACGCGGGCCGTCGAGCAATTCGTCGGCGAGCGCGACATTACGCCGCACGGGCAGGCAATGCATCAGCTTGCAGTCGGCTTTGGTCCCCTCGAACCACCGTTCGGTCAGGCACCAGTCCTTGAGTGGGGCGCGCGCGCGCGCGTCCTGTGCCTCATCGCCGTAGGCGGCCGTGAAACCCCATTCCTTGGCGTAGACCACCTCGGCGCCGGCAAACGCCTCGCGCCGGTCGGTGCTCTCGCGCACCGAGCCGCCGCTGCCAGCCGCCGCGCGCCGTGCCTTGTCCATGACGGCGGGTGGGAGCGCGAAGCCGTCCGGCCGCAGCACCACCACCTCCATGCCGCGCATCGCCGCCATCTGCAGCGTCGAGGCCGGCACCGCGAGCGGCAGCGCGCGCGGGTGCCAGGCCCAGCTCAGCACGAATTTGGCGTGGTGCGGCACCTGCAGATCATCGAGCGTCTTCCAGTCGGCGAGCGATTGGCACGGATGGCTGATCGCGGATTCGAGGTTGATCAGCGGCTTGTCGATCAGCTCGGCCATGGCGCCGAAGCGCGCGTCGCGCAGATCGGCCTCGAGGTCCTTGCCGTCCGCAAAGGCGCGGATGCCGAGCACATCGCAGTAAGAGGCGAGCACCGGCAGTCCCTCGCGGATATGTTCCGCCGCCCCGCCGTCCATGATCGCACCGTGGCGCGATTCGAGCTGCCAGGTGCCGCTGCCCGGCGTGATCACGAAGCTCGAGCCGCCGAGCCGTGCCATGCCGGCCTGGAACGACGACAGCGTGCGCAGCGACGGATTCATGAACAGCAGGCCCAGCACCTTGCCCTTGAGGGCGGTCGGATCGGGTGCGCGCTCCAGATGCAGCGCCAGCGTCAGCAGCGCCTGAATCTGCTCGCGCGAAAAATCCCCAAGATCGAGAAAGCGCTGCATGGATCAGCGGCCGATGTCGAGCAGCGCGTCCCGCAGCAGCTCGACATGCGATTCGTCCAGTACATAGGGCGGCAGCAGCCGCAGGATTGCCGGATCGGCGCTGGTGCCGGCGAATATATTGCGTTCGAGCAGCGCCGCATGGACCTCTTTCGCCGGGCGCGACAGCTTCAGGCCGAGCAGCAAGCCAGCGCCCTGCGAGCCCAGCACCGGCCCGACCTGGCAGCGCTCGCGAATCAGCGCCGAGATGCGCCGCACGCGCGGCAGCAGCTGCTCGCTTTCGATGGCTTCGATGACCGCCTCGATGGCGGCGCACGCCATCGGGCCGCCACCAAAGGTGGTGCCGAGCGCGTCGAGCCTGAGCGCTTGCGCCACGCGCGGACTCATCAGCAATGCCGCGCACGGAAAGCCGTTGCCCAGCGCCTTGGCGGTCGTGATCATGTCGGGCTGCACGCCGGACAGACTGGCCGCGAACGGCTCGCCGGTGCGGCCCATGCCACATTGCACCTCGTCGCAGATCAGCAGCGCGCCGACCGCGGTGCAGCGCTCGCGCAGCGCGCGCATGAACTCGTGCTTGAGGTCGTAGGCGCCGCCGACACCCTGCACCGGCTCGACCAGCACCGCGGCGGTCGCGGCGGTGACATGCCGGGGGATGTCTGCGAGATCATCGCGCGCGATGAAGCTGACGTCGAACGGCGTGCGCGGATAGCCATACCACTTGCCGGCGGCTCCCCAGGTCAGCGCGCCGGTCGCGGCCGTGCGGCCGTGGAATGAGTGTTGCACCGCTGCGACCTGTGACCGCTGCGTGATCGTGAATGCCATCTTGAGCGCGTTCTCATTGGCCTCGGCACCGCTGTTGATGAAGAACACGCTGTTGAAGTCGAGCCCGGAGAAGCGGATCAGCCGCCGGGCGGCACGCTGGCGCACCTCGAGCGGCACGGCGTTGCTCTGGAAATTGAGCGCCTGGGCCTGGGCTGCGAGTGCGCGCGTCCAGGCGGGATGGCCGTAGCCGAGCGCCGCGACCGCATGGCCGCCGTACAGATCGAGCACGCGGCGGCCATCGCGCGTGTGCAGCCAGACGCCCTCGGCGTCGAGCACCGGCAGGGGATACTGGGCGAACACGGGGGCGAGAAAGTCGCCGAACGCGCTCGGGTGAGGGGCTGCATTCATCGGTTACGATTCATCGGTTAGGTCCAGCCCGGCGCGGGCGCGGTCAGGCCGGTCGCCTCAGGCAACTGGTAGAGGCGATTCATCCACTGCAGCGCGCCGCCGGCCGCACCCTTGTTGAGATTGTCGAGCACACTGAACACCGCCACGGTGTGGCCGTCGGCGACCGCGCCGAGCGCGGCGTAATTGCTGGTCGCCACGTCCTTGACGCGCGGCGGAGCCTCACCGATACGCACGAACGGCGCCGCGGCGTAGAACTCGCGCAGCGCGCCGAGCACGAAGGCCGTATCGCGCGGCTCGCGCAGGCTCGCCTGCACCGTCGCGTGAATGCCGCGTGCGAACGGTCCCGAATGCGGCACGAACGCGAACTGTGCATCGACCCCGGTGGCGGCCAGCGCGCAGGCGCGGATCTCGGGCGCATGGCGGTGCGCGAGCGCGCTGTAGGCGTAGAGATCGCTGTGGCGCACGGGATGATGCGTTACGTCGACGGGCTTGCGGCCCGAGCCGGTGCTGCCGGTCACGCCGGCCACGAACAGCGGCCCGGTTGTGAGCGCGATTGCCAGCAGCGGCACCGCTGCGAGCAGCGCCGCGGTTGCGAAGCAACCCGGGTGCGCGATGTGTGCGGTCGGCGAACGCGGCAGGTGCTCGGGCACCGCGCAGGTGAAGGCATCGAGCCGCTGCGGTGCGCCGTGCGGATGCCGGTACACCGCTTCGTAGGCGGCGTTGCTCCGAAAGCGAAAGTCGGCCGAGATGTCGACCACATGCGGATTATTTCCGGCGCGCTCGGCTGCGGTCAGCAGCCGGTCGATCAGCGCGGCGGCGGTGCCGTGCGGTGCCGCCGAAAAGATGGCCGTCGACGGCTCGCGCGCCACGATGGCCTCGATCTGCGCGATCGATTGGAACCGTTCGCTGGGGTATGCCGGCGCCAGGTGGCGGAAAGCGCCGGCCACGGGCTCACCGGGCTGGCTGTCGGACAGCACGCCGGCCAGCTCGAAAAACGGATGAGCGGCGATCAGGCGCAGCAGCTCCCCGGCCACGTAGCCGGTGCCGCCGAGCACGACCGTTGGGATCCGCTGGGTCACTCCGCGGCTCCGGCCGCGCGCGGCGCGCTGGCCGAGAGGCCGATCGCATCGATCACCGCGTCGCCGAGTCCGGCCGCATCGGTGAGCGCATTGAAGGCGTTGAGGCCCATCTGCTGCCGGATGATCTCGACACCGACCTGGTTGTCAGTCGACGGGCCGGTGACCAGGCAGGGCTCCACCGAGAAGCGCTCGCGCAGCAGCCGCACGCCGCCCCAGGCCGCGACCGGATCGTTGGCCGACAGCACCACGGCGGTCAGCGCCCGGCGGATGTCGGCGCACGCGAGAATCGCATCGACGCCATAGGTGCCGAGCAGTCCGTCGCCGAGCTCGAACACGATCGCATCGGGTTTGCCCGCCGCCAGCTCGGTCAGCATCGTGCGCGTCAGCGCCGGCCCGGTGCGGCCGGTGGTCGTGACGACGCCGAGATCGGTGAACAGCATCGTGCGGCGCGCGCCGGCATCCTCGAACGCGAGGATGTCCCGGCGCAGCGACACGCCGGTGGCCTTGAACGCATCGACCGTCAGGCCACGATGGCGCATGCGTCCGACGATGGCCGCGGCCGCAGCGGTCTTGCCGGCTTCCATGCAGGTCCCCGCCAGGGCCACCACCGGTATGCCATGCGTGTCGAGCGCCGCATCCTGGTCCAGGGTGCGGTAGCCGACGCGTGCCGGAATGCCGATGCGCTCGCCGAGATACGGAAACTGCAGCACCACGCCGAGCACGCGACAGTCGAACGGCTTGCCCTTGTCGGCGGTGGCCGAGTCGCACACGCCCATGACGCCGCCGATGTTGAGCATCTGGATCACATCGCCCGGCTTG
>Ga0181516_10002097_pt1 | contig 14504 bp, 12 predicted proteins | sample PEATcosm2014_Bin_25_FD_121104 | JGI IMG/M metagenome (GOLD analysis project Ga0181516, IMG submission 121104) | Peatland microbial communities from MTU Mesocosm Facility, Houghton, MI, USA - PEATcosm2014_Bin01_10_metaG | ecosystem: Environmental > Terrestrial > Soil > Wetlands > Peat | place... | reverse complement strand
TAGGCGGCTTTGTCGCGGAGCAGGATAGCGGCGCCGGTGAAGGTGGCGCGGGTCAGCGTCCAGATGGACGCGGCCATGTCGGAGACGTGGGCGTCGGCTAGTTCGTAGCTCATGCCCATCAAGCCTTCAAGCGACAGGCGCTGCTCGATCTCCGGGAAGTCCTTGCAGAAGAGGAAACCGGCGACGGTGAGGCGGCGTCCGTCGATCTGGGCGTCGGTGACGATGCCGCATTTCTGGCGCGCGTCGTGTCCGTCCCAGCCGGCCTTGTAGTCGACGGCCATTCCGAGCAGGCTGGGCAGGGCGGCCTCCGCGGCGGCGCGGGTGAGGATGACGCGGTGGCCGCGGGCTCCGCTGGGCGCCTTGTCGCTGGGGACGTCGATCAGGGTGAGCACGCCCTCAAACGGCAGGCGGTTGGGATGCCCGTGGACCTGGGGAAACTCGACGGCCATGGCGCGCAGCGCGAGCGCGGCGGGCGGGCGTGCCGATGCGCGTTCGCGAATGCGGTTGCAGGCGCTCTCGCGAGCCCTTGCTCGATGGGCGTTACCCCAGGGCAGTTCTGTTGCGTACTCCATGCAACCCTCCTTGAATAGAAACGGTGTCAGCCGGACCCCACCCATGCCAGATTGGTGTCCGGCTGACCCGATTGCGTGGTTAAAAGCAAAACGGAAGCGGCAGCCTCTCGGCGCGCTTCCGTTTTTCTTAACTCACATATACAGAATAGCAGGTGGAGCATAACTAGTATGCCAACTATTTTTTTCGCGTAAGTCTCATTTATTGAGGCATATCCGCGGAATTGGACGCCTCTGCCCTCTTGACACCGATCTCCCACTGCAACATTTCCACAGCCAGGAAGATGCGGGTGAGCGCATCCAGCGCCTGCGCGTAGCGGCGGATGGTGGTGCGCGGCGGCAGGCCCAGCAGCCGGGCCGCCTCGCCCAGGGTGTACTCCTGGATGGCGATGCGGGTGACCAGGTCCTGCTGCTGCGGGTCCAGCTTTTGCAGGCAGCGCTCCACGTCCAGGCGGAAGATGACCGCGTCGTCGAAGCCCTCCACCCGGCAACTGGTGACGTTGCCGCGGAAGATCTCGCGCCCCAGCAGCGAGGGCGCCTTGCCCGCCTCCATGGACATGCGGACGTAGCGGCGGAGCAGCCCCTCCGTGCATTTGCGGTAGAAGGCGATCTCCGGCGGGCTGGATTCGGCGGGCAGGCTGTGCTCCGCCCCTGGCCGTGCGACGGCCCAAATAGCCGGCAGGATGAGCGGGACGGGCGGAAACGGGGCGGGCAGGAACGGGGCGGCGCTCATGCCGTGCCTCCGGCGGCGCGGTTGCGGCGTGCGGAGCAGCAGCCCTGGGCGCGGGCCAGGCGCGGACGTCCGCCGGCGTGCTTGCCCTTGGGTTGCGGGAAGCCGGTCAACCGCCGCGCACACGCGACACACCAGATTCCATCCTGAATTCCACGGCGGAGCCAAAGCGCTCCGCAGCCTTCGCAAATCTTGAGTTCGACACGAACGTACATGGATAGTTCTCCCGGGCTATGCATCTGTCTGGCGAGGCCTCAGTCCTGTCCTAGGGTGTAAAAGGGCGCGCGCAGTCGGTTGGTGAAGGGCGATGGCCGTGACTGGGGCCGCATTCGGCTCCCACAGCGCACGCGCCGGCGCTTCGGTTCGGTGGATGCGCGGAGTGGGCCTGGAAGAGGAGTCCGCGCGCGGCCTGGCGGGCTGGTGTGTATCCGGCGCCCAAGGAGGGTGGAGTCTCTCCAGGTTCGTTCCCGATACGGGCTCGCGAGGGTGATCTTGTTTATATCTTCTAGATATAAAAAATGTCAATAGACAAATGTTGTATATTCCAATGTGAGCTATAACACTGACATAATCCGCGCAATATGGACATTTACAATTCTTTATGCAATACAAATATGCATGTGCTGCTTGCCGAATGATATGCTGGAGACCTGGACGCAACCTTGCAGTGCTCCGCTCCCAGCGCACGGCCATGTTTCTCCGCGGCGGGTACGTCGATATCTGCTGCGTGACCCTGAACTTTTGAGGACGCCCATGAACTTCCATGACCTGCATGAGTTGCTACGCCAGGAACTGCTGCGCCGGATTGACGGCGGGCCGCTGACGGGGACTGCGCTGGCTCGTCAGGCAGGGTATAAACAGGGGCATATCAGTAATTTCCTGCGGCGCAAGCGTTCGCTCTCGCTGGAGGGACTGGACCGGGTGATGGCGGCGCAGAACCTGACGGTGGACCAGTTGCTGCCGCTGGAGCTGAGCGGCGCCGCGGCGGTGCCGCTGCGGGAGGAGCTGGCGGGCGCGGTGCCGGTGGTACCGGCCTCGGTGGCGCTGGGGGAGCCGGTGGTGCGGCCGGAGCAGGTGGTGGAGACGGTGCAGGTTTCGGCGGCGCACAGGCCGGAGCAGCGCGGGCCGGTGCCTCCGCGGCGGGCCGCGTGGCAGCGGTTTGTGGCGGTTCGGGCGGACGAGCAGCAGGCGGCGGCGATGGATCCGGTGCTGACGCCGGGAGCGATTGCGGTGGTGGACCGGCACTGCGTGTCGCTGGCGCCGTACCGCGCCGGGCGGCGGAGTGTGTACGCGGTGCGCACCGGCGCGGGGCTGGCGTTGCGCTATGTGGACTTTGACGCGGGCACGCTGATTCTGCGGCCGCTGGCGGCGGAGTTTCCGGTGCAACTGGTGCCGCTGGCGGCGCGCGAGTCTCCGGCGGACTATATTGTGGGCCGGGTGTGCGCGGTGTATTCGGCGATTTAGCGTCGGTCGCAGGAGTGAACTCTCAAAGGCCTGCTGCCACTCCCAAAGGCGCACTGGGCGGGGTTTTTCAGCATGCTCCGATTTAAATATCCGCCGATTTTTGCCATACGTTGCATTTTGCGAGTAAGCTTCTCGTCATCGCTTGCCTCCTTGGCCCGCCGAGCGACCCGCGGGAGAGAGAAGGCAGCCGCCGAACGCAGAACGGTCGTCTGCAGCTGATCGAACGTGCGCGCAGCCAGCAGCGATACTTCCAGGGCCTTGCCAACCAGAGAAATGCTGCAGGAGGGATTCCATGCCTCTGACCCAGGATTTACCATTCGATCGGCAGCGCACCGACTCCGGCGCCTGCATCAGCACATGCCGACGGTGCCTCAGCATTGCGGGAACCGCCTTCTGGGAGAGCGAGCTCGACCAGTTGGAGGCGGGCCACCGCTGCAAGGTCGAGTGCATTCGTCCGCATGCAGAGCCGCTGCCGCCCAGGAAGCCGGCGAACCGGCAGCCCTTCGACGACCGCATCCGGCCAGGGCGGTACGCCTAGCGGACGGCGGGAGCGCGGCGTGTCGCTGGGACTGGGGAGGAGTGCGGCTGGTTGTGCCGCCGAGGAATGCGGCCGGAGCCAGGGCGTGTGTCAAAATAGGACGCTGCCTACAGATATTCACAATTGACGGGGTCAAACCCACGGGCGTATAAACCCTCTCACTAGCACTTCTGGAGGTGCACCTATGCACACAGAACCGGCAGCCGAGGCGTCGTCCTTCCCCCACCTGCTCCACGATGCGCACGCAAACTGCCCGAACTGCGGCCGGCCGATTGCGAGTCCCATTGTGGACGTTCACCACGATGGCAGCCACGCAGGCTACTGCGCGTCCTGCCGGACTGAGGTGTTTGAGGCAGACTGGTCCAACTAGGGCCTGCCGCGCTGGATGAGGGCGTGTCGCCGCTGCCACTGCTTCCAGTGCAGCCCTGGGTGCGGCGTGTGTCCGATTCTGTATAGCTGTGTGGAATAGAGCCCGCGTGGGGCGGGGGCTGCGGTGCGCAGGCGTGCTACCAGAGCAAGAGCAGCGGCAAATGCAAATGCAAATGCAAATGCGGGGATTCTTCGCTGCGCTCAGAATGACAAGCAAAAGCTAGCAACGAACAACGAACAACGAACAACACGGGGAGCGATTCCCGCGCTGTTGGTTACACTGGAGGTATGTTCTCGGGTTGGTACGCGAAGTGGATGACGGATTGGGAGACGGAGCTTACCACCCGGGACACCAATCGCATTGTTCGGCCCTTGGAGTGGGGATTCGACTGGCTGGGGGAGCTCTCCGAGCGGTGCGGCGCGCACTTTACCTGCGAGGCGTTGCTGGACCCGGAGACCGCGGACGGCGCGGGCTGCCAGTGCAATCCGCAGCGCGCCCTGAAGCGCATGGTGGCGCTGAACCAGGAGATTGCGCGGCGGTCGGATGAGTTCTACAGCTACACGACGCCCACGGACTTCCGCCTGGAGCTGCGCTATCCGGAGCTGTTCCAGACCAATGTGCGGCCGGAGACGCTGGCGCAGGACGCGGAGATGCGGCGCAAGGCCGCGGCGGGCGAGATCCAGATGGCGGAGTTCCTGCGCTTTACCTCGCCGGTGCGGACCATCTATCCGGAGAACGACCAGGTGAATGCGCGCTGGTATCCGGCGGCGGCGGAGAAGCAGGCGGGCAAGCCCAAGCAGGCGGGCAAGCCGAAGCAGGCGATCATCGTGATGCCGCAGTGGAACGCCGATGCGCTGAGCCACAATGCGCTGTGCCAGATCTTCAACAAGTTCGGCGTCTCCGGGCTGCGGCTGTCCAAGCCGTACCACGACATACGCCGGCCGCCGGAGCTGGAGCGGTCCGACTATGCGATGAGCGCCAACGTAGGCCGCACCATCGGCGCGTGCCGGCAGGCGGTGGCGGACATTCGCAGTTGCATCGACTGGCTGGAGACGCAGGGCTATACGCAGTTCGGCGTGCTGGGCACGAGCCTGGGCTCCTGCTATGCGTTCATCGCGGCGGCGCACGACCCGCGGCTGAAGATCTGCGCGTTCAACCATGCGTCCACGTGGTTTGGCGATGTGGTGTGGGAGGGGCAGAGCACGCGGCACGTGCGCGCCGGGCTGGAGCAGGCCGGGCTGACCCAGGACCAGGTGCGCGACGTGTTCCTGAGCATCAGCCCCATGGCGTACATGGACAAGTATGCGGTGGCTGCGCGGCGATCGCTGGTGGTGCATGCCACGTATGACCTCACGTTTCCGCTGCACCTGTCGCTGGACGTGCTGAAGAACTTTCAGGAGCGCGGCATCGACTATGTGTCCAAGGTGCTGCCGTGCGGGCACTATACGACGGGCGAGTGGCCGTACAAGTACATCGACGGGTGGTACCTGGGGTCGTTTGTGTATGACGCGTTCAAGCGCCTGGCGGAGCAGAGCCGGTAGCGTGCGTGGGGATCAGTGCTGGGTGTCGCGGGTGCGGCCCAGCGTGAGCGCGATCCGGGTGAAGACGTAGGGCACCAGGACCATCGCGACAAAGATGCTGCCAACCAGAATGCTGTGCATCATGGGAACCTGCCTTCCTGCGCCCGAGGGCTGGGCCCGCTCCTGGGACCGAACCAGCATCGTGCGCGCGGACAACCATCGCCCATCCCACTTTCGCTCATCTGGGTGCCGCTTCGGTGTCAAATTGCGATGAATTGCGCGGCGGAACCTGGAGAGCACACAGCAGGGCGCAGTGCCGGGAGGAACGGAGGATGCGGGCGCAAGGCGCGTCGGACCGTCCGCCCCCAATAGAGCGCGCCTTCAGTGCGCGAAAGACCAGTCGCCTGACCGAAATGGAGAATCATCTGCGGGGATTCTTCGCTGCGCTCAGAATGACAAGCGGGAAAAGGGTATGACAAGCGGGAAAAGGTCCGACAATCGGGAAAAGGTGTACGACAAGCGGGAAAGGGTATGACAAGCGGGAAAAGGTTGACGTACGAAACTTGTCGTACTAATGTGGACGGAGAGTGGGAGGACGGTCCCGGCGATGCGGGGCCCGAGCGTGCGATAGACGGATCGAATGGGCGATAGGCGAACAAAGAGGAAATGCCAGAAATAAATCCAGTACACTTGGGTACATTCCCGCACTCGGAAGCGTCTCTTAACGGACCCCTGTATCACGGAACTTTTTGTGGAACCTTTTGTGGTGTTGTTCCGTAGTTGTAGTCAATGGATCATTCCGAAGAATTGCATTCCGCCCGACGTGTGCGTGCGTCTCTGCGCATAGACACACCAAGCGACAGCGATCGAACGGCGGAGATGTGCGCACTTTGCACCGGCGATTGGCCATCGCCTTCTTCTGTTTTACCCAGACGTTACGGCGCGCAACGCCGTTAGGGATAGCCATGAGCCGCAGTTTGTCTTTTTGCACCTGGAACATAGCACAGAGCGCTCCGCACGACGAGCATGAGGCGGTGAACGAATGAACCTGCGGCGCAGACTCCACTGCCTCCTCCTGGTGTGCACGGTTGCCCTGCTGAGTATTGTCACCATGGGTACGGCCATGGCGGCGGAGTATCACGGCCAGGTCACCTTCAGCAATCTGCCGGTACCGGGCGCAACGGTCACGGCCACACAGGGCGGGAAGACGCTGTCCTCCATTACGGACGATCAGGGACTCTACTCGTTTCCGGATCTGGCGGACGGCAAGTGGAGCATTGCCGTGGCGATGACCGGCTTTGCGCCGGCGACGCAGGATGTGACCATCCCGCCGGGCGGACCGGTGGCCGCGATTGAGATCAAGCTGCTCTCGCTGGAGCAGATTCGCACCGCGACCAATCCGATCAAGGTGGACACCAGCGCGCCGGTGCAGATGGCTGCTGCCACAACGCTGCCGTCCGCGCCAACTGCCGCGGGTGCGCCCGCGGCCAAGGGCACTGCCGCTCCCGCGAAGGGGGGCAAGGCCGCCGGCGGAACGGAGGCAGCCGCAGCGCTTCCGCCTCCGGCATCCGACCCCGCGGCCAACGACGGCTTCCTGATCAATGGCAGCGTGAACAACGCCGCGACCTCGCAGTACGCCATGTCGCAGGCCTTCGGCAACACCCGCAACGGCCGCTCGCTCTACAACTACGGCTTCAGCCTGCAGTTGAACGACTCCGCGTTGAACGCGCGGCCGTATTCGCTGAACGGCCAGAGCACCGTGGTTCCGGCCTACGACAACATCGTCGCGGGCGTCAGCTTTGGCGGGCCGATCAAGCTGCCGCACTGGCACCCGCGCAACTTCCGCATCGACTTCCTGAACTACCAGCGCACGCAGAACAACTCGGAGTCCACGCCGAACGAGCTGCTGCCCACGCTGGCGGAGCGCGGCGGCAACCTGGCCCAGATCGCCACGCCGATCAACGTGCCGGCGGCCAACCTGCTCTCCTCCGCGTGCCTCAGCTCCGGGGTTACGCCGGGGCAGCCGTTCGCGGGCAATCAGATTCCCACGGCCTGCATCAGCACCACCGCGGCGGCGCTGCTGCACTTCTATCCCACGCCCACGGCTCCTGCCAACCTGGTGGATAACTACCAGGCGGCGCTGCCGTCCAACACGCGCGGCGACGCGTTCAGCCTGCGGCTGAGCAAGCCCTTCGGCAACAAGGATTACCTGTTCGGCGGCATCAACCTGTCCAGCACGCGCACCGGCAGCACCAGCCTGTTCGGCTTCCACGACTCCACGGACGGCCTGAACCTGGGCGGCAACATCACCTGGAGCCATCGCTTCAGCCAGCGGCTGTACATGAATCCCAGCTACAGCTTCAGCCGCTCGCGCACCAAGTCCACGCCCTACTTTGCCAACCGGGAGAATGTGGAAGGCGGCGGCGCGACGGTGGGCGGCGTTGCCATTCCGCAGATCAACGGCGTGGACCCCGACCCCAACTACTGGGGGCCTCCGGGACTCGGATTCTCCAGCGGCCTGGCCGGCCTGGGCGATGGCAGCAGCTCCTACAACCGGCGCGAGACCAACTCCGCCTCGCTGGAGGTGGACTGGAACCGCTCGCGGCACAACATTGCGGCCGGCGGCGACTTCAGCCGGCAGGAGTTCAACTACCTGTCGCAGTCCAACCCGCGCGGCTCGTTCGGCTTTACCGGCGCGCTCACGGGCTCGGACCTGGCGGACTTCCTGCTGGGCATTCCGGACACCAGCTCCATCGGCTATGGCAATGCGGACAAGTATCTGCGCCAGTCGCAGTACGACCTGTACGCGCGCGACGACTTCCGCGTGAACCCGGAGCTGAGCATCAACTACGGCGTCCGCTGGGAGTACGGCTCGCCCACCACGGAGACCAAAGGCCGGCTGGTGAACCTGGATGTCGCGCCGGGCTTTACGGCGGAGGCTCCGGTGCTGGCCAGCAATCCCAAGGGCCCGGTGTCGGGCATCGCGTATCCCACGTCGCTGGTGCGGCCGGACAAGATTGGCGTTGCGCCCAACGTGGGCATTGCGTGGCGGCCCATCTCCGGCTCGTCGCTGCTGGTGCGCTCCGGCTACCAGATCAGCCACGACACCTCCGTCTATCAGCAGACGGCGCTGTTGATGGCCACGCAGGCGCCGCTCTCCATCAGCTCGAACTTCAACAATGCCACGCTGCTGGCTGGCTCGGGCTGCCCGGCGTCGCTCACGCTCAACCAGGCCTTTCCGGCGGGATGCTCGTCCAGCGTGCCGGACAACTTTGGCATGGACCCCAACTTCCGCGTCGGCTATGTGCAGATCTGGTACCTGACGGTGCAGCGCGACCTGCCCTTCTCGCTGCAGATGATTGCCACCTACCAGGGCAACAAGGGCACGCATGGCGTGCAGGAGTTCCTGCCCAACACCTACGCCTACGGCGGCACGGACCCCTACCCCTCCACTTATCCGGTGGGCTTCCTGTATCGCACCTCCAACGGCAACTCCACGCGCGAGGCCGGGGTCCTGCAGTTGCGGCGGCGGCTGCGCAACGGGCTGGCGGGTGGCCTGACCTACACGTACGCCAAGGCTCTGGACGACGACTACTCCTTTGGCGGCAGCCAGGGCTCCAGCTCCAGCCCGCAGGTGGCGCAGGACTGGCAGCACCCCAACACGCAGCGCGGCCTCTCCACCTTCGACCAGCGCAACTCGCTGTCGGTGCAGTTGCAGTACACCACCGGCATGGGCATTGGCGGCCACACCTTGATGAGCGGGTGGAAGGGGCTGGTCTACAAGGAGTGGACGGTGCAGACCAACTTCAGCGTGGCCAGCGGCACGCCGGAGACGCCGGTGTACGCGGCGACCGTGCCCAACACCAGCTCGTCCAGCGTCTTCCGCGCCAACCGCGTGGCGGGCCAGCCGCTGCACGGCTCCACGCCGAACGTCTACATCAATCCCAACGCCTTTGCGCCGCCGGCGCCGGGCCAGTTCGGCAATGCGCGGCGCGACTCCATCCCCGGGCCGGATACCTTCAGCCTGAACGCGTCCATGTCGCGCAACTTCCGCATGCGCGACCGCTACAGCCTGAACGCGGAGATCGATGCCAGCAATGTGCTGAACCACGTGGTGTACTCCGGGTACTACACCTCGATCAATGCTCCCGTGCTGGTTAACGGCGTGCTGACGCCCGTTCCGAATCCGCTCTTTGGCACTCCGTCGAACACCAATGGAATGCGCAGCCTGTCCGCCACCCTGCGCCTGAGGTTCTGAAGCATGAGATTGCGAGACTCCCTACCGCTCCACTCCATCCTGGCCGCCGCGCTGTGCGTGTGCGCGCTGCCGGTTCGCGCGCAGTTGAACGGGACCAACAAGCCCGCGGGCGGCGGCAGCGACGTCACCACCATCTCCGTCTACACGCGGCTGGTAATTGAGACGGTGACGGTGAAGGACAAGGCCGGCAAGCCCATCGACGGGCTGACCGCCAAGGACTTTACCATCACGGAAGACGGCGTGCCGCAGAAGATCAGCTTTGCCGAGCACCAGAACCTGCCGGAGACGGCCACGCCAATGGGTCCGGTGACCGCCGGCAAGGAAGACATCAAGATCTTCAACCGGCTGGGCAACACGCAGATCGCCTCCGAGGCGCCGGGCGAGGTGCGCTACAAGGACCACCGCCTGCTGGCGCTCTACTTCGACATGGCCGGCATGCCGCCGACGGACCAGTTGCGCGCGCTGCTGGCGGCGCAGAAGTTTATCCGCGAGAACATGACCGACGCCGACCTGGTGTCCATCATGCGCTACGCGGGCAGCTCGGTGGACATTCTGCAGGACTTTACCGGCGACCGCAACCGCATCCTCAGCATCCTGGAGACGCTGGTGGTGGGCGAGGGCCAGGGCGACATGGCCACGGAGGACTCCAGTACCGCCGCGGACACCGGAGCGGCCTTTGGCCAGGACGACGGCGAGTTCAACATCTTTACCACGGATCGGCAACTCTCCGCGCTGCAGACCGCGGCAGAGGCGCTGTCGCACCTGAACGAGAAGAAGGAGCTGATCTACTTTGCCAGCGGCATGGTGCTGAGCGGTATGGACAACCAGGCGCAGCTGCACGCCACCATCGACTCGGCCATTCGCTCGGGCGTCAGCTTCTGGCCCATCGATGCGCGCGGCCTGGTGGCCACGGGCCCGCTGGGCGATGCGACGCACGGCTCGCAGGGCGGCGCGGGCATGTACACGGGGGCCGCACAGACGGGCATGAGCTCGCGCTTCAACCAGTCGCAGGACACGCTGTACGCGCTGGCGGGCGACACCGGCGGCAAGGCGCTGCTGGACAACAACGACCTGGGCAAGGGCATCATCGACGCGCAGCATGCGGAGTCGAACTACTACATCCTGGGCTACTACACCACCAACCTGACGCTCAATGGCAAGTTCCGCAAGATCAAGGTGACCGTGCTGCCGCCGACCGAAGACGCGAAGCTCGACTACACCCAGGGCTACTACGCGGGCAAGGAGTGGGGCAAGTACAACACGGCGGACAAGGAGCGTCAGTTGGAGGACGCTCTGATGCAGCAGGACCCGTGGACGGAGCTGACCGTGGCCGTGGAGGTCAATTACTTCCAGCTGAACAAGGCGGAGTATCAGTTGCCGGTGATGGTGAAGATTCCGGGCAGCGAGCTGGTGCTGGCGAAGAAGCGCGGGGCGGAGCAGGCCTCCATCGACTTTGTGGGCGAGATCAAGGACGACTACGGCGGGACGACGGTCACCAATATCCGCGACCACGTCGACTTCAAGGTGAGCGACAAGACCGCGGAGGAGCTGGCCAAGCGGCCCATCTACTCCTCGTCCTTCTACACGTTGCTGCCGGGCAAGTACAGCATCAAGGTGCTGGTGCGCGACGATGCCACAGGACACATCGGCACGTTCCAGAGCTCGTTCGTGGTGCCGAACCTGAACAAGGAGACCAAGCGGGTTGCCATCAGCAGCGTCGTGCTGAGCGGACAGCGCACGGCGATGTCGGACGCGATCTACAACGCGACCAAAGGCAAGGAGGCAGCCAAGGACGCCGCCGCCGACCCGTTGGTGCAGAACGGCGTCAAGCTGATTCCGAGCGTGACCCGGGTCTTCAGCAAGACCCGCAACATGTATGTCTACCTACAGGCGTACGAGGCTCCCATCGCGGCTCCGGCAGCGGCATCCACCCCGGCGGCAGGCGCGCCGGTGGCGACGCCGGTCTCCGCGCCGGCCGCTACTGGTCCGGCTCCGCTGCTCGCCTTCGTCAGCTTCTACCAGGGCACGACCAAGGTGTACGAGACGCAGCCGGAGGAGGTGTTGCCGCATCTGACGCCGTCGAAGCTGCAGATGGCGCCGCTGAGCTTCACCGTCGACCTGAACCCGCTGCCGCCAGGCAAGTACGACTGCCAGGTGACAGTGCTCGACCCCACCGGGCAGAAGACCGCCTTCTGGCAGGCGCCGATTGCGGTGGTGCAGTAGGCGCAGGTTCGAGGGAAAGCATCGAACTACAGCGTGGCTTGCTTGAATGGGGAGGCACGAATCGTCAAGCCTGCGCGCTACAATAGGCATTGTGAGTACAATGCCAAACGCGGATTGCGTGCAACAACGCCAGCAGGTTCATCTGCTGATCGACATGTTGCCGGAGGAAAAGCTCTCGGTCGTGCATGGACTGTTGGAAGTCCTGGTTGAGCCCCTTTCCCGAACTCTGGCCACGGCCCCGGTAGAAGATGAAGACCTCACTGCAGATGCCGCTGCCGCTCTGGATCGTGCCCGCGCTTCTCTCGCTCGTGGCGAGGGGGTCTCGCACGACGAGGTGCTCCGCGAGTTCGGTCTGTGAGTGAGGAAAGTGGCCCGCGGTTGTCCATTCGCTGGTCGGACGAAGCCCGTGCCGATCTCCGCCGCATCGACCGCCAGACTGCGCTGGATATCCTCCACTGCGCGGACCGCTATCTCGCTACCCGCAACGGTGATGTGAAGAAGCTCAAGCCGCCCCAGACTGGCTTCCGTCTGCGGTGCGGCGATTACCGCCTTTTCTTCGAATACAGGAGTGAGAGCGGGATTGAAATCCTCGGAGTGCGCAACCGGCGCGAAGCCTACCGGTGACCAGTTTTTAATAACGGAAGTCGAATGCCGGAGCCGGTGGCGGGATTCGCACCGCGGTACCACATGGGCGGCACCCGCAGGCGCGGTGAGGTAAGATGCTCGGGTGAAGATTAGCCGATTGTTTTCGATTGCCCTGAGTGTTGGTCTTAGCCTGGGTCCGGTATATGTAACAGATTTGGTGGCACAAATGTCGGACCCCACCCGCGACGGAAAAGCTGTCGCGAATGGGGCGCCCGCATTGGGCGCTCAGCCGCTGCCGGATGGCAAGCCGCACACGTTTCGTGTGGAGGGCAGCCAGTTCACGCTGGATGGCAAGCCCTTCCGCGTGATCTCCGGCGAGATGCACTACCCGCGCATTCCGCGGGAGTACTGGCGGGCGCGGCTGAAGATGGCGCGCGCCATGGGGCTGAACGCCATCACCACCTACGTCTTCTGGAATGAGCACGAGCCCACGCCCGGCGTGTACGACTTCAGCGGCAACAACGATGTCGCGGAGTTCATCCGCGAGGCGCAGCAGGAGGGCCTGTGGGTGATTCTGCGGCCTGGGCCGTACGTCTGCGCGGAGTGGGAGTTTGGCGGCTACCCGGCGTGGCTGCTGAAGGACCCGTCGACGCTGGTGCGCTCGCAGGACCCCAAATTCATGGAGCCGGCCACGCGCTGGCTGGCGCAGCTGGGCCAGGAGCTGGCGCCGCTGCAGGCAGGCAACGGCGGGCCCATTGTGCTGGTGCAGGTGGAGAACGAGTACGGCTCCTTCGGCAACGACCACGTCTACATGGAGGCGAACCGCAAGGCGCTGGTGGATGCGGGCTTCACCAAGGCGCAGCTCTACACGGCGGACGGGCCTGGCGTGATCGCGAATGGCTCGCTGCCGGACCTGCCCGTGGGCATCAACTTCGATGGCAACCATCCGAACGAGGCGGAGAAGAGCTTTGCGACGCTCGCGAAGATCCGGCCCGACGGCCCGCTGTTCAACTCCGAGTTCTGGGCAGGCTGGTTCGATCATTGGGGCAGCAAGCACGCGCACACCAGCACGGAGACGCAGGCCGCCAACCTGGCGTGGATTCTGGACCACGGCGCGTCGGTCAGCATCTACATGTTCCACGGCGGGACGGACTTTGGCTTTATGAACGGCGCAAACTCCTCGGACTCGAAACCCACGCAGTACGAGCCGGACGTCACCAGCTACGACTACGACTCCGCGCTGGACGAGAGCGGGCGGCCGACGGCGAAGTACTTCGTCTTTCGCGATGTGATTGCGAAGGCCACCGGAGTGACGCCGCCGCCGGTGCCGGAGGTGGCCGCGCCCATTGCGATTGCGCCGTTCAAGCTTGCGGAGGCCGCGTCGCTGTGGGACAACCTGCCCAAGCCGATGGAGAGCGACCACCCGCTGGCGATGGAGGATATCGGCCAGAGCTACGGCTACATTCTGTACCGCGAACACACCGGCCCCGATACCGGCAGCCTGACCATCCACGACTACGCGCGCATCTACCTGGACGGCAAGCCGGCGCCGATTCCGGAGTTCGACCGGCGGAGCGGCGCGGCGGGCTACAGGAACGTGGTCTCGTCGTCCAGCGCGGTGGCGTTTGCGCAGGGTCACCAGTTCGACTTTCTGGTGGAGAATACCGGGCGCATCAACTACTCCAAGCAACTGCGCCGCGATCGCAAGGGCATTGTGGACTGGGTGGCTCCGGCGCAGGGGGAGGCGCCCAGGTGGTGGATCTATCCGCTGCCGATGTCGGCGGGCGACCTGGCGAAGGTGCGCTTCAAGAAGACAGCGTGCAGCGGACCGTGCTTCTATCGCGGCAGCTTTACGGTCGACCGTCCGGCGGACACGTTCCTGGATACGAGCAACCTCACCAAGGGCGAGCTTTGGGTGAACGGCCACGCGATGGGGCGCTTCTGGAAGATCGGGCCGCAGAAGACGCTGTATATTCCCGGGCCATGGCTGAAGCCCGGCGCGAACGAGGTGGTGGTCTTCGACGTGGACGGCAAGCCCGGCGCGACGCTGGAGGGCCTCGCCAAACCGAACCTGGGAGAGTAGCAAAGGACAAAGGCCTAGGGAGCCCCTGATTAAGTACTGCGAACCAATATGGAAGCGTCATTCTGACCCACACCCCGCGCAGCGTCATTCTGACCCGATTTTGGGTCAGAATCTCAGTCGTTGGATCGCCGCCGAAATAACATTCGGACTTATTCAGACGTTCC
>Ga0181516_10002096_pt1 | contig 14506 bp, 8 predicted proteins | sample PEATcosm2014_Bin_25_FD_121104 | JGI IMG/M metagenome (GOLD analysis project Ga0181516, IMG submission 121104) | Peatland microbial communities from MTU Mesocosm Facility, Houghton, MI, USA - PEATcosm2014_Bin01_10_metaG | ecosystem: Environmental > Terrestrial > Soil > Wetlands > Peat | place... | reverse complement strand
GATCGTAGTCGGCAAAATCCTGCGCAGTCCACTTGATCTCCGTAAGCTGGGGTGCGGGCGGATTCGGCGGCGCTGGACGCACCCAAAAGTTGCCATCCTCGCGCGGATTCGGCCCGCCAGGCCGCAAGCTCTCCAGCGGGTCGACGACAAACGGAAGCTCCTCGAAATCGATCCTGATCTTCTCAATCGCTTCGGCACAAGTAAGTTCATCAACGGCAGCCACGGCCAGAATGGGCTCGCCTTGATAGACAGGCTCGTTGGTCAGCGCGCGCTCGCCCCACTTGCTGGCTTTGATGATGGCGCCGTTGTCATTCATGCTGTCGGCGGGCGCTGGAATGTCGTCCGACGTAAGAATGGCCTTCACGCCAGGCATTGCCAGCGCTTCTTTCATGTCAATGCCCTTGATGCGCGCGTGCGGCATGGGGCTGAGCACCAGGCGGCAAAAAAGCATCCCCTCGGCGCGAAAATCCTCGGCATACTTCGCTTTCCCCGTCACCTTCGCAATCATGTCGCTGGTGGTGTAGTTCTTGCCGATCAGCTTATAGCCCAGCCCATACTGGCGCTCGCCTACGTTCGCAGGGTCAATGGCGTACTGGCCGCCGTGGTTCATCTTCGCTATCGTCATGCTCAGGCCCTCCTCATGTACTCTGCGCCGCGCATCATGGCGTTGAGGATTTTGTTGTAGTCCTGGCATCGGCAAAGATTCCCCGAAATCCCATGCGCCAATTCTTCGCGCGTAGGGTTCGGATTCGTCTTAAGATATCCGACCGCCGACATGATGAACCCCGACATGCAGAACGCGCACTGGAATCCCTGCTCGTCAATCACTGCCTTCTGCACCGGGTGCAACGTTCCATCGTCAGCCGCCAGGCCTTCGATCGTCACCACCTTGCGCCCGCGAACAGTGTGGGTAAGCACGGAGCAACTGTAGTGCGGCACATCGTCGATAAGCACTGTACAAGCCCCGCATTCGGCGCGATCGCAGCCCAGCTTGGTTCCCGTCAATCCAAGCTTATAGCGCAACGTCGAGGCCAGCGTTTCCTGCCTCATAACGTCAACGCGCCTGAGTTTGCCGTTGACATTGAGCGTAATCAGCCGTTCGCCGGGTGCGGATGAGCCATGCCTGTGTGGGCCGAGAAACCGGTAGCTTGTCGCGGCCACAGCCGCTCCGCCGGCGATGACGCCCAGGATGAAATTGCGCCGGGTGACCCCTTTGGGGGCGTCGCCGTTCGTGTTCTGATTGGTGATCTCTGCCATCGCCGATTCTCCCGTCGCAGATTGCTCTTGCGAAGAATCTTGCTGAGACTATCCTACTGCGCGGCTTCATCAGTTGGGAAGCGCGTCCTGACCATTCGGACGATGGGAGAATGCGGCCGATAGCGCAACTTGCTCGCGCTGACTGCTTTGTGCAATTGCAATGATTTTGCGAGCTGGCGCTCACGGGATGGGAGATGCTGCCGGATTGACTGGCAGGAAAATCCCCTATTTCCGTCTGTACTGACCGCGGCGGGATGGCAGGATTTGGAGATCGTCGTAGGAATCGTCGCGGTCAAATCGATCGGTCTGTTCCGTTTGTCTTGAATGGGGCTTGCCGGTGATATCGTCCGCCAATTTCGGAGGCAGAATCTCCGCTTGGAACTCCCTGGGTGGCAGTGTTGTCACAGGTGGTCTCTGAGCGCGTGCAGCCGCCGCAGAAACTTCTGTCTCATAGGTTGCGGCCGGAACAATCGGAATCGGATTCGGCGCCGCAGGCGGCGTATACGTCGGCGCATATATCTGGCGCTCGACGGGCATGGCAGGAATTGCCGATGTCTCCGCCTGCGCAGAAGACCCACTTCCGCTCTCGACATTCTTCAAGCCGAGAGAGAAGAGCAGATTTCTCAATCCGCTAAGCCGCGTTGCACCTTGATACTGTGGCTCATCGGATCCCGGCCTCGGCGCGGAAACAATCGGCTCCGCGGGGTTGAAGTTTTCGAGTCTGCCGGAGTCGCGCTCCCAGGCTTGGCGTGGAGGCGTCGAGGGCAAGGCCGCTGGCGGAACCGGCACCGGCCGGCCCGGCGCTTCAGGCGTTTGATTCCACGTAAGTCTCCGCACGGTTGCGGGAGCGGGTGCGGGAACGGCGATAGTCTCGGCGGCTGAGTCCGTGAGCCACCAAGGCAGATCTTGTTCTGGCCTTGAAGCCGGCTTCACAGCTTCCCGCGGCGGCGAAACTGCGGCTGCCCGCTGAGCAGCTGGAGCAAAGGCTGCAGGCCGCGCAGGTTGCGCGGCAATCGGCGCTACGGGAGCCGATATGGGTGGCGCTGCGGGAATCGCCGGTGCGGCAACGGCTGACGCGGCGATTTGTGGCGCAGCGATCTGGGGCGAGGCAGTTCTTGGTGCAGGAATCTGTGATGCTGGAATCTGTGGTGTAGCGACCGGTGGAGCAGCGATCCGCTGCGGGGCTGCGATAGGCGGCGCCGTGATCGGCGCAGCAGCTGGGAGCGCGGCCGCGGATTCAGGCCGAGACAACTCGGGAGGGTCGAACGAGCGGGTTGCGGTCTCGCGTGAGGAAGGCGCGGCAGGAGTAACAGATTCGGGTTCAGGCGAATAAGGCAGATTCCGCATGGCTCTCCTTGCAGTGGACCCTCCCTGCGCATTGAGGTGCTTTTCAATGGCCTGGACAGAGCGGCGATAGGCCGGGTCGGCCATTCGCATTCCCACTCGGTTCAAAACAAATCCCACCGCCGCCACATCGAGCCGCTGCAAAGTGTCAGCCACTTCGCGAAGCTGTGCTCGTGTGGTGACGCCGGACTCGGCAACGATGATTGCGCAATCGACAAAGCGAGCAAGATATTCAGTTTCAGCTGAAACAGTGAGGGGAGCCGTGTCGGTAAGGACCAGACTCTCCTTCTGCACCGTCTCATCTGCAACCCGCTTCAAAAGAGCAGTCGACCGGGTACCCATCTGTGTACTTATGTCGTTGGACGCGTAGGTCGGGGCTGCGGTTGCACGTGGGCTCGGGTGCGGCGTTCCTCCCGAGGCATCTACCATGACGGTTGGCCGCCCCATGGCTTCAAGCATATTACGCACGCGGGTCACGACCGTCGTCACTCCGGTCCCGGCTCCAGTTCCAGTAAAGATACAGGTCTTCAGGTTTCCCTGCTTGCGCGCATACTCAAGCGCCGCGGAAAGCCGAAGCAGTTGCTCTTCAGCCACGCCGTCTGAAACTTCATTGAAGTCAGGAAGCTGCGCCATCGGCGCGAAGCCCAGGACGTGTTCCACATCGGCGGCGATGTAGACCTTCGGATCCATCTTATGTACGACGACAGCCACGAAGGCGCCTAGAAACAATCCGAAAAAGACCAGAAGCACTGCATTCCGGATTGCGCCGGATTTGGCAGGGTGCAGAGGCGGAACCGCTGCCGTGGTCTGAAACGCAGACCCAGGCGCGCCATCCTCAAGAATCAGGTTGTGCATCTGCTCGTCGACATTAGAGAAACGGGCCTGCAAGCGTGTTATATCGGCGGCCAGGTCGCTGGAGCGCTGCATCTTCGGCGTTGCGCCGCCCGCCTCCCCGACCAATTGCCGCAACTGGCCATTCAACTGAGATTCGACCCCCGCGGTCCGTTCCAGGTCTACGCGCAGGTGCTGCTGGATTCCGTCAGCCGCCTTGGCGCGCAGATCGGACATCATCGAGTTCAATTCGTTGTCGATCTTCACCAGTTGCGCCGCGTCCTGCTTGTACAACGGGTGGCTTGGAGTGAGTTTTGTCATCTCCATGCTCAATTGGGCGCGCTGCGTGTTCAGCGACGTCTTCATGCTCGACAATCCGGGGTCCGCAGCAATCAACTGGTCGGCTTCGGCATCGATGGCCGCGGAAGACGACCCTTGGCCGGCGTTCATGGCATTGAAACGCGCCGCTGCTTCGTCATGCTCGGTGCGCGCTCTGATCAATTCTTCGCGTGTTTTGGTAATGTCTTCGTCAAAGTGATCGGGAGCCCCGGTGTTGACGGCTGCGACGCCCAGCTGCTTGTTCAAAGCTTCCTGTTCGGTGCGGTCCGCGGTCAGCTCATTCTGGACGCGATCTCTCTCTTCCTTCAGAATCGCCAGCCTTTGTGCGTCCCCCGCTTTTTGCTCCTTCGAGGCGCTCTCGATGTAGCTGGCAGTTACAGCATTTGCCATTTGAGCGGCAACCTCGGGGTTTTTCGCGCGAACCCCTATATTGAATTGATAGGAGCCGGGCACACGCAGGACCTCAATAGTCCGGCGAAACCGTTCGATGGCCGCCTGGTCGTTCTCGCTGCCTGGCTCGAATATTCCCGGCGGCAGTTTTTGGATTGCGTTCGCCAGCACATCTGAACGTGTCACATTCAGCATCTGCTGCGACATATAGGACTCATACGTGCTGTAGTCGTATGGCCACCGCGCAGCGCCCCCCTGGTCAAGCACCTTGGGAGTCTGCGGCTGGATGTACACCTGGCTCTGCGCAAGGTAGATCGGCCAGAGGTAAAGAAAATAGGCCACAGCCAGCGCTGCAAACACCAAAGCGATGCCCAGCACCAGGCGGCGGTGCAACTGCAGGCTTCGCAGCAGATCCACGTGAAACAACGCCTGCTCGCCGCCACTGCTATTCGAACGCGCCGGCGCTGAAGGCAGAGCCATTGTGCTCTCGCCGGGACGAAGCGTGTCCAATGGCACGGATTGGGCGCGCAGTTGGTTCACAGAGCTCCTCCCGCGATGGCGACGAACGAGCCCGCAGTAATGAGAGTGCTCAGCCGCTCAAGAACATATGTGGCGCGGGCGAACCCGGTTTGCGGCACATAAATAATCTCGCCGGGCTGCAGTCTGACCTCCAGCGTCTTCGCCGGATTCAGAACATCCTTGAAAGATATATTGCGTGAAGTCCCTTTCGCGGGGTCGACGATCTGAATGTGCGGCATGTTGCCGGCTTTGACTGTGAATCCTCCGGAAGCGGCAAGGACACTGGCCAGCGTGGAATCGCTGGTCAACGGAACAGCGCCCGGCTTCTGCACTTCGCCGAGCACCGATACAAAGCGCTCAGACATGTTCGGCACATAAATCACGTCGTCGCGGCGCAGGCGGAGGTCGGCCAGGGCGCTGCCGGAGTTGATCAGCGATTTGAGCTCGACCCAGACCACTTCGTTCTGGCCGCGATAGATTGCGCACCTCTCCGGAATCTGCGAAGCCTTGTTCGCCCCCGTCTCAAGTCCGCCGCGCGTCAACGCCTCCAGCAGTGTTGGTGTGCCCTCAAACGTAAATACGCCCGGGTGTTCAACCGCTCCCAAAACCAGGATGCGATTGGCCGTGTACTTGGTCACCGTCACCTGCACCGACAGGTTGTTGTAATAGCTCTCCAGCGCGGTTTGAATGGTTCTTCCCGCCTCGCCGCGGGTAAGGCCAGACATCACGATATCCCCGGCAAGCGGCAAGGTAATGCGCCCGTCAGGTCCGATGACCAGCCTGGCTTGAAGATCGGGCCGTCCGGCAAAATCCACGGTGATCTCATCGCCTTTTCCCAGCCGGTACTCTTCATCGGGGGCGGGCTCAAAGTTGCGCAAAGTTTCTAACGGATTGGGCTTGAGTTGAGGATCGGGCGGTTGCGTAACCGAGTCAGGAAGAGGATTCTGGCGTTGCGCATCTGCTGTGATCTGAGCAACAGGACAGCACCCCACCATGAAGGCTATCGCGCACGCGATTCCGGGTCGTTGCTTCATGCCGTTGCCTCCCGGCCGCGGAGCATTCCGAGGCCTCGCCGGACCATCCCCTGCCCTTTTTGCTTCTCCGCGCCGGTAAAAACCCAGCGATGCAGGATTGCGCCAACCAGGGCTGCGTAGACGATGCCGACAACCAGCACCACCCCCGCGCCCTGCCAGCGGTTTACAGCCTCAACCATCCTGGTAAGCGGCCAAACCAGCGCAAATGCCACCAGATACGGCGCCAACCCTGGCAAAATTACCGCCGAAATAAACTGTGCGATCGGCAGCTTAAGCACAACCTGTACTCTGCCCATCAGCACGCAGGCCGAGACTGCCGTGGCCACGGACACCGCTACGCAGATTCCCAAAGGAGTCCAACTCCCATCGATCCAATGGGCTACGGGCAGTGTGATGGCCAACAGCAACAGGTTCGGAATCGTGTAGGTGAACTCTTCATACACTCTTCCCATGCCGCGAAAGACCGATGTCCCCGGTCCTGTAAGCATATGAAAATGCATGGCAAGGCTGAATACCACGAATAGGGGGACCACTGCCTCCCTCATTGGTAACTCCGGTCCTAACCAAACGTGTAAGAGAGGCCTGGCCCAGCACGCAAAGAGGGCCAGGAAGAAAGCTGAGCATAGGTTGGCATAGCGCGAAACGCTCAGATAAAGCTCGCGCAGATTCCGCATGCGGTCTGTTTTCTCAGAGGCGGCGTCGACGTGCGATGCAGCCGGAAGCAGCGCCGCAAAATATGCCGTCGGCACGCTGGAAAACGAAGTCGGCCATTTCTTGGCAACATCCAGCAGCCCGGCGGCAGAGGCGTTGATGAGCACCAGCGCAACAAATCGCTCCACCGATGCCAGGAAGATCGAAATCATGCTTTGAATCTGGACCACTCCGCCAAAATGTATGACGTACCTGAGGGACTCGCGCCTCACCAGACGAAGGGAGAAGTGAAGCCACTTGAGCTTGCGCTTGCACCACCAGATGGTGAGCCCGTCGTTGATGACAACCCGCACCAGATATGCTTCAGCCAGTCCGCGAATGCCGCGCCCGATCAAGACCAGCCAGATAATCAGGACACATTCCACCAGGATGCTCAGGATCATGAATATCTGCGTCGATGCAATCTCCTGTGCTCCGTAGAGAATGTCGCCGAAGGCGTTAAACGAGATACTCAACAGGAAGATGCCGAGCACAATCAGCACCGCCTCTTTGCCGTCGGCGGCGTGCGATGCGGGCAGGTGCAGCCAGGGCGAGTACCAGCCCCACAAGAGCACGAATCCCATGAAAATGGAGCCGCACAATGGCACAGTGACTGCCAGTCCGGTAGAGAAAAGCGAGTTGGCTTTCTCATACTCTTTGCGGGCGTGAAACTCTGCGACGTACTTGATGTAAACGTTAGAGAGACCCAGCGTGGTGACGCCGACATAGGACACGAGAATAAAAATCGTGGTCCATATGCCGTAGGCCTCAAGACCAATGTGCGCCAGGAGAAACGGGACGATGCAGACTCCCCGAGCCATGTTTACCACACGGGCAATGATGGTAAACGACACGTTGCGCCCAAACCTGTGTCTTACGTCGCGAAGTGGAGCGCGGCCAGCATCCCTGGCGGCCCTCTCCAATTCCCGGCCGGCTTCGGGATCCAAAGTCCAATCGACTTCGCGATCCGATGTGTCGGGGATGATGTGGATATCGGTCACAGTTGGGGAGCCTCCCGCTTGGTCCGCTCCCACTCAACATTCTTTCGGGACTTCAGCAATACCCGTGGCGTCATGGCTGCTTTCCATGCCAGATGGAGCGGCGCGGCGGCCAACGCCTTCAAATCCTGAACCGGCTCCGCGCCCAGGCTTACCGCCTCCAGAACATAGGTCAACGTAATCAGAGCGCAGGCCAGGGCCCAAAGATGGAGCCAATGGATAGGTAAAGCAGCAGCCAGCAGCAGGGCCAGAATCCCGCGCGAAAGCGGAAGGCTCCACGACTCGGCCAGCATCTCAACCGCGCGCCAATTCCCGCGCAGGATGGCGAGCGCAAGTTTTCCAGTCATACAGCTGGCCACGTAAAGCCGCCCACCCTCCCAGCGCGCTTCCTGAACCGCTTGTGCGGAGCCCGGCGCGGCAAGTGGCGCGTGAACCACTGCATCGTCGATCCACTCCACCTTCGCGCCTGCGCACACCAGCTTGATGTGGTATTCAATGTCTTCGGTGATGCTGTCCGCAGTGAAAGGTACGCGCTGCAGGGTTTCGGCTGTTAACGCGAAGCCGTTCCCAAACAGGCCCGCGGAGAAGCCCAATCCGGCGCGCCCTCGGGCTCGCGCCACGTTGATGCCGCGAAAAGCAATCACCCGCAACCTGGCAAGCGGATGAAGAGGCCGCGTGGACGGCAGTTCCAGCTCGTACCGGCACTGCGTGACGCCGACGCCCTGCTCTAGCGCGGCACGAGTGGCCGCGATGAGGTTAGGGCTGACCACAGAGTCGGCATCGATCACCAGGAAAGCATTAGCGCCCGCTTCAAGCGCGGCGCGAAATCCATGGCGCAGCGCGGCACCTTTCCCACGAACTTTGGGATTGTTCAACTCCAGTACATGTGCGCCGGCCTCCGCTGCCCGTTGTGCGGTCGCGTCAGAGCAGTTGTGCGCAACCACGAAAACCGTCGTAGCATCATCGGATGCTCGCAAAGAATCGACTGTCCGCGCAATCATCTGCTCTTCGTTGTGGGCCGGCACCACCACGGCGAGATGGATCGATCGAGAGTTGGCCTTCGAAGTCCTGTCAGTGCGCTGCCTGGCGGTCGCAATGTTCCCTACGATTGACACACAGAGATCGAGAAACAGCGGAGTGGCGAAGACCACCATTGCCAGGGCCACTGCATCGATTGTGAAGTCCAGAATCAAGGTACGCTACTTCCTGAATGAATCGGCGGCCAAAGCCGCATGGTTGATATCCGTTTACTTTCTCCGCCCCGCGGAACTCTTCTGTTAGACCAGCACTCTCCGGAATCGTAGCTGCTGCTGCGCCGGAGCGCCCAGGGCTTGCACGGTTGCCGATTGCGGATGCATGCCTTGTACCCATCCGGCAATCAGAAAGAACAGCATCACGACTTGTTCGCCCATGTAGACGGTTGATAGCGTGGTCAGCAGGCCGATCAGCACCGACAAATGGGCAAAGACGAGCAATCGATCGTCGGGCTGAAGGGGCCTGCTCAGCATGCGCAAGAGCCGTAATCCCGTTCCCGCGGCAATCAAGAGGAAAAATCCCAATCCCACAAAACCCTGGGTCACAGCCAGCAGCAAATATTGGTTATCGATGGAGATTTGGCCGTTGATCTTGGGGTAGTCGGTGACCCCCCAGCCGAATGCCTTGCGTTCCCTCACCAGGGGAAAGTAATTCTCCAGCAACTGCCGGCGATAAATTGCATTCCTCTGCTCTTCATTGCTGGCTTGATTCATATCCCTGTCCGTGTATTGCTTTCCGTAATAGTAAGCGGCAATCGAAAACAGGCTCAGAAAAGCAAGAAACACCGCGGCCGCCTTCACGGCGGACATGGCGCGCATCAGCATTCCAAACACCAGAGCAAGCCCCACGCCAATCCACGGGCCGCGGGATTGAGCCATCAGCAGTCCGGCCACAATCGCTCCCAGAAGCAATCCGCGCACGGTCAGTTTGGAGCCTTGAAAGATCTTCCGCGTTCCCCAATCGGGGTAGACTCTGCGCAGCCAGAGACAATACGAGAATCCAATCAAGAAGATCATGCCGGCCAGAATTGCATGGCCAAACGGGCCCTGTATGCGGCCGAATCCCCACCGGCTCTGCGGTATCCAACCCACATCCTGAGTTGGGAAGAACCGCCCAATGACCTTTTGCCAGATGCTGCCCTTGGTCAGAAAGTCGAAGACGCTGATGACCGCAACGATCGCGAGCAGCGTCAGCAGGCGCTCAACCAGCTTCTTTCTCATCGGTTGCCCATCGACAACTGCCCCTTCAATAAGCAGCTTGCCCGCCATATAAGGCAGAACCATGGACAAGACTCTGCCAATGAACATCAACGCGCCGTTGGCAAGGTTGGTGCTGAGCTGATCTGAAGTAGCGGAGTTTGCCGAGAAAATGTAGACCCAGTCCCCATTGGCCAGTTGATTGCTCAGGCCTTCCGAGAGTCCGCAGCTTGCTGCATACAGGAGCACCCACAGGTCCATCCAATCAAGCCGCCAGCGCCGAATGTAGCCGAAGATCATAGCGAATCCAATCGGGAGAATCGCCATGTCGCTGAACGACATCGGGGGAGTATGGGGAAGCCGCAAAACGTAGTATTGAGGCAATAAAAGGAGCGCGGGAAGATAAACGTCCAAGAGAGCCTGACGCGCGGAACTCCTGGCCAGTACAAACCAGCAGGCAAACGCCGGTATCAGGATGATCAGGGCCATATCATTCCTACCAGTGTGTGCAGTTTCTGGGTACTATCCACGAATGCGCGTCTGCGCGGGGAAGACTTCCTGCTCTCCTCTCAGTTTAATGCGCGCTGCCGGTTCTTGGTCTGGCGCCAGTGACCGGCCACGCGAGATCGCAGGCTGCCATTCGTCAAACAACGGTTGCACACACCATGCGTGGAGCAGGAAACGCATCTTGAAATTCAGGCCGGCCAGGGACAGAGAAAGCCCGGCTTCAAGCAATTCGCGCCGGATGCCCATCAACGCGCCAAGGCCAGCCGAATTCACTTGCTTGACTGCCTCGAGATGCACTACCACGACTAAGCCATTCGCAATACTGACGGCAGCGGCATCTTCCAGAGCCTGCGCCGATTCGACGCCGAGCTTGCCGTGGACGTAGACATGCATTGCCTGCGGCGTGCTGACCGTGTTCACCATGGTCCGGCCCGTATACGGTTTCTGCATCCAGGCCACAACCAGCGCCATCGGCAAGCGCCGGCACAATCCGACGAAATCGCGGAAGTACCGCGGGCCCAGTCGCGAGGGCTCCTGCATCAAGCGCATTGCCCATTCCATGCCCAGCTTCTGTATCCATCGTGGCGCGCGTCGCACGTCACCAACCAGCATGTCGAGACTGCCTCCGACACCCATGGCTACGGGAACACCAAGCCTTTTGCGGTGCATCCAGATCCATTTTTCCTGTTTGGGATTTCCGAAGGCGACCAGCAAAATGTCGGGGTGAGCAGCGTGGATCCGGTTGAGGATTTCGCTATGATCCATGCGGGTCAGGTGTTCCTCTGAAGGTGCATACGTCCCCACGACGCGCACTCCAGGATATTGCCGCTCCAGTACCTTGGTTGCCCGGTCGGCTACGCCTTCCCTGCTGCCGAGAAGAAAGATCCCGTATCCCTTGCGCGCGGAAAGCTCGGCCAGCCTCGGGACCAGGTCTACTCCGGTAACCCGCTCAGCCAGTGAGCAGCCCAGCAGCTTTGAAACCCAGATCAGGGGCATTCCGTCGGGAAGAACCAGGCTGCTTCCAGCCATAATCCGGTGCAGGTGCGGATCCGAAAGCGAATTCAGCCAGACATCCAGGTTCACAGGGCAAACCTGATGCGTCCCACCGGAGAGGATAAGGCTTTCAATTGCGTCAATTGATTCGTTGGCAGTCAGACCGTTCAGGGGCAACCCCAAGACTGCGATAGGATGCTGCGCGGTATTATTCATCCCAAGCTTCCATTCCCTGCCCGGCGGGAACTTTCAAGTCCCTGCCTTTGGCAGTGTCTGCTGGAGCCATTCATCTGGAGCCATTGATCTCACAGCCGAACCGGATCTCTGTTCGTACCAGAACGCCAAGCTGCCCGAATCACGTACCCGATATTCTGTCTTACCTATCTCGGGCGTTGCTAATCCCTGCTAAATCGTTCAAACCAGGTACTTGCGGCGTCCTCAGTCCCCCTCGAACATTGGTCCGGCAGGCTGATGACTCTGAAACTAGTCGATTGAATCTGCATCAACAATGGCGAAAAGGTGGAAGCGGGTCCTGTAAGCCATGGGCAGTTAGTCATATACGGAATTGGGCCGAGGTAACCTGCTATTTGGTTACCATCCAAATTGCTTTGGACTCAAGGGGAAATACATTGCGCTTGGTGAGCCAGAAACTGGCAAACTGTCGAATTGCCACCCTATTCCGACCACTCCAACACGGCCATCGAGCACGGAGCCAATGTGAGCTCACTTCCTTCAATCCGGCCCGGCGCGATGGTCACCTGCTGAGTCTCTTCGTTTGTGGCCCCGGGCGAAGTACTGCTGATGCTCCATGAAGTAACCCGTGAATTGGCGTTCAACCCCGGGCCCTCAAGACTAATTCGACGCGACTGGTGCAGCCCATAGTTGAACACTACCAGCCCGTGCCATTTGCCCTCCTGGAATCCGTAGGCATCGAGTTCATGAACACCCTGCAACTGGACATCGCTGTTTCCCCTTGGTTGGTCATGCGTAGGGTTCTCGCCGGAAGCCTCGACCTTGACCATGTCCCCGCGAATCACCCGGTTCGCCAGGCTCACGGTCAGGAACTGGGGCCGCTTCCTCCCATCCGCGCCCATCTCCACCACCACGCCCCAGAGACGAACCGAAGTGCCGTCACCCCGCTTGAATGCAAACTGCGGCAACGTGAACAGCATCTGATCGCGAACACCATGGTCTCGCATCATGCGCAGCATGTGCCCGGCCACAGCCACTCCAGCTGCCTCAGAAGGCGTTAACCGGTCCAACACCGCTTGGGGGGCAGTCCCTTCCGTTGTATGCAGATTGACCTCGTAGACGGCCAGTTGCCGTCCTCCAGCCGACTCCTGCGCCTCCCGCACAATGCCCTCACGTGACATCTGCTCCGGCTGCGCCATCAACGGCCCATAAAGCTGGTCGTCGTTTGCCCACTGGGTCACGCTCATCATCAAATAGGGCGCTATAGCCAGAGAATTTGCCTGTGTAGCCGCAGCCAGCAGCGGGCCATTCCGTCCCGGCCAATAAGCCTGCGTTCCTACCACCAGGTCCAAACGCCCCGCGTCCGCTCCCGCCGCAGAGCGCAAGGCGGCAAACACCACGTTCGATCGCCGTCCATATGCAGCAGGATCCTCGATTGTCTCGCCCATGAAACCCGTGTTCCACGTCTCGTTTCCCAGCTCAATATGAATCCTCCGGAAGGCTCGCGTCCACGGCTCTCTTTGCCCGGTGGCCGCACGCAACGTACCTCCCGCCGTCGCAGGATTTCCAGCCAGATACTCGCCCAGTTCGCGCGCTTCTTCCCTGCTCATCGCCGTGGGAACCACGATCCACGGTTCGGCGTCGATTGCCTGGCACAGATCGAGAAACTCCGGAATCCCAAGCGGAATGTTTTCCACTCTGCCAAACCAGGTCCGAAACCCTGACCGCTCCCGCGCCATCGGCGGCGCAAGCAGATTCTCGGTGCTGCTGCCGATCCCGGCATAACTGGCCATGAAGCGCAGTACCCCGGGCCGCAGCTCTTTCAGCGTCTCCACAACCTCGTCGCGAAAGACGGTATGATTTGCGGGATCGCCGTCAATCTTCTCCAGGTCCACTTCATCGAGCAAAACGGAGCCGCCTGTGACGCTCAGGCCGGCTTCGACCGCCGCGGGCGGAACACCAATCTCATTCGCGGAAAAATATTCGTGATATTCCGCCCAGGACGTGGTCAATGAAACGTCCTGATCCAGATACCGCTTGAGACCCGGCGCAAGTCTAGCTACGTGCACATGCAGAGTTCGCGTTCCAGCCAGAGCTTTAGCGCAAAAGCTGAGCCGATACCGCCCCCGAAGATGCAGAAAGCTCCGTCCTTCGGTGGTATCGAAATAGGAATTGATCTGCGCGGACTGACCCGGCCCCGAAGCCTCGATGCGCAGCGCCTGGCGTGCTACGGTTCCCGGCGGCAGATCCGCGTGCTCCGCTTCCAACCGCGCGCCACCCTGAAGCGAAGGCCACCATCCGGCCGCGGGGTCTCCGGGAAACTCCTTGCGCACAGCGATCCAGTCTCCGGTGCCAATCGCCCCACCCGGCGAATCCCGTCCGGCCGAATCCAGAGCCAGCGTAAATCCTGCCGCCGTCGGCCCGCCGTTTGTCACTGTGCCCCGTTTTCCGATGGCGGCTCCTTCCAGCACTTCGTAGCTGGCCCCATCCCAGAAACCGGGAGGAAAATTGATCCCCCCACGCGTATCGATACAGCGGCCCTGTCCGCCACTTTGGCAATGAAAAATGCTGCGGTATGTCATCCCGGCGAACGCAGGGTTTCGATAGAGCAGATTCTTGAGCATCTGGCCAGAATCGTAGTAGTTCTGGTCGCCCAGATTGATCCCCAATCGCGTCACGCCGGGAAGAATCACCCGGTTCGTGACGCGGAGATGCGTGACTCCACTGTCGGCCCTCTGCGCCTGCGCACAAAAAACAGCGCCCCCCACAACTGCCAGGGCGGCAATCGCACCGCGCAAACTTCGAGTTTCAAATCGCATTCCTGAGAAATCCTTCCGCCAGCACATATCAAAAAATCTGAAGGCTAAGCACACACCAAGCATAGTCTTCTCGGGCCCCATCGGCCTTCCCACAGTATCGAGGTGCTTATGCCCCAAAAGCGCTATGAGCCCTCGCAACCAGACACTCAACCCGGCACTCAAATTGCTACTGCCACCGTCCGACGAACCACAATATACTTGAGGCACTTTGAAGAATCTTTCGCAATCGGGTACGCCCCAAACGGCGCGCAACCATGTCAGCCGCGTGCAGGCCGGTCGCAAAACCCGCTCTCCTGCCCATGAGGCTCGGCGGCCATGATGCTTCGCTCTTCGTATGAGTACACAGTCTCCATCATCGTGGT
>Ga0181516_10002094_pt1 | contig 14509 bp, 7 predicted proteins | sample PEATcosm2014_Bin_25_FD_121104 | JGI IMG/M metagenome (GOLD analysis project Ga0181516, IMG submission 121104) | Peatland microbial communities from MTU Mesocosm Facility, Houghton, MI, USA - PEATcosm2014_Bin01_10_metaG | ecosystem: Environmental > Terrestrial > Soil > Wetlands > Peat | place... | reverse complement strand
CTAACGGCATGGCTCCACAGGCTGCCACCGGGGTCCCCTCGGCGGTTCCTCTTGCGAGGATTTCGTAATGGCGAAAGTATGGCGAATTTTAAAATCCACGCAAGGGAAAAAATCACGGCTTGAACCCGCCCTGAACGACGGGGCTTGCGCCGCACTCATGGTCAACGGGGTAGACCGTTCCCTCTTGAGCTTCGGCCACAGCACACCCTGGGCCGGCGAGGATCTTGACCCCCTTCACGATTCCCTCCTTTGCAAGTTCCCGGGCCTCCGACAGCTCCCGGGCCAGGTCCTCCGCAGCTCCGGGGGGAAGTTTGCCAATGTGTTCCGGGCCTAGTCTCGCCATTCGGCACCTCCTATGGGATTGACCTCGTGCCTTTGGGCCTGGCGGCCCCTGTTGATGGATGAAGTGAGTATCCTCTCAGCCGTCCATCCCAATGAAAATTTTCCATACCCGAACACCTGACAGTTACCCTGTCCAACAGCATGTTTTTACCGCCGTTTTACCGTGGCGGGCTTTTCCCGGGACGCCATGCCGGAATAAAACAAAAGGCACCTAGATTTCTCTAGGTGCCTGAGTGGTAGCCCCAAGGGGAATCGAACCCCTGTTAACGCCGTGAGAGGGCGCCGTCCTAACCGCTAGACGATGGAGCCGCGGGAACGCGTGAACCCAAATCATACCTGATTCCGGGCCTCCCGGGAAGAGCTTTTCAACCTCGGCGCAGGGTGATGACGGTGATCTCGGGCGGGGCGCCGATGCGGATCGGCAGGCCGACCACGCCCAGTCCGCGGTTGACGTAGAGGGCCTGGCCGCCCCGGCGATAGAGGCCCTGGGTGTACTCCCCCAGGAGCAGGGCGCTGGAGACGCCGGGCACCAGGTTCACCTGGCCGCCATGGGTGTGGCCGGACAGGGTGAGCGGCGCGCCGGTCTTCCGGGCCAGGTGCCAGTCGCTGGGACGATGGCTCAGGCACAGGCGCCAGGCGCCGTCGGGGATGCCCTGGGCCGCCAGCTCCGGCTGGGGCCCGGGTCCGTAGGCGATGTCCCGGAAATGGCCGTGCCTGGCCATGGGGTCCTGGAGCCCCACCAGGGCCAGGTTGGCCCCCCGGCGGGACACCAGGGCGTGGCGGTTCTCCAGGAACTCGACGCCGATGCCCTGCAGGGTGCGCCAGATGGGCCTGGGATCGGTGAAGTAGTCGTGGTTGCCCAGGATGGCGTAGCACCCCAAGGGCGCCCGGAAGCCGCGGAAGGCGTCCGCCACCACCCCGGCCTCCTCGGGCAGGCTGTCCACCATGTCGCCGGTGATGAGCAGGAGCTCCGGACGCTCGCCCTCGGCCAGGCGCCGCCAGCGCTCCACCTGCCCGGCATGCACCAGGGGGCCGGCGTGGAGGTCGGAGATCTGCACCACGCGCAGGCCGTCCAGCCCCGGGGGCAGGTCGGGAAAGCTCAGCTCCTGGCGGATGATGTCCGGGTCGGACTGGGCTTCCAGCCGGCCGCGCAGCACCCCGTAGCCCGCCAGGACCGCCCCCACCGTGCTGGTCTGGCGCAGGAACTTGCGCCGCTGGGGGTTCTCCGGCGGGTCCATGGCCAGGGTCCGCCACAGGTGGGTCCAGCGCCAGACCAGGCTGGCCACGGCCCAGACCAGCAGGTCCATGACCGTGAGCATCTGGAAATACATGCCGACCCGGGCCCAGGGCCGCAGCCAGACCGCGCTGGTGCCGCCGCCGGTGAGGCGCAGGCCCACATACACGGCCAGGGGCAGGTGGATGAGCACCAGGGCCGCGATCACCCAGCGGTCGAACCGGGGACTGAAGATCTGGTGCAGCAGCCGCCGGTGCAGCACCTGCAAGCCAAGGATCAGGATGATGAAGATGAGGAAGAGCAAAGGGCGAACTCCCTTCGGGGCGGCCGGGCGCCTGCGCAGATTGTGCGCGAAGCGCGCTCAATCCTCAATCAACATCCGAGACGTGGTACCCGGGCTTCGCCCGGGCGGTCCCCCCTCGTTCATATCAGCTCTTCCATCTGGCCCACCAGGCCGTCGAACGCCTTGATGGCGGCCGCCACCGGCTCGGGCGTGGCCAGGTCCACCCCGGCGGCCTTGAGCGTGTCCAGGGGGAACCGGCTGCTGCCGGAGCCCAGGAAGCCCAGGTAGCGCTCCCGGGCCGGCTGGCCCTCGGCCAGGACCGCCTCGGACAGGGCCATGGAGGCGACGATCCCGGTGGCGTACTGGTAGACATAGTAGTTGTAGAAGAAGTGCGGAATGCCGCTCCACTCGGACTGGATGTACTCGTCCACCTGGACCACCCCGAGCTCGTGGCCGTAGTAGACCCGGGTAAGCTCCAGGTAGGTGGCGTTGAGCCAGTCCGGGGTGAGCGACTGGCCCTGCTCCACCCGCTCGTGCATGGCCAGTTCGAACTCCGCGAACAGGGTCTGGCGGAACAGGGTGCCCCGGAGGGTCTCCAGGTAGTTGTCCAGGAGGAACAGCTTGAGGTTGGGGTCCCGCTCGGTCTCGAGCAGGGTGTGCATGAGCAGGTTCTCGTTGAAGGTGCTGGCGATCTCCGCCAGGAAGATGGGGTAGTCGGCGGTGGGATAGGGCTGGTTCCGCTCGGACAGGTGCGAGTGCATGGCGTGGCCCAGCTCGTGGGCGAGGGTGGACACGTGGTGGAAGGTGCCGTCGTAGTTCATCTTGACGAAGGGATGCACGCCGTGGACGCCGCTGGAATAGGCGCCGGACTGCTTGCCCCGGCAGGGGTAGATGTCGATCCAGCCGTCGCGGAAGGCGCCGGCCAGCACCTGGGTGTAGGCCGGGCCCAGGGGCTCGCTGGCGCGCAGGACCAGGTCCTGGGCCTCGGCGAACGGGTAGGTCTTGGCGACGATGGGCACCACCGAGGCGTACAGGTCGGCATAGCGCAGCTGGGACAGGCCGAGCATCCTGGCCCGCAGGCGCAGGAGGCGGTGCAGCGGGGCCAGGTTGGCCCGCACCGCGGCCACCAGGTTGCGGTACACCGCCGGGTCGATGGCCTCGGGGTAGAGGGCGGCGTCCAGGCAGGTGGGGTAGTGCTGCACCTGCGCATGGAAGAGGTCCTGCTTGATGCCGGCGTCCAGCAGGGTGGCCAGGGTGTTCTCGTAGCGCTGCTGGCCGGCCCAGTAGGTCTCCATCACCAGCTGGCGGTCGGCGGCCGCCTTGGCGGCGCGGTGCTTCTGGTAGTTGGCGGTGCTCAGCTCCACCCGCTCCCCGGTGGACAGGGTCACCTCCGGCCTGGGCATGTCCAGGTCGGTGAGCATCCCGGCGGCGCCCGAGGGGGCGTGGGCGAACAGGCCCGCCTGGGCCACCACCCGCGCCTCGCCTTCGGGCAGGATGTGCTCCTGCATGCGCAGGATGCGCAGGAACCCCACCCGGTGCGGCACCAGGCGCGCATCGGCCTGGATGAAGGCCTCCACCTTGGCCGCGCCCAGTTCCAGCAGCTCGGGCTCCATGAAGGCCAGGCTGGCCCCCAGGCCCACCAGGAAGCTCTGCACCTCGCCCTTCATGGCCTGGTAGCGGGTGTCGCCCAGGTCCATGTCGCCCTGCAGGCTGGCGTACTGGGCCAGCTTGCTGCCCAGGCGGTTGACCAGCTCCAGCCGTTCCATGAAATCGCCCATGGCCTGGGCCGAGGCGGTCCAGCCTTCGGCCAGGGGCTCCAGGCCGGCGGCCAGGGCCTGGACTTCGCCGAAGGCGGCGCGCCAGGCCGCATCGTCCGGAAAGATGTCCGAGATCCGCCACTTGCAGGCTTCCGGGAGTTCGGATCGGGGGGTCCCGGAATAGTCGGGCACGGCGGCAGTGGACGGGTTGGCAGTCATGGGTGCTCCTGAGGCCTGGTACCCGAGTGTACGGGATCGGGCCTCCACCGAGGCCCCCATTTGCGCCAGCCACCAGGGCGGGCCGGAATGGCCGGCCCGTCTCCTGCGCTTCCCTCGGAAGTATCCGGGCACCTCAGGAACTCCCGCGCATCCCGCCCGGGGCAGCGTTCAGTGGGGATCCCGGCTGTGGATGGCCGCCTCGGCCCGGCGGACCCCCTCCTCGATCTGGTCCGGGGTGAGCTTCTGCTTCACCTGCCGGAGCGGCTCCGCGGCGTCCTTGTCGCCCAGGGCCTCGGCCTGGTAGAGCCAGATGAAGGACGTGAGCAGGTCCCTGGGCACGCCCTCGCCCACCGCGTACATCACGCCGATGCAGCCCGCGGAGTAGGGTTCCCCCTGGTCGGCGGCCCTCTGGAACCACTTGATGGCTTCCGCCTCGTTGGCGGCGCAGCCCTGGCCCAGGAAGCACATGGCCCCCAGCTTGGCCTCGGCGTCCCGGTTGTTCCGCTCCGCGGCCCGGCGCAGCCAGATCTGGGCCTTGTCCCAGTCCTTCGGGGCATCCTGGCCCCAGTAGTACATCACCCCCAGCCGGGCCTGGGCGTCCAGGTCCCCGTGCTCGGCCTGGGCCTGGGTCCTGGCCAGCAGGCTGAGCTCTTCGCTGGGCGGGGCGTCGGGCGCGGGCAGCGGGACCTTCTGCAGGGTGAGCTGATCCTGATCCTGTGCGCCCAGGAAGGCGGTCCGGCTGCTGGCGGGCGGCAGGTAGGCCATGAGCGCGGTGCAGGAGAGAAGGAGGATCAGTAGAGGACGCATGGTGCCCGCTCCTTGGTTCGGCGATTGCCCACCGCCGGCATCCGGGGTCCCCTGGACCGGACCAACCTGGTCGAGCGGACGGAGTGTCAATGATTTCTTAATGCCATCTCCCAAGGGTCCCGGCGATCGGGATCGTTGATTGACTCTCAATATATGCAGCCAATAGCGACCGGCCAGCATTTTTGTGGCCATTCTGTTTCACATCAACTGGGATAAAAAAGATGCGCAGGCCAGAACCCTTGGGCTCCGGCGCTGATGGGATCAATAATGGAAAAAACAAACTCCATAGATATGTTTCATAGCCGATCCCGGCGGCCCAGGCCGGCCCCAGGCCCGGCGCCGCTCCGCCGGCACCCGCCGGGCCGGCGGGACCCGCTGGCGCCGGGCTGGAACAGCCTGGCCCTGGGCTGGATCAGTAGGTCCAGCTGAGGCCGCACCCCGCCTCTTTGGCCATGCGTTCCGAAAGGTCCGGATCGAACCGGATGCTCAGTTCCGGCCCGGCCTTCACCCGGGCCACGGTGCCGTCCTGGCCCTGGAACTCGATCTGCAGGGGGAGGTGGCCCTGGTACATGCGCAGCAGCGGCAGCAGCCGGTCGGGGTACTTGCCCTTGGGCAGCTTGACCACGGCGCCGCTGAAGCCCTTGCCCTGGAAATCCTCCAGGTTCTCCAGGCCGGTGACGAACAGCTTGATGATGGTCTGCTCCTCCTCTTCCTCTTCGGCACCGGCGCCGTTGCCGCCGTTGCCTCCGGCGGTCTCGACCTTCAGCTCGCCGGTCACCCGCAGCAGGGCGTCGGGCAGGGCCAGGTGGCGGAACATTTCGAAGGTGGGCGTGCGCTTGCGGGTGGCCGGGTCGAAGTGGGAGGCCATGAGCAGGGCCTCCACCTTGTCGGTGAGGTCCTCCAGGTTGAGGATGGCCCAGGGCTGGCCCTTCTGGTTGGTCTTGAAGGAGACGTTGCTCACCATGGCGCCCAGGCTCACCTCGTCCCGGTCCTTGGCCCGGCCGGCGGCGACCGCCTCCTTGAGGGCGGTGATGGAGCCCACGGTGTGCACCTGCAGGGCGTCCTTGAACTCCTCCAGGGGATGGCCGGACACGTAGAGGCCCAGGGTCTCCCGCTCGTTGCGCAGGCGCTCCTTGCGCGACCAGGGCTCCACGTCCTCGGGCACGGCCCAGTTGTCGGCCAGGCTGGCCATCTCGGCCTCGTCGAACAGGGAGGTCATGCCGGTGTCCACGCCCCCCTTCCCCGCGTTCTCCAGGGCCGAAGGCAGGCCCGCCAGGAGGGCGGCGCGGTTGGGCTCCATGGAGTCGAAGGCGCCCGCCTTGATGAGGGACTCCCACACCCGCCGGTTGGCCTTCTGCAGGTCGGTGGCCTTCAGGGCGTGGAAGAAGTCCTTGAAGCCCCCCTCCGCGGTGCGGGCCGCCAGCACGGCCTCCAGGGCCGCCTCGCCCAGGCCCTTGACCGCGGCGAAGCCGAAGCGGATCTGGTTGGGGCCGGTGATGGTGAAGTCCAGCTCGCTCTGGTTGATGTCCGGGCCCAGCACCTCCAGGCCCAGCTCGCGGCAGTTCTGGATGTACTTCACCACGTCGTCGGTGCGGCCGGACTTGGTGGAGAGCAGGCCGGCCATGAACTCGGTGAGGTAGTTGGCCTTGAGGAAGGCGGTTTCGTAGGCGACGAGCGCGTAGGCGGCCGAGTGACTTTTATTAAAGCCATATCCTGCGAAGTATTCGATCAGGTCAAACAGTTCACTTACCTTCGCCCGGTCATAACCTCTCAATTCGCCCTGGTCGATGAACTTGGACTTCTCCTTGGCCATCTTGGCGAAGTCCTTCTTGCCCATGGCCCGCCGGAGCATGTCCGCCTCGCCCAGGGAGTAGCCGGCGATGAGGCTGGCGATCTGCATCACCTGCTCCTGGTACAGGATCACGCCGTAGGTGGGGGCCAGGATCGGCTCCAGGGGCGGGAACATGTAGGTGACCGGCTCCCGGCCATGCCGGCGGTTCACGTAGGTCTCGCCCATGCCCGCCCCCAGCGGGCCGGGGCGGAACAGGGCGTTCAGGGCGATGAGGTCGTCGAACCGGTCGGGCCGGAGGTTGCGCAGCAGCTGCTTCATGCCGCCGGACTCGAACTGGAAGATGCCGTCGGTGTCGCCCTGGGTGAACAGGTCGAAGGTCTTCTTGTCGTCGAAGGTGCGGATGGCCAGCATGTCCTGGGGCTGGCCGTGGGTCTTGGCGATGTAGCCCTGGATCTTGGCGATCTGGGTGAGGGTCTCCAGGCCCAGGAAATCCATCTTCAGCAGGCCGGCCCGCTCGGCGTCGGTCATGGAGTACTGGACCATCACCTTGCCGTCCTTGTCCCGGGACAGGGGGCAGAACTTGGTGAGGTCGTCCGGGGCGATGATGACGCCGGCGGCGTGGATGCCGGTGTTCCGGGCCAGGCCCTCCAGCCGCGCGGAGAGGTCCAGGATGTTCTTCACCTCCGGGTCGGTCTCGTACAGCTCGCGCAGCTTGTCGCTCTGCTCGATGGCCTGGAGCACGGTGATGGGCTTGCCGGGCTCCTGGGGCACCAGCTTGGTGAGCATGTTGGAAAAGGCGAAGTCCTTCTCGAACACCCGCGCCACGTCCTTGATCACCGCCTTGGTCTTCAGGGCGTTGATGGTGACGATGTTGCTCACCCGGTCCGCGCCGTAGGTGGCGGTCACGTAGTCGATCACCCGCTGGCGGCCGTCCCGGCAGAAATCGATGTCCACGTCGGGCATGGAGATGCGCTCGGGGTTCAGGAACCGCTCGAACAGCAGGTCGTACTGCATGGGGTCGATGTCGGTGATGTGCATGGACCAGGCGACGATGCTGCCGGCGGCGCTGCCGCGCCCGGGGCCCACGGGCACGCCCATCTCCCGGGACTTGGCGATGAAGTCCCACACCAGGAGGAAGTAGCCGGGAAAGCCCATCTTGAGGATGGTGTCCAGCTCGAACTCCAGCCGGGCGCGGTACTTGTCCTCGGTGTACTTGAGCACGCCCCGCTGCCACAGGGGCTGGCATTCCTTGATGCGGTCCTCGAAGGTGGCCCGGGCCACCTCCAGGAAGTAGCTCTCCAGGGTGTGCCCGGACGGCACCGGGAACTGGGGCGTCACCGGCTTGCGGGTGATGGGGTAGAAATCGATCTTGGCCGCGATCTCCAGGCTGCGCTCCAGCACCTCCGGGTGCTCGTGGAACACCGCCGCCATCTCCTCGGGGGTCTTGGCGTAGAACTGGTCGGTGGAGAAGCGCATGCGCTTGGGCTCGCTCTTGAAGCGCTTGGTGCCGATGCACAGCAGGGTGTCGTGCAGGTCGGCGTCCTCGTGGTTGAGGTAGTGGGAGTCGTTGGTGGCCACCAGGGGGATGCCGGTGCGCCGGCTCAGCTCGTACTGGGAGGGGATGATCAGGCGCTCGGCCTCGAACCCCTGGTCCTGGATCTCCAGGTAGAAGTCGTCGCCGAACATGCTCTGGTAGTCCTTGGCGATGCGCTCGGCGGCGTCGATGTTGCCGGACAGCAGCCGGGCCTGGACCTCGCCGCCCAGGCAGGCGGTGAGGGCGATGATGCCTTCGCTGTTCTCCCGGAGCAGCTCCTTGTCCACCCGCGGCTTGTAGTAGAAGCCCTCGGTGAAGCCCCGGGACACCAGCTTGGACAGGTTGCGGTAGCCCACGGCGTTCTTGGCCAGGAGCACCAGGTGGTAGCCGGCGTCCCGGGAGCCGGAGGGGTCCAGGCAGTCCTCCATGCCCTCGGCGTTCATGGCGGCGTTGTCCAGCTTGCGGTCGTGCCGCGACCGGGGCGCCACGTACACCTCGCAGCCGAGGATCGGCTTCACCGCCAGGTTGCCGTCCGCGTCCTTGGTCTTCTCGCAGGCGTCCACCAGCTTCATCATGCCGAACATGTTGCCGTGGTCGGTGACCGCCACCGAGGACATGCCCGAGGCCTGGCACTTCTTGACCAGGTCGGGGATGCGGGTGAGGCCGTCGAGGAGGGAGTACTCGGTATGGAGGTGCAGATGGGCGAACGACATGGTTTGATTGTCGCAAGCTCCGGCCCCCTTTGGGGAACCCATGCGGCTGCCGCACTTCCAACGCCGCTCCGGAGGCCCGGGCGCGATGGAACCTCGGGCCGGTCCCGCGGCATCCTCCTGGCGTCCGGGTCCGGCGGGCCCGGCTGCCGGAGTCGGCCATGGGGGAGTTCCTGCAGCGCCTGTTCGATTCCGAATTCATGCCCCACGGGCACTGCTGGCGGTGGGAGCCCTGGGTGGTGTGGCCGAACGCCGGCTCCGATGCGGTCATCTTCCTCTGCTACCTGGCCATCGGCTGCACCCTCATCAAGCTGGCCGCCCGGCGCCGGGACCGGGCCTCCCACGTGGTGCTGGTGCTGTTCGGGACCTTCATCATCGCCTGCGGCTGCACCCATGCCCTGGAGGTCTACAACACCTGGCACGGGGCGTTCCGCCTGGCCGGCGCGGTCAAGGCGGCCACCGCCGCCCTCAGCCTCATGGCGCTGGTGCCGCTCATGCGGGTGCTGCCGAAGGTCGTGGCGGCCCCGCCCCTGAACCAGGCCCTGGCCCTGGACGCCGCCCTCTCCCTGGAGCGCCAGGAGAAGCAGCGGATGGTCGAACAGCTCCGGCAGACCCAGGACCGCTTCCAGCTCCTGGTGGAAGGGATCAACGACTACTCCATCATCACCATGGACCCGGACGGCCTGGTCACCAGCTGGAATTCCGGGGCGGAGCGGATCTACGGCTACCGCGCCGACGAGATGCTGGGGCAGTCCGTCCGGCGCTGCTTCTCCCGGGAGGACCAGGCGGCGGGCAGGCCGGAGGAGCTGCTGAAGCGGGTCGCCGGCGACGGGCGCATCGAGGACGAGAACTGGCGCATCCGCAAGGACGGGAGCCGCTTCCTGGCCAATGTGATCGTCACCCCGTTCCGGGACGCCCAGGGCGGGCTGCTGGGCTTTGCCAGCGTCGCCCGGGATATCACCGAGCAGAAGGCCACCCAGGCCGCGCTGCAAAGCCTGGCGGAGACCCTGGAGGACAAGGTGAACGCCCAGGTCCGGGAACTCCGGGAAAGCGAGGCCAGGCTCCAGGGCTTCGTCCGCCACGCCAGCGCCGCCATCGCCTTCAAGGGGCTGGACGGGCGCTACCTGCTCATCAATCCGCGCATGGAGGCGCTCATCGGCCGCCCGCCCCGGGAGATCCTCGGCCGGACCAACGAGGACCTGTTCCCGGAGGAATCCTGCGCCCGGGCCCGGGCGCGGGACCGGCTGGTGGTCCAGCTGGGCCAGGACAGCCAGGTGAACGAGCACTGGATCCGCGAGGACGGCAAGGGGTTCGACCTCATCGTGCACAAGTTCCCCCTGGTGGACGCCACCGGCCAGTGCTGGGGCATGGGCATCATCACCACCGACATCACCCAGCAGAAGCAGGCCGACCTGGCCCTGCTGCAGAGCCAGAAGCTGGAGTCCCTGGGGGTCATGGCCGGCGGCATCGCCCACGACTTCAACAACCTGCTGGGCGCCATGCAGGGCCACGTGGAGCTGGCCCAGGAGGAGCCGAGCCTGGACCGGGCCAGGCCCCACCTGGCGACCCTGATGGAGCTCATGGCCAAGGCCTCCGGCCTGATCCGCCAGATGCTGGCCTACTCGGGCCAGGGCCAGCCGAGCATCCGCACCCTGGACCTGAACCAGCTGGTGCAGGAGATGACCCACCTCCTGGGCACCTCCACCTCCAAGAAGGCCCTGGTGCACCTGAACCTGCATCCGGGCCCGCTGCCCATGGCCGCCGACCCGTCGCAGATCCAGCAGGTGGTCATGAACCTGGTGATCAACGCCTCCGAGGCCCTGGGCGAGCAGAACGGCGTCATCACCATCACCACCCGCCTGGAGGAGCTGTGCCTGGAGACCATCGACGGCCTCTACGAAGGCCAGGGGCTCCGGCCGGGCCTGCACGCGGCCCTGGAGGTGGCGGACAACGGCGCCGGCATGACCGCGGAGGTGCTGGCGCGGATCTTCGATCCGTTCTTCAGCACCAAGTTCACCGGGCGGGGCCTGGGCCTGGCGGCGGTCCGCGGCATCGTCCGGGGCCACCAGGGGGGCATCCGGGTCTACAGCGAGCCGGGCAAGGGCAGCGTGTTCAAGCTCCTGTTCCCGGCGGCGGCGGAGGCGCAGCCGTCTGCGCCCGGCGCCTCCGCCTCCCGCCCCGAGGGAGACCCGGACGGCGCCACGGTCCTGGTGGTGGACGACGAGGACGAGATCCGCTCGGTGGTGGTGATGGCCCTCCGGCGGGCGGGGTTCCAGACGGTCCAGGCCCGGGACGGCATGGAGGCGCTGAACCTGTTCCAGCGCTACCAGGAGCGGATCCGGCTGATCCTCATGGACCTGACCATGCCGACCATGGACGGCGAGGAGGCCTGCCGGGAGCTGCGCCGGCGCGGCAGCACGGTGCCGGTGATCCTCAGCAGCGGCTTCAACGAGGTGGAGGCCCTGCGCCGGTTCGACGGCCTGGGCCTGACCGGGTTCATCCAGAAGCCGTTCAGCCTGGGGACGCTGGTGCAGCGGGTGCGCTCTGCCCTGGCCGGGTGAGCGGCACCGGTTCGCGCACCAGGGCCAGGCGGATCACCTCGTCCATGTGCGCCACCAGGTGGATGGTGAGCTGCTCCCGCACCTCCTGGGGCAGTTCCTCCAGGTGGCGGGCGTTCTCCAGGGGGATGAGCACCGTGGTGCAGCCCATGCGGTGGGCGGCCAGCAGCTTCTCCTTGAGCCCGCCGATGGGCAGCACCATGCCGCGCAGGGTCAGCTCGCCGGTCATGGCCAGGTCCGGCCGCACCGGGATCCCGGTGAGCACGGAGATGAGCGCCATGGCCAGGGTGATGCCGGCGCTGGGGCCGTCCTTGGGGATGGCCCCTTCGGGCAGGTGCACGTGCAGGTCCACCTTCTCCAGGAAGTCCTCGGCCAGGCCCAGGCGGTCGGCGCGCATGCGCACGAAGGAGAGGGCCAGGTTGGCGCTCTCCTGCATCACTTCGCCCAGCTTGCCGGTGAGCTTCAGGTTGCCCTTGCCGGGCAGCCGGGCCGCTTCGATGGTGAGCAGGTCGCCCCCCACCGGGGTCCAGGCCAGGCCGTTCACCACCCCGGGCGGGGACGGCTGGCGGCCCAGGGGCGTCTCCAGGAAGATTTCCGGCCCCAGCAGCCGGGGCACGCGCTCGGCGCCGACCCGGCCGTCGAAGCCGTCCTGCACCGCCTCGTACTTGCCCGGCTGCAGGCTCTGCCGGGCCAGCTTGCGCAACACCCCGGAGATCTCCCGCTCCAGCTGCCGCACCCCGGCCTCCTTGGTGTAGTCCTGGATGATCTTGTCGATGGCGGCATCCTCGAATACGATGCCCAGGTTCTCCATGCCGTGCCGCTCCAGGGCCTTGGGCACCAGGTGGGCCTGGGCGATGGCCCGCTTCTCGCGCAGGGTGTAGCTGCTCAGGTCCAGGATCTCCAGGCGGTCCTCCAGCGGCTGGGGGATCTGGTGGCGCACGTTGGCCGTGGCCAGGAACAGCACCTGGGACAGGTCGAAGCCCACGTCCAGGTAGTGGTCCTGGAAGCTGAAGTTCTGCTCCGGGTCCAGCACCTCCAGCAGGGCCGAGCTGGGGTCGCCGCGCCAGTCCGCGCCCATCTTGTCGATCTCGTCCAGGAGCATGAGCGGGTTGCGCACCCCGCCTTTCTTCATGAGCGAGATGATCCGCCCGGGCATGGAGCCGATGTAGGTGCGCCGGTGGCCCCGGATCTCCGCCTCGTCGCGCACCCCGCCCAGGGAGAAGCGCAGGAACGGCCGGTTCAGGGCCCGGGCGATGGACCGGGCCAGGGAGGTCTTGCCCACCCCCGGCGGGCCCACCAGGCAGAGGATGGGGCCGCGCAGCGGCGCCCGGTGCCCGTCCCGGGACGCCGAGTCGCGCAGCCGGCGCATGACCGCCAGGTGCTCCAGGATCCGCACCTTGACCTTCTCCAGGCCGGAATGGTCCTCGTCCAGGATCCGCTCGGCCTCGTCCAGGTCCAGGTGCTCGTCGGCGTAGACGTTCCAGGGCAGGGCCAGCAGCCACTCGATGTAGCTGCGCGACACGGTGGACTCGGCGCTCTGGGGGGCCATGCCCTCCAGCCGGTCCAGCTCCTCCAGGGCCTTCTTCTCCGCCTCCTCGCCCATCTCCGCCTTGAGGATCTGCTCCCGCAGGCGCGCGAACTCGTTCTCGCCCTTGCGCCCCGGGGCCTGGGGTCCGCCCATCTTCTCGCCCAGCACGAACGGCCGGGGCTCCCGGTCACGGCCGGCCCGGCCCTTGTCCTCGGCCTCCTGGTCCAGCCGGTGCCGGGCGGCGTCCAGTTCCAGGAGCCTGAGCAGGGTGTGCAGCCGCGGCTCCACCTCCAGCTGGTCCAGCACCTGCTGCTTGTCCCGCACCTCCGCCGGCAGGGCGCTGGCCACGGTGTCGATGGCGGCGCCCAGGGGCAGCTCCTGGAGCTGGGCCAGGGACAGGGCCCGGCCCAGCTCCGGGTTGCGGGCCAGGAGGTCCTGGGCCGCCTGGTGGAAGGTGGGCAGCAGCGCCGCCTCGGGCGGCACCGGCTCGGTGAGGATGGTCACCTCGGCCTGGACCACGTCGCCTTCGTCCAGGTAGCGCTCCAGCTTCACCCGGGCGATGCCGCGCACGCCCACCTTGTAGTGGTCCTTGGGCACCGGGATGAGGGATTCAACAAGAGCCAGGGTCCCCATGGGATAGAGGGACTCCTGCTTGGGCTCCTCGTCCTTGGGATCCCGCTGGGTGAGCATCACCAGGTGGTCCCCGGTCTTGATGGAGAGCTCAAGGGTGCGCACCGAAGCCCGGCGGCCCACCATGAACGGCAGCCGGGTGCCCGGGAACAGCACCATGTCGCGGATGGGAATGGCGGGAAGGGTCAGGGCCTTGGTCGGTGCATTCATGAAATTGGGGACTCCCCCTCCTTCAACCGATCATACCCGGAACCTCAGCCCGCGGCGGGAATGGGCAGGACGGCGAGGCCCAGCTCCTTCTCCACGGTCTGCCGGGTGAGGTGCAGGGTGGCCCGGGTGGTGCGCGCCTCCGAAGGCAGGTCGAACATGGGCTCCAGCAGGATCTGCTCCAGCATGGAGCGCAGCCCCCGGGCGCCCAGCTTGCGCAGCAGGGCCTGGTCGGCGATGGCGTCCAGGGCGCCGGTCTCGAAGGTGAGGTCGATGTCGTCCATCTCGAACAGCCGGGCGAACTGCTTGGTGACGGCGTTCTTGGGCTGGGTAAGGATGGCCACCAGGGCCTCCCGGTCCAGGGGCTGCAGGGTGGCGAGCACCGGCAGCCGCCCCACCAGCTCGGGGATCAGGCCGAACTTGATGATGTCCTCGGGCTCCACCAGCTTGAGCAGCTCGTCCTTGCGGTCCTTGGAGCTGGGCTTGGCGCCGAAGCCCACGGCCTTGGCCCGCACCCGCTGCTTGATGATCTCCTCGATGCCCACGAAGGCGCCGCCGCAGATGAACAGGATGTTGGAGGTGTCCAGCTGGATGAACTCCTGGTGCGGATGCTTGCGGCCGCCCTGGGGCGGGACGTTGGCCACGGTGCCTTCCACCAGCTTGAGCAGGGCCTGCTGCACGCCCTCGCCGCTCACGTCCCGGGTGATGCTCGGATTCTCGCTCTTGCGGCCGATCTTGTCGATCTCGTCGATGAACACGATGCCGCGCTGGGCCCGCTCCACGTCGTAGTTGGCCACCTGCAGCAGCTTGGTGAGGATGTTCTCCACGTCCTCGCCCACGTAGCCGGCCTCGGTGAGGGTGGTGGCGTCGGCCATGGCCAGGGGCACGTCCAGCATCCGGGCCAGGGT
>Ga0181516_10002091_pt1 | contig 14512 bp, 15 predicted proteins | sample PEATcosm2014_Bin_25_FD_121104 | JGI IMG/M metagenome (GOLD analysis project Ga0181516, IMG submission 121104) | Peatland microbial communities from MTU Mesocosm Facility, Houghton, MI, USA - PEATcosm2014_Bin01_10_metaG | ecosystem: Environmental > Terrestrial > Soil > Wetlands > Peat | place... | reverse complement strand
TCTCCGTCGTGGCATCGCGCGAACTCGTGGACGTCGACGAACACGGTGACCTGCGCCCGAAATCGCCCGCGCCCCTCCTGCTCTACGGCTACGGCAGCTACGAGATCTCGATCGATCCGGCGTTCTCGTCGCTTCGTCTCTCGCTGCTCGACCGCGGGGTGATCTTCGCCATTGCCCACGTGCGCGGCGGAGGTGAGATGGGACGATCCTGGTACGAGATGGGCAAACTCGCACAAAAACCCACCACCTTCAGCGACTTCGTACGCGTCGCCCGCGAGCTCGTCGACCTGGGCTGGACGACGCCCGAACATCTCGCCGCGCGGGGTGGATCGGCGGGCGGACTGCTCATGGGAGCGGTGATCAATCTCGCGCCCGAACTCTTTCGTTGCGTCGTCGCCGAGGTGCCCTTCGTCGACGCGCTGACCACGATGCTCGACGACACCCTTCCGCTCACGATCGGCGAGTGGGAGGAATGGGGCAATCCCGACGCTCACGCGAGCGCCTATCGAACCATGAAGGCGTATTCCCCCTACGACAACGTGCGCAGCCTGAACGATGACGGCACGCCGCGCACGTATCCACACGTGTTCGCCGCCGGAGGTCTCAACGATTCACGTGTCGGCTTCTGGGAACCCGCGAAGTGGGTCCTCCGACTTCGCGACGCCAACCCCGCCAACCTCGCCCTGCTCAAGACCGAATTGGGTGCGGGCCACGGAGGGCCGTCGGGTCGCTACGACGCGTGGCGAGACGAGGCGCAGGTGCTCGCCTTCGTCATCAATGAGATCGTCCCCTAACCCGCGGGCGTGGTGGTGGACGTCACGGTCGTGGTCGTCGTCGACAGAGTCGTGGTCGTGGTCGGTGTCGAGTTATGAACCCGATCCCGCGCGTAGTAGCCAACGACGCCGAGCACGATCACCACGACGACGATAACGACAATGAGGCGTAGCCCGCCGAGAGAAAAACTCGAACGGCTCGCCGATCGCGAGAGCGCCCAATCCTCGTCGTGCCGTGCGGGCTGGAGCGGATTGACGTCCAACCGTGCGGGATGAAAATCGCTGAAAACGTACGTGCGATCGGCCTCTAGACGAGGCCGAACCGGAGCTCGGGGAGCCTCGGGCGCTTCCGTGCCGTCGAGCAGCCGAAAACCCCTGGACGGTTGGTAGGGCGATGGCGGCGGCACCACGAGACGGGGATCAGTCTTACGCTCCAGGGCCCGCATCTCGTCGCGGCGGAGTTTTCGCATTCGTAGGGCGACGACGACGAGGAGGAGCACCAGGATCACCACCAGGGCAACCTTGAGCGCGGTCATCACGAACGCAGCGCTCTGGCGCCGCCAACACGAGCCATCGTGGTCACGCTTCGAATCGTAGTGAAACTCGACGAACTAGTCGAGGAGACTGAATCCACCTCGGTAGTAAATCAGGGGGCTACCCGCGTGTGACGAGGCGTACTCGACGCGAACAACGACCACTTCGTGATCGCCGTGGGTCGACACCGCCTCAATAGTGCCCTCGAGATGCGCGAGCGCTCCGTCGAGGAGCGGCGTACCGCCCGGACCCTTCGACCAGCCCACGCCTTCGAACTTGTCGATGCCCGACGTCGCGAACACCCGCGCGAGCGCCTCTTGCTCGCTCGAGAGGATGTTGATACCGACAAGCTTCGCGTCACGCACCTTGGGCCAGGACCGACTCTCGCGGCGCGCCGAAAACGTGACCAACATCGGTTCGAGAGATAAGGATCCAAAGGTCTGACAGGTGAAGCCGGCGGGTCCCTCGCTCGAGGTGGCACTCACCACCACGACGCCGGTGACGTAGTGGCCCACGACCTCTTTGAAGTGTGCGATGTCGAGGCTGGTCACCCTGCGCACCTTACCGGCGTGGTTGACTACCGTGGTGCCCGACTTCGCCCGCCACGTCGATCTCGGCGACGTCACACTCGCCTACGACGAGTACGGACCCGCGAGCGGCCCGCTCGCGCTGTGTCTGCACGGCTTTCCCGACACCGCCCATACCTTCCGTTACCTCGTGCCGTTCCTCGTCCAGGTCGGTTACCGCGTCATCGTGCCAGCGATGCGCGGTTACGCCCCCTCGTCGATCTCGAAGTCGGGTGACTATCACGTCAGCACGCTCGCACGTGACGCCAACCAACTCCACGACCACCTGGGGGGCGACGAGCGCGCCGTGTTGATCGGTCACGACTGGGGCGCGGCGGCGACCTACCTCGCCACGACCAGCGAACCCGCGCGCTGGCGACGCGCGGTCACCGTTGCAGTGCCACCGCTGGCGGTCTTCGCTGGTGCCTTCTCGCGCTTCGACCAATTGCGCGCGAGTTGGTACATGTTCTTCTTCCAAAACAGCCTCGCCGAACCAGTGGTCGCCCTCGAGGACCTCGCCTTTCTCCGTGAACTCTGGACGTCGTGGTCGCCGCATTACGACCCGACCGAGGAACTCGCCCCGCTTCGAGCCGCCTTCGCCACTCAGGAGAATCTGCACGCCGCCCTCGGTTATTACCACGCAATGTTCGCACCCCGGGCACTTAGCCCGATCATCGCCGATGCGCCTAGTGTGGCGACCCTGTACCTTCACGGAGCTGACGACGGCTGCTTCCTGGCTTCAGGCCTCGGCAACGTCGTCGACGCTCTCGCCGCGAATTCGGCGTTTGAACTCATTGAACACGCTGGGCACTTCGTCCACCTTGAACAACCTGAGAAAGTCCACCAGGCCATCGACAAATTCCTCGCGGATTAACCAACCGCGAGACGAAAGCGGCGTCCCACTCGTTGCACGAGCCCGTCGTCAACGAGGCCCGACACAATGCGCTCGACCCGGTCTCGTCCTACGGGCTCGACGTGGGCGGCGACCCCGGTCATCGTCGCCTCCCCGCGCCGAAGCAACCCGAGGACCTGACCGCGAACTTGACGGTCCGAACCCTCGAACGTCGACTGTCGCCGTGATACCGCCGCGCTGAACGGCGCGGGGTCCTCGCCGTCCTCGTGGTGCCATCGACACACGCGCGCCATCGGGCACGAGTCGCATCGTGGATTCGCTCGACAGAACTGTGCTCCCAGATCCAGCATCGCCTGATTGTGTGCAGCGACACCGCGCACGGGCAAGAGCCGGTCCGCGAGATCTCGAGCCTCGTGGCGGGTGAGGGTTCGATTTGCCACCGCGCGGGCGAGCACGCGCCCGACGTTGGTGTCGAGAACCGCGACGCGCCGACCAAACGCAAAGGACGCCACCGCGTGGGCGGTGTACTCACCCACTCCCGGCAGTGCACGCAAGGCTGCCACGTCGCGAGGAACCTCGCCACCGTGTTGGTCGCGGATCACGGTGGCGGCCTCGCGCAGCGCCTTGGCGCGCCGGTGGTAACCCAACCCATCCCACAGTCGCAGCGTGCTTGACAAGGGCGCGTCAGCGCACGCCGTCGCGTTGGGAAAGGCGTCGAGGAAACGGCGCCACGGTGCAAGCACGCGCGCCACCTGGGTCTGTTGGAGCATGACCTCACTCACGAGCACCGCCCACGGATCATCACTGCCGATCCAGGGAAGGGTGCGGCCTAGCTGAGGAGCGTGACGGCGAAGCGTGCGCGAGAACCTCGCGAGGTCCTCATTCCCAGACGTCGGCACCGTAGGGACGTTGACGAGGTGGAGCGGCATCGCGCTTCCAGACCATGACCTTACGTCGGAAGTAGCAGACCTCCAGGCCGTCCTGGTTGAAGCCCTTGGTCTCGACGAGCACGACACCACGGTCGTTCTTCGACGTCGAGGGCGTCTTCTCGAGCACCCGGGTCTCGGCGTAGATGGTGTCGCCGTGGAAGGTCGGGTGACGATGTACGAGCGTCTCGACCTCTAGATTCGCAATCGCCGAGCCCGAGACGTCGGGAACGCTCATCCCCAGGACCAGGGAGTAGACCAGGTTGCCCACCACGACATTCCTCTTCTGAACACTCTCGTGCTCGGCGAACCAGGCGTTGGTGTGCAGCGGATGGTGGTTCATCGTGATCATGCAGAACAGGTGATCGTCCGCCTCGGTGATCGTCTTGCCGGGCCAGTGCTGGTAGACGTCGCCCACCTCGAAATCCTCGAAGTATCGTCCAAAGGGTCGATCGTAAGTTGTCATGTTCGCGTCGGCTCCTCGTACCTAGTCGCCGTCAGGCACCGTCGCTTCGACGCGCGGACGGGTCGTGAATGAGACGGACGCCCCGGGCAACGAGTCGCCGTCAATGACGAGACGCCAGGTGAAACGCGACGAAGGCGCGAGAGGAATGGGACCGAAGTTCACGGCGATCGGTACGTCCACCGGCGTGCCCTGGGGCACGTCCTCGGGCGTCGTGGTCGAGAAGTCCCCGCGGACTTCGATGGTTTGGGTACCCTCGGGCGTCTCGAACTGGACCAGCTTGCCGTCAGCGTCCTCGAGGATGAGCTCCCAGTGGTGGGGCGAATTGAATTCATGCCAATCGACCGCGACCTTGATGGCGACTGCCGACGGCACGGGTTCGGGTCCGGTCACCGACCATCCTCCGCCCAGGATGTACAACTTCCCGTCGGCCACCTGGGCCGAATCCGCGAGGAGCATGGTCACGTTCATGCAATCAGCCTACGTCGCATACGGCCGTTGCACCGAACCAGTAAATTCCAACTATGTCGACAACAACCCGAGACCTCCCCGCCGCATCCCTCTTGATCGACGAAGCCCAGCGCGTCATCGACGCGGCGCTAAAGGAGCTCGCGGGTCGTGGTGGCATCGAACGTAACGAGACGCTCGCCTACGACATCGCGCACGCCACGAGTGCCATCGCCACCGCGCGCGCGTGCCTGGGTTACGCCACGCACGGTGACACTGAAGCCGACTTAACGCTAGCGTTCTTGGCCATCGCGCTGAGTGACCTCGCCCAACGGGTGCTCGGACGCGAAGCACTCTGGGGGGCCGCGACGAATTGGTACGAACCGTTCGCGGACTTCGTCGCGACGTACCGCGATCCAACGCTCCTCGCCACGCTCGCCGAGACGCCGGGTGACCGACACCTCGATCAGGACTTCCAATTGGTCGCCGACACCTTCCACCGCTTCGCCCTCGAACAAGTCCGTCCCCACGCCGAGCACGTCCACCGAGCGAACGACGACATCCCCGAGACGATCATTAGCGGTCTCAGCGAACTAGGCGGATTCGGCCTGTCGGTGCCCGAGGAGTACGGCGGGTTCGCCACGGGCGGTGAATCCGAGTACCTCGGGATGGTCATCGCGACCGAGGAGCTTTCGTGGGGCAGCCTCGGGTTGGGCGGCTCACTGATCACGAGACCCGAGATACTCACGCGCGCCCTGGTCAATGGCGGCACCCCCGAGCAGAAGAAGTCCTGGCTTCCGCGCCTCGCCTCGGCTGAAGTTCTCGCGGCGGTCGCGGTGACTGAGCCCGACTTCGGCAGCGACGTCGCCGGTCTCAACACCTCGGCGACCAGGACCAACGGCGGATGGTTGATCAACGGCACCAAGACCTGGTGCACGTTCGCCGCGAGAGCCAACGTGCTGATGCTGCTCGCGCGCACCGACCCGGACCGGTCCAAGGCGCATCGCGGACTGTCGTTGTTCCTCGTCGAAAAACCCCAAGGCGACAGTCACGGTTTCCTCTTCACCCAGAGCCCGGCTTCAGAAGGTCGACCCGGGACAAACGGCCGGCTCGAAGGTCGCCCCATCGACACGATCGGGTACCGGGGCATGCATTCGTACGAACTCAGTTTCGACAACTGGTTCGTGCCCGAGGAAAACCTCGTCGGAGGCGAAGGCGGCCTTGGCCGAGGTTTCTATCTCCAGATGGCGGGATTTGAAAACGGGCGGATCCAGACCGCCGCGCGCGCCGTCGGCGTGATGCAGGCCGCCTACGAGGCCGCCGTCGAGTACGCGCGCCACCGGGTCGTCTTTGGCGAACCGATCATCAACTACGAGCTCACCCGGGTGAAGCTCGCGACGATGGCCGCCATCATCCAGTGCTCGCGCCAGTTCTCCCTCCAGGTGGCGCGCTTGATGGGCAAGGGCGAAGGGGCGATGGAAGCATCGATGGCCAAGGCCTACGTCTGTCGCGCGGCCGAATGGGTGACCCGCGAGGCGATGCAGATCCACGGCGGCATGGGTTACGCCGAGGAGTACCCCGTCAGTCGCTATTTCGTCGACGCCCGGGTGCTATCGATCTTCGAGGGTGCCGATGAAACTCTCTGTCTCAAGGTCGTGGCACGTCGACTGCTTGACCGAAATCCCTAGTCCTCTTGGTGGCTGGGCAGTTCGAGAATTTCGCGGAGCGACGCCTCAAGCTCTTGGTTGGGTGAGTCGAGACCTCGCTCGTCACGCTCGATTTCGACCTCATTTTGGGCAATGAGTCGGGCACCCCAACGTTCCTCGATGCGACCCACGCGCCAGACGATCATCGCCCCCGCCCAAACGACAACAAACATTCCCACGATGACGAAACCCGCCGTGTTGATGTTAAAGCCTTCCGCAAAATGCCAAAAAGCACCGCGCCAATGCAGTTCTTGCGGCAGCAGCCCCAGCACTTCAATGCCGCCGATGAACAAACAGATGAAGATCGAAAGGCCAGTGATCAGCAGGTTGTAGTAGATGCGGCGAACGGGATTGAACATCGCGTAGGAGTAGGCCACGTTCATGAAGAGCCCGTCGATCGTGTCCATCAAAGTCATGCCCGCGGTGAAGAGGATCGGCAGACACATGATTGAGTACCACGGGAGTGCTTTGGTCGCGAACAAGGCGGTGGTGGCCAGCAACGCCACTTCGGTCGCAGTGTCGAATCCCAATCCGAACACGACGCCGACCGGATACATCTGCCATTCCTTGGTGATGGATTTCATCCATTTACCAAAGAAACGGAAGAACAGACCTCGGTTATTGAGTTGTCGTTCCAACTCAGCTTCGTCGTACATTCCTCGAGACATCGCGCGAAAAACCCTCACGATGCCCGCGAGGATCACAAGGTTGAGCGTTGCGATGAGAAAGAGGAAGAACGCAGAGACGAGTGTGCCAAAGACTCCACCGAACTGTTGAAGTCCCGAACCATTGTGCGACACCGCGGAGAACACTGCGCGCTCCGCGACGACGAGCCCCGCGCCAATGACGACCACGATGGTCGAATGTCCAAGCGAAAAGAAGTAGCCGATGCTCAGTGGTCGACGACGCTCTGGCTCTCCAATTCGATCGTTCATCAGTTTGCGCGTGGTGTTGTCAATCGCCGCAATGTGGTCCGCGTCGAACGCGTGACGCAAACCCAATGAGTAGGCGAGTCCTGCGATGCCTATGCCCAGGCCCTTGTAATGGCCGGGCAGGACGAACGCGATGAAGATCCCGAAACCGAGCACATGCAGGAGGAGGATCGACGCGAACATCCATTGGGCGCGGCGCCACTCTTTTCGCGTCAGGGAATCCTGAATCTGTTGGCGACGGCCAACTCTTGGTGCGTGCAGGGTCGTCATAGACGACACCTTAGTAGGAAGCATTCCCATTAAGGCACTAATCGTGCGGGCTATTTCTCCGTGCGTTTCATTCCGGAGCGTTCACCCCGGGCGACGAAGGAATGGGCGATCTTCGCCGACGCCTCGTCGATCATCTCGTCACCGAACATCAGCGCGCCGGTGTGTTGGTGTTCGGTGGCCTCGCGATACGCGTCGAGGATGTCGTAGGACTTGTCGAACAATTCCTGACTAGGTGAATAAACTTCATTGACTATTAGCGCTTGATCCGGGGTCAATGCCCACTTGCCGTCAAAGCCGAACGAGAATGAAATCGACGCGGCGAACCGGAGGGCGTCGAGGTCGCGCACTTTGAGGAACGGTCCATCAATGACGTGCAAGCCGTTCGCCCGACCGGCCATGAGGATCTTGGCGAAGACGTAACTGAAGGGGTTGGAGGGACCGTCGTGGATCCGTTCATCGATGGTCGTCACCGGCATGCCAATGGACGCGGCGAAGTCCGCGGGTCCAAAGACGATCGTCTCGAGCCGTGGTGACGCCGCGCAGATCTCCTCCACGTTGATCAATCCCTCGGCCGTCTCGATCTGCGCTTCGATACCGACGTGGCCCGTTGGCAGTCCGGCGTTCTTTTCCACCTGGGTTAGCAACAGGTCCATGGCCACCACGTCCGAGGCCCGGCGGACCTTGGGCATCATGATCTCGTCGAGCCGGGTTCCGGCGTTTCCCACGACCTCGATGACGTCCTCGTAGGTCCAGGGCGTGTCCCAGGCGTTCACCCGTACGCACAACACGCGGTCGCCCCAGTCGAGGGTCTGGATGGCGTTGACGACCTTGGCCCGAGCGGCGACCTTCTCGTTGGGGGCGACCGAATCCTCGAGGTCGAGGAAACTCATGTCGGCCGTGGAGGACGGCGCCTTAGCGAGGAATCGGTCGGAGGACCCGGGCGTCGAAAGACAAGAACGCCGAGGCAAGGAGCGAGAACGTTGCGACATGCGCACGAGCCTATTCTCGAGCGACGCCCGGACTAGAAACGCAGGCGAATCGTGGGAATGCGCCAGCAGCGGTACGGCGTGGAGTGAGAATTTTCTAGTCTTCATCAGGGTATTCAGAAGTTCTTATGTCGTCACGGACTCGCCACGGTCCCGCGAGCCGGTAGCCTTCACTACGTGACAGACGTCGGGCGCACCGCGCGCTTTTCGACGCTACGGCCAACCAGGGGACTTCGGCGGTTCCGGTGGATCAAGTCCGCTTTGGCTGTGGTCGCAGTGTGTTCGAGCACTGTGGCTGTTTTGCCACGCCCCGCGGGCGCCTCGGGGATCAGCAGCGACCGGGCCAAGGCCACCGAACTCTACGACCAGATCCAGAGCATCAACGCGAAGGTCGAGTTGCTGGGCCAGCGCTACGACGAGGCTCAGATCAAGCTCGACAAGTTCAACAACCAGATCAGCCACACCAAAGAGACCGTCGCCGCGATCAAGAACAAGGTCAGCAACGGCACGACACAACTTCGCCAGGACGCGATCTTCGCCTACGTCACCAACGGGGCGGCGGCGAGCAACAATCCCCTGTTCTCGTCGAACGCTTCGAACATCGGCGCGACCGACGTCTACAACAAGATTGCTGAGGGCAACGTCAGCTCGACCATCGCGAGTCTGAAGAATTACCGAATCGAGTTGACCCAGGAGCGCAGCATCCTCAACTCTGAAGACGCCCAGGCTCGTGCCGCCACCCAAGTCGCCGCCGCAGCCTTCCACAGCGCCAAAGTGCTCCAGGCGTCACTCCAGTCGACGCTCAACCAGGTCAAGGGGCAAATCGCGGTCTACGTCGCTGACGCCGCCGCCGCGGCCGCGGCAAAATCAGATGGGGCCCTCAAACACGCCAAGCACACGGCCGGCTTTCCTGCTCCCCCACCCGACTCGCGCGCCAACATCGCCATCCGAGCCGCCATGTCCTACCTCGGCGTGTGGTACTGCTGGGGCGGCGCCTCGCGCAGTTGCGTTGATTGCTCGGGACTGATCATGCTCGCTTACCGGGCCGCGGGCATCGACTTTCCCCACTACTCGGGGGCACAGTACGAGGACACCGAGCGGGTGCCCCTCTACGACATCGAACCGGGTGACTTGCTCTTCTACGGTTACGACGGGGACCAGCACGTCGCGATGTACGTCGGTCACGGCGAGATGATCGAAGCCGAGATGACCGGCACGCGCGTGCACATAACCCCCATTCGACTCGGATATGGTTTCGTAGGTCTTGGCCGGCCCCGGGCCTAGGCGTGTCGGGCGTTCCCACCTCGTTTCACCTCGGTCCCCTCGTCTTTCATACCTACGGATTCGGTCTGGCGATCGCCGCCTACGTCTGTTATCTCTACTCTCGTCGCCGTCTCGCGCGCGCGGGCTTTGAGCTCGAGCGGTTCTTCTCCTACGCGGTCGCGCTCGTCGTGAGTGGACTCGTGGGCGCCCGGCTCGCCAACGTCGCGACGAACTGGTCCTACTACGCCGGACACCCGGGACGGTGGGTCGCGGTCTGGCAGGGCGGCCTGGCGAGTTTTGGCGGTATCGCCCTGGCGCTGCCCGTCGCGGTGCTCCTGCAGCGCCGCTGGTGGCCCGCGAGCTCCTTCGCCCGATTCGCCGACGCCCTGGTCCCCGCGCTCGTCGCGGGTTGGGCGCTGGGTCGCGTGCTCGGACCCCAATTCATGGTGAACGGCGGGGGCCACCTGACCCACCAATGGTTCGGGATCCACTACGCCGGCCAGGTCGGCAAACGAGTACCGGTGCCGCTGATCCAAGGCGCCGAAGACGCACTGTTGTGGGTGACGCTGCTGCTGATCGAACGGCGCTGGACGACAAGATTCGCTGGTGCGCTGAGTGCGGTCGCGATGATCGTCTGGGGCCTCGTGCGGGCCTACGACGAACACTGGCTGCTCGGACAAGAGTCCCACAGCGGCTCAGTCGGCGTACAGGTCGCGGGCGTCGTGCTCGCACTGGCGGGCGGCGGGGTCTTCCTTCGCCAACTCGGCTATCGACGTCGTGGCGTCGTCGAGGCCACCGGCGCTCGTGAGCGGTCGGCACGACGGCAACTAAAACAGTGAATTCCATTCCTCGTCGCTCAACCGGCCGACCTTGTCGAGCGTGTCGAGTGTCGCGGGCACGCTGACCCGTTCGGTCGCGACGTAGGACACGTGCGCCAGTCCGAGTCGGCGCCAGGGCTGAAACAGGATTCTCGACGGTGACGGATTGGAGTAGATCCCGAGTACCAGTAGGGACCGGGTCGACGCGGCCACGACCAGCACGGGACGAATCTTCGAACGCTGCTCGGGTACGAGCGGATCGACGGCGTCAAAGGGGACGTCGGCGAGCACCACGGTGCCGACCAACGGATGGGCGGGGTCGTAGGTCTCGAGCTCACCGGGCGTGAACATGAAACGTCGCCGCGCGATCTCGACCACAGCCGGGGCTTCGCTGGGCGACGACACATCCTTGGGGGATGCCTTGTCCGCGCGCTTGACCTTCACGGGCCGCGCCGCTCGCGAGGTCGACTGACTCTTCTTGCGCTTCTCCTCCGCGCGACGGCGACGACGTTGCTCGCGGACTTCATCATCGACCTCTTTGGGTACGAGCAGGCTCGCGCTCGAGTGCGTCTCGGGCAGGGCCGGGAGGGCGAAGCCCGGCCGCTCCTCGAGCAGCTGGCGGCACTGGGCGGCAGCGGGGAACTCCTCGCCCACCGCGAAGGCGAGCACCGCGACGACGTCGTCGTCGCTCAGTCCATCGTCCAATGCTCGATCAACCGCCTCGCTCAACTGCTCGAGGGTCGGAGAATCCGCGTGGTCGCCCAATAAGTCGACGATCTTCTCCAAGGGCTCGAGGGCCAGTAGTTCGAGCATGGCGCGCACCGCCGTGATGGGCGCACCCGTGGCGAAGGTCGACACGTCACGCTTTTGTTGCAGTGATCGCAGCGGCATGCCCACGACCGCGCTCACCTTGTGGGTGGCCTTGAAGTTCAGTCGGTCGAGCGCAGTCAGTACCCGGTTGTCGTCAACACGCAGCAGCGCTCGACGCATGACGTCATTGGCAGTGGCGGTGACGGACATACTGACTACTTCAAGAGGTACTTGGAGATGACCACGCGCTGCACCTGGTTGGTCCCTTCGTAGATCTGGGTTATCTTGGCGTCGCGCATGAATCGTTCGACCGGGAACTCCTTGGTGAATCCGTAGCCCCCGAGCAACTGCACCGCGTCGGTCGAAACGCTCATGGCCGTGTCTGAGGCGAACGACTTCGCCGCGGCACCCAGGTAGGTGAGTTGGTTCTCGGGGTCGCCGGCGTCAATCGTCGCACAGGCCCGATAGACCAGGGCGCGAGCGGCCTCGGTGCGAATGGCCATGTCGGCCAACATGAAACGAAGCCCCTGCAGGTCCGCGATCGGCGCACCGAAGGCCTTTCGACCCTTCATGTACTGACCCGCGTAGTCAATGGACGCCTGGGCGATGCCGACCGCCTGGGCCCCGATGGTCGGGCGCGAACGGTCCAACGTGTGCATCGCGATCTTGAAACCCTCGCCCTCGGCGCCAATCCGGTGGCTCGAGGGCACTCGCACGTCGTGAAAGACGACTTCACCGGTGGGCGAAGCCCGCAGTCCGAGCTTGTCCTCGTGCTTGGGGAACTCGACCCCCGATCCCTTCTCGACCAAGAAACACGTGATGCCGTGACTGCGCGCTTCGGGATTCGTGCTCGCAAAGACCGTATAGGTCTCCGAGATCCCGGCGTTGGTGATCCAGTACTTGGACCCGTTCAAGATGTAGTCGTCGCCGTCACGCACCGCGCGACAGCGCATCGAGGCGACGTCGGAACCGGCGTCGGCTTCGGAGAGGCAGTAGCTCGCCTGGATCTCGCCCGAAGCGATACGCGGCAGGTACTCGTGCTTGATCTCCTCGGAGGCGAAGTTCATCACCGGCAGCATCCCGAGTTTGGAGATGAGCATCGTCACCGACGTCGAGGCACAACCGCGCGCGAGCTCTTCGGCCATGATGGCCTGGGTTACCATGTCCGCCCCGGCGCCGCCGTACGCCTCGGGAACGCCGAGCGAAGGCAACTCCATTTCCACGCAGGCGTCGAAACTATCCTGCGGAAAAGTCTGCTCGCGGTCGTATCGCGAGGCGTGAGGGGCGATTCGTTCGTCCACGAAGTTGTGCATCACGTCGCGAAACGCGCGTTGTTCCATGGTCAGATCGAAACTCATACTGCTCTTTTCATTAGTGGGGACTAGTGAGGCGTCGGGCCCGGCACCAACTGCTCGGCGCTCACTGCGTCCACGAAGCGCCGCTGGGCCACGTAGCTGTGCGCCACGCCCGAGAAGGGCGCACACTGGACGTGGCTGATCGTCGACGCCTCCAAACCGAAAAGGTGCATGGCCACCTTCACGTCGCCGGGGATCGGTCCCCGGCCCGCGAGGCTGGCGCGCTTGGCGGCGACCAGTCCGACGGCCAACTCGACGTCGTGGCGGTCGTGCTCGTTCTCGAAGGTGAAGGACGATAAGACGTGGTGGGCAATGGTGAGGGCGTAACCTTCGCCGGGAGCGGGCGTTCCGTAGCCGGGACCGTTCGGGGGCGTGGGCGAGCGTTGGAGGCCCGCCTTGGGTGGACGAGCAAGTTCGGCCGGGGCGGTGGGCACGGTGGCGCGCACTTCGCCGGCGTGGGGAACGGGAGCGAACGTCGGTTGAGTCACACTTCGAGACTACCGCCCAACGATGACTAAACCCGAGCGAGCCAACTCTCGTACTGGGGCAACTGACCTCGTACGGCCTGGTTGTAGGTGCGCTGGATCTCCAACGTGATGGGACCCGGCGTACCACTCCCGACGACGCGATCGTCCACCGAGGCAATCGGCACGACCTCGGCGGCGGTACCGGTGAGGAACGCCTCGTCGGCCAGGTAGAGGTCGTCACGACGAAGGGCCTCGAAGTGGACCTGGTAGCCAAGGTCGTTGGCAATGCGGTGCACACTCGAGAGCGTCACGCCGCGTAGCGCGCCCGCCTCGGACGGTGGAGGTCCCACGAGGTAACCGTCGCGCACGATGAAGAGATTCTCACCCGTGCATTCCGAGACCTTGCCGTCGGCGCCGAGCATGATTGCCTCGTCGTAGCCCGCCTTGATCGCCTCCACCTTGGCCAGGCCGGAGTTGACGTAACCACCCACGGTTTTTGACGCGGTCGGCATTGCGTTAGGGGTGTGTCGAACCCACGAGGAGATCTTCATGCGCACCCCGTTCTTCGCGCCCTCCTCGCCCAGGTACGCGCCCCAGGGCCAGACCGCGATCGCCACGTTCACCGGCGACGGCAGTGGATTCACCCCCATCTCGCCGTAACCCAGGTAGACCAGCGGACGGATGTAACAGCCGTCGGGCACGTCGTTCACGCGTACGGTCTCCTTGGTAGCCTCGACCAATTCCTCGAGTGAGTACGGCACGTCGATCATCAAGATCTTGCAACTATTGAGCAGTCGCTTGGTGTGCTCCTCCAGGCGAAAGACCGCCAGTCCCTGGTCGGTCTTGTACGCACGAATGCCCTCGAAGGCCCCCGTACCGTAGTGCAAGGTGTGGGTCAGTACGTGGGTGGTCGCCTTGTCCCAGTCGACGAGCGCGCCGTCCATCCAGACCTTCTTCGTGGGCGTGATTGGCATTTACAAACTCTCCATTAACTGTTGGGTGATCCCGGCGGTGCCCAGGCTGGCAACGTCTCCCTTGAATTCTTGCACGGCACGCGCGATTCGCGAAGCCGCGTCGTGCTCGCCCAGATGTTCGAGCATCAAGACCGCCGAGGACACCGCCGCCAGCGGATTGGCCGTGCCCGTGCCCTCGATGTCGTGGGCGGCCCCGTGAACGGGCTCGAAGAGCGACGCGCCGCTGCGCGTGGGGTTGAGGTTCGCACTCGCGGCGTAGCCAATCCCTCCCGTGACCGCACCGGCGAGGTCGGAGAGAATGTCGCCAAAGAGATTGTCGGTGACGATGATCCCGTAACGCCGCGGGTCCTCCACCAGGTAGATGCAGGT
>Ga0181516_10002089_pt1 | contig 14515 bp, 11 predicted proteins | sample PEATcosm2014_Bin_25_FD_121104 | JGI IMG/M metagenome (GOLD analysis project Ga0181516, IMG submission 121104) | Peatland microbial communities from MTU Mesocosm Facility, Houghton, MI, USA - PEATcosm2014_Bin01_10_metaG | ecosystem: Environmental > Terrestrial > Soil > Wetlands > Peat | place... | reverse complement strand
TTTACAGGTCCCGATCAGATGGACAATCTATTGAAACCTCACAACTAGGGGCTAGGGGCTAGGGACTGGGGACTGGGGCTAGGGACTGGGGACTAGGGACTAAAGAAGTGAGGAGTGGGGGCGGCAGGCGTAGGCGAACCGGATACCGAAGTTTCGCGAACGCGCACTCGCGGATGGACACGGCCAATGGCGGGTCGATAGACTTGAAGTCTGCACGGAGCAACATCAAAACCGCGAGGGTCTCCCCAAGTTCATGGCCTGTCAACTGTCGTTCACCGGATTTGCATGGAAGAATCTTTGGCGCAGACGACTGAGGACGTGCCTGACGCTTTGCGGAGTGGGGATGGCGATCGGCGCGTTTGTGGGGCTGGTGGGCTTTTCGAGCGCATTTGAGCACTCGTGGATGCAGGTCTACTCCAGCAGCGGCACCGACTTTGCGGTCATTCAAGGCACATTTTTAAACACCTCGCTGGATCAGTCGGTGGTGGGCAAGCTGCAGGCGATGCCCGAGGTGGATGCGGTTTCGCCCATGATCTACAACGTGATGGATCTGACGCCCGAGGTGAACGCGCTGGCCTATGGGTGGGTTGCGAGCTCGTATGAATTTGGCTCGCTGCAGTTCGTCGCGGGAGGGCGGTTCCACGATGGACGACCGGAAGTGGTGATCGGCGAACTGCTGGCGGAGAACCTGAAGAAAAAGCCGGGCGACACGATGGTGATTCAAGGCACGCCGTTCAAAGTGGCCGGGGTCTATCACAGCAGCTCGGCGCTGGAGGCGGACGCGGTCATTCTGCCGTTGGACCAGTTGCAGATTCTGAGCAGTCTGCAGGGCAAGGTCTCGACGATTCATGTGCGGCTGAAGCCGACGCCGGCGGGCGAGTCGCCGGAGCAATATTTGAAGCGCGCGCAGGGGAAGATCAATGCGGCGTTTCCGGGGCTGCGCGCAGTTCCGGCGGCGGAGCGCGCGAGCAACAATCAACTGGTGAAGATGGCGCACGCTTCGGCGATTGGCACGTCGTCGATCGCGTTGCTGATCGGCATACTGGGAATCGCCAACACCATGGCGATGTCGGTGTTTGAGCGGACGCGGGAGATCGGAATTTTGCGTGCGATGGGCTGGAAGCAGTGGCAGGTGCTGACGCTGATTCAAGTGGAGGCGGCAGTGCTGGGGCTGGGCGGAGGATTTCTCGGCGTGTTGTTTGGATGGCTGGGATTGAAAGTGCTGGCGGCCTTGCCCGAGACGGAGACGATTGTTTCGGCCTCAGTTCCCTTCCCGCTGCTGGCCGAGGCGGTGGGCCTGGCGGTATTGGCGGGACTGCTGGCGGGCGCGATTCCCGCGTGGCGCGGGGCAAGACTATCGCCGGTGGAAGCGTTGCGCCATGACTAAGCCGATTCTCGAAGTGCGCAAACTGAGCAAGAACTACGACGACGGGCGCGTGGAAGCGCTGCGCGGCGTCGACCTGACGATCGAAGCGGGCGAGTACCTAGCCATCAGCGGGCCGAGCGGCAGCGGGAAGTCGACGCTGCTGCAACTGCTTGGCGGGCTGGACACACCGACCAGCGGCGATGTGCTGTTTCAAAACGAATCGCTGGGAACGACGGTCAGCCTGGACACGTATCGCTCGCAGCATGTGGGGTTCATCTTCCAGGCGTTTTATCTGTTGCCGACGCTGCGCGCGCTGGAGAACGTGCAAGTGGCGATGCTGGCGTTGAATCGTGGAGCGAAGCATCGCGAAGAGCAGGCTGCTGCGCTGCTTTGCGAGATGGGCCTGGAGCATCGCATGGATCATTATCCGAATGAGTTGTCGGCGGGCGAGCGGCAGCGCGTGGCGATTGCGCGGGCGCTGGCAAACGATCCGTCGATCTTGCTGGCCGATGAGCCGACGGGCAATCTGGATAGCGTGAACTCGCACCGGATTATGGAAATTTTAATTGGGATTCAAAAGACGCGTGGGATGACCCTGGTGGTGATCACGCATGAGAACGAGATCGCCGCGAGCGCGCCGCGCCACATCCGGATACGTGACGGGCAGATCGAAGCGACCGTCTCTCCTCTGTGACACAGGCAGACACAGCCTTGCTACGAAGAAAATTGACCACAGCCTGAAGAATTAGTCGATGGAATTTGAATAGCGCTCGCGCAGGGCGCGGCGGAGCACTTTGCCGTTGTCGTTTTGCGGCAGGCCGCCGGCCTCGAGAATCCAGATGCGGCGCGGGGCTTTGTAGGCGGCGAGATTCTGACGGCACCAGACGAGCAAATCGTTTTCGCTGAGGTGCGCGCCTTGCTGCAGTTCGACAGCGGCGACGGGGATTTCGCCTTTTTCAGGGTGAGGCAAGCCAAAGGCGACGGCGCGGGCGACATCGGGATGGGCCAGCACAGTCTCCTCGAGCTCGCGAACGTAGACCGAGTAACCGCCGGACTTGATGACGTCTTTCATGCGGCCGACCAGGCGGAAGAGGCCGAGGCGATTGCGCGTAGCCAGGTCGCCGGTGCGCATCCATCCATCGCTGGTGAGCAGACCCTGGGGATCGCCTCTGTCTTTCCAATAATGAGGCCGCAAACCGCGGCGGCGAATCTGGCACTCACCGGGCATGCCGTTGGGCACGGAGCGTCCGTTTTCATCGACGACGCGGATGCGAAACGGGGGCACGGGAAAGCAGAGATCGCCGCTGCCGGGCAGGAAGGAAACGTCGATGCCGAGCATGGCGAGACCGCCCAGCTCAACCATGCCGTATCCGTTGAGAAGCGCGGGCGGAATGCGGCGGCCGCCGGGCAGGCGGAGAAGCGCGCCAAAGTTGCGCAGACGATCGCGCACTTCGCTGGGCAGGTGGTCGCTGGCAGAGAGCCAGAGGCGCACGGTTTTGAGGCGAGCGGGATCGGGATTGCTGTTGACCAGGCGCGCGAACATGGCAGGAACTCCGACGACGGAGGTGACACGGAAACGCTCGACGATGTCGAGAGCGCGGTCGACGTCGAAGTGATCGAGGAAGCAACCGCGAATGCCTGCCATGAGTCCGTAGAGCGCGATGCTGACGGCCATGATATGAGACCAGGGCAATGCAATAAGGGCGAGATCTCTGGGGCCGAGAAAGAGCGACGCGATGACGGTGGTGGCACGCGCGCCAAGCAGTGCGTTGCTGGAGAGAGCGGCGCCCTTGGGAAATCCGCTGGTGCCGGAGGTATGGAAGATGGCGATAGTGGCAGCGGGATCGATAGCGGCGGGCGGAAACGGCGTGCCGGGACTGCCGAGGCGAAGAAAGCCGTCGAGGGTGGCGGGCTCGTCGTCGGCTTGAATCCAGGTGCGAACGTCGAGGGCGCTGCGATCGACGATGTTGCGCTCGAAGACGGCTTTGTCGGTAACCAGGATTTCAGTGCCGCTCTCGGCGAGGATGCGGCGGACCTCGGCCAGCGAAAGCATGGGGTTGAGCGGAACGGCGATGCCTCCGGCGCGAATGACGGCGAGAAACCAGTGCAGGCACTGACGATTATTGGTGCGATAGATGGCGACGGGCTGTCCGGGCCGGAGCGCGACGGATTTGCGAAGAAACGCATCGATGGCGCATACGTCCGCGTGGAAATCGGTGAGGGAGACGGGACCATCGGCAGTGACGGCGACTTCGCAGTCACCTTTTCGCGAGACTAGTTCGTCAACAAGATTGGCAACGGTGACGCTTTGATCGCGCGCGAATTGGACACGGCGGAGGAGATTCATTGAACAGGCACCGCATTTCGGCCCCAGTCGCTGGCCACGCAGTAGTGGAAGAGGCGATCGAGGTAATCGAGGACGTGCGGCGGGCAGATGCCGACGGGCTCGAGCAGGCGCTCGGCGTTGCTGGTGTCGAACTGCATTTTCATGGTGAAGTAATCGCGGTAGGCACGGCCATCGCGCAGCACGCGGCGCTTGCGGCCCCAGAGCAAGGTGAAGAGGATGGGGCGAACGGCGGCGAAGAAGAATTTGGGATCGACGTAGCGCGGCTCGGGAGCGTTGAAATATTCCATTGCGCGATGAGCGACCTGCTCGATGGTGGCGCTGCCGCGTGGGCCGGCGCAGAGGTGGACGGTGCTGCCGAGAGCGGCGGGATCGAAGGTAAGGCGGGTGACGGCAGAAGCGACGTAGTCGACGGGAACGATGTCGAGAACGGCATCGGGATAGCCGGGCACGGTGCGCCAGAGACGGCGCGCGTAGATCTTGAGCGGCCAGTACATCATTTTGAAGCTGGAGGTGACGCCGGTGCGGGAGTCGCCCACGATGATGCTGGGACGCAGGATAACGCCGGGAAGCGAGCCGAGGCGCGAGCGGACCAGTGCTTCGGCTTCGGCCTTGGTCTGTTCATAGGTGTTGCGGTAAGACTGGCCGATAGCGAGTTCGCTCTCAAGGACGAGATCGGAGCGTTCGCCGGCGACATAGGCGGTGCCAACATAAGCGAGACTGCGCAACTGGCGCGCGCCGGCGGCGAAGTCGAGCAGGCGGCGGGTGCCCTCGACGTTGATGTGGCGGGCCTCAGCGAGGGAATGATCGAAGCGGACGGTGGCTGCGGAGTGAATGACGCGGGTGGTTTCAGAGGAGAGGCGCTGCCAGGCGGCATCGTCGAGTCCGCAGTTGGGAAGGCTGACATCGCCTGAATAAACCTGCACGCGGGAACGATCGGCGGCAGGAACAATGGCATCGGCGCGCTGTTGACTCGATTGATTGGGGCGCGAACGGATGAGCAAAGCGAGCGTGGCCCCGGGATGACGCTGGAGGAGTTCGCGAACCAGCTGCACACCGAGAAACCCGGTGGAGCCGGTAACGAGGATGAGTTCTTCGTTTTGCATCCAGAGGCTATTCATTCAGAAACAGAGACTGCCGAAATGCCGGTGAATCCTTGAATTTCGGGAGCCGGCCTAACGGTTGTCTTTGTAGGTCATTGTATCGTGCGCAAAGGATGGCGGGTTTCGAAACAAGGCGCTGCCCGCCGCGTTGATCGCGGCTGCATTTGGTGGGTGAAGCGGGCAGTCGCCGCGATCGGGGCGCTGTGGAGGTTAGGAACCCGCTTCGTTCAAGGCCGGCTGCGGAGATGGAGCGACCTCTTTCCAGATGAGGGTGCCGTGGGTTTCGCGCAAGAAGAGGCAGCCGAAGAGGAAACAGGCGGCTGCGACCACGATGGGATAGTAAAGGCCGGCGTAAATGTTGCCGGTGGAGGCGCAGAGGCTAAGGCCGATGAGAGGCAGCAGACCGCCGAAGACTCCGTTGCCGATGTGATAGGGCAGCGAAAGCGACGTGTAGCGGACTTTGGCGGGAAAGGCTTCGACGAGGTAGGCCGCGATGGGGCCGTAGGTCATGCAGGCGAACAAGACCTGAATCCAAAACAAAAGCATCAGCATGGGAATGTTGGCATGGGCCGCTTCGGGAGCCGGAACGAGTTTGCCCGAAGCATCGCGGGTAAGCGGGGTGAGACGAATGGCGCCGGTGACGTGATCTTTTGTGGATCCGACGGAAACAACATTATTGCCGGCGGCCTTTTGCATGCCGTGATAGATGGGGACATAGGCAAAGGCGGCGATCAGCAGCGCGATCATCATGATTCGCTTGCGGCCGATGCGATCGGAGAGCGCGCCGAAGACGGTGTAGAAAGGAATGCCGGCAAGGGTAGCGACGGCAGCGACGATGTGCGCGGTGTGGGGATTGAGGCGCAGGACAGTCTGCAGATAAAAGAGCGAGTAGAAAGATGCGGTATACCAGAGGACGCCCTGACCGGCGGTGGCGCCGAAGAGCGAGATGAGCACCTGCTTGAGGTTGGTCCAGTTGGCAAAGGCCTCGGTGAGAGGTTTGGTTGAACTCATGCCCGTGGCCTTGAGGTGCTTGAAGATGGGCGACTCTTTCATGCGGACGCGCACGTAAAGCGAGATGAGCACGAGCACGATGGAGAGAAGAAAGGGGAGACGCCAGCCCCAGGCCTGGAAGGCGGCGGGGTTCATCGTCTGCTGGGTGGTGAGGATGGCAATCAGGGAAAGGACGAATCCCAGGCTCGCGGTGATCTGGATGAAGCTGGTGTAGTAGCCGCGCTTTTGATCGGAGACGTGTTCGGCGACGAAGACCGCGGCGCCACCGTATTCGCCGCCGAGGGCGAGGCCCTGCAGCACGCGAATGAGGATGAGGATGATGGGCGAGAACCAGCCGGCGGTGTGGTAAGTGGGAAGCAGGCCGATGGCCGCGGTTGAAAAGCCCATGACGGTGAGGGTGATGATGAATGCGATGCGCCGGCCGACGAGATCGCCGATGCGTCCGAAGAAGAGGGCGCCGAAGGGACGCACCACGAAGCCCACGGCGAAGGTGGCGAGATAGGCGACGAGAGCGAAGGTGTCGTTGCCCGGCGGATAGAACTTGACGGAGAGAATGGTGGCGAGCGAACCGAAGATGAAGAAGTCGTACCACTCGATGAGGGTGCCGGCAGAGGACGCGAAGATGACCTTGCCGAGATGGAAGGAATTCTCGCCCGAAACGGGGGGCGCTAACGAAGTTGCCATGGCCGCTCGACCTCGCTGAGAGACGCATTTCCGCAATAAACCGACGGGGGAACGGAGGGGGATAGCAGCGCTGCGGACTTTTGCAACCATGCTGGCGAGCGGAGTCGGGTGTCAAGTTAATTCTTCCTCATTCGATGGGGCTGGACTTGTAAGTGCGATTGGTCACAGCCGCGATGACCTCATAGGCATATACTCATCGCCGAATCTCAGACCATCGTTTCGGTCATCCCTGGACGCGAAAACGGTGCCAGTCCGGAACCGGGTGGAGGCAAATTGCAACTAGGCATTCTGAAGGAATCCGCTGCCGGGGAGAGCCGCGTCGCTTTGTTGCCGGAGAGCCTGAAGCCGCTGGTGGCGCAAGGAATCGCGATCACGGTGGAATGCGGCGCGGGGGTCGCGGCGGGCGGGTCGGATGCGGCCTATGTGGAGGCGGGCGCAACGGTGACTTCCGACCGGGCAGCCATCTTAGCGAGCGCCGACATTTTGCCGGTGGTGAATATGCCCGGCGAGGCGGAGCAGGGACGGCTGAAAGCGGGAGCGGTAGTGATTGGATTCTTGAAGCCGCTGGACGAACCGGGCGCGCTCGCTACGGCGATCGCGCGGAAGGCCACTCTCTTCAGCATGGAACTGGTGCCGCGCATTAGCCGGGCACAATCGATGGATGCGCTGTCGTCGATGGCGACGGTGGCCGGATACAAGGCGGTGGTCGACGCGGCAGGGTTGCTGCCGCGACTCTTTCCAATGCTGATAACGGCGGCGGGGACGGTTCCGCCGGCGCGGGTGTTTGTAATTGGCGCGGGTGTAGCGGGATTGCAGGCGATTGCAACAGCGCGCAGACTGGGCGCGATGGTGGAAGCCTACGATGTGCGTGCGGCGGCGGGCGAGCAAGTGCGTTCGCTGGGCGCAAAGTTTCTCGATGTGGATCTGGGCGGCATCAATACTGAGGGCGGCGGAGGCTATGCGGCCGAGCTCTCTGAAGAAGCTTTGGAGCGCGGACGGGATTTGATTACGAAGACAGCCGAGCACTCCGACGTAATTGTGACCACGGCGCAGGTGCCGGGAAGGCCTGCGCCGAAGCTGATCAGGCGCGCTGCTGTCGAAGCGATGCGATCGGGGTCGGTGCTGGTGGACCTGGCGGCTCCGGCGGGCGGGAATTGCGAACTGACGAAGCCGGGGGTCACGCAGATTATCGGAGGCGTGACTCTGCTGGCGCCGCTGAATCTGGCCTCGAAGGTTGCCGTGGACGCGAGCAAGCTTTATGGGCGGAATGTCATCAACTTTCTTGGCTTGATTGTGAAGAAAGGCGAGATGCACGTGGACCTGGGCGATGAGGTGTTGGCCGGAGCGTGCGTCGCGCATGACGGCAGCCCGGTGAATCCGCGGGTGGCCAAACTCTTAGACGCGGCACTGACCACACACCAGGTCGAAGGAAAACTACAGGCATGAATCCAGCCGTACTGATTGCTTCGGTTTACGTATTCGCACTAGCGGCGTTCCTTGGCTACCAGGTGATCAGCCGCGTGCCGCCGCTGCTGCATACACCGTTGATGTCGGCAACCAATGCGATCTCGGGGATTTCGCTGATTGGATCGCTGGTGCTGGCCGGGGCCAGGGGATATCCGCTGTTTGCGCACATCCTGGGCTTTGTTGCGGTGACCACGGCGACCATCAACGTGGTGGGCGGATTTGGCATCACGGATCGGATGCTGAAGATGTTTGGCAATCGCAAACAGCCGACGAAGGAGGGGGCGAAATGAACCTGGCCACCTACTTCATGGAAGCGACGTATCTGATTGCGTCGGTGCTTTTTGTGCTTGCGCTGAAAGGAATGTCGCATCCGGAGACGGCGCGGCGCGGCATGTTTCTCGCCGAAGGCGGCATGTTTGCCGCGATTGTCGGGACGCTGGTTGGCCAGCACATCGTGACCTGGGTGTGGATCATCGCCGGGTTGACGGTGGGATCGATTATCGGCGCGTGGATGGCGATCTGGGTTCCGATGACGGCGATGCCGCAGCGGACGGCGCTGTCGCACGCGTTTGGCGCATTGGCAGCGGCGCTGGTAGGCGTCGGAGAGTTCCTGGTGCACGCCGGCGAAATGAGCGTGGTGACGCGGGGCGCGCTGGGATTTGAAGTGATGCTGGGCGCGCTGACCACCACAGGTTCGCTGATCGCGGCGGGAAAACTGCAGGGTGTGATTTACGGGAAGCCAGTGCAGTTTCGCGGACAGAGCGCGTTGAATCTGGGAATCTTTCTGGCCATGATGGGGTGCTTCGTCTACTTCTGGATTCATCCGGAAGCTGCGGCGGTTTTCTACTCGATGCTGGGCATCGCGTTTGTGTTTGGCGTGATGCTGGTGATCCCGATTGGTTCTGCTGACATGCCGGTGGTGATGTCGCTGCTGAATTCGTATGCAGGATTGGCGGCGGCGGCGACGGGATTTGTGCTGGGCAACAATGTGCTGATTATTGCGGGAACGCTGGACGGTTTTTCGGGCTTCATTTTGTCGGTGCTGATGTGCAAGGCAATGAACCGGTCGATTACGAACGTGCTGTTTGGCGGATTTGGCGCGGTGGTGGCGGAGGCTACGTCGAATGCCGGCGGAGTGATGCGCGAAATCAGCCTGGACGACGCAGCGATGCAGCTGGCGTTCGCGAGCCGCGTGGTTTTTGTGCCGGGGTACGGGCTGGCGACGGCGCAGGCGCAACATGCGGTGCGCGAGCTGGCGGAGTTGCTTGAGGCGCGAGGCGTCTCGGTGAAGTACGCGATTCATCCGGTGGCGGGGCGCATGCCGGGGCACATGAATGTGCTGCTGGCTGAAGCCAATGTTCCCTACTCGGCGCTCTACGAGATGGAGCAGATCAATCCGGAGTTTCCATCGACGGATGTGGCAGTGGTGATCGGCGCAAATGACGTCGTGAATCCAGATGCGCGCGACAATCCGAAGTCGCTGATTGCGGGGATGCCGATTCTCGAAGTGGATCGCGCGAAAAGCGTGATCGTGCTGAAGCGCGGACAGGGACGCGGCTTCTCGGGTCTCGAGAATCCACTGTTTTTCAAGGCATGCACGTCGATGCTGTATGGCGATGCAAAGTCGAGCCTGAGCCACCTGGCGCAGGCTGTGCAGCACGTGTAGCCACCCCTGCGACGAAGACCTGTCGCCGGGGACCCCGGCATAGTCACCCCTGCTACGAAGACCTGTTGCTGTGGACGCGGGTACCGGCCGAACTGTGCGCTTACACAATGCGGCACGATAGTGGCGCGTCGACTCAGTGGATGGTTTTGGATTTGCGCTGCATGTAATCCATCAATAAATATTCGCCGAGGGTGTGGGGCGTGGTGAAGTAGGCTTTGCCGCGGCACATCTCCGAAACCTTGTGGACGAACTGCACGAGACTGTAGTCGTTGGTCAGCATGAAGGTGTTGATCATGATGTTGGAGCGCTTGCAGCGCGCGACTTCCTCGAGAGTTTCGCTGACGACGTAGGGGTCGAGACCGTAGGCGTTTTTGTAGATGCGGCCGTCGGGGAGGGTGAGCGCCGAGGGTTTGCCGTCGGTGATCATGACAATCTGCTTCATGTCTTTGCGCTGTCGGGCGAGGATGCGCTGGGCAACGCGAAGACCCTCGCGGGTGTTGGTGTAGAAGGGGCCGACCTTGACGCGCGCAAGTTGCGAGATGGGCAGCTCTTCGGCTGAGTCGTGAAAGAGGACGAGGGAGAGCGAGTCGCCAGGGTACTGGGTGCGAATGAGGTGCGAAAGCGCCATGGCGACCTTCTTCGCGGGCGTGAAGCGATCTTCGCCATAGAGAATCATGGAGTGCGAGCAGTCGAGCAGGACGACTGTGGCGCAGGAGCTTTGATACTCGCACTGATGAACGTGGAGATCTTCGTATTCGAGATTGAGGGGGAGTCCGATGCCCTCGCGCGAGATGGCGGAGGCGAGAGTGGCGTTGGCGTCGAGGTTGAGAGTGTCGCCGAACTCGTAGCGGCGTGGCGCGCCGCCGGCCTCGATGCCTGTGGCCCAGTGCCGGGTGTCGTGGCGGCCAAAGCTCGATTTGCCGAGGGAGCCGAGGAGATCGCGAAGCGTCTTGAAGCCGAAGAAGTCGAGGCTTTTGTCGGTGACTTCGAAGCGCACTTCGCCCTGGGCGTCGCCGATCTCGCCGCCGGCCTGTGGGGCGCGCGTGGGATCGGGGCGCTGCGATGTGGAGATGTAGTTGCCCTGCTGTAGGCGCTCGATGAGTTTGTCAATCAGTTCGTCGAGGGTGCCGGCAGCGGACATTTCATTGATCTGGCGCTGGGTATCTTCATCGAAGAATTCGCCGGACTCGAGGATTTGGCGCAGCGCTTCGCGGAGAGCCTCAAGGGAGTTATCCATCTCGCCGAAGTTGGAGTAGGGGTCGTTGAAGCCGGAGTCCAGGAAGAAATCGGAGAGCGCCTGGAGCAGGCTCTCGAGATCCATCTCGGAGGCGAGGTCGCCAATATATTTTGTGTAGCGAACGCCCTTCATGAAAAAACCCTCTGGGTGATTGTGCTTTCCCAGGTCTCAGAAGCGAGACCTGGGGCACCCATTTCCGCGCTGCGATTCACGTACCAGAAGCAGATCCTTCGCTACGCTCAGGATGACGCTGCGGTGCTTGCCCTGCACCTGCAGCGTCAGTTATATCCGCCACGGCCGGTGCTGGAGCGGCGGCCGCGCTGCCACTCTTCAAATTCGCGTTCGACGTCGGGATGTTCCTGCTTGTGACCGGTCTTGTCCTGCGCGGCGAAGACGCGCTCTTCGCTGCGGCTGAGCTTGCGGTGGGCGACCATGCCCTCGAGCAGGAATTCGGCAGCGCCGACCACGGCGTGGGCGGGATCTTTTGGCTTGATGCCGAGGGGCGAAAGCTTGTCGAGCAGGCCGTGAATCTGTTTGAGGTCGCTGAGCGCAGCGGCCGTTGGCTGATCGTCGTCGAGCTTGACAGTGCCGCCGAGTTTGAACCACTGCTCAATTTGCGCGGTATCGGTCCCGGCAAAGTAGCGATCGTAGATTTTGCCGACGGCAGTGTGAATGAGATCGCGCACCACCGTGCCGGCGCCGCGCATTTCGCCTTCGTATTCAAGCTCGAGCTTGCCGGTGATGCCGGGCAGCGCGGCGTAGAGGTCGCTGATGCGCGGAAATGCCAGCGGCTCATTGTGCACGATGGCACGGCGTTCGGCGCTGGAAACGATCAGCTCCAATGTGGAGATGGGCAGGCGCTGCGAAACGCCGCTGCGCTTGTCGACCTTCTTATCCTCGCGGGCAGAGAAGGCGACTTGCTCGACGATTTCGCGGATGTATTGGGGAATCTCGATGGGGGCGGCGCCGCGTTCGGACCAGGCCTCCTGCGCAGTGATGGCGATTCCCTCTTCGATGGTCTCTGGATAATGAGTGCGAATCTCGGAGCCGATGCGGTCTTTGAGCGGAGTGACGATTTTGCCGCGGGCGGTGTAGTCCTCAGGGTTGGCGGAGAAGACGAGGGCGACGTCGAGGGCGAGGCGGACGGGGTAGCCCTTAATCTGCACGTCGCCTTCCTGCATGATGTTGAAGAGCGCGACCTGAATTTTTCCGGCGAGATCGGGCAGCTCGTTGATGGCGAAGATGCCGCGATTGGCGCGGGGCAGCAGGCCATAGTGCATGGTGAGTTCGCTGGAGAGGTCTTGTGAGCCGCGCGCGGCTTTGATGGGATCGAGGTCGCCAACGAGATCGGCTACGGTGACGTCGGGAGTGGCGAGCTTTTCTACGTAGCGATCGTCGCGGGAGAGATAGGCGATGGGCGTGGCGTCGCCTTTCTGGGCAACCAGATCGCGGCAGCGCTTGCAGATGGGCAGGTAGGGATTGTCGCGGATTTCGCAGACGGCGATGTAGGGCAGGCGTTCGTCGAGCAGTGCAGTGAGAGCGCGAAGGATGCGGCTCTTGGCCTGACCGCGCAGGCCGAGGAGGATAAAGTTTTGCCGGGAGAGGATGGCGTTGACGATCTGGGGAACGACGGTGTCTTCATAGCCAACGATGCCGGGAAAAAGGGTCTGGCCCGAACGAAGGCGCGCGATCAGGTTGGTTCGCATCTCATCTTTTACGGTGCGGGTGCGGAGACAGGCCTGGGCAAAATGAGCGCTGGCACGCAGTTCGCCGAGTGTCTGGGGAAGCGAGTGGGCTGCTGGCATCGATGACTCCTGTAGACCGCCGGGACAGAGGGGACGGCCAGTGATGAGTAGACGTGCGGCGAACCGAATCGGGTTGAAAGCCGTGGACCTGGTTGGAGTGGACTCAAGGCCCGAAGCGGCAAGTGCTGCCGGGGAAATGCCGCTCGAGCGGATCTCTGGATGCGGAAATGGGCTCGATTGAAGGCCAGCGAAGACTCTATAGTCGCAGTATGCTCCCGTTTGGTGAAACGCACAATGCAGGCGGCGAGAGGATCTGTTGGAAACCGGGGCGGGCTGGAGCCGCGACATATCTGATGCGCGCTATGGATCGTGGGGAGAGTCATCGGATATTCTCGATAGGCGCGGCCCACAGTCGCAGAGAGACCCAACTTATGCGCAAGGCGAACACGGTAGTTCTAATGACAATGGCATGTGCGCTGACGCCGATGTGTTTGGCGCAGGCGCAAATGCCGGCGCATGCCACGCCCGGGCCGAGCGCACCTGGCGCGGCCACTGCGCCGGATCGTCCGGCTCCTGCTCCTGCGGTTCCGCCCCCGCCGCCGGGGCCATCGGTCGTGCTGCAACCGGCACTGGATGCGCTGCAGGTGACGCTCAACCAGACCAGGATGGAGAGATGGAAAAAGGGTTCGGTGCGGGACGAAGCCTCCACGGAGGTTGGATCGATCACATCGGACATTCAAATCAACCTGCCGCCGTTGATCAGGGATGCGGATGCGGCTCCGGGCGCATTGAGCAAAACAGTTCCAGTAATGAAGAATGTGGACGCGCTGTATGACGTGCTGCTGCGGGTGGTTGAGGCTGCGCGGATTGCCGCGCCCGACGACCAGACGAACGCGCTGCGGCAGGCCTTGAGCACTTTGAATGGCGCGCGTCTATCGCTCTACGACAAGATGCAGAACGCGGCGATTGTGCAGGAGAAGCAGGTCAGCGATCTGCGCGCGACGGTGCAGAAGCAGGCGGCTTTCCGGTGTCCTGCGCCTCCGCCGCCAGAGCCGTGCAAGCCCACGGCTCCGGCGAAAAGGCCGATAAAGAAAAAGCCGGCGACACCGCCGACGAGCGGCACGCCTCCCAAGACGGGGCCGTAAGCGGCGAGCGGGAACAAGTGGCCGGGAGATGACCGGCTGCCCCGCGCCGCGAGAGTCTTAATTTCAAGCAACGAACAGGCGTCTCAAATTCGGACACTTCTTCGGTCTCTGATGGTGTGCATTCCAGCGCCGATGGAAAGCGTGTGGCTGTGTGCACGCAAATCGACGTGGAGAGACGCCTGTGAAAGCCCTACGACTTGGATTTTTTCTATTTCTTGGACTGCTGAGCTCGATAGCCTGGGCCAAAGAGGGCAGCGACCAGTATCCCAATGGAGCAGAGAACTGGTTTGCGGGGTTCCTGCCGCCCGCGGGCAACTATTACATCAACTACTTTGGCTACTATGGCGGTGAGTTGAAGAACGGCGAGGGCCAGAAGGTCCTGATGAATGGAAAGACGCCGTCGGTGAATGCGACCTTCGATGCGCTGCGCTATGTGCGGGTCACGCCGTTGAGGGTTCTTGGCGCCAATTACGGGATGGAAGTGATTATGCCGGTGGTTTATCAATCGGTGGACATGAATGGGACGGCGAGCAAGACCAGCATCGGCGATTTGATCGTGAACCCGATGATTTTTGGCTGGCACCGGCCGACCTGGCATGCGATTGGGTCGATGGATGTGATGCTGCCGACCGGTTTCTACGACAAGAACGACGCGCGCGTCAGCGTGGGTGCGAACTATTACGGCTTCGACCCGCTGTTCTCGGTGAGCGTGATGCCCAAGTCGGGCTGGGAGACATCGATCAAGCT
>Ga0181516_10002088_pt1 | contig 14519 bp, 13 predicted proteins | sample PEATcosm2014_Bin_25_FD_121104 | JGI IMG/M metagenome (GOLD analysis project Ga0181516, IMG submission 121104) | Peatland microbial communities from MTU Mesocosm Facility, Houghton, MI, USA - PEATcosm2014_Bin01_10_metaG | ecosystem: Environmental > Terrestrial > Soil > Wetlands > Peat | place... | reverse complement strand
TTCTGCCGGCCGCCCAGGTTGACCCGCAGCTTGATGCGGCCGTCCTGGGGCAGGCGCTTCTCGGCGATGTTCAGCTTGGCCAGGATCTTCACCCGGGAGGTGACCGGGTCCTTCAGCTTGATGCTGGGGCGCATCACCTCCTGCAGCAGGCCGTCGATGCGGAACCGGATCCGGTAGGTCTTTTCGTACGGCTCGATGTGGATGTCGGAGGCGCCCTTGCGGATGGCGTCGATCAGCACCATGTTCACCAGGCGCACCACCGGGGCTTCCTCGCTGCCCTTCATGAGCGCCACGGCGTTGATGTTGTCGTCGTCGTCCACGCTCTCGTACTCGGTCTCGGCCCCGCCCAGCTCCTCCTCGAGGCCCTTGAGGTCCAGGGCCTCCTCCGGGCCGTCCTCGAAGGGCGTCATGTTGGTGCCCAGGGCGGACTGTTCCCCGGCTTCCTGGAAGGGGGTCTTGTCCGGGGCCCGGCCGCCGTCCTTGTCCCGCAGCCGGAGCGCGGAGGACCCGCCGTAGTAGCGTTCGATGGCCCGGACCAGGCCCATCTCCGAGGACACCACCGGGTCGATGTTGTAGCCGGTGTGGAAGCGCACGTCGTCCATGGCGAAGATGTCGGTGGGATCGGACATGGCCATGGTCAGGACATTGCCCGAGCGCTGCAGGGGGAGCACCTTGTGCTTGTTGGCCAGTTCCGCCGGGACCAGGGCGATGACCGCGGTCTCGATGGGGGGCCACTGGTCCAGGTCGGCCGCCGGGACCCCGTACTGCATGCCCAGGAAGCTGACGATGTCCTGGTCCGCGCAGAATCCGAGGCGGACCACGATGCTGCCCAGCTTGCCACCCTCCCGCCGCTGGAGGTTGATGGCGTCGTCCAGCTGGGTCTCGGTGATCAGCTGGGCTTTCACAAGCATTTCACCTAGCTTGCTTGCCAATGGGACCTCCGTAGGGGTTTTTGCAGTGTACACCCATGTCCGGCCGGCAAGGAGCTATGCTTGGGGTCATGCTTTCCGCCCAGACCACCGATTCGCGCCTCGACCAGGCCCGCGAGCTCATCCGGGACAAGGGGCTTTCGCGCCAGGATCTCCAGCTGCTGGACGAGCTGCTGCGCGAGGGCGGGCTCGACCTGGCCCCGCTGCTGGAGGCGGCCCCGGGGGTCAGCGAGCCGGTGCACCTGGCCAGGCTGCGGTCGTCGTTCGGGCTGTTCCTGGTGTTCCTGAACCAGGTCTCGGACCGGAACCTCGGCGAGGCCCGCTCGGCCATGGGCCTGGTGCTCCAGCACAGCCTCGCCAGGCTGGGCCAGGAAGCGGCGTCCGCGCACAAGGAGCTGCTGGCCCAGAACCGGGAGCCGGACTGGGTGATCCAGATCCTGGACCTCATCGCCGCCCTGCGCACCATGGCCACCTCCCTGGGCTCGGAGTTCCGGGAGGGCCCGCAGCTGAAGGACCTTTGGAAGGCCTTCCTGCAGGAGGAGAAGGCGCATTTCCGCCACCTGTTCGAGGTGCTGGGCAGCGGCGAGCAAGGCCCGGCGCTGGTGGCGCGGCTCAACGCCCAGATGAAGCTGCTCAACCGGACCCTGCAGCCCGGGTCGGGCCACCCGCTGAACCCGCTGCCGGCCCTGCGCAAGCTCGAACTGCTGCTGGAAAGCGCCCTGCCCGAGGACACCCGGCTCCGGGCCGAGCCCCTGCTGCTGATCCAGCATGTGATCGACAGCCTGCGCATCACCCTGTTCCGGCCCCTGGACCGGGGCTTCCACTGGCCCGCGGTGGCGCAGATCCGGGGCAGCCTCCAGTGGCTGTGGGACCACCTGGGCTGGCGCCTGCCCCGGACCGACGAGCACATCCTCGAGCTGAGCCTGCCCATGGACGTGCGGGCCCTGCTCAAGCTCATGCGCGAAAGCCATCCCCCCTCCTTCCGCATCGTGGCCCGGGCCCTGGCCAGCCACCTGGCCCTGCTGGACCTGGTGCAGGGCATGGAGCCGGCGGCGAACGCCTCCATACCCCAGCGCTACGCCATGGTGCCCAGCTTCTGGGTGATCGAAGCCGAACTGGGGCGGCTGGCGGACCGGGTGTTCCACCCCCGGTGCGCGGACGTCCTGCCCATGGCCAGCGAGGAGCATCTGCTGCTGGGGGCGTTCCTCCGCCAGGCCGTGCTCGCCCTGCTCCAGGACCAGGCCACCATCCGCAGCTTCCTGCAGCAGACCCTGGCCGGCGAGGACGTGGACCAGCTGGCGGCGACCCTGGACAACCTCCGGGGCCTCCTGCTGAACCACCAGCGCCAGCTCATGGGCGACCTGGTCGGCCTGTTCTCGCCGGAGCTGCGGCAGAAGCTGTTCCCCGATTCGCCGTCGCTCACCGAGGAGGGCGACCGGCTCCGCCAGCGCCTGTACCGGCTCTGGCTGTACCTGGACCCGGTGCTGGCCCAGGTCCAGGTCAACCTCGAACTGCAGAACTGGGCCAGGCTGGCCCTGGCCCTGGCCCACGCCCAGAGCCAGGTGGTGGCGTTCCGGCGCAGCCCGGAGTTCCTGCTGATCCGCAGCCTGGACCGCCAGGAGTTCGAGCGGCTGACCCAGCTGTTCATCCAGGTGCTGGAGGATCCCGAAGAGATCGAGCCGGCCCTGCGGGAGGGCGCCGACCTAGCCGGCGAGCTGCTGCGCTTCCTGGACCTGTTCCTGCTCCGGATCAATGCCCGGGTGCCGCTCATCCGGCTGGACCTGAACACCGCCCGGGAGGCCCACCGGCTCGGCCAGGAGCTGGTGGCCGGCGGGCCCGAGGCCGCGGACCGGACCCGCCTGGCGCACAAGCTCATCCAGGCCACCAAGACCCTGGCGGTGCGGGATCCCCAGTCGCGCAACCTGCTGAAGCGCTGGGTGCGCGCCGAACGGGGCGGGCGGGAATTCCGCGGCCCGCTGGAAGCCCTCATCTCCCACCTCGAGCATCTTTCCCTCCGTCTGGACGCAGCGTTGAACTAGGAGCCCGTCCACATGCCGACCATCCGCTGGATAGACGTCCACCCCTCGCCCTCCGCCGCGGGTCTGAGGCAGGCCCTGGCCCAGTGGGGGTTCCAGTGCGAGGACGGGCCCGGGGACGGCACCCTGCTGGTGGTGGCGGACCAGCCCGATCCGCGCCTGGTGCCCCCGGAAGGCACCGAGATCCTCTGGTGGGTGGCGGACGCCCAGCCGGAGACGGTCAGCGAAGTCCTGGCCCTCCGCCCGGGCTGGGTGGTGCGCCAGAGCCAGCCCCTGGAGACGGTCCGGACCTACCTGACCCGGCTGCAGAACCGGGACCTGGGCAGCGAAGGGTGGCTGCGGCAGATGATCCACCTGGCCACCCTGGACGAGCTGCTCCGGCCCATCCTGGTGCGGGCGGTGCAGCTTTCCGGCGCCAAGGCCGGCGCCATCTGGATCCGCAAGGACGAAGGCTTCTTCCAGCGCTGCGGCGACGGGTTCGCCGAGGCGCCCCTCTCGCTGCCCGAGGCGGCGGCCCTGGTGCAGGACGGCCAGGCCTGGCTGCTCTGCCCGGGCGAGCAGGTCGGCGTGCTGCGCCTGCTGGAGCCCCGTACCGGCCCCGAGCATTTCCTGGGCCTGCTCCGGGAAGTGGAGGACCTCATCAGCAACGCCTGGAACCTGGAGCACAGCCAGGCCCTCTCCTTCGCCGACGACCTGACCGTGGCCAACAACCGCCGGTGCCTGGAGGTGGAGCTGCCGCAGATCATCCGCGAGGCCTCGGCCCGGGGCGCCTCGGTGGCCCTGCTGTTCGTGGACGTGGACGACCTGAAGGCGCTCAACAGCCGGTACGGCCATCCCACCGGCAGCAAGGTGATCTCCCGGGTCGCCCTGGAGGCCAAGCAGATGATCCGGAACCAGGACCATCTCTACCGGTACGGCGGCGACGAGTTCTGCATCGTGATCCCCGGGGGCACCTCCTACGGCGCCCGGAAGCTGGGCGAGCGGCTGATCCAGACCCTGCGCCAGTCCACCCTGGCCGTGGGTTCGACCCGGATCCCCATCTCCCTGAGCGTCGGCATCGCCTCCTACCCCCTGGACGCCGACGGCGCCGAGCACCTGCTGGACCGGGCGGACCGGGCCTTGTTCCAGGCCAAGGCCAATGGCAAAGGCTGCGCCGTCATCGCGGGGTGATTCGGGGGGTCGGTGGCTCGGGAGGGCCGGGTCCCCGGTTGCCTTCAGTTGCCGCCGATGGTGACCACGGTCAGCTTGGCGGTGCCCCGGACCAGGATGGAGGCGTCTCCCTGGAGCGGCACGAATTCCACCACGCGGTCCCCGGACTCGGCCTTGGCGATGGCGGTCCTGGCCGCGGTTTCCTGGTCGGCGGTGAGGCTCGCCAGGTCGAGGAAATCGGCGAAGACCCTGAACCGGTTCCGGGGTGCCACCGTTCCGCTGCCGGGTTCCTGCTTGGGGAAGAACAGCGTGAGGTGGTGAGCGACATGGTGCGCGATCGGGGGCCCGGCCGGGTCGCCCGTGGCGGTCCTGATCTCGACCCAGAGCGGATATCCGGCGAAGCCGCTGGCCCTGGCGGGGCGATAGGCGACGATGGCCGCGCCGGCGCCCGGCGCAGCCGGAGGTGGGACCTCCTCCAAGGACAGGCTCTTGAAGAACGGAGTCTGTTCGAAATGGTCCCTGGTCAGGATGGGGTTCGCGGCCAGCGCACCCATGCAGGCTGGAATGATCAAGAAGCATGCTGGGCGCATGTTGCCTCCATCAGGATGGGCCCGGTTCCGGGGCCACCGGGGCGGTCGAAGCTACTAATATGAGTGGATGATCAAGAAAAGCAACGGCAGGCGCGCGGGGCGCGTCGAATGGGCAGCCGCTCCTGGCCGGAACCCGCATCTACCCCAGCAGCGACAGCCCCACCTCCCGCAGCAGCGAGTCGGGGGTGGGGTTGCGCAGGAGGTTGCGCTGGGCTTCGAAGATGCGGGCCTGGGGCTTATCCAGGGGGAGGCCGGTGGCGGCCCAGCGCTGGATGCCGGCGGACCAGGGGGCCAGGCGCGGGGCGAGGCCGCTCCGGCAGCGGGCCACGTCGCCCAGGAGCAGGAGCAGGAGATCCAGGCTCTGGCCCACCTGCTCGCTCTGGCTGGCGGCGGCGTCCTTGTCCGGCAGGAGGGGACCGCTGGCGTCGGCGAAGGCCGCCCCGCCGCACAGGGCGATCCAGGCCTCCAGCTGCTCGGAGGCGCGCTGGAAGGCTTCGGGTTCCAGGTAGCGGAGGGTGCCGGCGGACAGGGCGGTCCAGGCCTCCCGGCTCTCCTCGGCCCAGCCGGCGCGGGCGGCCACGGCCCAGGTCTCCCCGGGGCCGAGGGGCTGGAAGGCGACCCGCTCGCAGCGGGAACGGATGGTCTGGAGCATGGCGTCGGGGCGGTGCGTGACCAGCAGGAAATGGGTGCCCGGCGGCGGCTCCTCCAGGGTCTTCAGCAGCATGTTGGCGCTGGCCCCGTTCAGGCGGTGGGCGTCCTCCACCAGGATCCAGCGGTGGCACCCGGGCGGCGGCGCACGGTGCGCCCACTGGATGACTCCGCCCTCCACCAGGTCGTCGCCGCGGATGAGCCCGATCCGGATCAGCCCGGCCTTGCCCTCCGGCGCGATGCGCAGCAGGTTGGGCAGCTCCGACGGCAGCGGATCGTTGAACATGAGGCAGCCCTGGCACTGGCCGCAGGCGGTGCGCCGGAAGCAGAGTTCCCGCTGGGCCAGTTCCAGGGCCACCCTGCGCTTGCCCACGCCGTCCGGACCGATGAAGAGGAGCGAACCGCCCAGGCGGCCCGAACCGGCCCGGTCCAGGAGGCGCTCGCGCACCGCCCGATGGCCCATCAGCGAAGGGTTGAACACCGCGGCTCCTATTCCACCTGGTAGCCGGCGGTGCGCAGCAGCGGGGAGACCCTGGCCCAGACGGCCGCCTCCACCTGGTCGGGGCTGCCATGGGCCGGGATCACGGCCACCCGCTGCGGTTCCCGCCTGGCGATGATCAGGAACCGCGTCCGCACCTTCCGGTGGAAATCCAGCGTCTCCTCGTCGAACCGCGTCTCCCGGAAAGCCTGGTCGGCGCCGTTCCTGGCCTCCACCCGCACCAGGGAGTCCGCCGGATCCAGGTCCAGGATCACGGTCAAGCTCGGCTTCAGCCGCCCCAGGACCACTTCGGCCAGCCGGTCCAGCACGGCGTCGGCGATGCCCTGGGCGCCCTGGTAGGCCCGGGTGGAATCCTCGAACCGGTCCAGGAGCACCACCCGGCCCGCCTCCATCATCGGCCCGATGAAACGGGCGATGTGCTGGGCCCGGTCCGCGTAGAAAAGCATCAGCTCGGCCTTGGGGGCCCAGGTCTCGCCGGACGGATGGGGTTCCAGGAGCAGCGAGCGGATCTCCCGGCCCAGCACCGTCCCGCCGGGCTCCTTGGACACCTCCACCGGCACCCCGGAACGCAGGAGACGGGCCGCGAGCCGCTGGATCTGAGTGGATTTCCCAGAACCTTCCACCCCTTCCATCGTGATGAGCAGTCCCGCCAACGCGCCTCCCCGGCAATCCGATCCTCGCCAAGGATAGCCGCTCGGAGTGGGGCGCGGCCCTGAAATCAGCGATTGCGGTTGCGGCTGCATATTCCGGGAAATGGGCCTATCCTTTTGGGAAGCCCACTGGAGATGACCGTGCTCGAAACCCTTCGATGTCCAGGCTGCTCCACCCGATTCGTCCTCGCCCAGCCCAGGGTCCGGCCGGGACTCAGGCGGGCGAAGTGCTTCCGCTGCGATACCGTCTTCGGCATCGAGGAAGCGGTGACCCGGCTGCTGGCGGCGCCGGCCCCGGAAGCCGCGCTGGCGCCTCCGCCCATGCCGGCCGCACCTGTGCAGGCCGCACCTGTGCAGGCCGCCCCCGAATCCATGCCGTCGCTCACCCTGGAGGATCTCCAGGGCGCCCAGGACGAGGCGCTCGAGGGCGTCGAGGCGGAGCCTCCCGCCGGCGCGCCGGAACTCGCGGCGGAGGCCGAAGCCGGCCCCGACGGGGCGTCCTCCGGCGGCAATTTCGCCTCGGCCAAGGACGCCATCGAGAAGCTCATGGGCAAGGCGCCCGCGCCCCCGCCCCCGCCTTCGGCCAGGATGGGCGGCCGCAGTTCCATGGACGTGGAAGCGACCCTGGACGCCCTGGAAACCACCCTCGGGGGCAGTTCCGCGCCGGAGCCCGCGCCGGAACCGGTCCGGAAGACCGACCTGGCCTCCACCGTGCGGCTGACCACCGAGGAGATCAAGGTGGCCATGGCGGCCATGGGCAGCCAGGCCAGGCCGGCCGAGGCCGTGCCGCCGCCGGCTCCGCCGCGCCCGGAACCCATCCGCCTCGCGACGGTCACCCCGCCGCCGGCCGAGGCCCAGGGTCCCGACCTGCTCAAGATCCAGCTCGAGCAGGAGACCTGCAACAACGTCACCATCGAGCAGATGACCGCCTGGATCGAACAGGGGCGCGTGCACGAATACCATCTGGTGGCCCGCCAGTTCAGCGAGCACTGGATCGAGGCCTGCAAGGTCCCGGCGCTGCGCCCGGTGTTCGACCGCATGCGCAAGGTGCGCGGCTCCGGCGACGAATTCTCCAGTTCCTCCTCCGAACCCCAACCGGCCAAGCGCGGCCTTTTCGGCGGGTTGTTCGGCCGGAGCTGAGGGCCGGGGTTCCCGGCTCGTCCATCCACCCCAGAGGCGTCCCATGCTCACCCTTCTCCTTCCCGCCCTCTTCCTCCTGGCCCAGGACCCTGCGGTCCCGCCTCCGGCGCCAGCCGCCGCAACCGCTCCCGCGGCCGCCCCCGCTCCCGCCGCCGTGGCCCCGGCCCCGCAGCCCGACGGCCAGGCCCTGAGCTTCTACAGCCAGCGGTTCCCGTTCCACTGGAACCAGTTCATGCCGCTCACGGTCGTCGTGGACGGGCTTAAGGTCAACTCGATCTTCTTCAACAAGCGCACCTTGACCATCCTCAAGAGCACGGATTTCGGCACCCGGGCCGTGGTCGAGGTCACCAACACCGCCAGCACCAAGCGGGTGCCGGGCTTCGCCGTGGCCGTGTTCGACTCCGAGAACCGCCTGGTGGGCGTGGCCAGCGGCGGCCCCAAGCTGGGCGGCATCAGCCCCGGCGACACGGAAACCTTCGACCTGAGCTTCCATCAGGTGGTCCAGCGCATCCCCAGGGCCGACCACTTCATCCTCACGGTGGAACTGACCAACTGACCTGGGCTGCGGCGCATCGGAATCCGGGACGCGTGGTTCAAATATCCGGGCCGGGACGGGCCTGGACCGATATAATGTTCGAATCCGCACTACCCCCAGGTCAGCCCCCGGTTCTTTTCCGCATCTCCAAATCCAGGTCCGGTCCCCGGTGCCGCCATGGCCAGGAGCGGGCCTTCCGTCCCGCGAGGATTCGCCATGAAGCCTTCCCTGAGCCGCAAGGTGCTGGTGCCGGTATGCCTTTCCGCCCTGGTGGCCAACCTGGCGGCCTGCTGGGCCTTCTCGGCCTGGCACGGCCAGGACACGCCTTCCTGGATCACCGGCCTCACCGCCCTGGGCGTCGCCCTGGCCGCGGCCCTGGCCACCGGCGCCGTGCTCCACCTGGCCCTGCGCCGGCGCGTGCTGGCGCCGGTCCACACGGTCACGGAGGGGATCCGGCGCAAGGACCTGGGCTACCAGATCCCGGACCTCGCCGGGGACGAGATCGGCGCCCTGGGCCTGGCCTACAACGAGGCCAATGCCTATCTCCACCGCACCTTCCAGCTGCTCGGCAGCAATTCCGGACGCATCGCCAGCGGCTCCACCCAGCTCAGCGCCACCGCCGAGCAGATGCACAAGACCGCCGCCGAGATGGCCCGGGGCTGTGACCGCCAGAGCCAGGGCATGGGCCAGGTGGCCCAGGCCATGGACAGCCTGTCCGCCCTCATCAGCCAGGTGGAGGAGGGCCTGGAGGACAGCCGCGCCAGGACCGAGCAGGCGGTGGATTTCTCCAGGGAAGGGGCGGGGGCGGGCCAGGAGGCGGCCCGGTCCATGGAAGCCATCCAGAACGCCACCGGGCGCATGGCCAAGGCCGTGGCGGTGATCCACGAGATCGCCGGCCAGACCAACCTGCTGTCCCTGAACGCGGCCATCGAGGCCGCCAAGGCCGGCGACCTGGGCAAGGGCTTCGCGGTGGTGGCCGAGGAGGTGCGCAAGCTCGCCGACCGCAGCGCCCAGGCCACCCGCGAGATCCGCACGCTGATCGAGGAGGTGGACCGGGTGGTGTCCGAAGGCAGCGAGGCGGTGGGCACCAGCGTCGAGGCCCTGGAGGCCATCGGCGCCGATATCGCGAACCTGGCCACCTCGTCGGAGCAGATCGTCGTCGTCCTGCACTCCCAGGTGGACACCTGCGACGAGGTGCGCCGCCACGTGCAGGCCACCAACCGCGAAATCGGGCAGAGCGTGGCCGCCAGCGCGGAGATGACCGCCACCGTCGCCGAAGTGGCCCGCACCGCCGCGGACCTGGCCGAAGTGGCCGAAGGCTTCGCCCAGCAGGTGGCCCGCAGCAAGGTTTAGGGGCCGCGCAAAAATAACCTGTGCTTTTCAGGTTGTTTTTCTGTGGCCCCTTATGCCGGGGCATTACCGATATGTTCAAGTTGTTTTTGCGCAACGGTTTAGACGCCAGGTCCGGGCTCCGCCCGGGCATGCCGTGGGGGTGTGGGGGGACGCCAAGCGAGCACCGCGAGCGGGCGGTCCCCCCACAGGGATACTAGACGGCTTCCTGGTCCTGGTAGTGCCGCAGGACTTCCTCGGGGGTGGCGGTGGCGGTGCCGACCTTGCCCACCACGATGCCGGCGGCGGCATTGGCGAGCATGGCCGCCGAACGCCAGTCGGACCCGGCGGAGATGGCCGCGCTGAACACGGCGATGACCGTGTCGCCGGCGCCGCTCACGTCGAACACCTCACGGGCCTCGGTGGGGATGAGCCAGGGCGCCCGGTGCAGGACGTCCGGGGCGAACAGCGCCATGCCCTTCTCGCTGCGGGTGACCAGCAGGCCCTGGAGCCCCAGGGCGTCCACCAGCCGCTGGCCGGCCGCCGCCAGGTCCGCCTCGCCCCGGGCGGGCAGACCGGAGAGCTCCGACAGCTCCTTGGTGTTGGGGGTCATCAGGGTCGCGCCCTGGTAGAGGGCCATCTGGCTGGGCTTGGGGTCGACGATCCAGGGGATGCCCCGGGTCCGGCAGCGCTCCCGCACCCGGTCCATGACGCCCAGGCTCACCGCGCCCTTGGCGTAGTCGGAGATGATCAGGGCGGAGGCTTCCTCCAGGGCCCGGTCCAGGCCCGCGCACAGGCCCTCCACCGCCATCGGCTGGAACTCCGAGGTGTCCTCCCGGTCGATGCGGAGCATCTGCTGCTGCTGGCCGATCACCCGGGTCTTGATGATGGTGGGCCGGGTGGCGTCGATGACCAGCCAGTCGGTCCGGATCTCCAGGCCCCTGAGCAGGGCCTGGAGCCGGTTGCCGGCCAGGTCCCGCTGCAGGGTGCCCACCAGCATCGGCTCGGCCCCGATGGCCTTGAGGTTGGCCGCGACGTTGGCGGCGCCGCCCAGCACCGCCCGCTCCCGGCTCACCCGGACAATGGGCACCGGCGCCTCGGGGGAGATCCGGCTCACCTCGCCGAACAGGTACTCGTCCAGCATCAGGTCGCCCAGCACGGCCACCTTGCGCCCGCGCATGCGTTCCAGCAGGCTCCCGGCCTGGGCGCGGTCCATCCTCATGGCTGCACCCGCCGGGCCTGGTCCTGGAGCATGACCGGGATCCCGTCCTCCACCGGGTAGACCAGCCCGCAGCGGCGGCAGCGCAGGCCCGCGTCCGGGGGCGCCAGTTCCTCCAGTTCGCCGTGGCAGGGGCCGCCGTCCAGGTCGGCGGGGCAGCAGAGGATCTCGAGAAGCCGTGAATCAATCATGGGAAGGGTCCACCGGGGGTCAGGGGCGCGTGGGATCAGCAGAGGGTGTACTTGGGCCCGCCCCCGCCTTCGGGAGGGGTCCAGACCACGTTCCCCTCGGGGCACTTGATGTCACAGGTCTTGCAGTGCACGCAGTTGGAGAAGGCGATGGCCACCGCCGCCACCCGCCCGTCCGCGTCCGGGTGCATCTCGTACACCTGGGCCGGACAGAACACCGTGCACGGGCTGCCCTTGGTGTTCCAGCAGGCGACGCAGACCTGGTCGCCCTTGACGATCTTCAGGTGGCCCGGCTGGTGCTCGTCGTGCATCACCCCGGAGGCGTACACGTCGTCCAGCTTGGGGATGCAGAGCCGGCCGTCGTACTTGACGCCCCAGTCCAGGGCGTCCCGCTTCACCCCGGCCTTGCCGTAGAAGGCTTCGGTGGTGGCGGTGCGCTCGGCATCGGCGGTGCCGCGCAGCGGCTCCCCGGGCACCCAGCCCCCGGCCACCAGGCTGACGCCCAGCTTCAGGGCGGCGGCCGGGCTGAGCCCATGGGCGAGGATCTGGTGGAAATTCCGGGTGCGGTACAGCTCGGTCCCGGCCCAGGAGGCCAGGAAGCCCTGGGCGTAGCGCATGAGCGAGGCCTCGCCGAAATCGTCCTCCAGCAGGGCCCGCAGGATGGTCTCGGCGGCGCACAGCCCGCTCTTCATGCCCAGGTGGATGCCCTTGAGCCGCGCCGCGTTCACCATCTGGGCCGCGTCGCCCACCAGCATGCCGCCGGCGAAGGCCAGCTTCGGCATGGAGTACCAGCCGCCGATGGCCAGGGCCTTGGCCCCGTACTGGATCATCCTGCCCCCTTCCAGCATCGGCCTGATGCGGGGATGGGTCTTGAACTTCTGCAGGGCCAGCTGGGCGTCGGCGAACGGGTCCTGGGTGTCCAGGCTCACCACGTAGCCCACCGCCAGGCGGTCGCCGGACATCTTGTAGACGAAGGAACCGCCGGACTCCCCGTCCGCCTGGGGCCAGCCGGTGCTGTGCAGCACGAAGCCGTCCGGCACCTGGCCCGCCGGGATCTCCCAGATCTCCTTGGCGCCGGTCTCGTACAGCTGGGGGTTCACCGCTCCGGCCTGGAGCCCGAGCACCTCGTCCAGCTCCCGGGCCAGGTGGCCGCGGGGGCCCTCCCCGAACACCGTCACCTTGGCCTTGAAGCAGTTGCCCGGCTCGAAATTGCCCCGGGGCGAGCCGTCGGCGTTGACGCCCTTGTCGGCGGTCTGGACCCCGGCCACCCGGCCGTCCGCCCAGAGCACCTTGCTCCCGGCGAAGCCGGGCAGGAGCATCACGTCCACCCCGGGCACCTCCCGCTGCTCGATCTGCCCGGCCATCCAGCGCACCATCCGGGACAGGGAGACGATGGGATGGCCGTGGTTGCGCAGGAAGGGGGGCGGGAACGGCGCCCGCATGCCGGAGCGCTCGGTGAACAGCCAGACCTCCTCCCGGGTCACCTCCCCTTCGCTGGGGAAGCCCCGTTCCCGGTAGTCCGGACAGAGTTCCCGCAGCGCCGCGGGGTCCAGCACCGCGCCGGAAAAGGCGTGGTCGCCGATCTCGTCGCCCTTCTCGATGAGGCCGATGGTGAGCCCCTCCAGCCGCCTGGCCCCGGGCTGGGCATTGTGGGCCTCGATCAGGTCCAGCAGCCGCCAGAGTCCCGCGAGGTTGCTGGGGCCGGCGCCCACGAACAGCACATCGAATTCCAGCTCCTCGCGTTCCACCCCGGGGCGGGCGGACTGGGTTGACAGGTCAGGCATCGGCATCTCCAAAACGGCAGCGCTCAGTTTAGCAGCCGTTGGTGGCAGAATCGGGGCATGGATGCGCCCCTTCCCTCCTCTCCGCTCCGCTTCGAGGCGGCGGTGCAGCGCCCGCTCTCGGTGGTGTACCGTTCCTCCGACGGCCGCTGGGAGGGCCACGACTTCACCGTCGAGGTCATCGCGGCCCGCCTGGGGCTCGACGGCTACGACGTGGTGATGGACTTCCGGGAGCTGGAGGCGGCCCTGGACGCGCTCCTGGAGCCCCTCCAGGGCCGGCTGCTGGCCGACCTGGGCCTCGGCGGCCCGCTGGACCTGGCCCGCAGGCTCGCAGCGGAGCTGGCCCCGAGGGTCCCGGCCCCGGCCCGGCTCGCCGAAGTGGCCCTCACCGACGGCCGCGGACGGCGCCTCGCCCTGCGGCTGTGACCGGATCCCGCCCCGCACTGGTAAGCTGAAACCGTTGTCTTGGAGCGCAGATGGATCGGCTGGTCATTCAAGGAGGCGTCCCTTTGCAGGGGCGGGTTGTCATCTCGGGGGCGAAGAACGCCGCCCTGCCCTGCATCGCCGCGGCGCTGCTGACCGCTGAGCCGGTGGCCCTGCGCCATCTCCCCGCCGTCTCGGACATCCGCACCATGATCCGGGTCCTGCAGTCCCTGGGCTGCACCGCGGAGGTCCAGAAGGACGAGGCCGGCTGCGACCTGTCCGCGGTGCTGACCGCCGGCGTGCCGGAGCCCGGAGAGCTGCGGGCGCCCTACGAGCTGGTGAAGACCATGCGCGCCTCCATCCTGGTCCTGGGCCCGCTCCTGGCCCGGTTCGGCCGGGCCTCCGTCTCCCTGCCGGGGGGCTGCGCCATCGGGGCCAGGCCGGTGAACCTGCACCTGGAGGCCCTGGAGCGCATGGGCGCGGTGGTGGAGATCGACAAGGGCTACGTGGAGGCGCGGGTTCCGGCCGGGCGGCTGCGGGGCATCGACCACGCCTTCGAGAAGGTGAGCGTCGGGGCCACGGAGAACCTGGTCATGGCGGCGGCCCTGGCGGACGGCACCACCACCCTGCGCAACGCGGCCATGGAGCCCGAGGTGGGGGACCTGGCCCGCATGCTGGTGGACATGGGGGCCCGGATCGAAGGCATCGGCACCCCGACCCTGGTCATCAAGGGCGTGGAGCGGCTCCACGGCTGCGAGCATGCGGTCATCCCGGACCGGATCGAGGCCGGCACCTTCCTGTGCGCGGTGGCCGCGGCCTGCGGCGACGTGGTGCTGGAGCGGGTGGACCCCGACCAGATCCGTTCCACCATCGACCTCCTGGAGCGCTGCGGCTGCGTGTTCACCGAGCGCCAGGGCGCCGAGGGCCAGCACCTGCGCATCCAGCGGGAATGCGGCCAGAAGCTCCGGGCCAAGGACGTCGTCACCGCCCCCTACCCGGGCTTCCCCACCGACCTCCAGGCCCAGGTCATGGCGGTCATGACCCAGGCCTCCGGCATCTCGGTGATCCGCGAGACCATCTTCGAGAACCGGTTCCAGCACGCCATGGAGCTGGAGCGCCTGGGCGCGAACCTGCGCATCGACGGCGGCACCGCCATCGTGGCCGGCCCCTCCCAGCTCACCGGGTGCACGGTCATGGCCACCGACCTGAGGGCCTCGGCCACCCTGGTCATCGCCGGCCTGGTCGCCCAGGGCGAAACCACCGTGGACCGGATCTACCACCTGGACCGGGGCTACGCCTGCCTGGAGCAGAAGCTGAAATCCCTCGGCGCGCGGGTGGAGCGGGTCGGAGGGGGGAAGGTCTAGGGGCCTCCCAATACGTAGTCAGGCTCCTAGTACTACTGT
>Ga0181516_10002086_pt1 | contig 14533 bp, 9 predicted proteins | sample PEATcosm2014_Bin_25_FD_121104 | JGI IMG/M metagenome (GOLD analysis project Ga0181516, IMG submission 121104) | Peatland microbial communities from MTU Mesocosm Facility, Houghton, MI, USA - PEATcosm2014_Bin01_10_metaG | ecosystem: Environmental > Terrestrial > Soil > Wetlands > Peat | place... | reverse complement strand
CTCGGCGCGAGTGCGGCGCTGATGCCGTGGGTGATGCTGGTGCCGCAATTGCATTCCGTCGGCTGGGTGATTTTTATTTTCAGCCTCGCATTTTTCGGCCAACAATCGTGGTCCACGCTTGTGATGATCCTTCCGACCGACATGATTTCGAAACGCGCCGTCGGCACGCTTGCCGGCCTCGTCGGCTTCGGCGGCGCAATGGGCGGCGTGCTGCTCGGCCAGATCGTCGGCTGGCTGCGCGACCACGGTTACAGCTACAGGCCGGCGCTCGTCATTTCCGGCTCGCTGCACTTCGCCGCGTTCATTTTGATTTGTCTGGTCATCCCGAAAATTCAACCGCTCAAAATTTCAGCCAACCAATAATTCAAAATGAAAATCAAAGAAATCCGCACGCGCGTCATCGAGTGGCGCGGGAAAACCGTTCCGCTCCCGCCGCATTTTTGCACGAACCCAATGGACGCCGTCTCGCCCATGCTGACGAAATCCACGATGGGCACGTTCACGTTTCACAGCTGGCTCATCGTCGAGATCGTCACCGACAACGGCCTCGTCGGCCTCGGCAACGCCGCGCTCTCGCCGCGCGTCACCAAGCAGGTCATTGATCTTTATTTGAAGCCGCTGCTCATCGGCCAAGATCCCTGGGACACTGAATTTCTCTGGCAACACATGTATCGCAAGACGATGGCGTTTGGCCGCAAAGGCATCGGCATGGTTGCCATCAGCGCGGTGGACATCGCACTCTGGGACATTCTTGGCAAGTCCGCGAAGCAGCCGGTTTATCGTCTGCTCGGCGGGCGCACGAAACCAAAAATTCCTGTTTACGCAAGCCGGCTTTACAGCACGCCACTAGACGAACTCGCGCGTGAATCGAAGCGTTACAAAGACGAAGGTTACACGGCGATGAAAATGCGTTTCGGCTGGGGACCGACCGACGGCCCGGAAGGGATGCAAGAAAATCTCGCGCTCGTTCGCACCGTGCGCGAGACGGTCGGCGACGGCGTGGACATCATGGCCGACGCCTACATGGGTTGGAATCTCGATTACGCCAAGCGCATGATCCCGCAATTGGAAAAATACAATCTGCGCTGGCTCGAAGAGCTGGTCATCCCTGATGAAATTCACAGCTATGCAGAATTAAAAAAATGTGGGCGCATACCGATCTCGGGGGGCGAACACGAATTCACCCTCTACGGTTTCCGCGAACTCATCGAGTCGCACTGCGTGGATTACATCCAGTTCGACACGAACCGCGTCGGCGGCATTTCGCAGGCGCGCAAGATCGCCGCGCTCGCCGAAGCGCATTCGATTCCGGTCATTCCGCACGCCGGGCAGATGCACAATTATCACCTGGTCATGGCCAGCTTGAATTCACCGATGGCGGAATATTTTCCGCCGGTGGATGTCGAGGTTGGCAACGAGCTGTTCTGGTATTGCTTCAACGGCGAACCCACGCCGGCGAACGGCCATATTGATCTGGACGAAAACACGCCCGGCCTTGGTCTGACGGTCAACGAGGAGAAGTTGAAAAATTTTGAGGTGATCGAATGACCCGGCTCGTTCAAATCCAAAATGGCGCAACGCGCGCCGTGGCGCTCGTGGAAGAACCGCGCCTGCGTTTGCTCGACGGCGTGAAATCTGTTTTTGAACTCGCACATGCGGCGGCCGATTCAAAAACGGCGCTCATTGCGTTGGTTCAAAAAAAAGCGACTGGCGAGTTGTTGGATTACGACACGATTTACACGGGCAATTCCGAATGGAAATTGCTGCCGCCGATTGATCACCCAACTGAACCGGCGCGCTGCCTCGTGTCTGGCACCGGCCTGACGCATCTCGGCAGCGCCGCCAATCGTCAGCGGATGCACGAAGCCAAGGATTCCGAACTCACCGACAGCATGAAAATGTTCCGCCTCGGCGTCGCGGGCGGCAAACCTGTGCCGGGTAAAATCGGCGCTGCGCCCGAATGGTTTTACAAAGGCTGCGGCACGATTCTTCGCGCGCACGCCGAACCGCTTGACGTGCCGACCTACGCACTGGACGGCGGCGAAGAAGCGGAGGTTGCTGGAATTTATTTCATTGATGCCGCTGGCCAACCGCGCCGCATCGGAATGGCCACCGGCAATGAGTTTTCCGATCACAAATTTGAGAAGAACAATTATCTCAACCTTGCCGGCTCAAAAATCCGCAACTGTTCGCTCGGCCCGGAGCTTGTGATTGATCCTGGATTTAATACCGTTCCCGGCACGGCAAAAATCGAACGCGCCGGAAAAACATTTTGGTCGAAGCAAATTGTCACCGGCGAAAACGAGATGTGCCACAGCCTGCGCAACATTGAGCAGCACCATTTCAAATTCGAGACGCACCGGCGACCGGGCGATGTCCATGTGCATTATTTTGGCGCGTGCGCCTTGAGTTTCGGCGACGGCGTCAAGCTGACCGATGGTGACGTGATGGAAATTTCATTCGCCGGCTTTGGCCGCGCGTTGCGCAATCCGTTGCGCGTCATGCGCGGCGACGCTACTTTGATCGAAGTTAAATCTCTTGGCCTGATTTTATGAGCAAACCACGCATTGCATTTCTCGGTCTCGGCATCATGGGTTCTGGCATGGCCCGACGGCTTGTGACAAATGGTTTTCCGTTGACGGTTTTTAATCGCAACACGGACAAAGCAAAAGCATTCGCAGCGGAAGGCGCGCAAATCGCCGCTTCGCCGCGCGAAGCAGCCGCGCAATCCGACGTGGTCATCAGCATGGTCGCGGACGACAACGCTTCGCGGGCGCTTTGGCTTGGTGAAAACGGTGCGCTCGCTGCTGCCAAGCCGGGGACAATTTGCATCGAGTGCAGCACGGTCACGGTTGATTGGGTGCGAGTTTTGGCGGCGGCTGCCGCGCAAAAAGAATGTGGATTTCTCGACGCGCCGGTGACGGGCAGCAAACTTCAGGCGGCGGCGGGCGAACTTAATTTTCTCGTCGGCGGCGATTCCGCCGCGCTGGAAAAAGCGCGTCCGGTTTTCGCGGCGATGAGCAAAACCGTCGTCCATCTCGGCCCGACGGGCAGCGGGGCGATGGTCAAACTCATCAATAATTTCGTCTGCGGCGTGCAGGTCGCGGCGCTCGCCGAGGCGCTGACGATGATCGAGCGCAGCGGCCTGGATCGCGCGCGGGCATTGGAAGTTCTGGCCAACGGCGCGCCGGGCAGCCCGCTGTTCAAGGCGGTTTCCGTCCGCATGACCACGCCGGATTTCACGCCGAATTTTCTTTTGAAATTGATGGCGAAAGACCTCGGCTACGCGATTCAAGAAGGCGGCAAACTTTCCGTGGAACTGACCACGGCCAGGGCGGCGTTGGAAGAATTTCAGCGCGCCATCGCCGCCGGCCACGCGGACAAGGACATGTCCGCCGTGATTGAACCTTTGCGAAAAAATTAATTTAGATTTCAAACCATTATGCCTACACATCCTGTTTTAATTGCCGGCGAATGGCGCGCCGCCAGAGCCGACGGAGCCTTTCACGCCGAAAATCCGGTGACGGGTGAAAAATTGCCGGATGAATTTCCGGTCAGCACCTGGGCTGACTGCGAGGACGCACTGAACGCCGCTGCGGATGCCGCCCACTTTTTGAGGGCAATGCCGGCCGAAACCATTGCGAAATTTCTGACGCGTTTCGCCGAGCGGATCGCGGCGCGCAAAACTATAATCGTCGAGGCAGCCCAAGCGGAAACGGCATTGCCGAAAGCGCCGCGTCTGGGCGAAGTCGAACTGCCCCGCACGACGGGACAGTTGCGCCAGTCCGCGGCGGCGGTGCTCGAAGGCTCCTGGGCATTGCCAACAATCGACACGAAGCTGAACATCCGATCCATGCTCGCGGCCATCGGCCCGGTTTTGGTTTTTGGACCGAACAATTTTCCATTTGCCTACAACGGCATTGCCGGCGGCGATTTTGCGGCGGCGATTGCGGCGGGCAATCCCGTCATTGCCAAGGCTCATCCATGTCATCCGAACACCTCGCGGCTGCTGGCGGAAGAGGCGTTTGCGGCCGTCCGCGAAACGGATTTGCCGTCCGCCACTGTGCAGATGATTTATAATCTCGGGCCGGAGGACGGTTTGCGATTTGTGTCCGACAAACGACTCGGCGCGGTCGGTTTCACAGGCAGCCGCGCGGCGGGCTTGAAACTCAAGGCGGCCGCGGACGCTGTGGGCAAACCGTTTTACGCCGAACTCTCCAGCCTCAATCCCGTCGTCATTTTACCGGGCGCGCTGGCGGAACGCGGTGCAAAAATTGTCGAAGAATTCACCGGCAGTTGCCTGATGGCGAGCGGACAATTTTGCACCAGCCCGGGACTGACAATTTTATTCGCCGGCGATGCGGCGGAACAATTCATCGCGGGCGTGAAGTCAAAATTGGAAAGCGCGACGCCGGGAACTTTGCTTTCGTCCGGCGTCGCACGCAATCTTGCGGCCAGCGTGAAAATGTTCCAATCGGCGGGCGCGGAACTCGTCACGGGCGGTTCGCTGCTGGCGCGAAATCGTTATGCGAACACGCTGCTGCGCGTGAGCGGAAAAAAATTTCTGGCCGCGCCGGAAAGGTTGCAGACCGAGGCGTTTGGCAACGCCTCGCTCGTGGTTGTCGCGCACGATGAAAACCAAGTGGGTAAAATCATCGAGCACCTCGAAGGCAATCTCACCGGCGGCATTTACTCGGATACGAACGGCGGCGACGATGCGCTCTACGAAGAGTTGGCGCCGCGGCTGCGGGCGCGGGTCGGGCGTTTGCTCAACGACAAAATGCCGACGGGCGTCGCGGTTTCTTCTGCGATGAATCACGGCGGACCCTTTCCGGCTACGGGCCATCCGGGCTTCACCGCCGTCGGCATCCCCGCGTCGTTGCGGCGATTTGCGATGCTTCAGTGTTTTGACAACGTGCGTCCGCCGCGCCTGCCTGCCGCGCTCCAAAATATAAACCCAAATGGCCGGATGTGGCGGCTGATTGACGGTGACTGGACGCAGGCTGACGTGGTTGCTTGAACGATTATTCCCGCAAAAATCCAACGAAAATTGCCGATGAAAAAGATCATTGCCATCGCCATCTCAACCTTTTTTATAAACCTTGCCAATGCGGTGGACACGAATTCACCCGCGCTTTATCTCGACGTGAACCAGCCGGTGGACAAGCGCGTGGCGGATTTGATTTCGCGGCTGACGCTCGAGGAAAAGGCGACGCTGCTGAATCATCGCGGGCCGACGGTTGAGCGGTTCAACATCCGTTCTGACCAATGGAATCAATGTCTTAACGGCGTGCAATGGGACAAGCCGACGACGCTGTTTCCGGTTTGCCTCGCGATGTCGGCGACGTGGGACACGAATCTGGTTCACCAAGCTGCGAATGTTTTGTCCGATGAAGCGCGGGCGATTTATAACGGCTGGCACCGCGACACGAACGCGCCCGGCCAGCACAAGGGGCTGATTTATCGCGCGCCGGTCATCAACATCGAGCGCAATCCTTACTGGGGCAGAAATCACGAATCATGGGGCGAGGATCCGTTTCTCACCGGGCGCATGGCGGTGACATACGTCGAAGGGTTGCAGGGCGACGATCCGCATTATTTGAAGATTGCCGCCACGCTCAAGCATTATGCGGTCAACAACGTGGAAACCGACCGCCAGAAATTGAATGCAACGGTTTCCGAGCGGATGTTGCACGAATACTGGCTGCCGCACTGGCGCGATGCGGTGGTGGAAGGCCGGGCGCAGTCGGTCATGGCGAGTTACAATGCGATCAACGGCACGCCCAACAACATCAATCACTGGCTGCTCACCGACGTTTTAAAAGATGACTGGGGCTTTCAAGGCTTCGTCGTCTCGGACCTCGGCGGCGTGCGCACGATGGTGGAAGGCCACGAAAAAAAGCAGATGACTTACGAAGATGCGGTCGCGCAATCGCTGATGGCCGGCTGCGATTTTTCGGACAAGGAATTCATGGACAACATTCCCGCCGCCGTGCGCGACGGCAAACTGACTGAAGCACGTTTGAACGATGCTTTGGCCCGCGTGCTGCGCGTCCGGTTCCGGCTCGGCGAATTTGACCCGTTCAGCGCCGTTCCTTACAGCAAGATTTCGCCCGCTGTCATCAACAGCGACGCCCACCGCGCGGTGGCGCTGAAGTTGGCGCAGGAGTCCATCGTGCTTTTGAAAAATGAAAGCAATTTTCTGCCGCTCGGCAAATCCAAAATCAAAAGCATCGCCGTCATTGGACCGCTGGCCGACCGCATCATGATGAACAATTACAACGGCAAGCCGGGCAAGACCGTGACGGCGTTGCAGGGAATCAAAGATTACGTTGGCACGAATGTTGAAGTAACGCATACGCTCGGCGGCCTGGTTGGCGGCGACACGACCGGACGCTGGAAGGCGGAATCCGCCGAAGCGGCCGCCGATCCGGTGGCGGAACGCGCCAAGGCCGTGGAGCTCGCGCGCAAAGCGGATGTCGCGATTGTTTTCGTCGGCACGACTGCGGCGGTGGAGCAGGAAGCGCGGGACCGCACCACGCTGGCCTTGACCGGCACGCAGGAAGAATTGGTGGAAGCCGTGTTCGCTGCGAATCCCAAAACCATTGTGGTGGAGATGAGCGCCGGTCCGCTGACGGTGCCGTGGATCAAAGAAAAAATACCCGCGCTGCTGCAAGCCTGGTGGCCGGGCGAAGAAGGCGGTCATGCCATTGCCGATGTTTTATTTGGCGATGTGAATCCGGCCGGCCGGCTGCCGCACACCGTTTATGCATCGGAAGCGCAGGTGCCGCCGGTGAGCGAATACGACATCACCAAGGGTTTTACTTACATGTATGTGAATGGCGAACCGCTTTTTCCTTTCGGTCACGGTTTGAGTTACACGACGTTTAAATATGACCACCTGAAATTGTCGGCTCAAAAAATCCCGGCTGATGGTCAGGTCAGCATCAGCGTGGATGTGAAAAACACCGGCCAGCGGGTGGGGGACGAAGTGGTGCAGCTCTATGTCCACCAAGTGAAGAGCCGCGTGAAAGTTCCCGTGAAGGAATTGCGCGGCTTTCGGCGCATTAGTTTGCAACCGGGTGAGTCGGAAACGGTCACGCTGGGTTTACCCGCAGCGAAGCTGGCAATTTGGGATGAAATGACGCACGGCTTCGTGGTGGAGCCGGGCGAGTTCGAGGTGCTGGTGGGCGCTTCATCAGCGGACATCCGGCTCAAGCAGCGCGTTGAAGTGGGTCGGTGACTTCAATTCGCAGTTGGTTGTGAAACAGCCGGAGTTGCCAGCCAATCAAACGCTTGCTGCCGTTCACCAAGGCCCGGTGCCAATGGCTCCGGGCGCATCGTAATAACCCGAAGTGCCGTTGAGCGCCGATATGGCGATGGCGTTGGTGCTGCCGTTAAACTTGACCCATTCGACATGCCCGTCCTCGTAAAGAAAATTTCCGCCGAAGGGCACGCTGTTCTTGCCGGCGTGATTTGCTCCTGGCCCGCTATAATTAAAACCGGGCAGGCTAAATGTCATGTTCCAACTGCCACTTGAGGTTTCAATGGAGTCGCCCATCACCGGGGCATTGCGATATTGCTGGCCCATTTTTGTCCGGGTATACCAGGGAGCAAAGGGCGTGAGGTAACGGCTGTCACTGGCACGGGCCGGCAACCAATGGTAGCCAATCAAACCCGGCGCACCGCTCGCGGCCTCGTAATCGCGGTGCCAGGTGTCGGTGGGGCAATAAATCACATCGTTCTGCTTGCGCAGGCCCGTGGTGGTGGAACCGGCCTGGTTCTTGTATAAATACGCCGGGTAGAAATTGGTGTCGAAACTGGGGCTTACCCAGCCCATGCCGAAGTAGCTGTTGGGATTAACAATGTTGCCGTTGGGGAAATTGTCCTTGAAATCGCCGGCATACATATTTATGGAGACGCCCCACTGCTTGAGGTTGCTGCCGCATTGCGCCTTCAGCGCGGTCTGCTTGGCTCGGGCAAGGGCTGGCAGCAGCATCGCCGCCAGGATGGCAATGATGGCGATGACCACCAGCAGTTCAATAAGCGTAAAACCAAATTGCCTGCAAACTTGTTTCGTGTCCGAACTTTTAATGTTTTTATTCATATAAATTGACCGCTTTTGCGGAAAAGGGTGGCCACGCATGAACTCGTGACCACCCTCTCCCAACCTAATTAACTACTTATCGTCTTACGGATAAATCAGGCGATAAAAGACGCTGCCGTTGGCCTTCACAATCGGCACGGACACCACGTTGGTGGTGGTCGAGGTGGCCACGCGAACCCAATTGGTTCCCAAGCCGGCGTTCAAGGAGTTCGTCTGCACTTCCAAAGTCCAGCCGGTGTGATCCGTCGGCCAGGCCAGTTGCAGCGAGTTGCCGCCCACCACGGTCGCGGTGATCGGAACCACGTTGGTGGCCACGGTCGAGCCGGTGGCGATTCTCAACTTGCCGTCCACGGCCAGCGTGCTGGTGTTCCAAGCCAGGCCGGAACCGGGCGTCGCGGGACTGATGCTGGAAAATGTCCCGAAGTAATTGGTCGCTGAAAACAGCGGGAAGGCATCACCGGCCGCCAAAGTGCCGGAGAGGTTGCTGACTACCAGCGTGCCGCCGTAAGTCAGGTTGTTCACGCCAACCACCTGATCGTTGGTCCTGGCCGTCTTGTTGATCTGCACGCTGGTGAAGCTGCCAAGCGCGAGGGTCAGGTTGCTGTTGACGGTTAGAACGCCCGCGGCGTTTCCACCCGGCAAACCCGGCACCAAGGTGCCGCTGGCGCTCACTGAGACAGGGCCCGCGAGAATCGCGCCATTGCCGCCGAGGGTGGCACCAGCCTGCACCGCGATGCTCGCCGAGTTGGACGAGTTGGTGATGAGCAGTGTGCCGTTGGCGACCGTGGTGGTGCCGGAGTAAGTGTTTGCGCCGCCCAGCGTCCAAGTTCCGGTGCCGCGCTTGAGGACATTCAAAGCCGTGGTGCTGTCGCTCAAGATGCCATTCCAAATGCCAACGGCCGAGCCTTGCAGGTTCAAGTCAATGGCGTTGGCGGTGACGTTGTTCGCCAATATGCTGGTGGCGTCAATGGTCAGTTGCCCGACGGTGGCTTCCACGTTGATCTCCGAACCGCCCTGGCCGTTCGCGAAGGTCAAAGGACTGGTGATGATGTTAGTGCCGCTCCAATTTGAAATGTGCGGCGCGGTGGCTTCGACGCCTGCGTTGAGACGCGGATCCAGTTCCAATGGCTGGGTCCAAGTGATGCTGTTGGAAAGGTAGAGGCCGCCCAGGTTGTCCGCGCCGGTGACGGCGGTATAACCAGCGTTCGCATCGCCCAACGCTTGCGGATTGTCCACGATGACCGGGCCCCAAGCGAGCCGGTTTGCCCCAGTGAAACTGCTTAAGCCCGTCAAGATGGTGGTCTGAAATCCAGTGAAGGCATAATGTCCGCCGCCCGTGATCGCATTGGGAATGACTAGCACGCTCGCTGAACTGACCGGCTGGAGTTCGGCTTCGTTGTCAAAGCTACCTGCTTTGGGAGTGCTGGCAATCAACAAGGTGCCCGAATTGATTGCGCCGATGGTGTAAGCGCTGTTAGGTGAGGACAAAATCGTGGTTCCCAAACCATCCTTGATAACTGGTCCCGAACCGGTGATGACCCCGGCCACGGTCAGCACGCCGGCATTGTTCTGAAAATCAATCGTGCCGTTGTTGGTGATGTTGTTGGCGCTGAAGGCGGGAATATCTGTGCCGCCGTAACCGACATCCAACGTGGAACCGGCATCAATCGTGATGGCGGAGAACGAAACGGCTGACTGCAAACCGAGCACGCCGGAACTATCCGCCGAAGTCAGATGAAGGCTCTGTCCGCTGACGGTGCCGGCACCACCGAGCTGATAGGTGTCCGATCCCGTCACATTCACCGTTACAGAATTGGGGTTGACGGCGTTGGTCACCGTGACGGTGGAACCACCGATTCCATAACCCAGGTTGTCAAAAGTCACGTTGTTGCCGCTGGCAAAAGTGGCGGGAGTCGAGCCGCCATTGGTGGTCCAGTTTGCAGTCACAATATCCCAAGTGGTCAAGTCCACTGTCGGATACCAGCTAAGATTGTTCGGGATCAAAACCGAGACGTTCGCCACTGTGCTGGTGACCACGTTCAGGCTGCTCAGGCGGTTGCTCACCACGACGGTGAACTTGTCGCCGTTGTCGGCCAGCGAGACGGCACCCAGCGTGTAAGTCTGGTTGGTGGCATTCAAAATGGCGACGCCATTTTTGCGCCATTGAAAAGCGGGAGACCATCCCAGCACCGTCACACCTTCCGTAACCGGCGCGCCGACTGCCACGACTTGCAGCGGATTCGGTTGGGTAAAGATGGAAACCGGGGATTGCGGATCCTGATAGACAAAAGTTGAGCCGCCGCTCGAACCAAATGTCAGTGGCAGCGTGTTGTTTGGGAAAGTCAGATTGGTCCCGGTAACTGCCGGCAGGAATGTGCCGGTCAAGTTCTGATCTATTTTTACGAGCCAGCCCATGTTGGTGGTGCTGCCATTGGCCGAGGGATAGAGTTCAATCCGCACGCGGTTGGTCGCAGCCCCGCTGCCAGTCGGGTTGGTCGAGCCACTGCCGTTGATGAACAACTGGCTGGGGCCGGTTCCTTGGCGGACGAGCACACCCAATTGGGCGGAGGTCACATTTCCATAGCCGCTGCCCGCAATGTTAACCGCCGTCCACGCATCCGACGGCTGCGCGCCGTTCGGAGTTAGGATGCCATCGAAGACGACGGTGTCACCCGCCAGCAATTGGGAGCCACTAATGGCAACGCCGGGGTCGGTGACCGGGCCGTAGCCAGCAATGGTCGTGGTGGTGGGGAAATTAAAAGGAACTATGCCCGGCCCGGAGCGAACAAAAAGCACCGACGCAGCGGTGGTCACAAAATTGGCCGGGTTTAGCAGGTTAGTGACGGCAATGCTATATTGCGTTCCGTTATAGGCGGTCGTTACCGGCGGCGTCGTATAACTAAAATTGGTGGCAGTCGGAATCGGCACCCCATTTGACCGCCATTGTTGGGCAGTGATAAGAGGATATCCCGCGGTTATGGTGGCGGTGAAAGTGGCGGTGGCTCCCGGGGCTATATTGAGCGTGCTCGGCGTGGGCGCCGCCACCGCCATCACCGGCTGGTTCTGAATAAATTGGTGCGAATGCACATTGGCCCCAAAACTAAGTGCAATGGTGTTGTTGTTAAAGGTGACGGCACTCGATCCAGACAGCGAAGCGTTGAATGTTCCAGCAACCCCTTGATCAATTTCCACCAGATAATTCATGTTGGTTGTGGAACCGTTCTGGGTGCAAGTCAATTCAATATGAATCCGGTTGGTTCTGGAATCCAAGGCGGCACTTCCAAAATGCGTCGAGGTGCCGGTGCCATTGAGAAACAGTTGCCAGTCATTGCCGCTGGCCGTTCCCGTTTCCGCGAGCACGCCCAACGCGGCACCGGTGAGGCCCAAATAGCCACCGGCATTAAGATTAACCGCCCCCCAGGCATCCGCCGTGGAACCGGGCACATCAATGACGATGCCGTCAAAAACCACCACATCACCGGAATTTAAATTGGTGCCATAAACGGCTGTTGGGCCATTGGCAGGATTGCCCGTGGCTCCCAAGCCAATTGTGGTATTGCTGAAACTAAACGTGTTTGTGGCCGCCTGGACCGCCAGCGGCACAATGGCGAGGCTGGTGCCAAACAGTAATCCGGCAATGGTCCTGTTCCAGGCTGTTTTTATGGGTTTGAACATAATGTGTTGTTGTTTGATGAATAATGAACCACAACCATTCAAATAAATGGCTTGTAGCGATAGTGTCACTGTTGTCCAGAGAGACAGAACTGTAAATACCCAGAGCGAGTAGCCGCCCTATCACCCAAACAGGGGATGGTAAGAATCTTCGACCGCCCAAACGCCATGGGGACGGTTTACCCGGAGCTGGGCGTTTTGGAAGCCATGTAACGCACCACCGCCTCGGTGCGGGAGCTGACGTGCATTTTTTCGAAAACGTGTTTCAAATGATGGCAGACGGTGTCAATGCTGATTTCCAGTTGATCGGCAATCATCTTGTTGGAAAAACCTTTGGATAACAGCAGCAAAATCTGCTCTTCCCGCGCTGACAGGCGCAGCGATTCATCACGGGTTTTGGCCTTGAGCCGGAACGATTCCACGACGCGCCGCGCAATCTCGCTGGTCATCGGCGCGCCGCCGCTCAACACATCCAGCAGGGCCGCGCGCAAATCCGCCGGCTTGGTGCGTTTCAACAGGTAGCCGTCCGCGCCGGCTTCGAGTGCCATGAAAACCAGTTCCTCGTCGTTCATCGCGGTGAGAATGATAATTCGCACTTCCGGCAGGAGTTCCTTCAGCCGGGCGGTGCATTCGATGCCGGACATGCGCGGCAGAAAAATATCCATCAGCACTGCATCTGGTCGCACTTCGGGAATCAGCCGCAGGGCTTCTTCACCGGTTTTGCAAATGCAAACGCAGGAGAGATCGGGAAACGAATTGATGAGCTGGCTCCAGGTCTCGCGCACTTTCGGCTGGTCTTCCACGAGGGCAATCTTGAGCGGCGATTTGGCGGAAATTTTGACGGGGTGAATGGTTTTGGCTGGCTTGGTCATGTTAATTAATGTTTGGTTGCATCTTGGACCGACGGTGATTTAACCGGGCGGACTGACCGCCAGTTCAACCACCACGGGCGGCGGCGCATTTGGATGAATGGAATATGGAATTCTACCCGACAGCCTTGGCCGGGCTGGCTGGTCACAAGACAGGTCCCGCCCACTTCGGCCAGGCGTTGCGACATGTTGTTCAAACCATTCCGCTCCGCCTTGGCTTGGCCGGGATCAAAGCCTTTGCCGTTGTCCTGCACCGCCACGGTCAACCCGTGACCTTGCCGGCGGATCTGGAGCAGCAGTTCCGTGGCTTCGGAGTGTTTGACGGCGTTGTTAAGCGCCTCTTTAACCGCCAGCAGCAGACTGCGCCGAAACGGCAGGTCAAACGCGATGGTGGACATTGCCGGCTCAACATCCAGCACGCATCGGATGGATGTAGTTTTTAAAAATGTTTGCGCATGGCCGCACACAAAGGTGGCAAACTCATGCAGCGTGTCGCGCCGGGGATTGATCGCCCAGAGAATTTCATCCATCGCCCGCAATGCCTCGCGTGCCTCCTCGGAAATGCTTTCCAACTGCCCGCGCGTTTTGGAACTGGGCGACAGTTCGCTCTGCGCCACTTCGCCCTGCAGCACCAACTGGGTGACGCGCGTGCCCAAGTCGTCATGGATGTCGCGCGCGATGCGGGCACGTTCGCGCTGGATCAATTGCTGCTCTTTCTTATGCAGCAACACCTGGGTCGTAAGACTGAAACTAATCAGGCTCACGATGCCGCAAACCGACACCAGCACGATCTCGAACCAGCCGGTTTTCCAGAATGGAATAATGACGGGCTGGAGTGGGGGCACCAGATCAATGTAATCCATCGTGCCCCAAGGACCGGCTCCAAAGGGAAATTCAACGGTGGCCTTCCGCCAAGAATCCGCCGGCTCAAGTTTCTTTTCCCAATCGGAAATGCCTTCCGGGACAATGAGCCAGCTGGCGTCCGATTTGATTTCCAGCACCTTTCCCGATGCCAGCCCCACCCGCATGCCAAACATAAAACCCGCCTCCCGCGAACTGTTATAAACCTCCACGGCCAGCACGTGCCTGCCGGGCTGCAATAGGGCGGTGATGTCATATTCGTAGAGGTGCCGCCATTCGGCGTCCCGGCCAATTTCTTCGCCATCCAAATAGAGGATGTATTCGTTGTCCGCCGTGATCCGCAGCCGTGACCGCAAGATGTTCTCGCCGGCGGGGATTTCAAATGATTTCCAGAACCGGACGGTCTGCCGGTCATAGGTGTTCGTTTCCCAAATCCACGAGCCCATGTCGCTGAAATTATGCGAGCCGCGTTCGGCGAGCGAATCCTTAACCGCATCCGCCGGATCATCCACGTTGGTGTTGCTGATGAATGGCCTGGCGGCAGTCAACACAGGCGCGGGCTGGCTCCAGGCGGACAGCAAACTGAACTCCAGCCATAACAAGGCGACGGCAATTCGAACCATCCGCGAAACGGGTGGCGTCAGTCGTCGGAAGGAGATTGAGCTTGTCTGCATCAGCCGGTTAAATCCGAGGGTAATCTACGATAAATGCCGGCCGCTCTCAAGCCCCAGCTTGCCGGTGAGCCTCTGTGCCGGAAATGAAAAGCCGGCTTGAACGTGGTCCAAGCCGGCGTGAAAAGGTCGAATGAAATCAAATCAGGCTTGCGGACGGCGGAAACGGCGGGAGGCCAACAGCAGCCCAAAACCGCCAGCCATCATGGCCCAAGTCGTCGGCTCAGGAGCCGTGACGACCTGAAAATTGCTGAGGACGTTGCCGTTTTCATTATAGGTTCCGATGTCTAGATAATTGTAAGAATTTTGCCAGGTGAAGGAATCCGTTTGGACAGTGGTTCCGTCAACGATTG
>Ga0181516_10002085_pt1 | contig 14533 bp, 8 predicted proteins | sample PEATcosm2014_Bin_25_FD_121104 | JGI IMG/M metagenome (GOLD analysis project Ga0181516, IMG submission 121104) | Peatland microbial communities from MTU Mesocosm Facility, Houghton, MI, USA - PEATcosm2014_Bin01_10_metaG | ecosystem: Environmental > Terrestrial > Soil > Wetlands > Peat | place... | reverse complement strand
TGTCCACGTCGTTGAAGGCGCTGACATTGACGTTGCCCCCGCCGGCGGTGAAAATTCCGGGCCCGACCTGCTTATCTGTTGAGGAAGCGGCCAGCTCTTGCAAGCCCAGGTCAAGGGAGCCGCCGGTGCTGGTCACATTGACATCCCCTCCGCCCAAGTTTGCGATGGTGGATTCGAGCATGTTCAGATCGCCCGCCACGGTCACATTCACCGTTGCTGCCAATGGGGTGATCGAGACCAGGTCGTTGTAACGCCCCAACGCAGAATCCGGATCTCCCACCCCGCACGAGAGAATGCCGGGGCTGTCGCCCAGGTTGATGGAGCCGGCGTTAACATTGAACTGGCCGGGCCCGCCGACACGATAACCAAGCGGAGTGTAACCCCCAATGGGGGTGTTCTGCGATTCGGCGTAGAGGGCGTCCACCACGGAGGTGGGAGCCCAACTCACCTGGTCCAGGACGAGTTGGCCGTTGGCCCCAACCTGAGGCTGACCGTTCACGAGATGAAGCACGTAAATTGGCTGGCCCGCCGTGCCCAACGCAGCATAGGCGGTTGGGGTCATCGGGCCCTGCAAGGCCAGTGTTCCCGTGGCCGGGTCGTAATAAAAATTTTGGATGGGGAGGCTGCTTAGCGTAGCGATCCCGAACACGGACGCCTGTTGGAGTATAGACAGTGCCGTGGTGGCTGGGGTAATTGTCAGGTTTGCCAGGAGGGCCGGGTTCACCGCCAGCACGAAAATATTGTTCCACGAACTACCAATCCCCGGCGGCAGATCTGTGTTCGGGACAAGTGGGATACTGACCCCGCTCACCGAGGAATATTTACTCGAGTTCTCAATCGCTCCGCCCACCGTTATGGACGTGACATCGTTGACCGACAAATTCTGCCCCGAAAAACCGCAATCTATCATGTTGCCCGTCACCGTGATTTGGGCGGCTTTGGAGATGACCAGATTCAAGTTTTCCATGTCGCCGGAAATGTTCAGTGCCACGGGATTGGGATCCGTGGATTGAACGGGCACTCCGGTGGCATTATCGTCATCACTAAAAGGAGTAATGTCACTGGAGTTATTCCACCTTGTTTGAGAGCTGTCGGACATGAGCAACTCCGTCGGATCTGTCAGGCCCTGCACCCCCGTCAGATCTCCGCCTCCCGTGGTGGTAATGGTGAGACTCTGGTAGGCGGAAGGAAACAAGGTCACCGGGCCCAGCAAATTCACGCCGCCCGCGCCGGCGGTGATGTTAAGAATCGGTGGATAAATAACCTGCACCTCATCCAGGTTCCCATTGACTGTCGTCCGCGGCAAAGCCGCAACCGTGCCGGTCAAATAGACGCCAATGCCGGCGTTCAGGTCCACGGCCGCCTGCGGACCGTAATTAAACAAATGGCTGCCGGCTGAAGCGTCACTTCCGGTGGTATTGAAAATCCCGTTGGGATTCCGCACCTCCTGCAAATAAATATTTCCATTGGGCGCGTTGACGTTCCAGGTGCCATCAATCAGGCTCAGGGCAAATCCCGTGCCGGTGGGACTGCCATTGGGAACGCCGACGTTATCACCGGCGGAAATGGTGCCCACTCCATTACCCAGCACATAGTGGCCATAGACATTGCCGCCGGCGTCTATGGTGACGTTTCCCGGCTCGGGTCCGAACGCCCCGGTGCCGGCATCGCCATTGGGAGCGGAACTTTCCCCGCTGGGGAGAAAGCTAGTGATGTCTCCGCCCGCGTTGATGGTCACATTTCCGCCGGCCACTGTACTGATTCCGCCGAGTACGGGTGAGACCGTGGCATACGGAGCGGTCTTTTTGTAATTATATCCCTGCGTATTCGCGCCCGTGTTGACATCCCCGTAAACAGCCGTCACGCCGATGTTGCCACCGTCCTGTGTGTAAATGCTGCCCGTGGCGATCTGAACCTCGTTGGCAGTCCAGAGATTAATATCCCCGTTTTCAGTGGCCACAGAAGCACTGCCGTTCAGGTAAATGCCGTCACTGCCGGAAGCGGGCGTCGGCATTCCTGATGTGGGTGTGAAAGCGGTGCCGGCGGCCAAATTCAACTCCCAGTTGTTCCCCGCATTAATCGCGGTGTTGTTATCCAAGATAATGCTGTTGCCCACGCTCAAGTTCAGGGCGGCCGGACTGCCGGGATCGGTCAGCGTCCATTGCGTTTGCAATTCAATGTTGTCCAGCGCGTGAATATCAATCTGCGAGTAATTATTCAGATCGCTGATGGACAGGTTGGCCGGCACGGAAGCCGAGGTGGACGTGGGCGGGGAAGACAAGGTGCTGGTGGGGCTGGTTGAGATGTTAATGTCGTAAGGATTGACCAGCAGAAAATTCTGGGAATTGAACTGGGCGGCCGAAAGTCCGTCAATTTGTGACTGGATCGAGGTGGCATCCGTCAAATTGTTGCCAAAAAGCTCGACGATTCCCGCCACACCACCGCCGGGGCCGGTGCCTCCCGCCACGTTGATCGTGGAACTCGCCGTGTCACTGAACGTGGTGCCGGCTTGCAACACGACAAAGCCGCCAGGACTCGCAGCCGTGTTCGGGGTGCTGTTGTCGCCCTGAGCTTCAATGTCCGAGCCGGCACCCAGGGTCAGACTGTCACTGGCCACCAACTCAACGACACCGTTGACCCTTTGCACCGAATTGGCCTGCACCAGACCGTTTTGATTGACCGTTTGCGCCTGGGCGGCAATGGTGCCGGCATCGGCGATCAATTTGCCCTCGTTGTCCACCGAGCCTTGGGGCAGGGTCACGGGGGTGCTCAAGGCGAGGCCATCCGGCCTTTGGGACACCAGCACCTGTTCGCCGGCATAGAGCCCGATCTTCCCGCCCGGGGCCGAAATCGTCCCCTGGTTTTCAATGTCATTGGCGATCAAAAACGCGGAGCCGCCACCCGTGACATTGATCTGGCCATAATTGACAATTTTGGCGGCCAGCGGAGGCGCATTGAAAGTCCACGCCCCGCCACCATCCAGGTTCGGGGGAGGGATTGGCGAGGTGGTCATGATCAGACCATGGGCGGTGATGGCAGCCGCCCCGCCGACCGCAAAGCCGTTCTGATTTTGCAAAATCACATAACCGTTCGCGTTGAGGCTGCCGAGGATTTGCGAAGGGTTGGGGTCATTGATCTGGTTCCAGACCACGGACGAGGCCGAGGGTTGCACGAACGTCGTGGTCTCGCCCGCACCAATGTTAAAAGTTTGCCAGTTAATGACGGCATTGGCCGTGGAGACATTCACGGTCATCTGCGAGCCGGCCGAACTGAAGGACGCCGCACCCTGGGCCACAGTGCCGCCGCCGGGATTGGCCTGCGCCAGCGAGCCGCAATAGTGCCAGGCCAGCAGGGTTAACGCCGCCACGACGACGGGACGAAATGAAGGAGTTGAAGGATTCGTCATAATTCGGCCTTTCGATCAAGCGCGAGCGCCTCGATCCTATTCAACATAACATCAATCGACATAGTTGTATATTAAAATTGGGCGGTGAGGGAGAAATTGAAAAATGGAGCATAAGCGCCCGTATTGACAGTTTTCAAAAGCGGCCAGGAGAGCAGAAACCGCGCCTCCCAATACGAGCCGATGCCGGCGACACCACCCAGGCCCGTCCCCCATAAAGCAGTGCTCGCCGGGTGACCTTGTGGATCCAACAAATAAGCGTCGGCATAGTCCATGTAAATCGAGCCGCGGATGGTCAGCGGCGTGCCTTGATAAAAGTAACCCACCGTATGCGGGGGGGTTTGCTGCTCCAGGGACACGTGCCAGCCGGTGTCGCCAAACACCTGGCCCTCCTGATAACCGCGCACGCTGTTCACGCCGCCAATGCCAAATTGCTCATTCGCAATCAAAGGCTCGCTGGCCCACTGGCCGTCGGCCCGAAACAGGGTCACCCAATTTGTGACGAATTCAAGGCTGCGTGAATAACTGGGGTTCAGCACGACCCAATGCCCGGTGGATTTGGGGGAACCGCTGATGCTTTGCAGATTGCTCCGGGAGCCGGAATACCAGATATTTACGCCGAGGCCCAGACCCAAAGTATTCATGCCCAGGGAATCGCGCCAACTGCCACCGATATGCCCCGAGAGGGGCAAATATTCGAGCGAATATTGCGTTGTTGGCACGGGCGAGGAAAGGGTGCTGACATTCGTACCAATGGGATTGCCTGCCGCGTCCAAGTTGATTTGAGTGAAGACGAAACTGTTGGTCTTGACGCTGGTGATCTGATAGGTCTTGAAGTCGATACCGCCGGAAACATCCGATTGAAAACCCCCGGGGACTTCCAGCGGTACACTCAAACGGGCGGCAAGGTCGTTATTGACCGTCAAATCTTCCTGCACCGTGTTTTGCGTGACGGTTTGATTGGTCTCATCGACAAGTGTGGAACTCGAAGTGGTCTGCAGTCCGGTGTCAATGGTCGATCGGCTTGCAAAAAAAGTCAAATCCGGCCGGCCGGAGGCGGGTGGCAGGTTAAACTTCCTGGTCCCCTCGTCGTAGCCGAAGCTGCCGGGATGGTCCTCCACCATCTCCTCGATCGACGCGGGGCTGCCCAGCGGGATACGGTAAAAGCCGCTGTAGTTGGCCACGAGGGGAAGGTCAAACGCCTTCCACGATTCGCCCCGCTGGTACATGCCCTGGCTGTTTGTTTGGGACGTGAACGTGGGCTGCTTATAGAATTCCGGCGAAAAGCTGTATTGCAGGCCGAGTGATTGCTCCTGCTGCCAGAGATTGGCATAAATCAACGAGGCGTTGACGCGTAAATCGGGTGTGCCCGGCGAATTGTCGTTGTTCAGTTCCAACTTGGCATGAAGCGGCGGCCGATCCTTGACCTTGAGGATCAGCTCACTGGTTCCTGGATCGGGGCCGGCTTCGATTTGCGGGTAAATTTTACGGTCTTGATTTGCGTTGGCCCGATCGAGTTCCGCCTGAAAAACCTTGGTGTTCAAAATCATGTTGGTCCGCAAACTGGGCAATGCGCGCATCACATTATTTGAGTTGAAATAATGGTTGTCCCTGACTTGGATGGACGCCAGCACGCCCTCAAACACCACCACTTTCACCAGGTCATTCGTGAGTCGCTGCTGCGGAATCGTCACGCGTACCAAATCGAAACCGCGATCATGATACTCCTCCTGGAGTTCCTTGGCCGCGTCCACGATGTCCTCAAAGTTGAGATTCGTCCCCACGTGCTTCGCAAATATGTTCTGCAAGGTGTCCTCCGCCAGCAAATGATTGCCCAACACTTCATAGCCATCCACGGCAAAGTGCGGGGTCGCATTCGTTGCCGCCGGAGCGTTGGTGCGGGCTCCCGCGAATGGCAGGGAGACAATTCCTCCCTCACCGGCGAAGGGGTAGGGCTTGCCGGAGATCAATAACTCTGGAAAAGCCCCCTGAACAACAGTCATCGTCACGATGCCATTCGTGGAATGCCCGGGAGCGACGCCGATTCTCATTGTCGGAAAACCCTGCCGCCGATATTCAGCTTGCAAATCCAGGGCCGCCTGTATGATTTCCTGCAAGCTCACATTCGTCCCGGTGTGCCGATCAAGCAGCGGCAGCAACTGGCCGGGGGCCAGTGGCGATTTTCCGGCAATCGCAAAAGCGCGGACATTATAATTGGTCGAATGGCTGCCCGGCAAACCGGCCGCCGTGTCGGCGACCGGCAAATCCCCGCCGTTTGATCGCAGGCAAGAAAAAACCGCGAGCCACCAGCAAAGGCCCGGCACGCCGAGCAGGCGATGAAAAGCCACCCTGGTCCAGACCGGCCGGTCAGACCGGAATCTGACATGGCCGCATTTTCTGGTTGGGCACGGCCGGAACATTTTTTAAATCTCTCCAAACCCAATGGGTGGATGAAAACACATTCGCTGCTGACCGTTCAGAACCTGAACGTCAGATCCAGTTGATACAGTTCAAACCGGGTTATTGGATTGATTTGCGGAATATCCGTGCCAGTACCGCCGGTGCCCAACTGGTCGTTGATGCGGGTCGCGTATCCGTAATGAAATGCGGCGGTAAAATTCTGGCTGAAGCCGTAAGCTGCCTCGGCATAAACGCCTTGCATATTTTCGGCTGCGGCAAATACATCCAGGTCCAGCAGGTTGGGATCCAGGGAGTATTGCTCCGTATGCTGCCAGTAAGCCCGGGCTTCCCAAGCATTTTTCCGGGCCACCCCGCCGCCGTTGGCCAGACCCAAACTGCCTCGATTACCGAGGGCAAAGCCAATTTGATAAGCCTTGACATCACGCGTCTGGGGGGAGAAAGAAGTGATCGTGGCATTTTGACTGGTCAAATAAGCGGCATAGGCCGCTTGCGCCGCGCGCGCGCGCGCGGCCCCGTCGAGATTGTAGGCGCCGTCGCCAAAAATTCTGGCGTCCAACTGGTTGATTTTGAAGTTGAATTCAAAGGGCACCTCCAACACCAGAAGATTGTTGATGCCCACTTGATTGTTGGGGTAGCCCAAAGTGTTGGCGATGCCCGAAATGGGGTTGGGCGGTGTCGGGAAGGCGCCGGTCGTGTAACCACTGTAACCATTGACCTGGTAGTTCTGGGAGCCCGGACCGGTGTAGGCACCTTCGCCCACGTAGGTGTCGCCGAAATAAGGGGAACCTCCCGTGGTAAACGTGGTCGGCCGAATACCGTAATATTCGTAAACCGTCGCGGCGATCTTGAACGTGGTGTTGGTCGTGATGTGATAGTTGAAACCAGCCTGCCAGGCGATCTGGAATATATTGTGGTTGGTCTGCCCGAGGCCGTCATTATTGGGCCCCAGACCCAGGTCGGGCGAGGCGGAAACGGGATTGGCGTCCAAGTACAGAAATTGGCCGAAATTCGCGAACAAATCCGCCTGGCCCACCGTATAGTTGAGGCGTTCCGCAAGGCCCTCGGGATTGATGTTTCGGCTCCAGACCATGGTGGTCGTATAGAGCGGATTGGGCATTTTGCCGACTGTGAGGTCCAGCCAGGATTCCGGGCGCCAGCCAATATAAATCTGTCCAATGTTGATTCCCGCCGTGGATTTGCCGTAGGGACCCTGATAAGGGGTGCCGCTGGTCGAGGTCCCCATCGTGACAAAGGTCGACCGGGGACTCGAAGCCGTCTCCACGCGAAGACCATAATAGAAATCCTCGAAGGCCTCACCGCGCAAACCCAGCCGCGCGGCGTATCGAAAGCGTTGTAATTCTACATGGTCGCTGGAGGGATCCAGTTCGGAACGATCCTCGAAACGAGTCCGCAGATCACCGTACAGATTTATATTTTTGATGCCCGTGTTGATGTTCCACTGGGACGCGGGTGCCGGCACATTGGTTGGCTGGGAGTCCATCTCTGCCTGGAACCGCGTCCCCTCTTCGTCGGTAAGAAATCCTTTTTGCACCAAAGATTGAATCAAGCTTCGGACCGCCGGATCGGAGGACTGTGCCAGCGCAAGGTCGAGCTGGCTGCCGGCGCAAATCGCCGCAACCAGCGCCAGCCGCCAAAGCCTGGCTGACACCGAACTCCGAAAACCAAAAAATCTGAAAATCAGCATAAGGATCAGAAAATTGCGCCATCACGGGTTTATATGCCACCCATCCAATAGTCTATTTTTAACCATAGAAGACTATTAAGAGCCAATAATTACGGCATTTCACGATAAAAAATACATTGTCTTGATACTATGACAAGCGAATTAATCGTTATTCGTTTTGGTTTTAGCCCAATGACGGCCCGCAATGCAAAGGCGTTGCAAGTTTTGTCGCTCAATAAATTGACGCATTCCAGTTGATAAACCAGGTCGTTCAGGTTGGATCGGACCACCGAGAAACCGCCAAGCTTATGCCCGTAACGGGAGGCAATGGCCTCCAGAGTGGAGAGATCGTGGCATTTCGGCCCGACCGCAAACATCAGTGCTCCAAGCCGTGCAGGCACCATCCACACCAGCTCCGACCAGGCCAAGTTCGACGGGGCCTCGTATATGCCAAATCCAAAAGGAGTCCTCCGGAGTTTTTCCATCCGCAGAGAAATTCCATGTGAAGGAGGCTCGAATGCAATTAAAAAATATTCTATAAACGACAATATAACTAGATATTATTTTCGAATAAAATCACACAAGCCAGCCTTGTTTCTCAATATTACAACTGTAACAATCTTACAATAAACGAGTTATGTCGTAGACGGTTATGAGTATTTACTTGAAAATAAACCTTGCATCCAGCCTGTCAGTTTCCTATTCTAATATCACCCTAGCTGATAGGTAATGTAAAAGCAGCGAGTTAAAACCAACCTAACGAAAACCTGAAAAAAAGAAAAACATGAAAATAAAAATGAAAATTGCAGTGCTGCTTGCCTCTGGATTGGCAAGCCTTTCAACGGCCCATGCGAGTACGACGGATCTATTGCTGGGATTTAATGATGCGGGGGGGCCTCCATCGGCTCAAAATGATTACGTCATTGACCTCGGATTGAATGCGTCCACCTTGGTGGCAGATGCCCTTGCCAACAACGGAACTTACGACCTCAGCAGCAGTCTCAATCCTGTCACGTTCAATAGCGCGTTTGGCTCCGATGGCAGTGCGTTAAATGATGTGGCGGTCGGGGTGGTTGGCGGCCTCACCGGGACGACTCCGGCTTTCCTTTATCAGACGGACACGACCGGCAACACGCCTGCCATTATCCACGTGGGTGCATTCAATAATGCGGCGGCTTCGGCACAGTCACCGACAGTGGGTGAATATGGCTCCTCATCGGCGTCGGGCTGGACAGCCTTTGTTGCGGCTTCTCCGAGCCTTCCCGGAACCTTGATCAACGGTCACGACGTGGCTGACAATGCCGGCAACCCTCTCACCCAGCTCGGTTCTGGCGTCGCTTCAGAGGACTTATGGGCAATCAGCAAGACGGGCTCCAGCACCCTCGGCAATTGGGTGGACGAAGGCACCCTCAATATCAATCTGAACTCTGACTCGCTCATCTTTACCTTGGCTCCGACTCCAGAACCGCCTCCCACCGTTTTTATGGCTGGGGCCGGTTTACTGGTGATTATGCTGCGCCATATCAAGCGGAAAAACGCCTGACCTTTTGTCTCGACTGAAACAACCACGCAATCAAATAAAAACAACCAAGAAAAAACAAAGCAAATGAAAATCACAAAACTCACATCGGCACTCATTGGTTTCGGAATTCTTTCCGCGGCCAGTGTGGTTCAGGCTGCCAACCCGGTCGTTTACCTAGCCGGGGCCTCGGCCTTGCGCTCCACCCTGTTTACGGTCGCCACCAGCGCGGGGAACAGCCTCTTTGATGGCGGCGTCGCGGGCACGGTGGTTTCCCCCGCCCCGAATAATACGAGCACATCGACCTTTATTGTATTGGAAGGTCCGGTCAACGGCACCACCACGGACATCTCCTTATTCTGGACCGGGGCGGAAGCCGGCGTGGCGGATGTAGCGGGCAACACCCTGACCCAGACCCTGGACAGTTCGCTGCCGGGCGGATCGGGCACGTTTCCGGTCCCAGGAGTTCCGGGCACTTACCTGACTCAGGCCAGCGGCTGGACCACCACGGCCCCGTTGTCGGCAATCCCCGGCGCTCCGGCCACCGCCGACCTGGGGCTGGATGATACATCCCAAGCCGTCTCCCTCACTCCCAAGTCGCTGTTCAATCTGAAAGATTATGGTGCGCTCGCCGTGGTGCCCTTCAGTTTTTTGAAGGGTTACCAGAAAACGCCTGACACCGCCTGGAATGACGTGAAAAATGTCACCACCGCGCAGATCAGCCAGGTTTACGGAGGGCCAACCCCCGCCAACTATTTCACCGGCGTGCTTGCCGATCAGTCTGATCAGGTGGTCATTACCGGCCGCAATTTGAGCTCGGGCACGCGGGTCAACGCGCTGCTGACCAGCCAGTACGGGGTCACCACCCCGGTGGACGATTGGGCATACGACGTGAATTACAACACACCGGGTGTGCTCGCGGCGGGCACCAGCTATGCCAGCCCGGGAGCCTTGATTGAAATCGGGAACGACGGTTTCAATTCCTCAGGCACCGCGGCGGCCCAGTTGAACTTTGACGGCACCGGCACGGCAAACATATTGATCGAACCGCTGGCTGTGCCGGATGCGGCGAGCGCTTTTACGTCTCCACCAGCCGGCGGCGGCTCAGCCACCTACCTCACGTATAACGGGGTTTATGAGTCCGACAGCGCGGTTGAGAATGGCTCCTACACGTTCTGGGGATATGAACACCTCTTCGGCACGGTCGGCCAGTCGCCATCCAGCACGGCCGGCCTGGTGGGCCAAGGAATTGCCAACTCCATCAAATCCTACGTTCTCGCCCACTACGGCACGGCGGCGGGAGCGGTGGGTCCGACCTACACAGCGCAGAGCCCATTGATTCCGCTCTCGCTGTTGCAAGTCAGCCGGAGCGGTGACGGCGGTTTCCCGGCCCCTTTGAACTAACGGATTGCTTCTCCGTGAGTATTCAAAACTAGATTGAATCCACATGACCAGTGCGGACGCCAGTCCGCACTGGTCTCTTTATTCCGCGGCAAAAGAGTTATGAAAGTGCGACCAAGCCTGGCGCTGCTGCTGATAATGATGACCGGGAACTGTGTTCGCGGCCAGCAACTGTCGGCGGCCACCGGTGCGGGGGCTTCTTTTTCCGCGGATGCCGCAACTGTCAAGGCCCAGTCCGCTCAGACTGTGCCCTTACCCTCCATAACCCTCCAGGGGATTATGGTGCTGACTGGCAAGCCCCAAGTGCTGTTTATCGTTTTGTCCCCACCGCTGCCGGGGCAGCCTGCCCCGCCCGAGGAACATTTTATCCTGAACGAGGGCGACCGGCAGGGAGGCATCGAGGTCAAAAAAATTGACCTGAAAAACAACACCGTCACCTTCGACAATCACCAGGTGATTCAGAGATTAGACTTGATGCCAGGACCCTCATTGAACACTGCCCAAGGCCTTGCGACCGGCCCGGTGGCGGGCAACCTCCTTGGCGATACCAACCGGCATCGCCTGGTGCGCCGCCAGAATTTGACGGATGATTCACGGGCGCTGGTTGCGCCGGCCCCGGATCAGGTCCCGATTTTTGACAGATTCTCAGGTACCGTATCATTCCCGTCAGGAGCATTGGCCGGCACAATCTCCCAGTCAGCAGACAATTCACAAAAATCTTCAACCATATCGGCTGCTCCTTCGACCACACCGGGTGCCTATGCTTCGACCACACCGGGTGCCTATGCTTCGACCCAGATCCCATCGCAGCCGCCCCAATTTGGGATACCACCCAGCGAAGGTGATGATGCAGATTTGACACCAGCCGAACTGGCGGAGAAAGACAACGCTGCCGGAGGGGATGTGCCTCCGCCTCCGGCCGTCACCGGGAATTAAGCTCGCTTTGCCCTGGATTCCGGGCTCAAAGACGGCCAACTGCGACCGAGGGAGTTCAAGGTTGCACCTTCAATTTCTTCTTGAAATCCAAAATCTTCTGGTTCGCTTCCGTTTGTTGTTCTGGCGTTAACAATTCCAGTCCGGGCAAAGTGGCAAGATCATTCCGGCCGAGAGGGTTGCCCCGGTCGGCGCTTAACTTGAGCCACGCATAAGCCTGCACCAAATCGTTGGTGACACCCTGACCATAATAGTAGAGCTGGCCCAAGTTTGCCTGCGCCAAGGCATTTCCCCGCACGGCGGCGGCGTAATACCATTTCGCAGCCTCCGTGAAGTCGCGCTTCACGCCAAAACCGTGTTCATAGGCCACTCCCAGATTATTAAGAGCGCCGGCCGAACCCTGACCGGCCGCCAGCCGGAGCCAGCGCAAAGCCTCCGGGTAGTTTAAGTAGTTGGTGCCAAAAGGGGCCGCGGGAATGAGATAAAGCTGCCCGAGGGCCGTCTGCGCCTCCACTTGTCCCTGCCGGGCGGCTTTTTGCCACCACCGGAGGGCCTCCGCCACGTCATTGGTAACTCCACGTCCCTGCGCATAAAATCCGCCCAACGCATATTCCGCCAGCGCGTTTCCCTGATCGGCCGCTTTTCGGTACCAGAAAATGGCCGTGTCCAGGTCTCTCGGCACGGCCAGACCCCGGCCATAGTATGAACCGAGCGTGACTTGGGCATCCGCATAGCCTTGGTCCGCCGCCTGGCGCAGGTATTGGGCGGCTTTGGCATAGTCCCGGGCCACCCCGGTTCCCTTCTCATAATCGCGGGCCAGTTCATACTGCGCCTTCGCCACCCCTTTGTCGGCGGCGGCCTGCGTGGCCTGAAAATCGGCGTTTGTCTCCTGCGCCCAAACTTCCGGAGTCAGGCCCAACAAGCAAGAAATCATCGCCGCAAACAGGGTTGGTTTAGCCAGTACGTTAAACAATCAATCCGATGGGCTTTTGAAGCTTTGGCTTTTTATTTTCAAAATTAAAGTTGCACAATCTACATTATGTATATAATATCTATTCAGTTGGTAGTCTATTAAAAACGTATGAAAAAGCTTTTTTTAAAATGGGCGGTTCTGGCTGCTGTGGCGCTGCCGGAAATCAGCCCCGCCCAAACTTTCAATTATCAATTTGGCGATGTGTTGGCCAGCTTTCGCAAAACCTCGCCAGAAGGCCTTTACGAGTTGGTGGTGGACCTTGGGAATGTGACGAATTTGATCAAACTGCCCGTCGGGACGACCATCAACATCACCAACTACACCGCCACGCAGATTACCAATGCGTTTACGGACACGGGCGGGTTTCAGAACCTCCACTGGTCGGTGTTTACGGCTTTCCCGAATTCGAGTTCCTGGGTGACACCATTGGGAACCTTCCCGGCAAACACGCTATGGTTCACGTTGCCGAGCACCAATGTGGGCACCCAGACCCAGGCTCCGGCCTTGAACGGCAAGGGGGAACAACAGCAGGTAAAAAACCAAATGATCGGTGTTGGCAACGGGGCCGCGTCCATTTCGACTTTTTTGGGGGCCGCCAGCACGAACAACACACCCTTTTTGGTCAGAGAGCCGGTAACCTATGCCGCGCAGGACGACACGCTCTCCATATTCATTCAGGATACCACTTTGGAAAACGGTTATTCTGTAGGCGATTTTGGCGGAAACGGCTTTCCTCTGCCGTTTGTGGTGGAGAATATCGCGCCAAATCCCTTTTCCGCCGCCCAACGGTCGGACTTCTATGAATCCGTCCCCATCGGCGCCACGGATCCAATAGCCGGGTTGGCCGGCTCCAATGCTTTTTTTCTCGGCTATTTTATCCTCAATCCCAACGGCAACGAGACGTTCACCCGGGCGGACGCGGCCACCACGCCAGCCATCAGTTCAGTCACCAGCAGCATCAGCAATGGCTTTGCCCCGCTCCAGGTGGTGTTTACGAATACGGCCAGCGGCACCATTACCTCCTGGGTATGGAACTTTGGCAATGGCACCATCATCACTAATGCCACCGGCAATGCGGTGACCAATACATATTCCACCGGTGGCGATTTTACCGTCACGCTCATCGTAAACGGACCGGGGGGATCAAGCACAGACGTGCTGGCCAACTTTATTGTGGCATCCCCGACCCCGACGCTTGCGGTGGCAAATTCATCCGGCGGGAAGTTCGTGCTGTACGGCACCAATGCCCCGGTGGGAGTGCGGTATCGGATTTTGACAGCCACCAACGTGACCTTGGCGCTGGCGAGCTGGACCCCCGTGTTCACAAACAACTTTCTGAGTAACGGCAGTTTCTCTTACACCAATACCGCACCCACGAACGGAGCCGCGTTCTTCAAACTCGTCTCGCCATAAGTCAATCCGGCGCGACCATCGACCATCCTGGCGAGCTGCTTGGCGACAACATGGCCGCACGGTTGACCATGGTGGGGCTTGTGAATGCAAATCATCTGTGAGAAAATTGGAACATCCCAAGGCTTCCAACAGAGGCCGGGGAATATTATATTGTGAAATGACAAGCTTTGCCCCGTGAAGCAACGCGAGACGAACATGGCCGGTGCCGTCGGCCTATGAAGTGGATTTCGGATTGTTTAACATAAGCCCTTTGATTTAAATATATTATGCCATCAATGCACCTGATTGCGTTTCTCGCTGAAGGCAGCGCGCCGCAAGGCAACGCATTTTGGTTTGCGATCCAGAATGCGACTACCGAGGGCAAGGCAACCATCTGCGTCCTGCTGCTGCTCTCCCTGTTTAGCTGGACCATCATCATCACCAAGGCGCGGCAGTTGTATATCGCGCGGAAATGGGCGAAGAAATTCTTCTCGGCCTACAACGAAACTCGCGACCCGCTGGACATCAAGCGCAAGGGCGAAGCCTATGAAGGGGCGCCAGCTTATCAATTATATATCCGTGGCGCGGAGGAGGTGGAATACCAGTTGAAGAACCATCCAGTGCAGGTCAAGGGCAGGCAGTACATCAGCCCGGCCTCGTATGAGGCGGTGAAAGTGGTGATGGAGGAGGCGGCCTCGGCCGAAGCGATGGCGCTGGAAAAGGGGATGATTGTGCTTTCGACGGCGGTGGCCGGGGGGCCGTTCATCGGGCTGCTGGGCACGGTCTGGGGAGTGATGTCCACCTTCG
>Ga0181516_10002084_pt1 | contig 14539 bp, 11 predicted proteins | sample PEATcosm2014_Bin_25_FD_121104 | JGI IMG/M metagenome (GOLD analysis project Ga0181516, IMG submission 121104) | Peatland microbial communities from MTU Mesocosm Facility, Houghton, MI, USA - PEATcosm2014_Bin01_10_metaG | ecosystem: Environmental > Terrestrial > Soil > Wetlands > Peat | place... | reverse complement strand
TCAACCGTTGATTTCTCCGCGATGTCCCGCGAGTGGGCGCATTCAACTGCGCTTGCACTTGACCAGTGCAAGGACCATGCCAATCGGCAACCACCGACCGACGAGTCTGTATCTAATTGACTGCTATGGATTTAGTTGTTGAGAAGCACGGATCGTGGAATCCTGAGGAAACCAGCCGCGCGGTTCGGAAGATGTAATTATTGCCTGGGACGCGTAGATTCTACCGGGGAAGCACCCCTGATCCCTCATCTCTGATCCCTGGTTGCGGATCTACTTTCTATCGACATGAACGATGCGAATCTCCGGGAAAGCTCCATCCCAGTCGTCCTTCACCGTGTCGAAAATCAGGCGGAAATCCATCCCATCGCCGGGTTTGAGCGGAGCCGCACTGACCGGCACGGTATCTATATAAGGCTGGCGCATGCTGATGATTTTGAGCGCCTGGGTCTCGTTCTGCGCCACTTCATGGGCCGCGTCGCGGAAAAGCACCTGGACGGTGATGCCAGTGACCGTGCTGCCGCCCGAATTCATGATGTGGCCGTCAAGGTATGTCATTTTGCCGCCTGCCAGGTTGGAGGCCTCGCTCATGGCGAGATTGGTGATCTGCAGATTGGCGGCATACGGATCGAGGGCCGTGGAGATGGGCGTGACTATGGGCTTGCTCTTGCCGTGCTCAAGCAAAAGCACAGCCACCACGACGGCGATGACAACGACGCCAGCGGCAATCGCCATCGGGAGCCAGTTGCGCTCTGCGGCTTCGGCGGGACGAATCAGTTGCGGACCAGTGCTCACGTGGGCGATTTTACACCCGTTCGGGAAGGAACAAACGGGAATCCCACGTTAGAGGAATATGCTAAACATTTTCCCGTCATTGCCGATAGAGGCATCAGCGTGCCAATTTGGTTGTGATTTTGCACAGACCAGGAATATTCATCGAAGTTTGTGCAACTCCGGCATTTATCCTGCGTCTAAATTTTCAAATCGTGCTTACGGTCAAAGCCGAAAGTGAAAATCAAGTCCGGAGGGGATTGGCCGCAAGCGATCGTTTTCGAAACCTTGCCGAAAGGCTTAACGAGGCAACACCATGATGCAAACCTCCCCCGAGAGTGCATCCCGAATTTCGACTCCCGAGTCCTATATCGCGGACAGCTCACGGCACGCGTCCGATCTGGCTTACCAGGCCATGACCATCGCCGCCATGCTGCTTTTGTTGGGAAGTCTTTGGGTGCTCTAGAAACGCCGCCAGCGCAACAGTAGCTGCGCAAGCAGCTCTGGGCGTGGACGGTTCAGGCCATTGGGGCCTGCGATCCTCTGCGCATGGCCACAATGTACCAACCCAGCGTACTAAAGACCACCAACAGGAATACCAACACTCCCGTTGGGGCAAACACCTGCCCCGGATGCCGAGCCGCCTGAATCAAACCCCACCCAAGCCAAGCAAAGAAACAGACGATTTCAGCCTTGAGCCAGGCAAACATATCCTGAGCCAAAGCCTGCAAACGAGGCCGATTCTCTTCCGTCACTTCCACGGGATAATTGAAGGTCGATGGGAAAAGGACGATTACGGTCAGGAGGAGGTAGAATCCTGCCGCCATCGCGGGAACCAGGATCAGCGAGGCCGGTGAGCCCCAGCCATTCGGATTCCCCGCGGCGTCGAAATGAAAAGGAATGCGATCGGGCAGCTTTTCCGGCCCAACCAGGGCCTGCCAGGTAATCCATATCTGCGCTGCAAGGGCGATCAGGCAGATGGTTTCCAAGGTCTTGCGCATGGAATCCTCCCGATGGGATCGTGGCTAAAAGCATAGCACCGATGCAGAGACTGTATCGAAACAACACAGCGCTCCGCGCTGAGAACTTCTTGAAAAGGGCTCTATTCAGGTGGAGTTGGCGTGGAAGGACCCAACAAAGGCTGAAGCCCGTATGATTTCGTTGGCTCCTTCGGCCTGACCGAAGCCGTGCTCTGGATTGAAGAATGGTCCCGAGCTGCTCTAGAAGAAATCTGGCGGTAGATCGTGTATCCCCAGCGTTTCAAAAACCGACCTTCTTGAGACAATCCGGACGCACGCGGAGGCATGGAGCCTTCGACTTCAGGCGGCGACTCGATCTACCACCTGCCAACGAGTCCCTTCGGCCTTCTGAAGGTACGCAACGAGTTCAAGCAGATTCTTGGCTTGCGGGTTGCCTTTTGGTCCCAGCATCCGCATCAAACTTTTCGGCGAGCGGCCCAGATCTTCCCCGACCCTGGCGAAGCCCATCGTGCCATTGATATAGGCCCGCAGGGAGGGCTTCGCCGTCTCCAGATCGCCGCTCAAAAGGGTGCTAACGGCTTCGCGCAAGAATGCGCGCCGGTATTTCGCGGAGCGCATCTCCTCCATTACGGTCTCACGGAAATCGCGGCTTAACGGCATTTCTTCGCCTCCTTCTTTTCTACTTTGTACTCAGTCCACAATTTGCGGGCCAGTGAAATGTCTTCCCGCTGTCTCCGCTTGGTCCCACCAGCCAACAGCAAAATGAGCCGGTCCCCATCTCGCCCAAAGTAAATGCGGTAACCCGGTCCGGAGTCGATACGCAGCGCGGAAACCCCTTCGCCTTCCGGCTTAACGGCGGACAGATTCCCTTCCCCGAGCCGGAGAACGGCTTGATCAATACGCGCACGCACGCTTGCGTCGAGTTTCAGTCGCCAACGGGAAAAATGGCCCCGCCCACTGGCGTCGATATACTCCCGTACCTCGATCACGAAATATGGTGGCATATACGTTACTATATTGCAAGGAGATTTGAAGAGTTAATGCGTCAATATGGCCCGGCGCTTTTCGACAAGCTTCTAGCCGAACCGCGCCCGCTTCACCGTCTGGCGGAAATCTTCGCCTGTCATCTCGATCTTCACGCACATCTCCGCCAGCCGCGACCGCATTCGGTCGCCGATGCGATCCCCAAGCGTGGGTTCGCGGGCGGCGCGTTCGGCATCGGTTTTTGCGCCGTTGCCGGCCGGCAGGTCGGCATAGTTGGTGGTGATGATGGTGGTCTGCTTGTCGTTGTAGCGCGAGTTCAGGATAAGGGCCACCGTGTCCCAAACCCACTCATTGGGCTTTTGCGCGCCGAGGTCGTCGAGGACAAGAACCTCGGCGGCAAAGACCGGCTTGAGCAGTTCGAGCTCGGTGGTATTCACCTGCGGGTTGTAGCTGTTCTGGATGTTCTTGAGCAGTTCGCGGTAGTCGCAGAACAGCCCGCGGACGCCGCGCTCCTGCACCAGGCGGCGGAGAACGCCGACGGCAAGGTGCGTCTTGCCAACACCGATGGAACCGGTAAACAGCAGGCCCTTCCCCGCGGTGTCCACCGGATAGGCATCGACAAACTTGCGCGCCGTGAGGTGTGCCTGGCCCAGGGAAGGATGTGCCCCGCGAAATGCAGTTTCATAGCCGTCGAGCGTGTAATGCCGGTAGCGCTCCGGAATGTGTGCCGCGGACAATCGGCGTTGCTCCCGCTCCATCTCCTGGCAATCGCAGGGACGGGAAACCCACTTCCCTTCCCCGTCCACCACCCGGACCAGCCCCACTCCATCGCAAATCGAACAGACAGTCATCAACATTCAAACCCAGATTCAAGACTAGCCCAATATCGGCCGATGCGTTTCGGTGGGTCGCGCGTGCCGAAATGTGGAAAAGAACGATAGTTCTAGTTCGCGCGTCGAAAAATCCCTCACTTGAACGGCTACGTTGGGCGTGGCTGCGCCGGCGGAAAATCCGGCCGCGTTTGGTTCGGTGTTCTTCCCATTCGCGATTGGGAATCAAAACAAGGTATATAGCTTCCTAACACTTAAATTTCATTGACAGTGCCGCGCCGCTCCCTGCAAAGTTGAGGAGCTTCTCCATTTTATTTGCTCCATGTTTGTCTTTAGGAGTTTTCCAAAACTCCTGCCACTTTCATTTCTGTCTGGCATTTTGAGTTCATTTTGCTGGTGATATACCCGGAGGCCCCCCTTGCTCAGGAATCGTCTGCTTCTCGCAGGTTTTGTGTCTTTATCCGCTTTTTCCTTGACGGGCTGCGGAATATTCGGCGGCAGTGGCGGCGGAACAGAAGTGATAACAATTAGTGCGCCGTCCACGGTGGACGGGGGCGACACCGCTGTTCTGGTCGGAACCCTTACCCAGGGTGGCAGCGCGGACCCGGCGGGCGTGACCTGGTCATCGAGCGTCGCCGGGACGCTGTCAAACACCAGCACAGGCTCTGCAACCTTCACTGCTCCGGCGGCCACCGCTGCTGCGCAGTCAGTTGTTATCACCGCTACTTCCGGGGATAACGGGAATAACACGCAGACGGCCACTATAACGGTGCCGGCAAAGCCAGCGGTCACCACGGGAGCGCTCCCGGCGGGCACGGTGGGCGCACCTTACTCCCTCTCCCTGGCCGGCAGCGGCGGAATCACGCCATATACATGGACCCTGGTAAGCGGGACTCTCCCAAGTGGGCTGACGATGAACGCGGCGGGAGTGATCTCCGGCACGCCGTTGGCCGCCGGCGTGGGCACGGTGAATCTGCAGTTCAAGTTGACTGACTCCGGCGTGAATACGCCGGCTGAAGGAGCAGCAACCCCTGCGCCGCTCACGGCGACCTCCGCGATGCTTGGCCTGACTATCAATCCGGCTCTCTCCATCACTACCGGAGGCGCATTGCCCGCCGGCTATGGCGGCGCGCCTTATACGCAGACGCTTGCTGCTACCGGCGGTTCGGGTTCGGGCTACACCTGGAGCGTGACTGCCGGTGCGTCAAGCCTTACCGCAGTTGGACTGAGCCTGACATCGGGCGGCGGGTTTTCAGGAACCGCTCTCGCGGGCAGCGCAAGCTTCACCGCACAAGTAATGGATTCGCTCGGAAATACGGCCAGCCAGGCGTTCACCCTCACCATCAATCCCGGTGTGACCATCACTTCGGCGGCCGCGCTGAAAACCGGCTATGCAACTGTGGCGTACTCACAGACTCTGACGGCGACGGGCGGCTCGGGCAGCGGATACACCTGGTCGATTACCTCGGGCGCAGCAAGCCTGACGGCTTTGGGACTGAACCTGTCGGGGGGCGGCGTTGTTTCTGGAACGCCGACGGCGGGCAGCGCGAGCTTTACCGTGAAGGTGACGGATTCGCTGGCGAACTCGGCCACGCAGAACGTCACGCTCACCATCAATCCGGCGTTGAGCATTACCACGGGCGCTACACTGCCGGGAGGCTATGTAGGCACGGCGTACTCAGACAACCTGGCCGCGGCGGGCGGGTCGGGCTCGGGGTATACCTATGCGATTACAAACGGCGCCGCAAGCCTGACCGGGATCGGGCTCAGCATGTCTTCGAGCGGCGCAATCACGGGCACGCCGACGCTGGGCAGCGCCAGCTTTACGGTAAAGGTCACTGACTCGGTTTCAAACACTGCGACGCAGACCTTCAGTCTCACCATCGGTCCTGGAATAAGCATCGGCACGGCGGCAACGCTTCCCAGCGGTTTCGGCGGAGCGGCTTACTCGCAAACCCTCACAGCATCGGGCGGCTCAGGGTCGGGCTACTCATGGAGCGTGACCTCGGGCGCAGCAAGCCTCACGGGTGTGGGGTTGAACCTGTCGTCGGGTGGCACGGTTTCAGGCACCGCCGCAACCGGCAGCGCAACCTTTACGGCTCAGGTAAAGGACTCGGCAGGAAACACGGCCAGCCAGACCTTTACAGTCACCATCAACCCGGGAGTCACGATCACGACGGCGGCCACGCTGCCCACGGGCTATGCAACGGTGGCTTACGCACAGAACCTGGCCGCGACCGGCGGTTCGGGCTCCGGGTACTCCTGGTCCATCACATCGGGCAGCACGAGTCTTAGCGCAGTAGGCCTGAGCATGTCGGCCGGCGGAGCCATCACCGGCACACCTACCGCGGGCACAGCCAGCTTTACCGTCAAGGTGACTGACTCCGCCTCCAACGCAGCTACGCAGACCTTCAGCCTCACCGTGAATCCTGCACTGAGCATCACCACTGGCACTAACCTGCCCAGTGGTTATCAGGGATCGGTCTACTCACAGACCCTTGCCGCAACGGGCGGCTCGGGATCCGGCTACACCTGGTCGGTAACCAGCGGAGGCGCGTCCCTCACGTCGGACGGCCTTGGCCTTTCCTCAGGCGGCGTTGTCTCCGGCACTGTCACTTCGATCTCCCCGGCCAGTTTTACCGTCAAGGTGACTGACTCGGTCGGGAATACGGCTACGCAGAACTTCTCGCTCCCCGTCGCCGCAGGCATCACCATTACCACCGGTTCGACGCTGGCCAATGGATTTGCGGGAGCTGCCTATTCGCAGATGCTCTTGGCTACCGGCGGATCGGCGTCCGGCTATACATGGTCGGTAACCTCGGGAGCTGGGAGCCTTTCGGCAGTTGGCCTGAGCCTGAGCAGCGGCGGCGTTGTTTCCGGATCTGCACCCACTGTGGGAACCGCGACCTTTACGGCGAAGGTGACTGACTCGGCCTCAAACACGGCCAGCGCGACCTTCACAGTCACCATTAATGCCGGGCTGACGATCACTTCCTCTACCACGTTCCCCAACGGCTATGCTGGAGTTTCGTACTCTCAGGGGCTTTCGGCGACCGGCGGCACCAACTCGGGCTTCTCGTGGTCGGTGACTTCGGGCGGCGGAAGTTTGACGACGCTGGGACTTTCCCTTTCCGGAGCCGGCGTGCTTTCCGGTGCAACGCCCGTCGCCGGCACGGCAAACTTTACCGTGAAGGTGGTTGACTCCGCGTCGAATTCAGCCACCCAGAATTTCTCCGTGACCATCAGTCCGGGAATCACCATTACCACCGCTTCCCCGCTGCCCGCCGGTTACTCGGGCGTTGCGTATTCGCAGGCGCTGGCAGCCACCGGCGGCTCGGGCACAGGCTATAGCTGGACCGTTACCAGCGGCAGCCTCAGTCTCACAGCAAGCGGCCTGAGCGTTTCGGCGGGCGGCGTGGTTGGCGGCGCAACTCCTGAAGTGGGCACTGCAACCTTTACGGTGAAGGTTACTGACTCGGCTTCAAATACAGCGTCGCAGACCTTCAGCGTCACCATCGGTCCTTCATTGATCTTTACCACGTCTTCGACTCTTCCCGGAGGCTACGCCGGAACAGCCTACTCGCAGGCCCTTGCGGCGAGCGGCGGTTCGAATACCGGCTATACCTACTCGATCACCAGCGGCGGCGCGAGCCTGACTTCCATCGGGCTTGGCATGTCTTCCGGTGGCCTGATTTCAGGCACGCCGACTTTGGGCAGCGCCAGCTTTACGGCCAAGGTGACGGATTCGGTGGGGAACACGTTCTCGCAAGCCTTCACACTTGCCATCGCCGCGGGCATAAGTATCTCCCCCGGCAGCCCGCTGCCAATCGGATACGCCGGCGTTGCATACTCGCAGGCGCTCACAGCCACGGGCGGCTCCGGCTCCGGCTACTCGTTTGCCGTCACCAGCGGCAGCGCGAGTCTGACGGCAGTCGGGCTGAGCGTTTCCGGGGCAGGCAGCGTTTCAGGAGCAACCCCGGTAGCCGGCGCCGCGAGCTTTACGGTCAAGGTGACTGACTCTTTGGGCAATACGGCCAGCCAGTCCTACAGCGTCACCATAAATCCGGCCGTATCCATCTCAACCTCCGCAACGCTGCCGACGGGCTTTGCGGGAACGAATTACTCCACCGCACTGCAGGCTACGGGCGGTTCGGGAACAGGATATACATGGACGGTGACCGCGGGAGCTGGCCAGTTGACGGCCATCGGACTCAGCCTCTCCGGCGGCGGAGTTGTCTCTGGACCCACGCCGACCGTAGGCAGCGCCACCTTTACCGCGAAGGTGACTGACTCTGCAAACAATACGGCGAGCCAGACATTCACGGTAACCATCGGGACGGGATTGACCATCACCAACGCCAACCCTCTGCCCGCGGGTTACGGCGGAACGTCCTACTCGACGGCCTTCACAACAGCGGGTGGCACCGGATCGGGACAAAACTGGACCGTAACCGCGGGGGCAAACCAGCTTACGGCGATCGGCCTCAGTGTTTCCAGTGCAGGCGTTCTTTCGGGGGCCACGCCGATCACGGGCAGCGCCACCTTTACCGTGAAGGTGACGGATTCGGGAAGCAACTCGGCTTCATCGACCTTCAGCGTGACCATCAATCCAGGATTGGTGATTACCTCGTCGACTCCGCTTCCGGCAGGTTATGTCGGCACACCTTACGGGCAAACGCTGACTTTCTCTGGCGGCACTCAAACAGGGTTGAACTGGTCGGTAACCTCGGGAGCGAGCCAGCTGACGGCGGTCGGCTTAACTCTCTCCAGCGGCGGAACGCTGTCTGGATCCACATTGGTTCAGGGCACCGCGACCTTCACCGTCAAGCTGACCGACTCGGCCAGTAACTCGACGACGGCAACGCTTTCAGTCACCATCAACGCCGGCTTGAGCATTACCAGCCCCGCAACCTTGCCGAGCGGCACCCTGAACACGAACTATTCGCAGAATCTGACTGCCGCGGGCGGTTCGGGGTCGGGGTACAACTGGACGGTGACCGCGGGAGCGAGCCAGCTTTCGGCCATCGGCCTCAGCCTGTCAGGAAGCGGGTTGCTGTCAGGTGGCTCGCCGGCAGTGGGAACAGCGAACTTCACAGCTCAGGTAACCGATTCGGCCAGTAATATGGCCAGCCAGAGCTTCTCGGTGAGCATCTCTGCGGGCAATACGGTCGGCGGCAACATCGCACTCAATAATCAGTGCGGTGGTCCGGGAAATCAGCCTGGTATCACAGTCAACCTTGTCTCCGGGTCCAGCCCCACTGGAACGGTCGTCATGAGCGCAACCACTGACAACTTTGGAAACTTCTCATTCGCGAACGTTACAAACGGGACATACACGATCGTTCCCTCAGTTTCGGGCGCCGGAGTCAGCTCGTTATTCTCGCCCACGAGTTCCACCATTACGGTCAGCAACGCCAACTCCATGGGAAATTCCTTCCAGGGCGCGGTGGGCTACACCGTCTCAGGTACAGTAACCCACAACCCAAGCAACAGCGCGAAGACCGGACAGGTTTACCTCGAGCTGTCCAACAGCAATTGCACCAACACCGTCTTGGGCACCAGCATCACTCAGACCACACTCACCGGTGGAGGCGCATTTACCATCCGCGGTGTGGCGCCGGGCAGCTATTCCCTCGATGCGTGGTTGGACAACCTGGGTACGGGAAACCTGAACCTTGTCAATCCCTCCAACTTCCTGCCCGGCGAGACGGGCTCAACTGCCAACCAGTTGACAATCACAAACCAGAGTCAAACGGGAGTCGACGTCACCATCACCGACCCGTCGCTCAACGTGACCTCATTCAATGGGCCCACAATCCAAAACGTCGCCCCAACCAGCGCGGGTGTTTCGATTGACTACAAGCCCGTTGTTGGAAACACCCAGGTCAACGGAAACAATGTCGAGACGGTCGCCGGCTACATCGTCCAGTGGAGCACCAGCGCCTCGTCAACTTCGTTCTCGAGCTCGAACCAGATCACCTATACGGCAAATGGGAACAGTCAGAACGTCTGGATTCTGAATCCCTCAGTCTCAAGCTTCACCGGCACTTTGACCTCCAGTACTGCCTATTACTTCCGGGCCCGGGGTGTTCTCAGCACCGGCGACACCAATTGGTATTACTACCCGACGGCAGTAACCGTCGGCACACCCGCTTGCCCCGCCAGCGACACCTGCTACACGGTCAGCGGAACGGTGGCCATTCCATCCACCATTACCGTCAATCCCGGCGCACAGCTCTATGTCGGCATGTATAACCAAAGCAACGGAATCATCTACGCCAGCGTAGTTCCCAGCCCGGCGGCCGGCAGTTCGTATCCCTTCACGCTGCCTCCGATACCGAGCGACTCCAACAACGACTACATCTTGTTCTACATCCTCGACCAGAACGATGACGGTTTGATCGATGCCTATGACATCACCAACACCAACAACAATGGCAACGGCATCCCTGTCACATCGAACCTGCCCGGGCAAAGCCTGACGCTGAGCACAATCAACAGCTCGGCCCAGGTGCAGACCACGTACTTCAGCAGCACATCCTCTTCCGGTTCCTCCACGGGCTACGATCTAAACTTCGACCTGCGAGAGGGCAACAAACTTCCCGTAGCCGTAACCCTGACCGGAGGCCCGAACGTGCTCGCTCCGGTCGACCTGGGCCCTTGCACCAGCTGCGGTAATGAGCAGTTCCAGTATTACGTTCCGATCACCAGCACAACCCCGAATGTGGGTGACACTTACAGCTTCCTCGTGACCTATAGCGATTCATCCACAGATACACAGACCGTGAACGGGTCGGTCACAGGTTGGAACGGCACCTCCACACTGGTAGGCGCGGCCGATGGCGTCACGAACCTTGAACCCTCCGGCACGGGAGTCGGAACGCCGTCAATCACCCAGCCCAACATTATGTGGACCTTCCCGGCCAACCCCAGCCAATACAGCTACTCGTTCTATATCTCGGCTCAAAACGCCAACACCGTGTGGCAGATCCCGGGCAATAATTCCAACTCCAACGGCTTCGAATATGCCCAAACTGTCAACCCGTCCGGCTCGACCACTTCATCCGCCGGGCTGATTACGTGGGGAACCGATCCGACGGGGGATTCGAGCAATACCCCGTCGCCAACCAGCCTGACCGGGGGCACGACTTACTATTTACAAATGCAGGTGCAGGATAGCTCCGGCAACAGCGCGCAGACCATGACCTACTACATCCCGTAACCCCGCATGTTCAGCCGAAAAGGCGGCCATCCGCAGCGCGGAATGGCCGCCCTTTTTCTTGCTTGCGAACGCATCCAAAGTGGATATGATTTGGGTGCCTCACACTTTGTGCTCGCAAGATGGAGATCCTCTCGTGAATCGAATTACATTTCGTACCGCTTTGCTTTCAGTATCCATTTTCGCCGCCATCTTCATTCTTGGCGCTCTGATCGCCCAGGAGCCGGGCAAGCCGCAGATAACGCCGCCCGCACCTGAGAAGAGCGAGCCAGCGCTCACTGACTGGCAGCAGAAACATGTATCGCAGTTGCTGAACGACTTCGCCTGGCTGGCGCGTTACCGGGATGAGGACTTGAAGCTGGGCCCGCCCGCTCCGGGTCAACGCCGCGTGGTCTTCATGGGCGATTCGATCACGGAGATCTGGAAGATTGAGGGAAAAGACGGCAGCTTCCCCGGCAAGCCGTACATCAACAGAGGCATCAGTGGAGAGACAACGCCGCAGATGCTGGTCCGCTTTCGTCAGGACGTGATCGACCTGAAACCTCGTGTGGTGGTAATCCTGGCCGGCATCAACGATATCGCGGGAAACACGGGGCCAATGACGATTGAGCAGACCGAGGACAACTTAGCGTCGATGGCCGAGCTTGCCGCCGCGAACCGGATCAAGGTGGTGATGTGCTCGGTGCTGCCCGCCTTCGATTTTCCCTGGCGTCCGGGAATGGAGCCTGCGCCCAAGGTCATTGCCGTTAATAAATGGATGAAGGCCTACGCCGCAAAAAAGGGATTCGTCTACGTTGACTACTACTCGGCAATGAAAGACGAGCGTGGCGGACTGCCGGCAAAGCTCAGCAAAGACGGTGTGCATCCCCTCCCGGCGGGCTACGCGATCATGGCGCCGCTGGCGGAGGCAGGGATTCGGAAGGCATTGAAAGGCGGGAAGTAAGTCCGTTCATTGCTAAACCGTCCAAATGCCCATACAATAGAAGAGAACAATTGTAGGAAAGGTTTGTCTTCAGCGATGCCCAAGGAAAAGATTCATCCCAATTACGCTGCGGTGCGGGTTCTGTGCGCCTGCGGAAACAACTTTGAGACCCGGTCGACCCACAAGGGCGACATTCACGTGGAAATCTGCTCGGCTTGCCACCCGTTCTTTACCGGCAAGCAGCGCCTGGTTGACACTGCGGGCCGCGTGGAGCGGTTCCGGCGCAAGTACGCCAAGGCCGGCGAGGCAACGGCAGCCAAGTAACCGGCGTCGATTCAATCGGTTCGGACGATTGGGCCTCCGCTGCGGCGGGGGCCCAAGTGCGTTGAAGGGCAGCTCTTAGCTCGGCATTTCCTGTGTTCGCGGATGAGACCTGCAAAGAACAGCTCGTTGGCTTGGCGAGCGGAGCGCAGGATTTACGATGGCTATGCGAAACACCAAGCGCTCGATTCAGTCCGCGGTGACGATCGACGGGTTTCCGATGATGTGGGAGCTGCATCGCGAACAGAATTGGAGCGACGACCAGAATCCGACCGGAATGGCAATTCATGTCTGGGTTGTGGGGCCGGTTCGGCGGGAGCTTTACCTGGAGTATCCGGCGGTACGAAAAACGCAAAGCGGCTTTGCGGCACCCGTATTGACGATCCGGCCGCCGATTGTGGCCAGCAAGGTTGCCGGCCACATCCGAGAGGCAATGGCGGCAGGTTGGGACCCGGAATCGCGGGGCAAGCCGTTTGTCTATGAGGCAGGGGAACTGCCAAGTTGATGAAGAGAGCGTAATCGAAATGGCGGGCAAGGGATTCACGGTAAAGAAGGAATGGGACAACCCCATCGACCACGCGATGCCGGCCGAGGCGCGCGTTCCGGCCGAAGTGCGCATCGGCTCGGTCATGGTGACTCCCGCCACCGTGCTCGCTCCCATGGCCGGTGTCACCGATACCGTCTTCCGCCGGTTCATCCGCCATGCCAGCTTATTTACGAGGGATCAGGGATCAGGGAACAGGGATCAGGGATCGACAATCGCAAGCGTTGAAGGCTTGGTGACCAACACCCAGTCGGGCTGCGGCCTGCTGATGACCGAGTTCACCTCCGCGGACGGCCTCTCGCGCATGCGCGAGACCAAGCGCCGCCGCTATCTCACCTTCTACGACGATGAGCACCCCATCGGAGCGCAGCTCTTCGGGTCGAATGCTGAAACGCTGGCCGACGCCGCGCGGATTGTGGAAGAAACCGGCTTCGACACCATCGACCTGAACCTCGGGTGTCCGGCCAAGCGTGTTGTCGGCTGCAACGGCGGCTCCGGCCTGCTGCGCGATCTGCCCAAAATCGGCGAGATCTTTCGCGCGGTGCGCAAGGCCGTGAACATTCCCTTCACCGTCAAGTTTCGGATGGGCTGGAATGACAAGCAAATTGTCTGCGTCGACCTTGCGCGTATGGCAGAGAGCGAAGGGCTCAATGCCGTAGCGCTGCACGCGCGCACCCGCGAGCAGGGCTACTCCGGGCAGGCGCAATGGCAGTGGATTGCAGCCATCAAGCAAGCGGTTAAGATTCCCGTCATCGGCAACGGCGATATCCGGACTCCCGAAGACGCGGCGGCGATGGTGGCTGAGACCGGCTGCGATGCGGTGATGATCGGCCGCGCTGCGCCAGCCAATCCATGGATCTTCCGCCAGATCGCCCAATACACGGCCACTGGCAGCTACGACCGGCCGACCGTTGAGGATCGCCACCGGATGATTCGCGCCTATTTCCATATGCTGCTGGATGAGGCGGAAGCCACGAAAGACCTGCCGCGGGATGCGCGCATGGGCGATCCATCCGGAAAGATGAAGCAGTTTGCAACCTGGTTCACCCACGGCGTGCCGGGCGGTGCAAAGCTTCGCGCGGCCATCTACCACGCGCGGTCCGGGCCGGAGGTGCTGGCTCAAGTGGAGCTGTTCTTTGCCGCGCAGGCAGCGGCAGATCCCGGATCGGAGATAGAGCCTGCCCCCATGTTCGACGTGGATTCCTTCTCAGCCGCTCCGCTTGTGTGCGACTAGGCCCGCGACCGCCTGAAGAAGAACCTTCCCGTGCCCCATCCATTCGCCCGTTTTCTGGGCAAATGGGTGGGATAGCACGAATGCGGAAGGCGCGAATCTATGTGGTCGTGGTCCTCGTCTGCTCCTGAAGGGCAGTTAACCACGCAGTTTCCTTCGCAAGAGCGAGATCGTTCGCGGTGGAGCATCAATATATAGTGAAAGCAATCCATAGCGAAGGAACCAGGTTTTTGAAAGCGGCCATACGTGCAAGAGGCATCCGGGGGGTCAGGGTTTGCGGCATCGCGATCCTTTGCATGGCTGCGCCTGCGTGCATGGCCCAGCCGCTAAGTTTCGATCCGGGCGCGGCAACCTATGGCTCCACATTCATTGTGCTGCTCGGTCTTGCGCTGGTTTGGCGATGGTGGTTTCGGCGCGCATTATCGAAGGAGCGGCAGGCAACACTAGCGGCGCAGCGCCGGATTGAATTGCTGGAAAGCGAAAGGGCCCAACTGCTGCGCGCCCGTCAACAGACGCGCCATCCGGTTGATCGCGATGATTTGACCGGCCTGTGGGATCAGCGCTTCATCGTCGACAGGTTGCGCCGGGAGGTCGACCGGGCGCAGCGGCAAGGCGTCAGCCTGAGCGTGATTCTGGCCGACGTTGACCATTTCAGAAAACTGAACGAGAAATTCGGCCGCCCATTCGGCGACCTGGTCCTGAAAGAGATTGCCGCCATTCTGCAGCGTTCGGTACGCTCG
>Ga0181516_10002081_pt1 | contig 14555 bp, 15 predicted proteins | sample PEATcosm2014_Bin_25_FD_121104 | JGI IMG/M metagenome (GOLD analysis project Ga0181516, IMG submission 121104) | Peatland microbial communities from MTU Mesocosm Facility, Houghton, MI, USA - PEATcosm2014_Bin01_10_metaG | ecosystem: Environmental > Terrestrial > Soil > Wetlands > Peat | place... | reverse complement strand
GAAGCGGGTTGTGCGCTTGGATATCGGCCAGCCCTGCCGTCACCCTGTGGCCTTCCAGCCCACCGAGTGGATCCGGGTGGGGTCCTACAAGAAGCAGCTCAAGGATTACCCCGAGAAGGAACGCGCCCTCTGGCGCATTTTCGAGCACACGCCCTTCGAGCGCCTCATCGCCGCAGAGGGCCTCACGGCGGACGATGTCCTCAAGCTGCTGGAATACCCTGCCTACTTCGAAATGCTGGGGCTGCCGCTGCCCAACACCCGGGACGGGGTCCTGGGGGCCCTGGCGGACGATGCGATGATCTTGAAAGCCGATGAAGGCACGTGGAGCATCACGAACCTGGGAGCCATCCTCCTGGCGAAGAAGTTGTCCGCCTTCAAGGGCCTCGCCCGGAAGGCCGTGAGGGTGATCATCTACAAGGGCCGCAGCCGGGTGGAAACCCTGCATGAGCAGTCTGGGATCAAGGGCTATGCCGTGGGCTTCGAGGAACTCATCGGCACCATCAGCAGCAAGGTGCCCCCCAACGAGGTCATGGGCAAGGCCCTGCGCAGGTCCGTGCCCATGTATCCCGAGTTGGCGGTGCGCGAGCTGGTTGCCAATGCCGTCATCCACCAGGACTTCCTGGTGACTGGGGCGGGCCCTATGGTGGAAATCTTCGAAGACAGGATGGAGATCACCAACCCCGGGAAGCCCCTGGTCAATACCGAGCGCTTCCTGGACTCTCCTCCGAAGTCCCGCAACGAGGCCCTGGCCTCGTTCATGCGCCGGGTGGGGGTCTGCGAGGAACGGGGGAGTGGCGTCGACAAGGTGGTCCTACTGGGCCTGACCTCCTCCCATTTCGGTATTTGACGGGTATTTGACGGAGACCCTCCGGGACTACCTCGTCGGATAACCAAGTCCTTTACTCCAAGACAATTGAATACGCACCCGGTATTTGATGGGCATTTGATTGCGCCCAGAAGTATGCCCGCATGAACACTGGCACCAGCGAACAGGGTTTGGAAAGCCACATCATGGAAGCCGTGACGGGGCTGACGATGCCAAGGCCTTTGTCCGGACCTACGATTTCCTCTCCACCATCATGGACCACACCCATGAAGGCTGGGAACGGCTCTCCATCTTCCCGAACTTCCTCATCCCCAGATCGCCCGCTCCCATCCGAAGGCTGGTGAGCGCCGGGCAATCCTCCAGTCGAAGGCCGGGGCCCTGGTCCGCGAACGCGCTCCTGGCCTTGGGGCTGGGGAACTCGATCTGCATGTTCTCCTGATTGAATCGCAGGTTGGGCAGCTTGGAGAACCTCGCGGACGGCGGGCCAACCTGGGCCAAGCGGACGGACTTCAGGTCCGGGCAGCGCTTGATTTCAATGCGCTCCACGGCCCCATCAACCCGCAAGCTCAGAAGCCCCGGGCAATCCTCGATCCTCAGCAGGGTGCCGCCATCCAGGTGGAGCTGGCCGAGACCCGTGCATCCTTGCAGGTGAAAGGTGCGCGCCCACCGGAAGGCCTCGGGCAGTGGCAAGGCGCCCACCATGTCGCTCAGGTGGAAGCCATCGCCAAGTGGATTCGGGAACCAGGGCAGGGCAGGCAGGGGAGCCGGTCCCGTCCAGGTGAACCGGTCGAGGCTGAGCAGGGGCCCGAAAGCTTCAGGCTTCCTCCGGGATGACTCGCATACCGTCTGGATCATGCTGAAGGACCTTGCCACCGGCACGGAGCGGGAATTGGTCCGGAGTGGCAAATTTGACCTGGACCCCGTCTTCACCGCGGACGGCCAGGAGGTGATCTACGCGTCTTCGGAAACGGGAGACCTGAACCTTTGGCGGGTGGACCTGGCAAGCGGCCAGCGCCGCCGGCTCCCCACGGAAGGTCGGCAGGAACTGCGCCCTCAGCCCAGCCCTGATGGCCGCCACCTGCTCTACCTCCACAAGTCCCGTGATATTGGCGACCAGGTCCGCTGGCTGGACCTGAAAACGGGGCGGCAGGAGGTCCTGCACACGGGGCCTATCCTCTCGCTGACACGCCCGGCACTGTCCCCAGATGGCCAGTGGATCTATTTCTCCGAGGACGGCGGGGACCACTCCTTCCGGTTGAAACGTGCCTCGCTGCAGGGTGGCCGGGTGGAGGAACTGCCCATCAAGCAGTGGGACTGGGGCGTACCGACCACGTCCCTGACGCTTCGGGCTCTGCAGGGCGGCCAACCCGTTCCTGCACGCCTGGAGGTGACCGATGGGGATGGGCATCCGCTCTTCCCACCCGGGACAGCCATTCGCTTCGATCCCCAGAACGGCCGGACCTATTTCCATGGGAAAGGTGAGGTCAGCTGGACGGTTCCTGTTGGCCAACTCCGGGTCACAGCCTGCCGGGGATTCTCCAGCATGCCCGTCAGCCAGTTGGTGATGGCCCGGGCAGGGGCGGCCAGCCGGGTGGACTTGAACCTCAAACCATTCGTGAGGCACCAAGCCAAGGGCTGGTACTCGGGCGACCTCCATTTGCATCTGAACTACGGCGGCGCCTACCGGCTCGGCCCCGAAGATCTGCTCACCATCATGGATGCCGAGGATCTGGATGTGGCCCAGCCCATGGCGGCCAACCTGGAATCCAGGCACTCGGACCGGGATTGGCTATCCTGGCGCAGCGACCGGGTGTCCTTCACCCAGGAGGTCCGGTGCAACTTCCAGGGCCACATCGGCCTCTATCAGATCCGTCAGCCTTTTTGGCCCTGGGCTTGGGGACCCGGAGCCGGCGTGCTGGACGCGATCGATGTGCTCAATGCCGATGCCCTGCGCTTCGCCCGGGAGACCGGCGGCTTCTCCAGCTACGTCCACCCCATCCCGGTGCGGGATCCGTTCAGACCGGACAACCTGAAGCGCATTCCTCCCGGATATGTGCCGGACGCGGTGCTGGGGCTGCTGGACGCCGTGGAACTCTCCGGGCTCTGGAGCCATGAGCTGGGAGCGTCGGAGCTGTACTACCGGCTGCTCAACATCGGCATTCCCATGCTGCCCACCGCTGGCACCGATGCCTTCCCCAACTTTTTCCGCTGCCCCACGGTGGGCTCGAACCGGACCTTCGTTCAGCTGGATGGGGCCTGCACCATGGACAGATTCTTCAGCAGCCTCCGGCAGGGGCGCTCATTCGTGAGCAGCGGACCCATCGTGGATTTCCGGGTGGACGGGGAACTGCCCGGCGCGGTGCTCGCCCACCGGAACGTGACCTGGACCCTCGAATTGGCCTCTCCACTGCCGCTCGATCACCTGGAAATTCTTGTCAATGGGAAGGTTGTGTCAACGCTGAGGCCCATGGCAGCGGGTTCTGCGCTGTTCACGGGCAGCCTGGCACTTCCCCAGGGCGGGTGGGTCGCCTTCAGAGCCTGGGACGAACGATCCGGCTGGCCCGCCATGAGCCTCCGGACGTTCGCACACACGGCTCCCCACTGGATCCGGCGGAAGGGCAGCATCGAGCCGGCCGTGGCCCGAGCTTCGGCCCAGGATCTGCTCAAGGCCCTATGCGTTTCGAGGCTGGAGGCGGAAAGAAGGCTGGCGCCAGCACCCATGGCACGGCTCCGCGCCCAGCACCAGGAGGCGAAAGCCCGGCTGGAGGCGTTATGTCGTTGATGGCTCGTCGGTCATCCCAGGACTTCCAGGACGTCAATGCGCCACGGGGACACATCCAGTTCGCTGATCCATTGGAAGGGCTCCTCTGGCCGGCCCAGCGGCCGATGGGTGGTCAGGAGCTTCAATCCGGATTGCTGATAGAGGCTCCGATACTCCGCTTCAGGGCAGAAGATGTCCTCCACCGGCCGAGCATCCAGAACGTCCTTCAGCACGGTGAAGACCCGGGTCCCGCTGACGGCGCTGGCGTTCCCGGGAAAGTCCCGGGTGCTGAACGAAGCCCACTCATGCCGGTACAACGCTTCGGAACTGACCAGGTTCAACAGCCGCCCGCCAGGCCTCAACAGGTGGGCCAGGTGCCTGAACAGTCGGAGCTTGGGGTTGCCGTTGGGGATGTTGTCGAAAGGGAAGGCGGCGAGGATCCGGTCGTAGCCGGCTTCGGGGAGGACGGACAGGTCGCCGTCCGGGACGCGGATGTAGCTGCCCCCCGGATCCTTGAGGCGGGCCTGGGCCAGCATGGCTTCCGAACAGTCGGCGCCGTCGGTTTCGAACCCGAGCCCCCGCAGGAAGCGGGCACTGCGGCCGGTGCCGCACCCGAAGTCCAGGGCCCTGGACCGAGCAGTCGGGGTACCCAACAACTCCGGCAGGTCCCTGAAAGCCAAGTAATAGGTGCCGGGGAATTCAAGTTCGGCATAGGCCGCGGCCCGGACGACGTCTTCATAGGTGTTGTTGAAAGGCATGGCTTCAGACTCCATGGGCGAAGAAATATTCCAAGAGTCTGGATGGTCCTCGGTTCGTCCGTTAGGAAAAAACATGGAAGAGTCCTGCTGACCAAGCTCTTCCCCAGCCTCTGGAGGTTTCATGAAAATCCATGCACCCATCCTGGCCTTGGCCATGGTCGCCATCAGTTCATCCGTATCCTGCGACAAGAACGGCAATACCTTCAGGCTCGGCGGCGTTGCACCCGCCACGGGCGAGGCGGCCACATTCGGCTTCTCTGACCACATGGCCATGAATCTGGCCGTCGATGAATGGAATGAGAAGGGCGGCGTCCTGGGCAAGAAGATCCGCCTGTTCTTCGCCGACGACAAGGGGGATCCCGCCGAGGGCGCCACCGTCTTCACCAAACTTATCGAACAGAACAAGGTTTCCGCCATCGTGGGCGCCGCGATGACCAAGGTCTCCCTGGCGGGCGCTCCCATCTGCCAGGCCGCCGGCATCCCGATGATCAGTCCCACCTCGACCAGCCCCAAAGTCACTGAGGTCGGCGACCACATCTTCCGGGCCTGCTTCATCGACCCCTTCCAGGGCACCATCGGCGCCAAGTTCGCCTTCGAGGCGCTGAAGGCCAGGAAGGCGGCCTGCCTGTTCGACGTGGGCAACGACTACACCAAGGGGCTCTCGGAGTGCTTCGTGGCGCGATTCACCGCCATGGGCGGCCAGATCACCGGGTTTGAAGGCCACGCCACCGGCACCCCGGACTTCAAGGTCCAGCTCACCAAGATCATCCGCACCATGCCCGACGTCATCTACGCGCCCGACTTCTACAACGACGCCTCCCTCATCGCCAGGCAGGCCCGGGAGCTGGGCTTCAAGGGCCCGCTGCTGGGCGGCGATGGCTGGGATTCCGCGAAACTGGTTGAAGTCGGGGGCTCGGCGGTGGATGGCTGCTTCTTCACCGCCCACCATGCCAAGGACGATCCACGTCCGCTCATCCAGGATTTCGTGAAGAAATACCGGTACAGGTACAACGTCGACCCCGACGGCCACGCCTGTCTGGCCTACGATGCGACCCATCTGATGCTGGATGCCGTGAACCGCGCCGGGTCAAGCGATGGCAAGGCCATCAGGGACGCGCTGCAGGCCACCGATCTGGAGGTGGTATCCGGCCATGTCCGGTTCGACTCGAACCGCAACCCCATGAAGCCTGCGGCCATGCTCGAGGTCAAGGAAGGGAAGTTCATCTACCGTGCCACGGTCCAGCCGTGAGGGAGAACCCGTTATTTAAAGGGATCGGTGCCGGCCTCGGCCTCGTTGAGGACCCTCAGGTGTTGCGGTCGTTCTGCGGGGCTCAGGGACTTCAGGAGGTGGGTCGTGAACTCGCCTGAGGGTAGATGGCCGCTGGTGATCAAGGACAGGTCGTAGCCCTCCGCCCGGGGACGGGTTTGGGCGGAGATCACGCCGGGCCAGCTGGTGGCCAGCCTGCGCACCGAAGCCAGGCAGATTTTCTGGCCACCGGCTACGATGAAATCCGATAGACGGTTCAGGAAGTACAGGTAGCCTGCCTCGTCGCGGCGGAACACATCGCCGGTGGCCAACACGCCTGGCGCGGCCCAATCAGGGTTCGGGCTCTCCAGCAGACCGAGCCGGCGCTTCATCACCGTGGCGGAGGTGACCAGCAGCTCCCCGCCCTGGGCAAGGTCTGGCCGGGGGCGGAGCTGGACGTGGGTGCCCGCCATGGGCAGGCCTACGGAAGCGAAGCGGTGGCTGGGCTCCCGGTGTGCCGCCAAGGTCGAGACGCGCGGCCCTGCCGGGGTCGTGCCATAGGTCAGGTACAGTTCTTTGCCGGGCCGCTGAGCCAGGAGGGCTTCGACTCTGCCCGGGGCCAGGACGTCCCCGCCTACGGTCAGGACCCTCAAGGTCGCCGGCCAATCGCCAGGCGTCAGCCGGCGGACCTGGACGGGCGTGAGTGAAGAGAGCGTCACCTGGTGATCGGACAGCTCCGTTTTGTAGGTGGCGGGGTGGAAAGGCTGGCTGGCGATCCACAACCGGCCACCCCGGATGAAGGTGGCCAACGCCTGGGCCACGAGTGCGAAGGAGAAATGGAACGGCAGGCTCACCAGTACGGTGTCGCCCGGTTTCTGGCCGATGGCGTCGGCATGACGCTCGGCATTGAGCAGCAGGGCGGATAGGTCGAACAGACAGGCACTGGCGATGCCCGAGGTTCCCGAGGTCAGGAGGATCGTCTCCCCGGGCCGGGAAGGGGATGGGGAGGGCTCGGGAAAGAGGGCGGCAGGCAGGCCCCCAACGAGGCCGCCACCATCCTGGGAGCCCCCCAGGTGAAGGCTCCTGTGCGAGACCACGGCCTTCACGCCAAGTTCCCGCACCAGATCCAGGAGGCGTCCGGTGGGACTTGCCGGGGACAGCAACGCCGGGACCAGGCCGGCCAGCCAGGCTGCAAAGACCTGATCCAGCAGCTGAGCGCTGTTCGGGAGGACCAGCAGGACCCGTTCCCCGGGCGCCAGGCCCAGATGGAACCAGTCCTGCACGATGCTCCCGACCTTGGTCTCGCGCCTGCCGGTGCGTGGATCCTGGGTATCCCTGACCTCCCCCAGGAAGGCTTTTACGGAATCTACATTAAGGCCATCGGTCATGGCGGTGGACTCCCGACATCAGGGGTGGCCGCAAGCCAGCGCATCGCCTCGGCACGCGCTTCTCCTTGCTCCGGAGTCATGGGGCCTCTGGCCAGGACGGCGCAGCGCGCGACGGGACCCTCCATGCCGTAGGCGCAGGTCGCCAAAATACCGGCATGGATCACACCCTCCTCCAGCCAGCGACCCATCTGGGCCCAGCCGACCGGAACGCCCTGGACGGGGGGGAGCGTGAGGTTGAGCGTCGGGCCGCGCAATCTGCCCAGGATGCATGCAAACCCCGCCAGGGTTCCCGGGCTCGCTGCCGGAAAGCGCAGGGCCGACATGAACCCGGCCAGCGCCCCCTCCGCCACCTGCAGGATGACCTGGCGCGGCCCATCGGCACTGACGGTGATCATCCCGATTTCGTCCGACCACCCGTCCCAGGGCAGATCGGTCTCCCGCAGGGCCCGGAGGGTGGCCAACGCGGTCGCCCAGACGGCCGGATCCGCGAACCGCACGGCCCCGGGGTGCCTTTGCAACTTCTGGTGCGCGGTGCCGTCCGCATCGGCGCGCCCGAGGATGACAGTCCCGGCATCGGTCATGGATATCTCTCAAAGATCAGGCTGGTGTTGAAGCCTCCGAACCCCAAGGTCAGACTGGCGCCGAACCGGGCGTCGCACGGCAACGGTTGGCCTACCGGCAAGGGCAGCGGGAACACGGGATCGGGTTCTTCCAGTCCTGCCACTGGCGGAACTTGCCGTGCGGCCAAGGCCAACACGGTCGCGATGGCCTCAATAGCTCCCGTGGCCCCCAAGGTGTGGCCGAAATGGCCCTTGGTCGCAAAAGCGACGGGTTGATCCGAGCCGCGGAACAAGGTGCGGAAAGCGATCGCCTCCGTGGCGTCATTCATCGGCGTGCCGGAGCCATGGGCGTTGATTATGCCGATGGCGCCAGGCTCCAGCCCGGCACTGGCCAATGAGCGCCGCAGGGCGTACACGGCGCCTCTGGCCTCCACATCGGGACTGGTGAAGCCGGCGGCGTCGTTGCCTGACCCCACCCCGGCCAGACGGGCATGGGTCCTGATTCCGGGGCGACCTTGGAGCACCATGAACGCCGCGCCTTCGCCCAGGAGGGTGCCGTCGTGGCGTCGGTCGAAGGCGCGCAAGCGGCTCGGAGACAGGGTGCCGAGGGCGGAATGTCCCAGCCGCTTGGCTGGGGTCAGCACATCGGCTCCCCCGCACACACAGGTCTGGGCAACCCCCGCCCGGATCAACCCTGCCCCGAAAGCGATGGCGTCCGACCCCGACGAACACGCCGTCGACAGGGCAATGGCCGGCAAGGCCATGCAAGCGGTGCCGGCCACCTCGCGGGCCCAGGCGTCCATCCCAGACGAGACTTCGGCAGGATCATCCAGCCAGGCGCCCAGGCTGGTCCCCAGAATCAACTGGATGGAAGGGTCGTCAGGGGTTACCCCGGCATCTCGGATGGCCTGGTCCATGGCCTGGGTTGCCAGGGCCCGCAGCCGTGGCCCGGGGGGCAGGGACACACCGGGAACCGGCGCCGCCAAGTCATTCCGAAGCGGACGGGGATGGGGCATGGCCTGGAAACCCGTTCGCCCTGCCAGCAAACTCTGCCAGACCCCCTGAAGATCGGAGCCCAGGGCCGTTGACCAGCCCATACCGGTCACAAAAACCTCGGGCCCTACCATAACGGGTCACCGAACTTCTCGACCTGGGCGCGGACCAGCCTGGCCCGGAAGGCGGCTGCTCTGATGCCATCGACCAGGGCCGTGCCCGCAAAGGCACAGTGCTCTTGATGCAGTTGCTCGATCCGGGTGTGGATCTCGATCCGGTCGCCGGGCACCACGACCTTGAAGAACCGCGCTTCCAGGGAACTGATTACCGTCATCTCCGCTTCGTTCAAGGGGGTCGTGCTGAGCTGGAAGAGGAGGATCCCGGTCTGGGAAAAGGCCTGCAGCAGATGGGTCCCCGGGTAGATGGACCGGTCCGGGAAGTGCCCAGCCATGAAATCGAGCCCGCCCGAGGCAACCACGAGACCGGTCAGGAACTCGCCCGGCTGATGGTCGAGGACTCGGTCCAGGAGGATCATCGGGTGGCGGTGGCGAAGCCAGCCCTTGAGGGCATTGAAGCCCAGGGGCTTCTTGTCGGTCCGGTCCGGGTTCATCCCACACCTTGCAGAGAGGTGACCAAAGCCTGTGGCACCATGGTCGGCTGCCCCCGTCGAACATCGTAGAATACAAAGTCCAGCTCGCTGTTGGCGATCACTTCTGGCTCCTGTTCGGGACGGGCCCGGGTGGTCTGGACCTTGATCCTGAGGTGGGCTCGCCCGATCAGGGCAGGGCCTGCCTGCAGGTGCAGCAAATCACCATATTGGGCCGGAGCCCGATAGCTGGTCCGGAGTTCCCTGACCCGGAGATCCAGGCCATTCTCGGCCAGACTGTCGAGTCCACACCCATGCTGCTCAAGCAGGGCCAGGGCGGCGGTTTCGGCAAAACCCGGGTAGCGGGCGAAGTGGACAATCGCACTGCGGTCCACATCACCGGCGGCCACCCGCTGGACAACGGTGATGGAAGGGAGATTCCGGTCAGGCGAAATCATCGGATTTCACCCTGGAAAGCCCGCGTGCCGGCCAGGATGGCGGCCAGGATCCGATCCAGGTCGTCGGCGGTGGCGATCAAGGGCGGCGCGATCCGCATGGTCGGGAGGAGGTACCGGAGACCGTGCGACCGACGGCCAGCACCAGCCATGAACTCCACCCATACCCCCTTTTCCACCAGCCGTCGGCGCAGATTCGGCAAGGCCTGGGCCGCGGGCTCGGTCAACTCCATCCCCTGGAGATAGCCAAGACCGCGCACCTCACGGAACACCTCCGGACACTCGGCGGCAATATCGCGCAGGCCGGCGTGCAGGGTTTGGCCCAGTTGCGAAGATCGCTCCAGCAGGTGTCCAGCCAGGAGGTAATCCAGCCCAGCCTGGACCAGGGCACAGGTCAAAGGCCGCAGGTCCCGGGTCGCGACGGCGCCACTGGGGCGCACGGTGAGGTCCTTGCGGGCGATCACCAGGGACAAGGCCTCGATTCCGAAGCCGATGCTCTTGCCGATCACGGTGATGTCCGTGGGGATGGGGCCCTGGTTGTCGGTCATCGCGAAGAACTGGCCGGTCTTGCCGAAGGTGAGCACCTCGTCGGCAACGAGCAGGGCGCCGTATCGGCGGCATAGCTGCTCAAGGGTGCGCAGGTAGCCTGCTGGGGGAACCAGGATGCCGGCGTCCCCCTGGATCGGCTCTACGATGACAGCGGCGAGCTCGGCACCATGTTCCCTGAACCAGCCTTCGAGCAACCCGGGTTCGGCAAAAGGCAGGAACTGGACCTTGCAGCCCCACGGCCCTTCCTGGAGCGCATCCGGCAAGCCGAGCCGGTAGTGCCGGCGGTTGGTCAGGGCCTGGGCGCCAGGGGTCCAGCCGTGCCAGGCCCCTTCAAAGGCCAGGATGACCCGCCGGTCTTCCCGGCCGGGATAGGGAGCCAAATGACGGAAGTCCCACCGGCTCTCCAGCACCAGCCGAAGCGCCAGTTCCATCCCTTCAGACCCCGAGTTGCGACCGCTGACCCGATATTCCCCGGTGGGAAACCGATTCGTCCAGAGCCCGCCGGGACCGAAGCACGTGTTGAGGAAGCCGCTCCGCGCCCGGCTGCCCAGTTCATCCGTGGCACACCCGCTCGAGGCCCAGAGAGACGGGAACCGAGCGGAGAACAGCGGGTGGCCGGCCCCAAGACAGGCGCTGCCGTAGCTGCCGCTGGCGTCCATGACGTCATAGGTCCTGCCTTGGTCCGGCCCCTCCAGGGCCACCAGGCTTTGGGTCATCCCCGTTCCGCCCACCTGGGCGAACGGTACCTGGTTTTCCCCGTAGTGATTGAGCTGGAGGTCCCTGCCGGCGCGGATGGCCAGCAGGTCGTCGGTGTCGATGGTGGCGTCTGCCCTAGCCATGGCCCAACTCCTGACCTGCGACCTTGCTTCCGATCAGTTGTGCCAGGGCCGACAAGGTCCGGAAATGCTCGGGGCAAAATTCGGCGTCGTCTATGGTGATTCCGTAATGCTCCTCGCAGAGCATGCGAAGTTCGATAAAGCAGACCGAGTCCAGCCCATGGACCGTCTGCAAACCGTCATCCGGACCGATCTGCTCGGCCGGGAGGTCGACGTACAGATCTTTAATCAGGAATTGCCGCAGTTGCTGAATGATCGGTTCAGACACCGTGCCCTCCTTGGTTGGCGTTATAGACTCAGGGGGGCGATGGTGGCTCCAGTCGTCCGCACCAACTCCTGCGGACGAATCCGCAGCAGCCAGTCGGGATGACCGCCACCCCCATAGCCGAATTCATGGGCCATGATCTTCTCGTCCACATAGACTGGCAGGGCCTGCTTGTGCCCCAGCGGAGGCGTGCCACCCGCCGGATAACCTGTGACTTCCAGGACCCGTTCTGCGGTAGCGAACTTCAGTTTCTTGCTGCCCACCAGGCGCGCGAGGGCCTTCTGGTCCAGCCTTGCACCTCCTGGAAGCACTGCGATGAAGGGGGCATTGTTTGCGTCAAGCAGGACAAGTGATTTGAAGATCTTTTCGACCGGTAACTTCAGAAGATCTGCGGCAGCCTGGGCCGTGGTCATGGGCGCTCCCATATCGATCAATTCGGCTTCGATTTTCCGTTCATCCAGATAGGTGCGCAGGGTATCCACGGACTCTCCAAACAAGCAGGCAGAAAAATAAATTGAAATAACCCATGGAAAATATCTATTCATGGAGAGGTATCCTTTGGGCTCGAATGCAAACTATTTATCGAACCGTCCGAACATCAGGCAACAATACTGGGGTGGCGTCATTAATTGGATGGTTCCTGTAACTAACGAGAAATTATTAAAAGGAAGATTAAATATATAGTTGAATGCATGGTTGGATACCGGACATGCGGCCAAGCCAAAACCGATCAAGCTAGAAGGGCAACGCCCAAGCGGCGATCTCGAATTACTCAGGAACCTGAATCCGTTCCTTTTCCTTGCTCGGAGTGACAAAAAGGATCCCGGTCAAGACCATCGCCCCACCCACAAGCTGGCTGGGTTGGACGTACTCGCCGAGCAGGGGCATCGCCACCAAGGCCGTGACGACAACTTGCCCCAGCAGCCACACCGAAACCGGGGCAGCGCGCAAATGGCCCAACGCATAATTGATTCCCAGCCAGCCGCCCAGCTGGGATACCAGGCCCAATCCGGCCAAGGCGGTCCAGGACCGTGGGGAATAGCCGGTAAGGGCGGTGCCCAATGCCAAGTTGATCAGGAACAGGATGGCGATGCTGGAAAGCATGGAAATCGCCATGAAGGTCAGTAGGTCCACCCTGGATCTGGCCCTCTGGGTGGTGAGCAGGTAGACGGCGTAGAACACGCTGGCCCCTACCGCCAGCAGGTTGCCGGAATTCAAACGCAATCGAAGGTAGGCATCGCAGCCCAGCAGCCACACCATGCCGACCAGCGCCACGGCCAGCCCCAGCCAGTACTGCCTGGGCAAGCGTTCGTGGAACAGGGTGAACGAGGCCAACCCCACCCACAGGGGTGCGTTGTTGGCGAGCAAGGTGGCTGTGGCCGCTGACGTGAGCAGGAGGCTGGTGTTCCACATCGCGTTATCCAGAGCGTAGAAAATGCCGCCCGCTATGATCAGGCGGATGTCCTGAGTTGCAGGGCGCTGGGCCGACCTGGCGAGCCACCAAGGCACGATCACGATGCCCGCGATGAGCACCCGGTAGAAGGCCGAAACCGGGCCGGGTACGCCGGCCAGTTTGACGAAGATGCCGCCAAACCCGATGCACACGATGCCAATTGCCAGGGCAAGGTAGGCTGCCAAGGGACGGTCCTGGTGAGTTTCCATAGGCATTGCTCCGGAAGTCCCTTCTCAGAGTTACATGGTCATTCAACACTCCTATGCGTGCGGGACCCTCCCTGGAAGTTCATCCATCGCTCTTTTGCCGACCAACGAAAGCAATGCCACTGTCTGGAGGCTGGACTTGCATGATGTTGGCGTGAAGCGGCGATCCATAATTACTCTGGAACCTGGATCCGTTCCCTTTCCTTGCCCGGAGTGACGAAAAGGATCCCGGTCAAGGCGATCGCCCCACCCACAAGCTGGCTGGGTTGGACGTACTCCTGACCTGGGGCGGACCTGCCCAAGTGAAGGCGAAGCGGCAGCCTGGCGGGCTTGTCTACGGCTTGGGGGATATGAGACCCCACTTCGGGATCTTGAAGTCCAGCTTGGGGGATTTCTTCCGGATCGTCTTCAGAAGCTCGTCGTTGTCCGTATGGTGGTAGTGCTGGGAAATCATCTGCAGGCTGGTATGCCCCAGTTGGACCTGGACATCGGTGGCGGGAACGCCCGCCGCCAACATGTGGGTGGCATAGGTATGGCGATTATGCCGAGCTCGGCATAACCGGCATAATGCCGAGTCCCGATTTATGCCGAGAAAGGGCCTGTCTACCCTTCAAGCTCTTTCTGGGCTTGGATCTTTTCAATCAGGACTCGGCATAATTAGAGGCCCTTTAGGAAGGCCAGTAGCCTGTCATCCGGGCGGAATAGGCCAAGTTTGGCATTGCCGGGTTCGAGCTTGGCCAGGGCCCTCTGCTTCATTTCCAGATCCGCGGTCAGATAGGCCTGGGTCGTCTCCATTGATTCATGGCCGAGCCAAAGCGCGATGACCGAGCGATCCACGCCGTGCCGAAGGAGATCCATGGCAGTCGTATGCCTCAGGACATGGGGCGATACGCGCTTCTTCACCAGGGACGGACAGGCCTTGCTCGCGGTCTTTGCATGTTTCGCCAGCAGGAATTGGACGCCATCCGTGCTCAGCTTTCCTCCCCTTGCATTGGGGAGAAGGACGTTCCGATGCCTTTCGGCATTCTCTGCAATCCAGGCCCGCAGGGCTGCGGTTGCTTCCTTTCTCAAGGGAACGCACCTCTCTTTCCTGCCCTTGCCCATGCATCGGACATGGGCGCCCGATCCGAGCGTGACATCCTCCGGGCGAAGGGCAGTCAATTCGGAAACACGGAGACCGGTCTGAACCGCGAGCAGCAGGAGGAGATAATCCCTACGCCCGGCCCACTTGCTTCGATCCGGGGCGGCAAGGATCGCCTCAACCTCCCCCGGGGCAAGGAATCCCACCAAGTTCCGGTCGTACCGCTTTCCGGGCATCGCCAACACCCTCTGTATCAAGGTGAGCTTCCCATGAGCGTGCGTGAAATCGCGTGAGTACCGCCCCAGGCTGGGGATCTCGAATTCTGGAGGTCTCCATGGGAAGGATGAAACAACAGCTGCCGGCCGAGCTGGAAGATACGCGGGCCAAGTTCCAGGCTTGGCGGCAGACCCGAAAGAATGGTGACCATCTGCCGGGGGCACTCTGGTCCGAGGCGGCGGGGCTGGCCCGACGGCTGGGAGTCAACCGGGTGTGCCGTGCGCTGGGGTTGAACCACACCGCCTTGAAGGAGCATGCGGCGAAGGGCCGGGTAGTCATCAGGCCGGTCCAGCGGCCGCGGCCCGAGCCGGTCCGG
>Ga0181516_10002074_pt1 | contig 14578 bp, 12 predicted proteins | sample PEATcosm2014_Bin_25_FD_121104 | JGI IMG/M metagenome (GOLD analysis project Ga0181516, IMG submission 121104) | Peatland microbial communities from MTU Mesocosm Facility, Houghton, MI, USA - PEATcosm2014_Bin01_10_metaG | ecosystem: Environmental > Terrestrial > Soil > Wetlands > Peat | place... | reverse complement strand
CTTGCGGCCGGCGCCAAGGATTTGCGCTTTGCGCTGCCGAACTCCCGCATCATGGTCCACCAGCCGTCCGGCGGGTTCCAGGGCCAGGTGACCGACATCATGCTGCACGCTCAGGAAATCCTGAACTTGAAGCGGCGGCTGAACGAGATTTACGTCCGGCACACCGGGCAACCGCTGAAGAAGATCGAGGATGCGCTCGAGCGCGATATGTTCCTGAGCCCTGAAATGGCCAAGGATTTCGGCCTGATCGACAAGGTGATCGAAAAGCGGCCGGAGGAACCGAGCCTGAAGTCCGACCCTATCCCGGCCCTGAAAGGGGTGAGTTAAAACGGCGAGCCCGCTGCCATCAAATCGGCTGATTCGTCGCCCCAAAGCGGGGTTCCGGGCAGGGTCAAGTGTTATATTGGCGGTGTGATCGAGAAAACACACAGGCCCAAAGTCGTGTTATCGTTAATGGATTCTTGGTTGGCACGCCGTTAGCATGTCAGCTTGTGCTGTAGTACCGGGGGGTCAGGTTGGCCCCGGGTTTGAAGCGCAGACCGCGGGTGATGCTACGAAATGTTAGCGCAGTGCTTCGTAGACTGATCAGTTGAAGTGCTGCCCTCGCGAAGACGGAGAATGGAATGAGCAAGGTTGGCGGCGGCGACTCCAAGAACACGCTTTACTGCTCGTTCTGCGGCAAGAGCCAGCACGAGGTGCGCAAGCTCATCGCCGGCCCGACCGTCTTCATTTGCGACGAATGCGTCGAATTGTGCATGGACATCATCCGCGAGGAGAACAAATCCTCGCTGGTGAAGTCGCGCGACGGCATTCCGACGCCGCGAGAAATCCGCAAGGTTCTGGACGACTACGTCATCGGTCAGGATCACGCCAAGAAGGTGCTCTCGGTCGCGGTCCACAATCACTACAAGCGGCTCAATCATCAGAGTAAGCACAACGATGTCGAGCTGGCGAAGTCGAATATCTTGCTGATCGGCCCGACCGGCTCCGGCAAGACGCTGCTCGCCCAGACCCTGGCGCGTATCCTCGACGTGCCGTTCACGATGGCGGACGCGACCACGCTGACGGAAGCCGGCTATGTCGGCGAGGACGTCGAGAACATCATTCTCAAGCTGTTGCAGTCGGCCGACTACAATGTCGAGCGGGCGCAGCGCGGCATCGTCTATATCGACGAAATCGACAAGATTTCGCGCAAGTCCGACAATCCCTCGATCACCCGCGACGTCTCGGGTGAGGGCGTGCAGCAGGCGCTCCTGAAGATCATGGAAGGCACGATCGCCAGCGTGCCGCCGCAGGGCGGCCGCAAGCATCCGCAGCAGGAGTTCCTCCAGGTCGACACCACGAACATTCTGTTCGTGTGCGGTGGCGCTTTCGCCGGCCTCGAAAAGATCATTTCGTCGCGTGGCCGCTCCACCTCGATCGGGTTCGGCGCCAGAGTGATGGCGCCCGAAGATCGCAAGCAAGGCGAGATTTTCCGCGAGGTCGAGCCCGAGGATTTGTTGAAATACGGTCTGATCCCGGAATTCGTCGGCCGGCTTCCCGTGGTCGCCACGTTGGAGGACCTCGACGAGCCGTCGCTCAAGCGCATCCTCACCGAGCCGAAGAATGCGCTGGTAAAACAATACCAGCGCATGTTCGAGATGGAGACGGTCGACCTCACGCTCGCCGACGAAGCGCTGTCGGCGATTGCGCGCAAGGCGATCGACCGTAAGACCGGCGCGCGGGGCTTGCGCTCCATCATGGAACAAATCCTGCTCGACACCATGTTCGATTTGCCGAGCCTCGAAGGCGTCGAGGAGGTCGTGATCTCGCGCGAAGTCGTCGAAGGCAGCGCCAGGCCGCTCTATATCTACGCCGACCGGTCCGATCGCGCTTCCGAGACCGGCGGGGCGAGCGCCTGACGAGTGGGCGCTGGCGCCACCCGCGATTCGGCGCGCGGCTTCTCGCCCCGCCTCCGCGAAGTGCCTTATTGCCTGAAAAACCGGCCTTTCTTGACACGCTGGCAGTCGAACGCCACGTATAGTGTGCGAACGAAAAGAGCGTACGAGGAATCGTGTGGACTAACCGGGCAGGGTCTCGTACTCGCCCTTCGGGTGCGGACGATCGGCGTCCGTCGGCCCCTTCCCGGAAACCGGCAATCCGTCGTGGCAGCGCATCCTGCGGGTCATGATGGAGGTGCACAACAATAAGGAAGTGGGGCCATGACAAGTGCCGCCAAGCCAAAGCCGCTCCTGACGGCCGGCGAAAGCCGAGCCTATCCGGTGCTACCTCTGCGGGACATCGTTGTCTTCCCGCACATGATCGTCCCGCTGTTCGTCGGCCGCGAGAAGTCCATCAAGGCGCTCGAAGAAGTGATGCGCTCGGACACGTTCATCCTGCTCGCGACACAGAAGAACGCGTCCGATGACGATCCGGCGACGGATTCCATCTTCAGCGTCGGCACGCTCGCCAGCGTGCTTCAACTTTTGAAGCTGCCCGATGGCACCGTGAAGGTGCTGGTCGAAGGCGCCGCGCGCGCGCAGGTCAAGCAATACACCGATCGCGAGGATTATTTCGAGGCGGAGGCGGTGGTCATTGCGGATTCCGCGGGCGATCAGGTCGAGGCCGAAGCGCTGGCGCGCTCGGTCGTCAATGAATTCGAAGGCTATGTAAAGCTCAACAAGAAGGTGTCGCCGGAAGTCGTCGGCGTGGTCCAGCAGATCGAAGACTACGCCAAACTTGCCGACACGGTGGCTTCGCACCTCGCGGTCAAGATTCCCGACAAGCAGTTGATTTTGGAAACGCCTGTCGTCACCGAGCGGCTGGAAAAGGTGCTCGGCCTGATGGAGAGCGAGATCTCGGTACTGCAGGTCGAGAAGCGCATCCGCACGCGGGTCAAGCGTCAGATGGAGAAGACGCAGCGCGAGTACTACCTCAATGAGCAGATGAAGGCGATCCAGAAAGAGCTGGGCGACGAAGACGGCAAGGACGAGCTCGCCGAACTCGAAGACAAGATCAAGCGCACCAAGCTCTCGAAAGAGGCGCGCGAAAAGGCGCAACACGAGATCAAGAAGCTGCGGCAGATGTCGCCGATGTCGGCGGAAGCCACCGTCGTGCGCAACTATCTCGACTGGCTGCTCTCGATCCCGTGGAACAAGAAGTCCAAGATCAAAAAGGATCTCACCCTCGCCGAACAGATCCTCGATGCCGATCATTTCGGCCTCGAGAAGGTCAAAGAGCGCATCGTCGAATACCTCGCCGTGCAGCAGCGCGCCAATAAGCTGACCGGGCCCATTCTGTGCCTGGTCGGTCCTCCAGGCGTAGGCAAGACCTCGCTCGGCAAGTCGATCGCCAAGGCGACCGGGCGCGAGTTCGTCCGCGTGTCGCTCGGCGGTGTGCGTGACGAAGCCGAGATTCGCGGCCATCGGCGGACCTATATCGGCTCGATGCCGGGCAAGGTCATCCAGTCGATGCGCAAGGCGAAGACCTCGAACCCGCTCTTCCTGCTCGACGAGGTCGACAAAATGGGCGCCGATTTCCGCGGCGATCCGTCGTCGGCATTGCTTGAAGTGCTGGATCCCGAGCAGAACCACGCGTTCAACGACCACTATCTCGAGGTCGATTACGATCTCTCCAACGTGATGTTCATCACCACGGCGAATACGCTGAATATTCCGCCGCCCCTGATGGACCGCATGGAGATTATTCGGATCGCCGGCTACACCGAGGACGAGAAGGTCGAGATCGCGCGCAAGCATTTGATCCCGCACGCGATCGTCAAGCATGGCCTCGATCCGAAAGAATGGTCGATTGACGACGAGGCTTTGCTCACGCTCATTCGCCGCTATACGCGGGAAGCCGGCGTCCGCAATCTGGAACGCGAATTGTCGACGCTGATCCGCAAGGCGGTGAAGGAGCTGACGATCTCGAAGAAGCAGTCGGTGCAAGTCACCGATAAGGTGCTGCCCGACTACCTCGGCGTGCCGAAGTACCGCTATGGCGAGGTCGAGGACGTGGATCAAGTCGGCGTGGTCACCGGCCTTGCTTGGACCGATGTGGGCGGTGAGCTGCTGACGATCGAATCGGCCATGATGCCCGGCAAGGGCAAGATGACCGTTACCGGCAACCTGCGCGACGTAATGAAGGAGTCGATCTCGGCGGCGGCCTCCTATGTCCGCATGCGTGCGGTCGCCTTCGGCATCGAGCCGCCGTGGTTCGACAAACGCGACATCCACGTGCATGTGCCGGAAGGCGCCACGCCGAAGGATGGACCGTCCGCGGGCGTCGCCATGGTCACCGCGATCGTTTCGGTGATGACCGGTATTCCGGTGCGCCGCGATGTCGCCATGACTGGTGAGATCACTTTACGCGGCCGCGTCCTGCCGATCGGGGGCTTGAAGGAGAAGCTCCTAGCCGCACACCGCGGCGGGATCAAAACCGTGGTCATTCCGGAAGAGAACGCCAAGGATCTTGTCGAGATCAACGACAGCATCAAAAGCGGGCTCGATATCATTCCGGTCTCACGCATGGATGAGGTGCTTAAGTACGCGCTCGTGCGTATGCCCGAGGCGATCGTGTGGGAGGAGACGGCGGCGAAGCCCGTCGACGTCCCCGAACCGGTCGTGGAGGAAGATTCCTCCGGTCTCACCGCGCACTGAATACGACGAGGACAATTGCAGGCGGCGCCCCCAATCGGGCGCCGCTTTGCTGTGCGCCGAACCGTGCGGCGTTAGCGATCCCTTAGCCATGTCGGCTGCCGCCGCGCGCACGGCGTTCCGCGGTCGTGTATCCTGGCCATGCCGCCTGAGGGGCCGCGAGAATGAAGCGCTCTGCCAGCCGTGTAAAAACCGGCCTGCGTGCCGGCAACGGGTCGCGCCAAGTCACGGTCGTGCTTACGATCGGAGCGGTGCTCGCACTCAGTGCGTTCGGTGCTGACAAGTTCATCATCGCCAAGCACAAGAAAGTGGCCGGCGTGGCTGCGCTGAACGATGGCGAAATCTATACCGGCTCGATCCTGTATATGCCGGACGATAGCAATGTCTGCCACCAATGGCTGTTCGACAATCAGAACGGGCAATTCACGGATAATGGGGATGTCGATTGCCTGCGCGCCGCTTACCGCGGCACCTTGGACGGGCCGAAGCAATGGTCGGCGGCGCGGGTGCGCGTCATCAGCAGCGGTTTCCGCGGCGAATAGCGCGGCTTTGTTGTTCCAGGCACTGCGTTTGCACGAAAGCGATATTGGCCGACGGCTAAACTTTCGCTAAATAGGATACTCGGGGCTTCGGCTCCGGTGCCGCTTCGCGATAGGGGCGCCGGACAATCGGCTGAGAGGCGCGTGTTCAAATCCATTCATCGGTTCGCCGCGGGCCTGCCGGCCGCGCTCGTCGCGGTGCTGATCTCATCCGCGGCGATCGCGGATGACAACTTTCCGCTGACCGGAAATTATACCCAAAATGTCGCCTGCAAGGGTGACGGCACCGATGCCGAGGTGGCGAAGGTCAAGATTTCACCACAGGAGATCGTTTCCAACGTCGGGGTGTGCACCATCCTCGATACGAAAAAAGACGGCGACGGCTTTTTCGTGCATGTCCAATGCAATTTCGCCGGCGGGCCGCTGATGGGCGATATCACTTTCACGCCGCGCCCCGACAATACGATCGAATCAGTCGATCGCGACGGCAATTACAAATCGATCCTTTACCGATGCCCGAAATGACCAGCCGCTGGCTCGGCGGGCCGGCTGTGCTAAGTCGCACTCGATTGCGATATCGGATCTCATCTATCTCGCCAACGCTCACGGTGCCATGCTAACGAGGCTCCAGCATGCATTCGTCCGCCGCTACAGATTGAGGAAAAAAGCCCTATGAAGATGATCGCTTATCTGCTCGCCATTATCTGCGTGGTCGCCGCCGTGATGTATTTCGTCATGCCGGCCGGTGAATTGCCGACATTCATGCCGGGCTATGCCGAAGGCTCCACCCACATCCATCACCTGCATGCCTACGCCGCCGCCGTTGCCGCCGTCGTGCTGTTCGGAATCGGCTGGTTCTCCGGCCGGCGGTAGGTCCTTGCGCCGCGCCGTTACTGCGCGCCGCGCACCTTGCGCTGCACCCTTTCGTCGAAACGGTCCAGACTGACGACCACGCGCTCATGGGTGCCGCGGCCGATCGGCTCGAACTCGTCGCGCGCTTCCACCCGGAAGGTGATGGTGCGCCCCTCGACATGGACCACTTCGGCCGTTGCGGTGACGCGCAAGCCGATCGGCGTCGCCGCGATATGGCTGACGTCGAGCTTGATGCCGAGGCTCTGATGGCCGGCCGGCAGAAGATGCTCGACCGCCGCCAAGGCCGCGGCCTCGATCACATTGATCATCACCGGCGTCGCCAGAACCGCGATGCGGCCCGAGCCGACGAATGGCGCCGTGTGCTCGGGGCCGACGACGATTTCCGCGGTTCCGATGAGGCCGGGCTTGATCCGGGCCAGGACTGGGCTGATGCGGGGTGGCGAATTCATGCTGCTTTATAGCGTCAATTTTGGCGGTGGCGACCCGGTGAACGGTGCTAATATGAACATCGTTAGCCCAAGGGGGAAATAACCATGCATCGCTACGTGTTCCTCTCCGCAATGCTGATCGCCGTGCTGCCGAGCGCGCCGTCGTTCGCGGTCAGCGCGAAACAAAAAATGGAGACGTGCAAATTCGGCGCTGACGACCAGAAACTGCAAGGCGCGGCGCGCGCCTCCTTTATGAAGAAATGCATGGCAAACAGGGACGATCCGCGCGGCCCGGCTCCGGGCGCGCCACCGCCGAGCGGCGCCGGCGTGCCGCCGCCGCCGAAGCAATAGCGCCCCACTGACAGGTAGGATATTCGCGATGACCACCGCCGTTCTTGACAAGACCACCGCATACGATACCGACGACGTCGAATATCTTCGCCACGGTGATAAGCCGCTATTGGCGCGGCTGTTCAGGCCGCGCGGGCAGGGGCCGTTCCCGGCGCTGGTTGAGGTCCATGGCGGCGCTTGGTGCCTGTCCGATCGCAAGACCGAGCATCTGCGCCACGAGTTCATGGCATCGCACGGCATCGTGTCGATTGCGCTCGATTTCCGCTCCGGCGATACCGATCCTTATCCGGCCTCGGCGCAGGACGTGAATTATGCGGTGCGCTGGGCCAAGGCGCACGCCCGCGATCTCAAGACGCGGCCCGAGCTGATCGGGCTCTCCGGCCAATCGAGCGGCGGCCATTTGGCGATGCTGGTCGCCATGCGCCCGCACGATCCGCGCTATGCCGCAATCGCGCTGCCGGCAGGCTCCGCGCCGCAGGACGCCAGCGTGCGCGCCGTCGTGATGTCGTGGCCGGTGATCAATCCGCTCGGCCGCTACCGCCACGCCAAACGCGCGCTGGCGAGCGTCAATCCGCCGGAATGGCCGAAGTCGATCATCGCGCGGCAGGATTCCTATTGGCGCTCGGAAGCCAATATGGCTGAGGGCAATCCGATGCTGGCGCTTGAGCGGGGCGAGAAGGTGCAAACTCCGCCGGCGATCTGGTTCCAGGGCCGCGGCGACTTGCTGCACGATTACAAGGACGCGGAGTCGGAGTTCCCCGGCAACGAGCCGCAGCGTTTCGTCGCCAATTACCGCAAAGCCGGCGGCGAGATCGATCTGCATTACATCGAGATGGACCGCCACGCCGGGCATTCGCCCGATCTATCGAAGACCGGCGACATGTTTGCGCACATGGCGGAATGGGTGGGCCGGCATATCGTGGCCGGGTAGGCGGCACGCCGCCCGCCCGTTACTCAATAATCGTTCGGCGTCATGTGTGGCTCATTCGCCTTGCCACACGCCGTCATGCAGCGCCGCCGCTTCGTCTTCCAGGAGCGGCCCGACAACCTCGACAGGGCGCTGGCCGGCCGCAAAGACCGTGCGGCATGGCAGATCGAGCGTCGGGTTCTCGGCGTGATTACCGGTGATTGTCTTTAGCCGGCGCTCGGCGAGGCCGAATACCACGCGTCCGATCCCGGCCCAATAGATGGCGCCGGCACACATCGCGCAAGGTTCGGCGGAGGTGTAGAGCGTACAGCCGGCGAGCGCTTGCGGGCGAAATTGCTTCGACGCCTGGGTGGCGAGGACGCGTTCGGCATGGCCCGTCATATCGCGATCCGGCAGATATCCGTTCTCGGCCTCGATCAGCACTTCGCCGGCCGCGCTCACCAATATGGCGCCGAAGGGATGGTTGCCGTGCCCGCGAGCGCGCCGCGCAACATCGAAAGAACGTCGCAGAAAAGCGTCATGATCAAGCGGCGGTAGTTTGCCATCCACGGCGCAAGACCTTTCGGCGGACTCCGCGAAGACGTCGTCAGGCGCCGCTGCCGAATTTATCCACTATGGCGCGGAAAATGCGATCGGGCTTGAACGGGGTCGCGCAAAATCGGATTCCGGTCGCGTCGGCCAGCGCGTTTCCCATCGCGGCATTGATCGGATTGTAAGGGCTTTCGCTCATCGACTTGGCGCCGAATGGTCCGGTGGAATCCGAAGTGTCGGCAAAGAATACTTCGGTCCGCGGAACGTCGCCGAACTGCGGCAGGTGATAGTTGCGAAACGTCGGATTGATGACGCGACCATTGTCGTCGATCACCATTTCCTCGTAAAGCGCGGCGCCGAGCGATTGGGCCACGCCGCCTTCGATCTGGCCGCGGCACTGCATCGGATTGATCACGCGGCCCGCGTCTGCGGCGTGAATGCTGCGCAGAATCTTGATCGCGCCGGTGCGCTTGCTTACGGCGATCCGAAAGGCCTGGACGTTGAACGCAACCGAGCGCGGCGTCCCGTTCCACTTCCCGGTGGCGGCGAGGCTTTTTCCCTTGGCCCGCGCGGCCGCCGCGATTTCGGTAAGCCCGACGCGGCGTCCGGCGCGGACCACGGCGCCGGCACTCAGCGACCACGCCGTTGGCGGACCGCCGCCGTACTCGGCGGCAAAACGCAGGATCTCCTCACGCAAGGCTTCGCAGGCGAGTTGCGTGGCGCGCCCTGCGACGACGGTTCCGGTGCTGCCATAGGCGCCGGTGTCGTGACCGCCATTGTCGGTGTCGGAGGCAAGCAGCCGGATGCGGTCTACGGTCGCGCCTAGAACGGTGGCGGCGATTTGCTGGTGGACCGTACTGGTGCCGTTACCGAACTCCGCCGTTCCGACAACGAGCTGATAGGTGCCGTCGTCACGCAAGTCGACGCTGACATCCGCCAAATGGCCGAACGGCGGGACAGTATCGATCATGCCGAGCGCTACTCCTTGTCCGACCAGCCAGTCCTCTGACGGCGGCGGCGGCAGACCGCCGCCGCGGTCCATCGCATCCTTGACCAGCGTGAGGCATTGATCGAGGCCGTAGCTGCCGTACAGGACATCATGGCCTTCCGTGGCGCCGGTGGAGATCATCGGATCGCCGGGGTGCACTATATTGCGCTCGCGAAATGCGATCGGGTCCATGCCGATATTGCGGGCGAGCTCGTCCATCGCCGATTCGACGGCAAAGTTGGTTTGCGGCAGCCCGTAGCCGCGAAAGGCGCCGGCCGGCACGGTGTTGGTATAGACCACGACCGCGTCGAGCTTTTTGTTGTCGCAGTTGTAGACCGAGACGCACTCCCCGCATGCGTGATTGAGCACGGCAAAGCCGTGATTGCCGTAGGCGCCGGTATTCGACACGACATGCATTTCCATCGCAGTCAAACGACCATCGCGCCGCGCGCCGGCTTTAATGCGCACGCGCATCGGATGTCGCGTCGTCGCGCCGACAAACTGCTCCTCGCGCGTGAATTCGAGCTTGACCGGTCGGCCGGTCTTGAGGACGGCGAGGGTGACGATGTCCTCGACCAGCATCTCCTGCTTGGCGCCGAAGCCGCCGCCCATGCGCTCGCAGAAGACGCGGACTTTTGCCGGTTCGAGGCCGAAAACGCCGCAAAGCGCCCGCCGCGTCAAAAACGGCGTCTGCGTGCTTGAACGGATGTTGAGACGATGCGCGTCGTCAAGCCAGCCGATCGCGCAATGCGTTTCGAGATGCGCGTGCTGCACCCGTTGAGTGACATAAGTGCCCTCATACACAACGTCGGCTTGCGCGAATCCATCTTCGACATCGCCGACATGGCTGTGAATCTCGCCGACGATATTGCGTTGCGGGTTGCTGATGCGCGCTTGCGGTCCTTTGTCGTGAATGATCGGTGCATCCGGCCGCAACGCTTCATCCGGATCGAAAACCGCCGGCAGTATTTCGTAGTCGACGTCGAGCTTGCGGCAGCCGGCTTCGGCCGCCGCCTCGCTCTCCGCGATCACCGCCGCGACCCGTTGGCCGACAAAACGGACGACCCGGTCCAGCACGACGGTATCGTCCGGGTCGGCCCTTTCATCTTCGTGTCTGGCGCTTGAAAAGAGTTTTTCCGGCGAGTCTTCGAAGGTCAGCACGGCGCGGACGCCCGGAACCGACAACGCTTCGTCCTTGCGGATCGAATTGATCCGCGCATGCGCGTGCGGCGAGCGCAGCAGCTTGAGATGCAGAAGCCCGGCGGGTGCTACATCGAGCGTGTAGGAGGCGGTGCCGCTAATGACGGCGCGCGCGGCCGGCGCCGCCACGCTGCGACCGCATGCGTCGCCAGCTTCGGCCTGTTCGACCGCGCGCACGCCGCGGATCGCGTTTTCGATCGCTCCATAGCCGGTGCAGCGACAAATGTTGCCCTTGAGCGCCCAGGGTAGATCTTGCCGCTGCGATTGGTTCAGGCTTGCCGCCGTCATGATCATGCCCGGTGTGCAGAAGCCGCACTGGAAGCCTTGCGCCTGCAGAAAGGCTTCCTGCATCGGATGCAGTTCGCCATTCCGCGACAGCCCTTCGATCGTTGTGATCGCGCGGTCCTCGGCGCGATAGGCGGGAAACAGGCAAGAGTGGACAGGGTCGCCGTCGACCATCACGGTGCAGGCACCGCAATCGCCGGCATCGCAGCCTTTCTTTACGCCAAAACAACCGAGTTCGCGCAGAAACGTGCGCAGGCATTGTCCGGGCCGTGGCTGAGCGTCACGGCGGTTTCCGTTCAGCAGAAATTTCATGTCACGCCCGCGCCATGTCCGGCGAGCTCGCCGCGAATCTCTTCGGCAAATTGTGCGGTCACATGCCGGCGCCAGGCAGGCGTGCCGTGGACGTCGGTGTAATAACGCTCTTGCGGAATCTCGGCCTCGAGCTTCTCGCGCAACACGGTGCGGGACGGCACTTCGGCAAACGACAGGCGGATGGGACGCGGTGTCGCCGCGGTCACGGTCAGCGCGAATGACCCGTCGTCCGGGGACAGCGTCCCGATCACGAGCGCGCCGGACCGCCCAAGCGGGCTCAGTGAAATTTGCCGGAACGCCGTGCGCCGCCGTAGCGACGACAGCGGCAGGTCGATGGCGCGAAGCAACTCACCCGGCTGCAGCGCGTTGCGTTGCGGCGCCAATACGAAATCGCTGACCCCGACGCACCGCTCAGCGGCCTCCGGCGTCCAGATTGTGCAGACGCCGTCCAACGCCGACGTAAGCGAAATCATTGGTCCCGCCGGCAGCGCCATGCACAGATTGCCGCCTACGGTCGCCATGTTCCAGATTTTGAACGATGCAAGAAACGACCGGCAGCACTGGTTGACGAGCGGCGCGGCGGTCCAGTTGGCCGGAAATGTCATTCCATCCAGTTCGGCGATCTTGCAGGTCGCGGCGATGCGCAAGCCTTGCTCGGTCGTCTCCAATGCGGGCCAACCCAGATCGGCGATATCGATCAGTCTGGAGACCTTAAGCTGCAGTTCGGAAAACAACCACGTCCCGCCGGCAAGCCACGCGTCGCCGGCGGCCCAAGCCGGGAGATCCGTGCGCCGGCGTGGTCTCGCGATCTCTGTGATGGTGTTGAGGTCCATCGCAATCCGATGTTGCACAATTCATGCCGGGCCGAGCGCCAGGGTCGCCCTTGCGGCGCCGCCGTCGCGCCGCCTCATTCACTGCCGCGGCGAAGCCGGAGCGTACTCTAAGTATCTTGAACTATTAGTGAATTTAGCGCAAATGCCTGCGATCCGGGGCACCACGGCAGTTCATGAGCGAAGCCGCGTCATTGCGGCTCGTCTAGAGCGTCGGCCGGCCGGCGATATAAGTCTGACACACGGCGCGGTCGTCGCCCATGGTCATCAGAACGAACAGCTCCTCTTCGAGGTAGCGCGCCACTTCCATTCGATGCGCCATGGCGTGGGTCGCGCGGGCGTCAAGCACTACGAGATCGGCAAAGGCGCCGGGCGCGATCGTGCCGATTTCTTGCTCCAGGCCGAGCGCTGCGGCGTTGCCGCGTGTCATCAGATCGAAAGCGGCGAGCGCGGAAAGATTCTGGCCCTGCAACTGCATCACCTTGTAGGCCTCGGCGGCAGTGCGCAGCATCGAATAGGAGGTGCCGCCGCCGACGTCGGTGGCAAGAGCGACGCGGACCCCCGCCGCGGTCAGCCGGCCGTAGTCGAAAAGCCCGCTGCCGATGAAGAGGTTCGACGTAGGACAGAACACCGCGACCGAATGGGTGTCGCGCATCAGCGCGACTTCGGCGTCGTCGAGATGAATGCAATGCCCCATCAGTGAGCGCGGGCCGAGAAGGCCGAAGCGATCGTAAACGGCGGTATAGCTCTGATCTTCGGGAAACAGGCGCTTTACCGTGGCGATCTCGTTGTGATTTTCGGCAAGATGAGTCTGCATCAACACGGTCGGAAATTCGTCAAGCAGTGCGCCCGCCGCCGCGAGTTGCTCGGCGGTCGAAGTGATGGCAAAGCGCGGCGTCACGGCGTAACGCTGCCGCCCGGTGCCGTGCCAGCGGCGGATGAGGTCGCGGCTATCCGCGATGGCGTTGCGCGCGGGTTCGAGCAGTCCCGGAGGGCCATTGCGGTTCATGATAGCATTGCCGGCGATCATGCCGGCCTCGCGCCGATGCGCGGCGGTGAACAGTGCATCGGCCGAGGCCGGATGCGCCGAGCAATAGACCAGGGCGGTGGTCGTGCCGTTGCGCGCCAATTCGTCCAGGAAGAATTCGGCATTGCGCGCCGCGTGTTCGGGGTCGCCGAATTTCTGCTCTTCGACGAAGGTATACTTCTCCAGCCACTCGAGAAGCTGGGCGCCGTAGGACGCAATCACTTGGGTCTGCGGGTAATGGATATGCGGATCGATAAATCCCGGCAGGATCAGTGCGTCGGCGTGATGCTCGACCGGCGTCGTCACCGAAAGCCGCGCCGTGAGCTGGTCCGCCGGTCCGACCGCTTCGACCCGGCCGTCCTTGACCAGGATGATGCCGTCTTCGATGTAGCGATAGCTTTGCGCGTCGCCGGCACCGGCCGGCGTTCGCAAAAAATTCAAAATGCGGCCGCGGATAGCACGCGAACTCACGGCTGCCATGTCTTCGTCACTTCGCCGGCTGGCCGGCGGCGATCCAAGACGCCAGGACCAGCCGCTCCTGCGGTGTCATTTCGGTGATGTTTCCGGGCGGCATGGCCTGCGAGCGCACCGCGAATATCTCGATCAACCGGGCATGCACGCGGATTTGCTCGTCGCTGTCGAGCATCACGCCCTTCGGCGCGGTCGGAATGCCGTCCCACACCGGTTCGGCGGCGTGGCACATGCTGCAACGGGAAATCACGATGTCCGACACTTGCTTGAATTTGGGCGGCGGCGGCAGCGCGCCGGTCGTCACTGCCGCCGGTCCGGCAGCGGATAACCACGCAATTGCCGCCATGCCCGCCGCCGCCACGGCCCAGGTCCACCACGGGCTGCCCTTGCCTTCATGGCGTGAATTGAAGAAGTGGCGGATGACGGGGCCGATCAGAAGCACGATCGCGACAATCAGCCAATTGTACCGCGTCGCGAACAACAGCGGATAATGATTGCTGAGCATCAGAAAGACGACCGGAAGCGTCAGATAGTTGTTGTGCACCGAGCGCTGCTTGCCGAGCAGGCCCCAGCGCGGGTCGGGCTCTTTCCGCGCCAGCATCGCGTCGACTGTCTTCCTTTGGTAGGGAATGATGATGACGAAGACGTTCGCCACCATGATGGTGCCGATCAGGGCGCCGATCTGGGTAAAGGCGCCGAGCCCGCTAAACACGTGGGTAAAGCCGTAAGTCAGCGCCACCAGATAAACATAGCCGACCAGCGCCAGCGCCACTTCGTGCTGGCCGAGCGGCGACCGGCACAGTCCCTCGTAAACCAGCCACGAGATCACGAGACTGACAAAGGCGATGCCCGCCGCCTCACCCGCCGTGAGATCGAGCACCGACTTGTCAATCAGAAAAATATCGGCGCCGAGATAGTAGACGATAACCAGCAGCGAGAAGCCCGACAGCCAGGTCGTGTACGCTTCCCACTTGAACCAGGTCAGACTGTCCGGCATCTGCGCCGGCGCCACCAGGTACTTCATCATGTGATAGAAGCCGCCGCCGTGAACCTGCCATTCGTCGCCCTTGACGCCGTCCGGCAGTCCGGGCCGCGCCTTGAGACTAAGATCGAGGTGGATGAAGTAAAACGAGCTGCCGATCCAGGCGATGCCGGCCACGACGTGCAGCCAACGCAGGATG
>Ga0181516_10002072_pt1 | contig 14587 bp, 9 predicted proteins | sample PEATcosm2014_Bin_25_FD_121104 | JGI IMG/M metagenome (GOLD analysis project Ga0181516, IMG submission 121104) | Peatland microbial communities from MTU Mesocosm Facility, Houghton, MI, USA - PEATcosm2014_Bin01_10_metaG | ecosystem: Environmental > Terrestrial > Soil > Wetlands > Peat | place... | reverse complement strand
TTCTGAGTTACTTCCGGATTCGCGACCATCCTCCCACAATCCTCGAAGAAGCACCGACCATAGCTTTCAACGCGGCAAAGTGCTGTTTTCTTCCTTCGACTTCCGAGTTCAGGGACCATTTCGCGTTTGGGCATATCTTCCGATTGCTGGCGCCAGGAATGACCGTTCCCCATGGTGTCTTAGCCTGCGTATAGTTTTAAGGGAAGCTTTCCCCATCCAGGAGGTCATGCGGTGTCACGACCCTTTCGCGCCTCTTTCCTTCTCGCTCCGATTACTGCACTCAGCATGGTCGGGCCGGGACAGGCGGGGCAGCCTCCGCAATCGGTGCCCGCGCAAATTGTCGTCACCCCCATCACGCTTGGCCAATCCGTGGTTCCACTCTATGGGCCGTGGAAGTTCCAAATCGGCGACTCACCTCAAAATCCAGTAACGCATGCGCCGCTTTGGTCCGAGCCCGGCTATGACGACTCGAAATGGGAGTCAGTGGACCTGAAACCAGGACAAGGTACGGTGGACCCGTTTACCGGGGACCCGCGATACGTTCCGGGATGGACAACGAAAGGCCACGCGGGATACTGGGGCTGGGCATGGTATCGCATGCGGATATCCATAGCCGCGAAGCCCGGCGATCAGTTAGCGATCGCAACTTTCGGATGGGTGGATGATGCCTACCAACTATTTGACAATGGCGTGCTGCTGGGAAGCTCGGGCAAATTTCGTGGGCCCGGCAAGCCGCCCATAGCCTATTTCACCCAGCCCGCGATGTTCGTGTTGCCGTTTGTGTTGCCGCAACACCCTTCCGTTGCCGAGTCAGAGCCCGGCAGCATCGAGCGCGGAGCGCCTGTCGCAGAGGTGCTGGCATTCCGCGTCTGGATGGGACCCGTACGGCTTTCGCATCACCCCTTCTCGGGCGGATTCCATTACGCCCCGGTGCTGGGCGAGAGCGGGGCCATCGCGGAGAAGAATCATGCGGAATGGTTGGAACTGATCCAGCAATACGCATTCTCCGGTTTCCTGGTTGGAACTTTTCTCTTGCTGGCCATCGTGGCTGCGAGCCTGATTCTGTTTGACCGTTCGGACCGCGTATACCTGTGGGTGGCCGCCGCGTTGCTGCTGGCGGCATGCCGGGAATGTATCTTTTCGCTTGCCAACTGGACGCAACTGGTGAGCATTCGAGAATTTTTCCTCGCCCTCGAGGTCTTTATCGCTCCGCTCACAATCGGCGTTTGGACCACGGTGTGGTGGAAATGGTTTCATCTGCGGCGCCCGGCGTGGGTTCTAAAGACCGTAGCCACGCTTACAGCGCTCGACATGGTCTTCGAGCTATTGGGAGATAACCTGCTCTACGATATTCCCAGCTCGACGGGCCTGGTCTCTCACGCATTGTCGGAAGCGGTACGGCTGGGGCTGCTGGGCTTGCTTGCGCTGGTTGTCGGCAAGGGAGTTCGCGAACAGGGCCGAGAAGGTTGGCTGGTGCTTCCCGCCGTTGTCCTCATGGTATTCGAGCAATTCCAAAGCGAGCTGATCAGCCTGCATATGCACGGAACGTTCTTCGCCTTCGGCACCGTTTTCTTCTACAACGAGGCCGCCGATTTGGTTCTGGTTGCAGCGATTGCCTTCCTGCTATTGCGCCGCCTCGTGTTGTCGATCCGGAGACAGCGGCAAATGGCACTCGACGTCAAGCAAGCTCAGGAAGTGCAGCAGGTGCTGATGCCGAAAGAACAGCCTCCCATTCCGGGGCTGACGATTGAAACCGTGTATCGCCCCGCGCGCGAGGTGGGCGGAGACTTCTTTCAGATCGTCCAACATCCCACAGATGGAAGCGCACTCATCGTGGCGGGAGACGTAGCGGGCAAGGGTTTGAAGGCCGGAATGCTGGTGGCGCTGCTGGTCGGAGCAATCCGCACCGTGACGGATACGAGTCTCGATCCGGCCTTTGTGTTGAGCGTGTTGAACAAGCGGTTGATACGCCGCGGCGATGCGCAGGCGACATGTCTCGCGCTGCACATCGGCGTCGACGGCGAGGCGATCGTAGCCAATGCCGGTCACATGCCCCCTTATCTGAACGGCAAGCCCGTGGATATGGAGGGTGCTCTCCCGCTCGGCATGATCGAAGCCGCAGAGCCTTCTGTGACGCGCCTTCAGTTGGAACCGGGCGACACGCTGATGCTGATGTCTGACGGGATTGTGGAGGCGACCAACGCTGAAGGCAATCTTTTCGGCTTTGAGCGCATTTGCGATTTGCTTCGCTCAGAGATGACCGCTGCAGATTTGGCCACGGCGGCCCAAGACTTTGGTCAGGAAGACGACATCAGCGTCATTTCCATTACCCACACAGCCGTGCTAAAACCTGAAGGCCCTTAAGCGTCACTCAGAGACCCAAGGAACTCGAATTCCGAGCGCATAACCGCCGATCCGGAAGTTACATTGTCGTTAACAGGCGGATGGCCTCGGCCCAGACGCCTCAAAAAGCCGCACCGAGGGTGCCCGTCCTGAGCGAAGTCGAAAGTTCCCTCGCTCTTGGGGACCAGGGAGACTCTGGACCTCAATCGGCAGGAAGAAGTCCACGGTCCGGCAGGATCAGTCCCCATAAACGCCCAGGCGTCCTAAAACAGCGTCGCGCCCGAATAACCGAAAACCGCATGTCAAGACCCCAACCAGCCGCCGACCACCCCAACCCGCTGAAAACACTCGCAAAAAACCTTCATCAACTCTGCCGATAATTTCCCCCTCTTCCCGCATAATCACTGCATAAGTCCAAAACCAGTCATTCGTTTCCGGCGTCGCCGTCTCGTTCCTATCTTGAGAACGCTTCGAACTTCCCTCGGAATACAGGGAACTCGATTGAAATGAGGTCTTTACGAAGGCCGGTTCTTTAGAATCAACACTTTACAGCAACACGCGCCCCGCAACCTCTTTGCCATAAAGACTTTGGGCTCAAAGTAGGGGGGGCAGGGGGGAGTAACTAAATGTACATGATCTGCCGGCACATCAGGACCATCGGGCCCCGCTGCGGATCCCCTGCACACAAGGGCAACCCGCTCCCTGCCCCACCCGCCCCGGCCCTTAACGATTTGGTTACCCCCCTCCCCCTCCCCCTCCCCGGGGTACGAGTCAAATGCCAGGAGTTGGAAGCCGGCCTTCTTGGTCCCTTGTTCCCTTGGTCCCTTGTTCCCTTGGTCCCTCGGTCCCTTGTTCCCTTGGTCCCTTGGTCCCTTGGTCCCTGCCTCACCCTCCCCGGGTGGGAGCCAGGAAAAGGCTTCAGGCCGCGATTCTCTGACCACTGGCCACTGATCACTGACCACTGGCGGCGAAGCCGCCAAAACCGGCTGTGAGGCTGTAAAGCCCACCTAAAGCCAGCCGATTCAGCAGCTTCTGAGTACAGCCCGGGCAGGGTACAGCCGCTGTGCAACTGTACTCTGCTGCTATCTGAAGGAAACTAAACCATTTATAGGAAGATTCACAATGAGCCGGAATCTCGGTAAAGCCGCTGTGCCGCTGTACGTCGGCGCCCTCCAGGAACCGAGCGCAGCCGAAGGGTCAGCGTTTTCTCGCTCCCTCGCTCCCTCGCTCTTTTGCTCCCTCGCTCCCTGCTTTTCTCGCTCCCTCAGTCCCTTAGTCCCTCAGTCCCTTAGTCCCTTGTTCCCTCGCTCCCTCGCTCCCTTTTTCCCTTGTTCCCTCGGCCGCGACCCTAATGAAACTCGGCTTTTCAACCGATACCTCGCATAGGGGTTTCCATGGCACTCTTCGATTTCGATGCGGAAGACACAAGGCCCGCTCGCTTTGCTGCCCGTCTGCCCATCCTTTCCCGTGAAGAGAAGGTGTTCGGCTACAAGCTGCTGTTTCGCTCCAGCGTCAATAATTACTTCCCTTCCGTGGAGGGTCACGACGCCAGCCGCGGCGTGATCGACATGTCGAGCCTGATCGGCCTCAATACTCTATGCAACAATCTCCCGGCCTTCATCGTGATGACCCGCGAGATTCTGATTCAGGAGTATTTGGCCCTGCTGCCCTCCGATAAGGTGGTCGCGGAGATTCCGGAGTCGGTTTCCGCGGACACCGAAGTGGTGCGTGCCTGCAAGCAATTGAAGAACGCCGGATACAGGATCGCGCTCAGCAACTTCCGCGCCCACGATCCCCGAGAGGCGCTCGAAGATATCGCCGATTTTCTCAAGATCGACATCAAAATGTCGTCTCTGGCAGATGTGGCGCGGCTCACGCGGCACTACCGCGGCCGCGGCCCGCAACTCATCGCCGAGAAAGTCGAGACGCGGGAGGATTTCGCATTCACGAAGAGCGAAGGATTCAGCTTCTTCGAGGGATATTTCTTTCGCAAACCGGAGATGATGCGTGCGCGCGGCGCGCAATCGAATCGCACCGTTTTCCTGCGCTTGCTCGGGGCCGTTTCCAAGCCGGTTCTCGACTGGTATGAGCTGGAGAACATCGTCAAGTCCGATCCCACGCTCTATTTTCGTTTGCTGCGCTATCTGAACTCGGCCATCTTCGGCCTGCAGGGCGAGGTCAGGACCATTGGCCAGGCGCTGAACATCCTGGGCGAAAAAGAAATACGCCGCTGGTGCCAGTTGAGCGGCATGCTCGAGCTGTCGAGAAACAAGCCTTCGGACCTGGCGCTCGCGGCCCTGGTGCGCGCGCGCTTCGCGGAACTGATCGGCACCAGAGTCGCCTGCGGAAGTTCAGACATGTTTCAAGTTGGGCTGTTGTCCTTGATGGATGCGATCCTCGAGATCCCGATGCGCGATGTGCTGGAGGGACTGCCGATTGATGACGGTTCGAGGACCGCCCTAATGGAAGGAAAGGGCCCGCTTTCTCCGGTGTACGAGCTGATGCTTGCCGTGGAAGCAGGTGTGTGGCCCAGGATTGCGTCCCTGGCCTCCAGGTTTCAGATCCAGCAGGACTTCATTGCGCAGTCCTACTGGGACGCTATGCAGTGGGCGCAGTCGATTGTGACGACGGGTTGATGGACAAGCTGCGATTGGCCCACGGTCTGGGCCATCGCGCTTATTTCGCCAGCGGCTCGGAACCCGAACCCTTTCCGTCCGCGGTCGTCAGCGATTCCGCGTCCAGCTCATGCTCGTGCTTGTAATTCTCCTCCGGCATCTTGCCGTCCCACCAGGCCCAGTTCATCGGATAAACGTCGGGATCGAAGAAGACCTGGTAAAAATGCCAGACGATGATGGCAAGCGTGGCCAGAATCGCCTCGTAGAAATGCACCGCCGTGGCCACATCGACCCACCAGCGCGCCAGCAGATCGCCGACCCAGACCTTGGCCCAGATCATGATGCCGGTGACGCCCATGAGCGCCGTGCCCCACACCAGCGCCCAGTACTCGGCCTTCTCCGCGTAGTTGAAGCGGCCGAACTTCGGCTTCTCCTTGCTCACGCCGAGGTAGTATCGCATGGTGCCCAACGCGTCGAAAAGATCCTTGGGCCGCGGCGCGATGTCGCGCAACATGCGTCGCCCTTCACGCGCCATGGCGAGATAGAAAACGTGATAAATGCCCGCGGCGATGAGAATACAGCCCGCGATGCGATGAATAATGCCGCGCAAATTCTCGCCCATGCCCAGCGTGTGCGCAAACCACGTGTCGGGGAACTTGAGCGCAAATCCGGTGATGACCAGCACGATGAAGCTCGAGAGCAAGATTAGGTGCTGCCAGCGCTGGTTCACCGTCATGCGCGTCATGAATGGGTTCATCATGCGCCGCCGCGCCACAGCCTTGCTGCGCCAGATGATGGCGTTGTGCAGGAACATTAACCCGATCACAACCAGGATCAGGACGATGTAGATCCATCGTACCCAGCGCACGGCCACGGAATCGATGTCGTTGGCGCGGGTGCCCGCTACCAGGTGCACCGGCGTACGTGTGAATTTTTGCGTCACGCCCTGGTGGCACTTGCCGCAGGTCGCGTCGAGATTGGCAGGATTGACGGTCGATCGCGGATCGCTTGAGGGCAAAATGTTGTGCACGCCGTGGCAACTGGAGCAGTTGGCAGCCACCATGCTGCCGCCCTCCGCGGCCAGCCCGTGATAGCTGTCAAAATAAGTGTTCACGCGGTTGCCGGGTACGCCGAACTCCTGCGAAAGCCGCACGCCCTCATGGCAGCGCGCGCAGATGTCGCGCGAAACATTTTGCTCCGCCACCGGCGAGTTGGGATCGGTGTGTTCCTTGATGGAGTGAATGCCGTGGCAATCCGTGCAGGTGGGAGCCAGCGCATTGCCGCGCCCCAGCGCTTGCCCGTGAATGCTCACGTTGAACGTGTTGGCCACATCGATGTGGCAAGCGCCACAGGTGGACGCGACAGAAAACTTCGAGATCGGCGATTTGGGATCATTGGCCGGCAGAATCTCGTGCGTACCGTGGCAATCGGTACACACCGCGGCATCTTTCGAACCGTTGGCTATGGCGCGCCCGTGTACGCTCGATTGATAGGAGATGAAGGCCTGCGCACTCTCGCCATTCGACTCCATCAGAAATGTCTGCCCGTGGCAGCGGCCGCAAGTGGCGGGAATGTTGGCATGACTCACGGGCGATTTGGGATCGCCGCCGCCTTCGATCTGATGCGCGTCGCCGTGGCAATCTTCGCACGTAGCAGCGGGGCTTTTTCCACTCTGGCTGGCCCTGGCATGCGTCGAATGCGCGTAAGCCGTCTGGGCATCGGCGTGACACCGGGCGCAGCTCACCTTCTCCGGCGGCTTCTCATGCACCAGGCTCTTCACGTCGTTGTGGCAGTCCACGCACGCAAACATGCGTCCGTGCACCGAGCGCTTGAACTTGTTTTGATCGACAAAGAGGCTCACCGTCGAGCCATTCGCGTCCGCCGTGGTCAGCGTGGGGTCGGAGTGACAGGCGAGGCAGTCCGCGTCCTTGAGCTTTTGCGCGGAAAGTGCGTCGGAGGCCCAGGCAAAAAATACAAAAAACAGCGTAGAGAACCAGAAAAGCCGTACGGATTTCACACTTTGAGGAGATGCCGATGTGAAATTTCCTGCCGTGACTGGAGTCACAGAGGCAGCAGTCAGCTTGTAGCCAGCAGCCTGTAGCTGCTGGCTACCGGCTACTGGCTGTTTTCCGCTAGCTAAAATACGCCGTCAATGTGAGCACCAGCAGCGTGAGCCCGATGAAAATGGCCGTGAAGCCCACCACTTTGGAGAAGTTCAGCAGCCACAACGGCGGCGCAATGCCCACCTTCTTCTGGAGCGTGCCCTGTGCCTGGTTCCGCTGGTATTCGAGCGTGCGCTTTTCCTCAAACTCATGATCGCTCTCCACCCCGGTAAAGATCACCATATCCATGGGGAAGCTATCGGGGCGCAGATGGGTGTTGACGAAGTGAATGGAAAAGATGAACAGAACGGCCAGCAGTGCCTCTTCGCTGTGGATCACGAGCACCGCATTCAGTGCCCATCCCGGCAGGAAGTGCGCAAAGAACGGCGCAAACCACATGGCGTAGCCCGAGAAACCGATGACGATCATGCCCCAGAACACCGCCCAGTAGTCGAACTTCTCCCAGTAGGCATAGCGCTCGAACTGCGGCTTGGGCCCCAGCCCGAGGAACCAGCGCATGTGGCCGAAGATGTCCTTGACGTCTTTCCAGTTGGGAATCATCGAGGTCGGACCCCAGAAAACTCCCTTTTCGCGGTTGATGATGCCGCGCTGGAAGACGTCCTTCAAGTGGATCAAAAAGGCAATGGTCAAAACCACGGCAAAGAACTTGTGCAGAAACAGGATGGCCCCAAATCCGCCCACGCCAGTGCCAAACCTGCGCGCCCAGAAGCTCTCGCTGAAGCGCATCGGCAGCCCTGTGGCCGCCAGGCCGAGAAACGTGGTAAACAGCACGGCGTGCATGTAGCGCTGCTCACGCGTGAAGCGCACGTAGTACTTTTCCCCTGCGCCGGGATTCAATCCTGGAATTGCTGTCTGCGGCTCAGGCATGCTTTCCTCCATTACCCGCTTTGTTTTTCATCTGGCTAAGGCGCGACCGGATAAGCCACAGGATAGTGTGCAACAGGAAGAACGTGAGCACACTGGCCAGCAGCAGGTTCATAAACAGCCGAACAAAATAAAGCCCCGGATTCAGCTTGCGGTCGCGCGCGTTGGCGTGCGGCTGATACTTTACGAAGCTCGCATTGGCGCCCGCGTGGCAGCGGCCGCACGTGGTAATCAGGTTGGCCGGGTTGACCGGCGATGTGGGATCGGACGTGGGACGCACGTCGTGCGCCTGATGGCAGTCCCAGCAGCGCGCCGTCTCTACGTAGCCGCCGAGCGAACCCAACTGCGAGTGGAAGGTATCGCGGTAGGTGGAGAACTTGTCCTTGTGGCAGTTGCCGCAAATGGGCGTGGACTGCATGCGGAAGGCCGACTCCGTAGGCTGCAGAATGGCGTGCGCGGTATGGCAATCGCTGCAGACCGGCGCCTTGAGATCGCCTTTGGCAATGGCCTGTCCGTGCACGCCAGCCTGGTATTCGTCATTGATCTTGGCGTGGCAGTTGCCGCAGGTCTGCGGGATGTTCGATTTGTAGGTGGGGCTTGCGGGATCGGTATGGCTCAGGATGTGATGCGATCCGTGGCAACTTTGGCAATTCGCCGCCACCAGCAGCCCCTCTTTGCTCAACGCAAAGCCGTGGATCGAATCAATGTAGTTTGGATAGACACTGGCCAAGCCGTGTTTGCCCGCCATGCCATTGTTGCTGTGGCATTGGCCGCAGGTCTTGGGCACGTTGAGCGGATAAACGGCCGAACGCGCGTCGGTCTTGGGAAAGATTTCGTGGGCATTCCCGTGACAACTCGTGCACGGATGCTCCTTGGTGTCTGCGTGAACGCTGCCGCTGAGTTGGGTCGCCTGGTCGGCATGGCAGGTCTTGCAATCCACCGGCGCAACCTTGTCAGGATGCGGATAGCCCTTGATGTCCGCATGGCAATTGGTGCATTGCAGGCTGCCGTGAATGCTGTCGCCGAATTTCTTCCCGTCTACGGCGATGCTGTGTCCAGCGCTGTCGGTCATGCTGGCATCGCCGTGGCAGGTCAGGCAGTCCTGCGCGCGGAGTGCCCGCGGCGCAAGCACCAAAACCGCCAGACCGGCCGCGAGCGCAAGGCTGCGAACTGTCAAAGTCGCGTTCTTCCATGCGGCACCGTTCATTCTGCCGTCTTCCTTCCCGTGGCGAGTGCGGGCTTGCCCGCTCATCCGCAGTTCCCGCGGATTCCACCGTTCCTTCACACAATTTTTGCGGAGGATCGCTCTTCCAAGGTCGTTCTTTTGGGAAAGCGCTGGCAGTGACACGTATCACAAGCGACGCGATACAGATCACAAGGGCGGGGGCCAAGCGTGCGGTTTCAGAACGGAAGATCACAGAAATCAGGGAATTACACTCGGGATTGTGACCTTCTGGCTGATGACGCCTTGCTTTTCAAATATAGTCATATTATTATGACCATAGCGACAAAGGAGATCCCATGCAGAAGATTCCGGCCGGCCAATTCAAATCGCAGTGTCTCGCCCTGATGGACCGGGTCGCCGAAAGCGGCCGGCCCATGGTGGTCACAAAGCACGGAAAGCCGGTGGTTCAAATCAGCCGGGTCGAGTCCAATGAAGACGAAATTTTCGGCTTTCTGGCTGGAAAAGGCCGCATTGTTGGAGACATTGAGAACACGATTCCCGTCTCCGATTGGAATCTGCCCGAATGATTCTTCTCGACACTCATATCGTCGTCTGGCTGGCTTTTGAACCGGACAGACTGTCGAAACGCGCGAAGGAGGCAGTCCGCGCCGCTCGTCTTGAGGGCGGACTTGCGATTGCATCAATTACCCTTTTCGAGTTGGCGTGGCTTGCCGAGAAAGGGCGGATCGAAACCTCGCTCAGCGTGGAATCGTTCGTCCGCATGTGTGCTTCAAAGACGACGGTGGTTCCCATTACTCCGGAGATCGCCGCACGTGCGGTCAGCTTCCCCGATTCGTATCCAAAAGATCCCCAGGACCGTCTCATCGGAGCAACGGCGCTGGTCGAAGGCATTGAGCTGGTCACACATGACAAGTTGATCAAGAAATCAGGCCTCGTTCCGGTCATCTGGTGACGGAGTGCCAAGCCTTCATTTCCTTGTCTGACTGCAGCCGATGCCGCGCGGCGAACGCAACGTTCATTAGCCCGCGCTTCATTGTGGGATGTCTATGAGTGCTTTTGAGCCCAGTCGCGGGCCTCGTCGAACCGCTCGCGATCGCGCCACACATCGCGGTCCCATTGATCGCCGATCAGTTCGAACTGCTGGCGGGCAACAGCCGCATCCTGGAATTTGTATGCGAACCAGGCCAACTTATTCTTCAGCCGTGCCGTGGTCCCGTACTCGGCGGTAATCGCCTGGTATCCCCTCTGAATGCGTGGCCAATCCATCTCCTTGACACCGAAGTTCCTGCCGTTTTTTCCGATTACCGAAACAGCGATATGATAGTAAATCTCGTCGCCCTGCTCGCCACCCACGCGGTCCGCGGAAGATGTGGCAAAGGCCACGGCCTCTCCCGGCTTTCCTTCCCATTTGGGCAGCAGGTACATCGCCATCTGTTTGTAGAGATCGAAGTATTCCGGCTCGAATTGGATGCCCTGCTCGAAGACCTCGCGCATTTTGGGCTCGTCCCAGCCCTGCGCCAGGCCGACAATCATCATCTCGGAGTACCACCGGGGGCAGCGTTCATGGAGTTTGGCCGCTGCGTTGAGGACGTCGAGCGACTCCTGTATGCGCTCATCGAACAGCTTCCAGCCCTCGGCGGTCACAGTATTCGCCATGCCATTGCCGCGCGCCACCCACGCCCAGCGGTGAAGGCTGGTGGCCAAAGCAACCCGCGCGGTGATGGAATCCGGACGCTGGGCGATCCAGCGCCTGAGGTGCGCCAAGTGGTCGAGGCTGTCTTTGTCAGTGAGCATGGGCTTGTCGAGCGCGCCGTAAAACTCTGTCAGCTTCCAGCTTCCTCCCGCCGCGCGCCTCTTTTGGCTGCGCAACTCGTACGCCATGCGGTCCAGATCGTCGAATTTTTCCTCGACCAGATCAGTCTCGATGAGACGCGTCCACTTGCTTCCGCTCCATGAGCTTTCATCCACATTGGATGCCAGGGCCTTTGGCGCGCCTGGCGCTGCCTGCGCCCGCAGTGGTTTCGAGAGAAGGGCAAACGACGGTACGAGGACAAGAAAAGCGGCAAAGTTGGAAACGTGCATGAACGGACCTCTCAAAACGACATCATGCTAGCGCAAACTGCCATGCAGAACAAGGCAGCCCGTAAAGGAATATGTCTTTTGACATCCTTCCATTCCCGAGGCAAACGAACCTCGCCCCTGCGAGGCGTGAAACTCACGTCCGCAAGCTGAGAGCTGACGGCTGACCGATGACTGCATTCTTTGTCCAGGTGATGTGGATCACATGCCACAGTACCCTCGCTCGAAGAGAATAGTGGCGCTAGTCAGGAGACCCTCCATGGGAACAGTTGCGCTTCCCGAAACAAGAACCATGCTCACCCTCCCCGGAGATGCGATACGGCAGATTCTCTGGCGCTTTGCCGATCGGTTCGACTTACAGATGCTTGTTGCATCGGCGCGCGGCGTGGCGCGAGGAACCGTGGCCCGCATGGTCGCGGCTGGCGAACGCAATACGCACGAGTGGACCGCGGCCAAGGATGAAATGCTCGACGCCTTTGACCGCGCCGGCATCACTGCGGCCTTCATGGAGCCAGAAGAGGGCGGCTTCATTGTCGGACCCAAGAATCTCGCGCTCGGTCTCGCGGCCTTCGAGCTCGCGTGGGTCGATGGTGGCGCAGCGACCGCGAGCCTGGCGGGATTTCTGGCGCTATCGCCGATTCACGAACGCGGCACGCTGGAGCAGATCTCCCGCTACAAAAAGCTCTCCGCTCCCCCGCAACCGGGTGAAGATCGCAAGCCCTGGCGCGGCGCCTTCGCGTTGACCGAGCCCATCCCTTACGTGGGCGTCGACACCGGCATGATGAGCGGCAAGGTGCGCGTGGCCGACTGGAAAGACGGCGAGGAACCGGTGCTGCAGGTGGACAAGCGCGGGCGCTTCATTACCGGGATTGCTTTTGCCAACTTCGTCACCGCCGCCGTCACCTCTGACGACGCGCGCATCAAGGGCAGTTGCGTAGTGATTCTCGAAGAAACCGACCCGGGCACGTTCGATCGCGGCACCCCGACCAAGAAGCTCGTGCATCAGCTCTCTTCTACCGGCGACCCCGTCTTGAACCTCAAGGTTCCTGCCAACCGCATCGTGGGCGGATACACCGTGAAGGACGGCGTGATCGTGCCCAACTTCAACCACACCGAAATCATCGATGCAGTCTTCCGGCGCACACGCGTTCCGGTGGGACTGATGACGGCGTCGAAGCTGCTCTCGGCCGTGGAGCCGGTCATCCGCTACCAGCGCCAGCGTTTCCGCGGCGCTGAAGGCGCCAAGCCCGGATCCGTCCGCTACGAGCACGGCATCCAGCAGCGCGAAGATGCGCTGCATCGTCTCGTCGACGTGTGGGCCACGGGCGAGGCGGCGACGTCGTTGGGCTTTGCCACAGCGCGCCTCTTTGATGAATTGGACCCCCTCGAAAAACAGAAGACTGCAATCCTTAAAGAACGCGGTGTCGCCGGCGGACGCGCCGAGATTAGGGCGCTCAAGGCAAGCGAGCAACGCGCCATCGAGCTGTCGCGTCTAAAGGAAGGCGACCCGCGCCGCGCCGAACTCGAGGCCGATCCCCTGGTGCAATACGTTCTCAAAGATGCCGAGGCCAACGTGCTTTGTCCGGCCACCAAGCTCTGGAACACCGGCCACGGCGCCAACATGATGCGCGAGGCCGTGAGCCTGATGGGCGGCTACGGCATCACCGAGGACTGCCCCGGCTTTTTGGCCAACAAGTGGATGGACGCACAACTCGAAGCCACCTACGAAGGCCCCGAGGCCGTGCAGCGCCGCCAGTTGACCATCACCATGACCAGCGAAGTCTTCCTCGCGGAGTTCGCCGCGTGGACCGCGGAGATGCGCAGGATTGCGTCCACGCGTCCCGGCACTGGCGCCTGCACACTCGCCTCGGCCATGAACCTTTGGGCTTGGACGCTCCACTATCTGCAGCACGCCACCGATCCCGCAGGCAACAAGCTCTACCATGGGCAGCGCCAGGGCGTGACTTTCGCGTTGGCCGACGCGCTCAGTTGGCTGATGGCCTCGCGTTGCCAGATTCAGGATGTGCTCGAACTCGAGACCCGCGGCGCTGCCGACGCTGTGGCCGCCGAAGGCCTGGCCGGAGCCGTGCAATTCCTGAGCGACCTTTGCCACACCCAGGCCGCACAGGCCGCCGGCGAAGTTTCGCGCATCTGCGCCGAGCTAGTCTTTGGCTACAACCGTCATCCCGCGTGGGATGAGGGCGAGCATCGCACCTGTTTCCTGTCGAGCGAGCTGGAAGAGCTGGAAGAAACCATGCCCGGCATCATGGCCATCGCCGTTGATGTTCTTGAGGACGACGGCAGCCACCCGGCGAAAGCCGGCCCGTGCGCGGGATGCGCGGGATCGAGCGAATTCCTCCGCCTGCAAAGCAAGTTGACCACCTGCCTCACTGGCGCGCGCCTCGCCAAGGATCGCGCCGCTGAAACCGTCAGCAGAGTCATGATCCCCGAGGCATTGGATTATCCGGTATGAGCTTTGCTCCACAGTCCGCCGAGATCGACCGCCAGACGATGGAAGTGGATATCGCCTGCGCGGGTTTCGGTCCGGCCACGGGTGGATTTCTGACCACGCTCACCCAGGCCTGGAGCCGAAACCCCGCCGATCCTGTGTTTGAAAGCCGCGTCGCTCCGGGCATGCCGCTGCAGGTGCTTTGTTACGAGCGCGCGGACGACCTGGCCGCCGGCGTCAGTGGCGTGGTCACACGTGCCGAAGGCATTCGCTCGAGCTTTCCCGCACTCGATCCCGCGCAGATCCCCATGGCCGTCGCGGTCAAGCAGGAGCGCGTTCTTTATCTCCTCGATCCCATCGGTGCCAGCCGGCGCTCCGCACTCTTGCGGGTTGGAGATCGTCTTCTCGGCCTCGGAGGAAAGCGGTGGGTAAAAGACTCTGCCTTTGAGCTGCCATGGGCGCCTGCGTTTCTGCACAAGCGCGGCGGCCTGATCCTCTCGATCGGCCAATTCAACCAGTGGGTCGGCAATCAGCTCATGGCCGACGGCTTCGTGCAGATCTGGCCGAGTACTCCCGTCAGCGGCCCCATCTTCTGTGGCGTCGCGAATGCGCAATATCGCGGCGTCGCCGGCCTCCGTCTCGCCGATCAGGGCGTGGACAAGCTCGGCGCGCCGGCTAACGGCTACATGCCCGGAATGGATGTTCGTGCGCAACTCACCGTCGTGGGCGACGGTCCCGTCGGCGCGGTTGGCCAGCGCCTCGACGAGCGCTTTGGTCTGCCCGTAGGCCACGCGCACCGCGAGTGGGCTCTCGGCATGAAGTTCGTCATCGAGTTGCCTGAAGACGCCACGCTCGAGCCAGGCACCGTCTGGCACACCTTCGGATTCCCCGAGCCCGAGATCTTCGGCTTTCTCTATGTGCATCCCGA
>Ga0181516_10002071_pt1 | contig 14591 bp, 12 predicted proteins | sample PEATcosm2014_Bin_25_FD_121104 | JGI IMG/M metagenome (GOLD analysis project Ga0181516, IMG submission 121104) | Peatland microbial communities from MTU Mesocosm Facility, Houghton, MI, USA - PEATcosm2014_Bin01_10_metaG | ecosystem: Environmental > Terrestrial > Soil > Wetlands > Peat | place... | reverse complement strand
CGCCGGCCGGAGCCGGCGGTGATCGCCGGTTTCCATCGGTTGCTTACCAGCGATGATCCGCATTGACTCCAGGGATCTTATCGGCCGACATCGTCCAGACTGATGGAATTTACGACCCGGGTAACTCCTGGCACAGATAGCGCCACAGAATCGGCCATGGCGCGTTCCAATTCCGTATTGACCTGACCATATAAATAGACGACGTGGTCAGATGTCTGCACACGCACGGAGTTGGGAGCCTCCAGCGACGGGTATTGCGTCAGTCGCGATCGAACGTCGACCGTAATACTGGTGTCACCCGGAATACTGGTGTCACCCGGACAGCCGGCCAAGCCACACTGCCGGTACGCCTCACAAGCCGTAAGGGCAAAAGCACTGGCGAAGACGACGACGACCCATTCCATGGGTTTGACGCTTAATCGACATTGCAGCTTTGTTCGACCCACTGAACGCAACGTTAAAGAGCACACATATGCTAGAAGCTGTACCGGAAGCCGATGGTCGGATTGGCGTTAGTCGTATTGTACAGATAGCCGCTGGACACGCCATCTGACACGCTGCTGTACATGATGCCCGCGTAACCGTCAAAGCGCTTCGTAAAGCGATAGTCGAGGTCGATCGAATACGCCCGGAAGGATCCGCTGCAAGTCGAGCTTGCATTGGTAGAGCAACCGGCCAGCTTGCCGGTGCCGTAGGCGTTCTGTTGATAACCATAGTATGCCGCGGTGATATCCAACTGCGGAATGACGGTGTAGCGCACGCCGCCCCAATAGACATTTAGCTTCTTGTCATCGGCGTAGGCGGCGTCATTGACATAGGCCAGCGTGTAGCCGCCAAGACCTGTGGCCCCTGCCAGCACAGGTGTGGACGGATTGGCGTACGAAATGTGCTCATAGCCGGCGTAGACTTTTACCGGGACCGGAGCAATCTGGTAGGAAGCCATTACCGCGAACGCCGTGTTATCGGAGATCGTCGCCGACAATGAGCTGCTGGGGGAGAAGCCGAGCTTGGCCAAGCCGGCAACCTGCGTTGCGCTGAGTGAGGTCAACGACTCCGCATCATTGATCTGAGAATAGACGGCATCGACTGTCAGCCCCGCATATCGGCCGCCAATATTCGCCTGCACGGCCGTGCCGCCAGCCCCACCATTGGAATTATTGAACTTATATAAAACCCCGACGTGCACCGTATCCGCGAAGACAAAACGGTACTTCGCGGTCGAGTCCATGCGCTTGTCTTCGGTTGAGCCGGCGCCTGCATAGGCGCCGGACGCGCCGAGCAATGAAAAGGCCGGTGCGGCCAGATTCGGGTCGAGGCCATTGACGGCATCGGTCATGAGCATCTGTTGACGGCCAAATGTCAGCGTGCCGAATGTCTTTGAACTGAGGCCGACGTAGGCCACCTGAAACGCCTGTCCGGCGCTGGCGCCGTCGTTATTGGTGGTTTGCTCACCCGGGGTGAGGCCATTGTTCACGATCAATGATTTCAACGAATTGCTAAGTTCGCCGGCCTGCGGGTTGAACCACGACTCCACTGCGAACACGCCCGACCAATCGCCGGCAATCGGCTCGCGACCTCGCAATCCGATCCTCGACTGGCTGAGGTTGCTACCGGTCGCACCGACGACCGATTCGCGGCTGTCCTTCTGAACGATATTGGTGCTGGCTGGCGTGTAATAGTCGCTGAAAGGTGCGCCATGGGTTTCGTACTGCACACCTACGTCGACCGTTCCGTATAACGTGATGCCGTGCCAGGTAAGACTTTCATCGGCAGCCGGTGCAGGCGCAGCGGAAGTTTGCGCGTTCGCAACACCCATGCCACCGAGCGTGGTGACGAGCAGCATCGATGGCAGGCTACCGCGTTTCAATCCGTTGGTCGTTCCCTTGTCTTGTTTGCTCACAGTTAATGCTTCTCTTTTTAAATGTTGGGTATGAATCCAATCGACGCGTCTTCGCGTTGGTCGTGCGTCGATTGGTGGAGTATCGTGACGGCGCTGGGTGATAATGTCAGTCTCGCGGCGATAACAAACCGGTCACTTCAATGAAGGCTCTCTATCAGGCTTGATGGACTTCGCCGGCAGCCATATTTGCTGCAAGAGGAGGCGAGTTATGGTTAATAGGACGAACAAATGGCGCTGCGGTGCCCACGATTCCCCGCCGTGACATGCGGGTGTCGATATGGTTCTAATCCGGCGACATTGACTGCAGGCGATGATGCGCTGGCAGCGTGCGAAACAGGGTGCGAAACAGGCCCGAGGAGCATCAGTTCGATGTTGCTGGCGCCACTCGCATTGTCATCTGCCTGTAACACACGGCGCGCTGAATAGCCGCGGACATCCCGGACCCCAACCCGTCAGGAGAAGTTACTGTGCACCGAACTATTTGCCTGATCGCCATGGCAGCTGCCGCACTGACGGGCGCCTGGACCCCCGTGGCCCTTGGCGATGACATCTCTGGCGCCGGTGCGACCTTCCCGTACCCGATTTATGCCAAATGGGCGGAGGCCTACAAGCAGAAGACCGGCATCGGCCTGAACTACCAATCCATTGGATCGGGCGGCGGCATCAAACAGATCGAGGCCTCGACCGTGACCTTTGGGGCATCGGACAAGCCGCTCGAGCCTGCCGATCTGAAGCAGAATGGATTGGTGCAGTGGCCGCAGATCATCGGCGGCGTGGTGCCGGTGATCAACATTCCGGGCATCAAACCCGGTGATCTGGTGCTCGACGGTGCCACGCTGGCGAGCATCTACCTGGGCGAGATCTCCCGCTGGAACGACCCGGCAATCAAGAAGCTCAATCCGTCGCTGAACCTGCCGAAACTCGACATTGCGCCGGTGTATCGCTCCGACGGCTCGGGCACCAATTACCTGTTCACCAATTACCTCTCGCAGGTGAGCCCGAATTTCTCCAAGACCATCGGTGCCAACACCTCGGTGCAATGGCCGGTCGGCATCGGCGCCAAGGGCAATGAAGGCGTCGCCAACCAGACGACGCAGACCGGCGGGGCGATCGGTTACGTCGAGTATGCCTACGTGAAGCAGACCAACATGACCTTTGCCCGACTCATCAATCGGGACGGCAAAGCAGTGGCGCCGGAGGCCAAGGCGTTCCAGGCGGCGGCGGCGAATGCGGATTGGGCGCACGCCGATGGCTATTACCTGATCCTCACCAATCAGCCCGGTGCGACCAGCTGGCCGATTACCGGGGCGAGCTTCATACTCGTCCATGCCGACAGCAAGGACGCCCATACGGCGGCGGCGCTGAAGTTCTTCGATTGGGCGTACACGCAGGGCCAGTCGCTGGCCGAGGGACTGGACTACGTGCCGATTCCGGCCCCGGTGATCAAGCTGGTGGAGAAGACCTGGCAGGATTCGCTTACAGTCAACGGCAAGCCGGTCTGGCCGGCAAAGTAGGCGTCCAGACCTCTCTCCAAGGCTCAGGGCGCGCTCGAGGTCGGCGCTGCGAGTTAGGTGGGGGCCATGTCCGCGGTTACGATTCCCTATAAGGTGCAGTTGCGGCGAGAGGCGCGCACCGAGCGTCTGTTCCGCGTCGGCGCCACCGCCGCCGCACTGCTGGTGCTGGCGCTGCTCGCCGGGGTGCTGCTGGCGCTGGTCTACGGCGGCTGGCCGGCTCTGAAGACCTTTCGCTTCGGCTTTCTGACCCACACCATCTGGAATCCGGTCACCGAGCAGTTCGGGGCGCTGGCTGCGCTCTATGGCACCGTCATCACCTCATTGATCGCGATGATCATGGCCGTGCCCGTGGCCTTCGGGATCGCGGTATTCCTGACCGAGACCTGTCCGTTGTGGCTGCGCACACCCATCGGCACCTGCATCGAGCTGCTGGCGGCCGTGCCGAGCATCGTCTTTGGCATCTGGGGCCTGTTCGTGCTGGCACCGGTGCTGCAGCACTGGGTGCAGCCATGGCTGATCGACGTGCTCGGCGACCTGCCGTTGATCGGCAAGCTGTTTCGGGGACCGCCCTTCGGCATCGGGTTGCTGACCGCCGGTTTCGTACTCGCGGTCATGGTGCTGCCGTTCATCACCTCGGTGATGCGTGAAGTGTTCCTGTCGACGCCGCGCTCACTCAAGGAAGCCGCCTACGGGCTGGGCGCCACGCAATGGGAAGTCGTCTGGGACGTCGTCTTGCCGAATGCGCGGGCCGGTGTCATCGGCGGCATCATGCTGGGTCTGGGCCGGGCGCTCGGCGAAACGATGGCGGTGACCTTCGTGGTCGGCAACGCGCATCGCATCTCCGGATCGCTGCTGGCCCCCGGCACCACGATCTCAGCCAGCATTGCCAATGAGTTCACCGAGGCGGTCGGCACGCTCTATACCTCCTCGCTGATCGCCCTGGGGTTGCTGCTGTTCGTGCTCACTTTCATCATCATTGCGGCCGCGCGTCTGCTGCTGCTGCGTCTGGAAGCGCGGCACGGAGCGCGCCTATGATTGTCAATCTGCGCCGTCGCCGCATCACGGCCGCAGTGGCGCTGGGCGCATCGGGCCTGGCGACGCTGCTCGGACTGGCGACGCTGGCGGCGATCCTCTGGACGCTGTTTTCGCGTGGCTTCAGCGGCTTGTCCCTGAGCGTGTTCACGCAGACGACCCCGGCGCCGGGCAGCAGCGGCGGCCTCATCAATGCGATCTATGGCAGCGTCGTCATGACGCTGCTCGGACTTGCGATCGGTGCTCCGATCGGCATTCTCGCAGCGACCTATCTGTCCGAGTACGGACGCGGTAATCGGCTCAGTACGGTCATACGGTTCATCAACGACGTCCTGTTGAGCGCGCCCTCGATCGTCATCGGATTGTTCGTCTATACGCTGGTGGTGCTGCAGATGGGGCATTTCTCGGCCATTGCCGGCGCCATCTCGCTCGGGATCATCGTCATCCCGGTCACCGTGCGCACCGCCGAGGACATGCTGCGCCTGATTCCATCGAGCATGCGGCAGGCCTCCGCCGGCCTAGGCGCGCAGCCCTGGCGCACCATCACCAGCGTGGTCTATCCCGCCGCGCGCAGTGGTCTGCTGACCGGGGTGCTGCTGGCATTGGCGCGTATCAGCGGCGAGACCGCGCCGCTGCTGTTCACGGCGCTCAACAATCAGTTCTGGAGCGCGAATCTCAGTCAGCCGATGGCCAACCTGCCGGTGGTGATCTTTCAGTTCGCCACCAGCCCCTACAAGAACTGGCAGTCGCTGGCCTGGACCGGCGCGCTGCTGATCACGCTGTTCGTGCTGGTGCTGAGCGTGCTGGCGCGGCTGATCTCGAGTTACTTCGGCGCCGGCGAGAGCCGCATCGAGTAGCGGCTGCCGCGGCTGCGCTCACAGCTGCCGCAGCCGGTCGAGATACAGCGCCTCCGGCGGCGGCAGGCCGCTACGCTGCGCTTCGGACAGCACCTGCGCCAGGACCTCGATCATGCGGTGCTCGGCGGCGTGGCGGTCGCCGCTGCGGGCGGCCAGATGCTGATGGATCGCCGCGATGCCGGCGGGTCGGTCGGTGCCGACCTGATCACGCAACGCCAGGTGCAGCCCCATGTGCAGGAACGGGTTGGCGGCGCTGCCGGCCGCTTCGAAATCCTCGAGGGTGCCCGCTTCCTCGGTGAGCAGTGCCTGATACTCGGGATGTGCCGCCACCACATCGGCGATCTGTGCCTCGAGCGGCTGCAGCGGCAGGCCGGCGCAGCGGCGCAGCCAGGCGTCGCGATAGGCGCCGCGCAACTGTTCGCGGCTTTGTGCGGCAAACAGCGTCATGCTGCCGTCTTGTGCGGAAACTCGCACCAGCGCGTGATCGGGCAGCGCGGGCACGCGGGCCTGCGCGCCTTGCAGATGTAGCGGCCGAGCAGGATCAGCCAATGATGGGCATCCTTGAGGAATTCCGTGGGAATGATGCGCAGCAGTTGATCCTCGACCACGCGCGGATTGGCCCCGGGGGCGAGCCCGGTGCGGTTGGCGACGCGAAACACGTGCGTGTCGACCGCCATCGTGGGTTCACCGAAGGCCGTGTTGAGCACCACATTGGCAGTCTTGCGCCCGACGCCGGGCAGCCGCTCCAGCGCGGCGCGGTCGCGCGGCACCTGGCCGTCGTGCTGCTCCACCAGCAGTCTGCACGTTGCCATGATGTTGCGCGCCTTGGCGTTGTAGAGGCCAATGGTACGGATGTGGCGCTTGAGTCCCGCGAGCCCGAGTTGCAGCATGGCCGCGGGCGTCGAGGCGCGCTGGAACAGCTCGCGGGTGGCGAGGTTTACGCCCTTGTCGGTGGCCTGGGCGGACAGAATCACCGCGATCAGCAGTTCGAATGGTGAATCAAACAGCAGCTCGCTGCGTGGATTGGGATTGGCGGCGCGCAAATGGATGAAGATCTGCCGCACCCGCTGCGGGCTCATTGCGAGGGCCGCGCCGCGCGCTTGCGATCGGCGAGCAACTGGCGGCGCTCGTTCGCAATGCGTTGCAGTCGGGCACGATGATGCTCATAGCGGCGGCGGTTATCGGCGGCCTCCGGTGCCGGCCGGTCCGCGGCACGTGGCACCATCGCTATGCAGTCGACCGGACAGGCGCTGAGGCAGAGCTCGCAGCCGTTGCATTCGCGCTCGAGCACCGTGTGCAGAAACTGCTGCGCACCGAGTATCGCATCGACCGGACAGGCAGGCAGGCAGCGCGCGCAGCCGATGCAGGCCCGCGCGTCAATGACGGCCATCGCGGGTGGACCTTCCCCGCCGCAGGCCGGATCGAGCGGCAGCTCGGGGCGATTGAGCAGCAGGCCAAGCCTGCGGATGCCGGCGCTGCCGCCCGGGGGGCAGCGATTGATGGCCGCACGACCCTCTGCCAGGGCTTCGGCATAGGGCCGGCAGCCGGGATAGCCACAGCGAGTGCACTGCGTCTGCGGTAGCAGTGCATCGATTCGGTCGATCAGATTCACTTGCCCGCGAGGATACGCTCCTTCGTGAGGGTGGGCACCAGCACACGGCTGATCTGGTCGGTGATGCTGTGGGTGGCTGTCAGATCGACGCTGCGGGTGATGCCGGTCCAGATCAGCTTGCCGCCGTTGCCGTCGACCGTAAATACATCCGTCTGGTAGTCGGCTCGATCCTCGGTGTCGATGTAGCCCGAGTCCAGGAACGGATCCCGATAACCGAAGTAGGGCCAGCCCCAGCCCCAGCCCCACCCCCAGCCCGGGCCAGGATTGCCCGGGAACGTCCCATACACGCGCTGGCTGGCGCGGACAAAATGTGACGCCAGCACGCCATCGAAGCCGTCGCGGCTCGCGGTTGCCGCCAGCTCCTCGGGACTGGGGGCCTTGCTCGGAAATTCCAGCCACGAAGCCGAGGCCTGCACGCCCTGATGCAGCAGGGCAGCGACCATGCTGTCTTCCCAGAGTCGGCGGCGCCCGGGGTCGTTCTGTACGCCCACCACGAGCACCTTATGCAGCGGCGGACCGTTATAGGCCGGATCCTTCCAGTGGTCGATGATCGAGGTGGTGACGCAGGCGCTCAAGCCCAACGCTGCAAGCAGTAGCAGCAACCTCCAGGGGCTCAACACGGAGGGGTAATTAGAAGCATCCATGACCGGACTCTCCTGGTGGCAGAATGCGTGGCGCGTCCATTGATGTCACGGCGAGAGTAAATGTTCCATCCGCTGACGCCCATCGTCCGGGCGATCCTTTATCTCAACCTGATCGCCTACGGCCTTGAATGGTTGACAGGGGATCACCTGCTGGCGGTGTTCGCGCTGTGGCCGCTCGACGCCCACCGGCAGTTCGGCGCGCCGCCGTTCGAGCCCTGGCAGCTGGTTACCTATGCGTTTCTGCATGACCCTGAGAACGTGGTGCATCTGCTCGGTAATATGTTTGCGCTCTACATGTTCGGCCCGGAAGCCGAGCGGGTCCTGGGAGCGCGCCGGTTCGCGCTCTACTACCTGGCCTGCGTCATCGGTGCGGGCGCCGCCCAGCTGTGGGTCGAGCATGCGCTGTCACCGGCGGCGCCCTACGAAACCATTGGTGCTTCCGGCGGCATCTTCGGTCTGCTGCTTTTCTACGGCGTGACATTCCCGCAGCGCCGGATATTGCTGCTGTTGCCCCCGGTGCCGATGCCGGCGTGGCTGTTCGTGACATTATACGCGGTCCTGGAGCTGTACCTGGGCGTCTCCGGGCGAATGCAGGGCGTAGCGCATTTCGCGCACCTCGGCGGCGCCGCGACCGGGCTGCTGTTGATTCTTTACTGGCGCTCCCGGGTTCGCTCCTAGCTGACCTTCATGCCGGGCTCGGCCCCGGTGGCCGCTTCGATCAGAAATACCCCCTGGTCGTGCTCGCCGCTGGCGCACAGCACCATGCCCTGCGAGACGCCGAAGCGCATCTTGCGCGGCGCCAGGTTGGCGACCACGACCACCTGGCGTCCGACCAGTTGCTCAGGGCGATAGCCGGAGCGGATGCCGGAGAACACGGTGCGCCGCTCGCCGCCGCCCAGCTCCAGCGTCAGGCGCAGCAGCTTGTCGGATCCATCGACGGTGGCGGATTCGACGACGCGTGCCACCCGCAGGTCGATGCGCGCAAACTCATCGATGCCGATCGTGGTCGCCGATGGCGCGGCGGGGGATGCCGCCGTCGCGGCCTTCCCTGGTGTCGCGGCCGCTGCGGCGGCCGCTGCGGCGGGCGCTGCGATGGGCGCGGCGATGGGCGCGGCGGTGGCGGCTGTGGCGGCTGTAGTTTCCGCCTCGACCAGAGAGGCGACCTTTGCAGGATCGAGCCGCGTGGCGAGCGGCTCATAGGCGCCCAGCGCCCCGCCCAGCAACGGGGTGCGAATCGCATTCCAGTCATCGAACCCGGCGCCGAGGAACGCGGCTGCGGCCTGCGCCATCTGCGGCAGCACCGGCGCCAGATAGCTCATCAGCACCCGAAACAGATTCACCCCTTCGGTGGCGATCCCCAGCACGTCGGCGGCACGGGCAGCATCCTTGGCGAGTGCCCAGGGCTTGTGCTGGTCGATATAGCGATTGGCGCGGTCGGCCAGCAGCATGATCTCCCTTATCGCAGCGGCATATTCGCGCGCCTCGTACAGGTCGGCGATCGGCTCGGCGGCGGCGACAAAATCGGCGTACAGCGCAGCATCGGGCAGCGTCGCGGCCAGGCGTCCACCGCCCCGTGCGATGAATCCTGCACAACGGCTGGCAAGATTGACCAGCTTGCCGACCAGGTCGGCGTTGGTGCGCGCGATGAAATCGCCGAGATTGAAGTCGATGTCCTCGATGCCCCCGCTCAGCTTGGCCGCAAAGTAATAACGCAGCGGCTCGGGCGGCAGCCGCTCGAGGTACCGTTCGGCAGTGATGAAAGTGCCGCGCGATTTCGACATCTTCTGGCCATTGATGGTCAGGAAGCCGTGCGCGAACACGGCAGTCGGTCGTCGGTACCCGGCCCCGTAGAGCACCGCGGGCCAGAACAGCGTGTGAAAGTAGCTGATGTCCTTGCCGATGAAGTGATAGAGCTCGGTGGCGGATTCGGATTTCCAGAAGTCATCGAATGAAACTCCGTGCGTGGTCCGCCAGGCCTCGAAGCTGGCGATGTAGCCGATCGGCGCATCGAACCAGACGTAGAAATACTTTCCCGGAGCATCCGGGATCTCGATCCCGAAGTAGGGGGCATCGCGCGAGATATCCCAGTCCTGCAGCCCGGCCTCGAACCATTCGGCGAGCTTGGCGCGCACCGCCTCCTGCAGGCTGCGCCCGGCGACGTACTCCCGCAGCATGGTCTCGAAATGGCCGAGCTTGAAGAACAGATGGTCCGACTCCCGCCACACCGGTTTGCTGCCGGTGACGGTCGAAACCGGATCGATCAGATCGGCCGGGGAGTAGGTGGAGCCGCAGACTTCGCAGCTGTCACCGTATTGGTCCGCCGAGCGGCAGCGCGGACAGGTGCCGCGCACGTAGCGGTCGGGCAGGAACATCTCGGCCTGCGCATCGTAGGCCTGACGCACCGCGCGGCGCGCGATCGAACCGCGGTCGCGAAGCGTCTCGTAGAGCTCACGCGTGAAGCGGCGATTCTCGTCCGAGTGGGTCGAGTGGTAGTGATCAAATCCGATCAGGAAGCCGGCGTAGTCGCGCCGATGCTCGCGCTCGGCGCGCTCGATCAGCGCTTCCGGCGTGACGCCCTGCTGCTGGGCGCGGATCATGATCGGTGTGCCGTGGGCATCATCCGCGCAGCAGTAGATGCACTGATGGCCGCGCATCTTCTGGAAGCGCACCCAGATATCGGTCTGGACCGCCTCGATGATGTGACCGAGGTGCAGCGCGCCGTTGGCATAGGGCAGCGCCATCGTAACCAGAATTCTTCGAGCCATGCCGCATTATCGCATGCGGACCCGAGGTGAGTGGCGCGGCTCTCAGGCCTGATCTTTGAGAGGCTCGAACTTGGCTTTGTTGATGCCCTTGCGGTAGGCCTCGGCGCCGGAGATCTTGCCGGCGTCGAGCAGTGCCTGGATGGCGCTGTCCATCGTGCGCATGCCAAATTGGCCGCCGGACTGCATCGAGCTCTCGAGCTGATCGAGCTTGCCCTGGCGGATCAGGTTCGCCACCGCGGCGTTGTTGATCAGGATCTCGAGTGCCGCGACGCGACCGGTGCCGTCGGCCTTGCGCAGCAACTGCTGTGACACTACGCCGCGCAGCGAGGTGGACAGCATCGTGCGCACGTGCGACTGCTTGTCGGAGGGGAAACCGTTGACCAGCCGATCGACGGTCTGTGCTGCGCCATTGGTATGCAGCGTGCCCATGACCAGGATGCCCATCTCGGCCGCGGTCACCGCGATGCTCATGGTTTCGAGGTCGCGCAACTCGCCGATCAGGATGACGTCGGGATCCTCGCGCAGGGCCGAATGCAGCGCGGCGGCAAAGCTCGGGGCGTGCACGCCGATCTCGCGCTGGCTGATCAGGCAGCGGTGGCGTGGATGCACGAACTCGATCGGATCCTCGACCGTCAGGATGTGCCCCTTGATGCGCTTGTTGATGTCATCGATCATCGCGGCCAGCGAGGTCGATTTGCCCGAGCCGGTCTTGCCGGTCACCAGGATCAGGCCATTGTTCGCACGGCAGAGCTGGCGCACCGCATTCGGCATGTCCAGTTGATCGAGCGTCAGTGCCTGCGAGGGAATCGCGCGCATCACCGAACCCATGCCATTGAGCTGACGCATGACATTGACGCGAAAGCGACCCTTGCCCTCGAAGGTATAGGCAAAATCGGCACCGTCCTTCTGCTCGAAGCGGTCGATCGCCTTCTTGGGCATGATCTCGTACAGGGTTTCCTTGACGAACTCGGGACTCAGCACTTCCTGGCGCAGCGGTGAGAGTTCGCCGTGCAGACGAATGCGCGGCGGATCGCCGGCAATGAAGTGCAGATCGGACCCGCGCCGCCGCACGATTTCCTCCAGAAACTGATCGATCTGAGGCATGCGCTGGCGTGCTCAGCTCTGGGAGTTCTGCGCGCGCTGCAACTCGGTCGAATCCAGACGCGGCATCAGGCTGGTGTCGGTCACGAACTTCTGGAAGATGCGCTTGTCGGCCGCGTAGCCGAAGGCGTCGTCGGCGTCGATCTCGCGCGCATTGAGCGCCTGCTGCAGCGCCTGGTCGAACAGCTGCATCCCGAATTCCTTGCCCATCTGCAGCTGGGTCGGAATCTGGTGTGTCTGGTCGGAGGTGATCAGCTTGGCGATCGCCTTGGTCATGACCATCACTTCGACGATCGCGCGGCGACTGCGGCCCTCGAACCCCTTGACCAGGATCTGCGTGACGACCGCGAGCAGGCTTTGTGACAGAAACGCCTTGGTCTGTTCGCGCTCTTCCGCGGGCAGCGCGTCGATCAAGCGGTCAATGGTCTTGACGGCGCTGGTGGTATGCAGCGTTCCGAGCACCAGGTGTCCGGTCTCGGCGGCGGTCATCGCCATCCGAATGGTCTCCGCATCGCGCAGCTCCCCGACCAGTATGACGTCCGGGTCCTCGCGCATGGCGGCGCGAACACCCTCGGCGAAACTCGGAATGTGCGTGCCGAGCTCGCGCTGGATCACCTGGCTGCTCTTGCTGCGATGGACGAACTCGATGGGGTCCTCGAGACTGATGATATTCAGGCGTCGGCCGGTGTTGAGCAGATCGATCATGGCGGCGAGCGTGGTCGACTTGCCGGTGCCGGTCGAGCCGGTGACCAGAATCATGCCCTGGTGGTAGTCACACAGTTTGGTGACGATCGGCGGCAGTCCGAGCTTGGCCAGCGTGGGAATCTCGGATGGAATGGCGCGGAAGGTGGCGCCGAGGCCGGTGTCCTTGCGGAAGATATTGACGCGGAAGCGCCCGCCATCGCTCGATACGTAGGAGAAATCCAGATCGTGACCAATGCGGAAATGGTCCGATTGGCTGGGCGTGAGAATCTCCATCAGGTAGCTCTCGAGCTCGGTGTCGCGCAGATCGCGAAACTTGATGGGTTCCAGATCGCCGTGCTGCCGAACCATGGGCGGTACCCCGACCGCCAGATGAATATCCGAACAGCCCTGCTGCGTGCCGAGCTTCAGGAACGCATCGATACGTGCCACTTTGGATAGTTCCTTGCTTTCAAAAACCCAGGTCGGGGCAGCTCAACCTACTGTGTTTAACCTAAAGGGTTAAGCCGGATCAACGCCTTGCAGCGCGAAATTTGACCCAGTGCACGGAGTTTGGCAACGGCGGCTCACTTCCCGGTGCCCCGAGGCCGTCAAATTACGGCTGCCGCTACAGAAAGCGCTCCAGCGCGCCGCGGAACTCGTCCATCGACTGGAACCGCTTGGTCTTGTCAACCGACATGGCCTTGACCACGCACTCGGCCAGGTTGGCCGATAGCTGGGAATTGATCTCCTGCGGGGCACGCGCCTTACCCTGGACGTGCTGGTACATGACCGCCATGTGATCGCCGCGGGAGTAGGGCGGCACGCCGGTCAGCATTTCGTACAGGATCACGCCGAGCGCATAGACGTCCGCCCGCTCATCGACCTTGCGGCCGAGGATCTGCTCGGGCGCCATGTATTTCGGCGAGCCGATGACGTAGCCGGTCTTGGTCAGCTGCGTATCGCCTTCGCGCTGCGCCGCGGCGACGCCGAAGTCGACGATCTTGAGCAGGCCCTCGTCGTTGATCAGCACGTTGGCGGGCTTGAGGTCGCGATGCACGATGCCGACCTGGTGCGCGACCGCCATGCCGGTGGCGATGTCGATGCCGAACTGCAGCGCGCGCTTCTGCTCCAGCGGCTTCTCGTTGACGATTTCGGAACCGAGCGTGTGCGAGCGGAAATACTCCATCGAAATGGCGTAATTGCCCTGGATAAAGAGGAAGTCGTAGATGCGGATGACGTTGCGGTGCGTGATCTTGCGCGAGTAGCGCAATTCGTGCACGAACCGCTTCATGATCTCCTCGTCTTCGGCGACGTTCGGATTGAGGAACTTGAGGATCAACCGTTCCTCGACCACGGTATCTTCCATCAGCAGCACGGTGCCGAAGGCGCCGCGGCCGATGCGCTCGATGTACTTGTATCGACCCTCGATCATGTCGCCGGGCGTGAGCGTCGAGATATCGAGCCGGCTGGCGGCGGCGGTGGCAGCCTGCTGCACCACCTGCGCGACTTCGCGCTCCGGGACCAGCAGCGTCTGCGCCGGCTGCGCCGGGCGCACACTGGTGCGATTCGGGCGTGAGCTGCCGAGCTGAGTCTGCGCTGCCGTGAGCGCGGCGACACCGGCCGAGAAGCGGACTTCGAGCTCGGTCAGAGCGCGCACCGCGGCACGTGCGACCGTGGCGTCCGCATTGGTCGACTGGCCCTGAAGCTGGACGCGAATCTGGTCGGCCTGCTGCTCATCGCTCAGGCGCGAGAGTGCCTGGATGACCTCTACCCGCGCCTCCTTCTCGCTGCGCGCCAGCAGCGGCAGCAGCAGATCGACGGATTTCGTGTCGCCCAGCTTGCCGATCGCCCGCACCACGACTGGAGTGGCGCGCGTATTGCCCGAACGCAGCATCTCGTACAGCCGCGGTACCGCGCGCTTGCTGCCGATCTCCGCCAGCGCATCGACGGCACGCTCACTGACCCACCAGTCGGCATCCTTGGTGGCCTCGATCAGGTGATTGATGGCGCGCTCGTCCTTGGTCTGATTGAGAATCTCGACCGCGGCCCGCCGGATGTCCTCGTCGCGATCGCGCACCAGCTCGAGGACCGCATCGATGACCTTGGGGCCACCGATCTTGCCGAGTGCGTCACCGGCACGGCTGCGCACCCACCAGTCATCGTCCTTCAGCGCCTGCAGCAGGTACTTGACGGAGCGCGCATCGCCGACTTCGTTGAGCACCTCGACCGCGCAGCGGCGCGCCTGCTCGGATTCGTCCTTCAGCACCGGCACCAGGTGACGGATGGTCTCGGGATCACGCGCCCGCTGCAGCAGTTCGACCGCACGGTTCTGCACCTCGATCTCGGGGTCACGCAGCAGCGCGCACACGCGCGCCACCTCGATCGGGCCGTCCATCTTGGAAAGCGCCGCGAGTGCGGCACTGCGAATCGCCTTGTTGGTGTCGGTGATCTGCGTCTGCAACGCGCGCTGCACTTCCGGCTT
>Ga0181516_10002070_pt1 | contig 14594 bp, 13 predicted proteins | sample PEATcosm2014_Bin_25_FD_121104 | JGI IMG/M metagenome (GOLD analysis project Ga0181516, IMG submission 121104) | Peatland microbial communities from MTU Mesocosm Facility, Houghton, MI, USA - PEATcosm2014_Bin01_10_metaG | ecosystem: Environmental > Terrestrial > Soil > Wetlands > Peat | place... | reverse complement strand
GGTTCGTCGGCCCCGCGCTTCTTCGGCTTTCCTATTGGTCGGCGGTTTGCGCTTGGGCCGCGATCACGTTAATCGCGGGCATAGGTGCATTTCGCCCTAAAAATTGATCCGCTCCTTTTCGACGACGAGCGGCCGCTTGCTCACCCTTGTGTGAATTGCACCGATGTATTCGCCGACGATGCCGATGAAGAAGAGCTGCACGGAAGCAAAAAAGAAGAGCCCGATCACCACAGGCGCCACTCCGAGCGCGAACCGATTCCAGAATACGAGCTTGTAGATTAGATAGGCGAGCCCCACAAGAAAAGAGAGCGCAGAAGTCGCGAACCCAAGCATAGTCGCCAAACGGAGCGGAACTTTTGAATGGCTCGTAATACCGAGCATCGCCACATCATATAGTGAATAAAAGTTATTCTTAGTAAATCCACGATGGCGCCGAGGCTGCTCATAGGGAACCAATGACACCGGATACCCGAGCTCACTGATCAGTCCCCGGACGTACGGATAGGGGTCATCCAATGCACGTAATGCTTCAACGACCTTCCGATCGTAAAGGCCAAATCCGGTCACATTTTCCAATAACTCCACGTCAGCTAGGCGCTTAACGAGCCGATAGTATGTCTTGCGCACGGCGAATAAAAGCGAAGCTTCGGCGCTGTTTGCCTTCTGCCCAAGCACAACTAACTTTCCTTCATTCCAGATTCGCAAAAAATCCGGCAACAATGCAGCCGGATCCTGCAAATCCGCGGCCATCACGATCACGGCTTCGCCACGGACCTGCAACAAGCCGTAAAACGGCGAGCGAATGTGCCCGAAATTGCGCTGATTAATAATAACCTTTACAGCGGAATCCTCTGCTGCGATTTCCCTAAGTTCCTCTTGAGTCCCATCGCTCGATGCATTGTCGATAAAGACATGTTCATAAGTGACTCCGTGGAGCTTCGAAAGCACTTCTCGAACCTGATCGCGCACCATCCGCACGTTCTCGCGTTCGTTGTAACTAGGGGTTAAAATGGAGATATATCTGGTAGGTACAATCACAACGTTTCGGCGTTGATCGTGTTGCCATCATTCTGCTTCGGCAAGCTTTACAGGTCCTGGATCCTCGATATTAGGCGTTCGAGCAAACCATCTGCCGTATGCGCGTACCGCTTGGCGTTCCGCCTTGCTCCGAGAGCGCGCGGCGCCCTGATGGCCCCGGGGCACTGCGTTTTCACGGCGTCGCAAAACCATAGTCTCAAACGTGCGCGCTATCGTCACCGATGGCGTCAGGCGATACAGAATCACCTGATCGCAGCCGTTCAAAATGTGAAAAGATCCTCCGAAATGGCCCGTAATCGGAGGATTCCTCGGGTTTGGGGGAATTTATGGTGCTTCACCGACTTGTTGGCTGAATCTAACAACGTCTACGATGCGAGCTTGAGAAAACCTATCACTCGCCAACATTCGGCGTGCATGATCGTCGGTTTTTCAAAATGCCATTCCGGCAACAGCCCCTTTGACGGACACTACCCGCTTCAAGCGGAAGCCATAAATGGTTTATATTCAGGAAGAAGTTTTTGGATTTCCAGTTTCAGCTGTCCGACTTCTCTACTGGCACCTCTTTCTTGAATATCGATCAGCCCTTTTTCAAGATCGTCATACGATGGAGGTTCGCGGGTGAAACGCATAATTTTTGGGTGGTTTGTTGGCACCATGTTTTCACAGTTATAATTGATTTCCTCAAATAGTTTTTCGCCCGGGCGTAATCCTGTAAATTTAATTTCAATATCAATTTCAGGCTTTAAACCACTTAGCTCTATTAGCTGACGGGCCACATCGACGATCTTGATGAGTTTTCCCATATCCAGGACAAATATCTCGCCGCCCACCCCTTGTGTTGCGCTTTGAAGCACGAGGCCAACCGCCTCTTGAACCGTCATAAAATACCTGGTAACTTCGGGGTGTGTAACCGTTACCGGTCCCCCAATGGATATCTGCCGCTTAAATGTAGGGATCACACTCCCAGACGAGCCAAGAACATTGCCAAATCGTACCGCCATAAACTTGCTCCCCGAACCATGAACACCTTGGAATGCCTGTAGATAAAGCTCGGCTAGGCGTTTTGTTGCACCCATCACGTTTGTCGGGTTAATCGCCTTATCGGTGGAAATGAAGACGAAACGCTCCACATTGAATTCCACAGAAAGCCTTGCCAATTGTTTAGTGCCAACAACGTTATTGCGAAACGCCTCGTGAGGTTGATTTTCCATAAGCGGCACGTGCTTATGGGCTGCAGCGTGGAAGACCAAGTGAGGTTTGAAGCGATGAAATATCCCGCGCATTCGTTCAATGTCCAGTACATCTGCAATTAGTGGGACAATCACCGAGCCAAGACCCAAATTTAGCAACTCCTGTTCAATCTGAAACATCTGCACCTCACACCGCTCAACGAGCAATAACCTCGTAGGCTTAAACCTGGTAATCTGTCGACATAGTTCGGCTCCAATACTACCACCCGCTCCGGTCACCATCACAATTTTTTCCTGAACTAACTCTTGGATCCTTTCCGTCTCCAGATTGATGCGATCCCTCCCAAGCAAGTCTTCAATTTGAACCGGTCGGATTTGTGAGGCTTTCACTTCCCCGTTCACCATCTGCTCCATCGATGGTACAATTTCAAATCGGAGACGTGCTTCATTAAAAACCTGCACTACCTCTCGAATACGCCGACCGGACGCACTTGGCATCGCTATAACCGCCTCCTCCGCTCGGATTTTCGCTTCCGCTAACAACTCTGGACGTCCCAGCACAGGGACGCCATGTATGTGCGTGCCCCATTTTCTGTAGTCGTCGTCCAAAAACGCTATGGGATACATCCGTAAATCGCGGCGAAGCTTCATCTCTTTCGCTAGATTCGCCCCAACATCCCCTGCGCCGATTATAACGATCCGACGTAAAGGTCGGCAATTCTTCCCATCGCCTTTTGCCCGTTCACGCACCATCCGAAATGACAGACGGACGCTTCCCAAAGCGACCGTATCAAGAAGCAAACTCAAAATAATGATTGACCGCGGAGGCGCATGTTGCCCTCCGGTTTCATACCAAACCGAGAGCGATATCAAACTTGCTACAGTGCAGGCCAATACAATTCGCATTGCATCCGGGAGGCTAAAGTAACTCAGCAGACTCCGATACTGTCCGAATAAAAAGAGCGAAAGCAATTCAACCGGCAGTATCCACTGTAACGTCTCCCAGAAAAGCCTCACCGGATCAGTAGGCGGATGAAATTCAAATCTAATAAGAAATGCAAACCAATGCGCCGCCGCAATTACTCCGCTGTATATAACAATCAAGAGCAACGCCCGAATAGCACCACTAGACACGCCAAAAGGCGCCCTCTCGCGGTCATTCGGAAGATTAAACGGAATTCGGCTATCTGTGATGGGCTCGCTCATTCAACATTTACATACACAAATATCAATGCTGGCAAACCGGGAAGTAAGTGAGATGGATTCACTTCAAGCAATTATATACTGCACTTCCGGCCCTCAGCCGATCTCAATTTTCCCCGTAATCTGCTTATGTAGCGATTTCATCTTTTCTTGGAAAATCGAGATCAGCGGCCGCGAGTGGTCACGATTTCCGACATCCCGGGCGGCGGAGCGGGAGTTAGCGGTTTTACACGCAGCGCCACTTCGACAAGTTCCGACGACCCACCTAGTTCAGCAATCAATGCGCTGATTTTTCTTAGTGCTGCTCGTCGATCAATTGCATTCAATACTGTAAGCCATAGCAGTCTTATGTCGAGCACTGTACAACTATGATCAATGTAAAATAGCCCCAACCTAGACTTGTACGGTCGCACGATTTGGTTATAAGCGATATTTGGGTCGGCCTGTCCCTCCAGCGTCGCGCCTAAGTCCGCAAAGACTATCGAGGAGAAATCGGTAATTCCAGGACGCACCGAGAGAAGCAGCTTTTCTTGCGTCGAATACAACCGCGTTTCACGTTCAACGTTGGGCCTCGGGCCAACGAGCGACATATCTCCCTTCACTACATTGAATAGCTGCGGCAGTTCATCGAATTTATATTTCCTTATGAATCTTCCCAGCGCCGTAATTCTTGGATCGCTGTTAGCGGTAGAATCGACCTGATTGTTGTCCGCCTGATACACCATAGAGCGGAGTTTAATTATTCGATAGGGTTGTTCGCCTCGTCCTATTCTGAAAGGGGTATAAATCGGCGTACGACGGTCTTGAAGCCAGATTAAAACGCAAAAGAGGAGCAATAACGGCGTAGCTAATGCCAATCCGATCACTGCTGCAACAATATCGAACAATCTTTTCATTTCCATGCGACAAGCTCCCGCGCAGCGACCGAAATATCGTCGGCACCGAAATAATAAGCCCGTTCCAAGGGTTTGCTCGTCGGTGCTGGCGCGTCTGGTAAGGTTAGTCGACGCGGTGGTGCTCTTAAGCTATTAGGCGGCAGTTTCTCAACCACGCGTGCAATTACTTCGCCCGCCATCCCGCAATTGGACCAGTCGCCGTCAACGGCAAGCAATCGGCCGGTTTTTTTCGCCGACGCGATGATTACTTCCGCTCTTAGAGGGTTAATAACCCGCAAATCAACAACTTCCGCAGCAATGCCTTCCCCAATTAATTTCTCGGCGGCCAAGGAACATAGGTGCACAGAATAGCTACAGGCAACAAGGGTGATGTCCGTACCTTCACGTCGGACAGCAGGTGTTACGTCGCGCAAAACTAATTCCCTGACGGGTGCCAGATTAGCCTCTATTTCATACAACCAACGGTCGTCGATGAACACCACCGGGTCGGGACCTAAAACGGCAGCAATTAGCAAATCTCGGGCATCTGCTGGAGTTGCAGGCATAACTACACGAATTCCAGGAATATGGGCAAACCAAGAATGCAACGCCTGCGAATGCTGAGCTCCCTGTTCCCCTCCACGGTTTATAATGGCCCGAACAGTGATCGGCACCGAAACCTGGCCGCCAAACATATGGCACCATTTGGCAGCCTGATTCACTATCTGATCAGTGGCCAAAAGAGCAAAGTCGACTCGGGGGTGGATGACAATTGGTCGTTTTCCAGTCAACGCGGCACCAACTGCCACGCCGGTCATTGCCAATTCAGCAACCGGAGTATCAATCACTCGTTCCTTACCAAACTCCTTGTCGAGATCGGTCATGCTATTTCCAACATACCATGGGCTCCAAAGACCCTGTCCAATTGTAAAGACCTCCGGATAATTCGATAGCAGGTAAGCGAAGCCCTCACGAAGCGCGGAACCGTAGTTTGTCATTGTTCAGATGTTAAGGCACGAAATAAACACGATCGAGCAAAGCGTTTTCCGATGGATATGGATCGTCGACGGCTTGTTCCCAAGCTGCATCGACCGCAGCTCGTTGCTCGGACCAAAGGCATCGAATCTGGCTTTCGGTAATCGCGCTCGATTTCTCTAATGAGATAACGAGGCGATCGATTGGATCGCGTTTTTTCCACGGGACCAGATTCTCCTTTCGCATTACGCCAACATCATTGTCTTCACGGTGGCCGACATGACCGCGCCAACGGTACGTGACGGCCTCGATTAGTTGTGGCCCGTTACCGGCGCGTGCGGCACAAAATGCAATTTCGGCAGCTCGGCGAACGGAGACTACGTTATTCCCATCGACTCGTTGCCAGGGTATGCCATTTGCTTCCGCGAACCGACAGATCGAATCATAAGGCTGCCTCTGGCTTATATGCAAATGACTAGCGAATAGATTATTCTCGACGATATAAACGACCGGTAAGGAGTGAATAGCCGCGAAATTTAAAGACTCGTGAAACACTCCTTCTTCCGTTGCACCGTCACCTAGAAAACTCACGGCCACCGCCGCTCTTCTGTCCATCTTCGCTGATAACGCCGCTCCAGTTGCAATCGGGATAGTTGCGCCAACTATCGGCACAGTTCCGTAAAGCCCATGTTCGATGTCAAGAAGATGCATCGATCCACCCATTCCCTTTGAGCAGCCTGTGTTTTTCCCAAGGATCTCCGCCAGCAGACGATATACACTTCCTCCTAGCGCTAGAAAATGTGCGTGAGATCTATGCGCACCAAACACTCTGTCATTTGGCGCGATGGAACTTGAAACTCCGACGGCTGGCGCCTCTTGCCCGATGACCAAATGACAGGGGCATTTTATAATCGATTGCCCAAATTTGTCACCGATCTTTTCCTCAGTGCAGCGAATGAGAATCATTAGCTTAAGTGACGTAAGAAGCCGGGGAATGTCCTCGCCGCTAATATCTAATGGCTCCCAAAATTCCTGCGGGTCCGCCAATGCTCCAAGGTACCGGCTATCTGTTGGGATATGATTCATCGGGTCTAATTAACAGGAGGGTGATTCCAAAAACGCAATCTCATCGTCTGTGAGCCTCCAATCAGCAGCCGAAATGCAATCTTCTATTTGTGTAGCTGTTTTAGCTCCGCAAATTGCAACAGCGACATTATTTTTGCTCAACGCCCAGTTAATCGCAACTGAAACACACGGATAGCCGGTCCGCACCGAGGTAATCTTTATCCGCTCTAATACGGCAAGAGCACGGTCGAAGGCTGTGCCGCGAAAAAGCGGTATGCGAGTGCGCAAATCAGTGCCCTCGAATTCCGAAGTGCGGTGATATTTGCCCGAAAAAAGACCATGCGCCAGCACGTTATACGCCATCGTGGTCATATCAAATTTGTCGACCGCGACTCCCATCAACGCATCATGCTCACGTTCTGCTAGCGAATACGGCAATTGCAACGACTCTAAACGGCCTGCCGTTTGGCACTGTTCAAGATCGCCCAATTCAAGATTGCATGCTCCAATATGCAGAAGCTTACCTGCTCGTCGGCAATCTTCCAAAGCAGCAATACAATCCTCCCAGTGAGTTTTTTGATCGGGCCAATGTATCTGGTAAAGGGATATACATTCAACACCCAATCGCTTTAGACTACCTTCAACGGCGCGCCGCAAGTAGTTCGGCGAAATATCGCGAAACGTTCGCCCATCTTTGCTCCAACCTACTCCAAATTTTGTTGCTATCGTTACTTCGTGGGCACGGCGACCTAGGGCCCTTTGAACTAGGCTTTCAGCTCGACCGAGTCCATAGACATCGGCAACATCGAAGAAATTGATGCCTTGGTCGGCCGCTCGCCGCAGGGCTGCAATGCTTGTGTCGTCGTCGGTCTCACCATAATCGTAGCCGCCGATGCCGGCGCACCCAAAGCAAATGCGAGAAACCCGCAGAGGCGTTCTACCTAGGTTCACGTAGTCCATTTATTAAAATGTCTTAAGCGCGAGCGGAATCACTTAACCGATAATCGGCTTCAGATCTATTTTTTTTTTGAGCAATTAACATTCACCCAAAAGCAAATGTGGTCGCCACATGTCCACAAGGCGATTTCGCATTAAGCCAATTCCCAGAATAGCACAGAACATTCGATGTTTTGCGCAACGCACGTAGTCTTCAACGGCAACTTTGCAGGTGTTTCCACCAAGACGGCTCACTGAGAATTCGTATGTCATCCATGAGAAAGCGTCCGTATTATTGGATCATATGTTCGGCAGATCGAAACAATCCTACGGCATTGAGCACCCGTCGCCAAATGGGCGGGCTCGAGCCAAGGCACCCACGCGTCGGAGCCAGATTATTTTCCTTTAGGCCTCGATAACTCAAATGTCGTCTGCCAGGCCATTAGGCGAAATCCAGGGATAGAAAGTGCAATTCGATCTACCAGCTCAAGAACATTTAGCATCGGAAGAAAAAACCGCGTCCTTCTAAATGGAACTGCGAAAAGCGAGAAAAGATAGTGAAAGTGCACGTCGTTGCCTTCAAAAAAATTATCGGCTTTTCTAATATCACGCATTCGCAAAATGTGCGGCACCTCCCAAGGTGTACGTAATTTCGGCGTCAGCTTCCGGTAAAAATGGAAGATGGGATTGTGAGCCATCGCCTCGTTACACATGATCCGGCCATTGGGCTTTAGGACGCGGTGTAGTTCGCGATAGGCTTTTTCGAGGTCAAGGTGGTGTAAGCATCCGCTCACGAGAATGGCATCGAAATAGCTGTCGGGAAATGCAAGCGCCTCGGCGTCGCCGACGACAAAGTTTGGTGGGTTTGCGATATGTGCACAGGTCCGTCGAGCGACGACCAAAGATTCAGCGCTTATATCCACACCAAAGACAGTCGCTCCAGGTTGGCATAGCTTCGCAGTAGTTTCACCCTCGCCGCAGCAATAATCGAGTACTACCGCTCCCCGGCAATAACTGGCTATCCATCGGTCAATCCTAATTCGGTGGGCACGAGTAATAGTGTAATATTTCTTATTCGCATAGATCGCCTCAAACTCGCCGCTACCCTTTTGCAACCGATCGATTGCACGTTGATCGTGAAAAGAAGCTTCAACCTTCTTGCGTTCTTCGATATTCATTAGCGGAACCAGAATATGGGTTTACATCCAGCAACTGCAAACTTGAAAAACACTACCAAGAAAGCGGCATTGTACATCTCGTAAGACTTTGTAGCTTTTTCCCAAACCAATACCTATCGAGCGCCTAACGACCCCTTATTACACATATCTTGATTTTTTGATTTCCGAATTGCTAGTCGGTGACCCGATGGCAAACAAATTCCAACTTTCTGATAAACGAGCAATCAATTTTTAACGGCGCTTGGGCAATTCTATCTTCTTTCGGTCTCTACCAGCGGATTATAAACGTCGCTACACTTCGCTATCCGTGCCTTATTGTCTCTTGCGCCCATTTCTCATCCAAAATCCTATCGGATGCAAATCCCTCTAATTACATCGGTAATTCGATTGAGATCGCCATCACTTAGGTTCGAGCCCGATGGCAAACAAAGTCCTTTTTCAAAAAGCTCCTCACTCACCGCGCCACCGAATACTGGGCATCCACGAAACACAGGTTGAAGATGCATTGGCTTCCAGACGGGTCTAGCTTCGATATTCTCCGCACTGAGAGCTAACCGAAGCGCTTCGCGGTCCGCGCCAAATTCTTTCGGATCTACTGTAATGCACGTAAGCCACCTTGTACACCGTCCATAGGGAGCCTCGGGCATAAAGGCAATCCCAGGCAAATCACCGAGTGAACGACGATAAATATCGAAAACCCTCCGACGTGAATCAACGCGAGCCGAAAGCAAACGGAGCTGCCCTCGGCCAACTGCGGCCAACAAATTACTTAGACGATAATTATACCCCACCTCAGAATGTTGATAGTGCGGATACGGCTCCCGTGCCTGTGTCGCCCAGAAACGCACCTTGTCGACCAGAGCGCTGTTACCCGAAACAAGCATACCTCCACCAGAGGTTGTAATGATCTTATTCCCATTAAAAGAAAAGATACCAGCGATTCCGCGCGTTCCCGGTGATATACCCTTATATGTCGCGCCAAGGGCCTCGGCGGCGTCTTCTATTATCGGAATATCATAATCCCGGCCCAGCTTTTCTATAGGATCAATATCAGCGCTTTGTCCATAAAGATGCACAAGAATGATGGCTTTAGGCTTTTTACCCGCCTTCGTTCGATCTGCAAGCGCTTCCGCCAAGAGGTTCGGGTCCATGTTCCAGGATATCCGGTCGCAATCGATAAATGCCGGTCGACCACCCTCATACAAAATCGGGTTCGCGCTCGCACTAAACGTAAGCGACGAACAGAATACCTCGTCGCCCGGTTTAATTCCAACCCACCGTAACGCAAGATGCAATGCACCGGTACCGGACGATAAAGCGGCGGCATAGGGACTACCTACTCTAGCCCCCAATTCGCGCTCGAACGCATCGACTTGCGGTCCAATTGGGGCGATCCAATTTGACGCAAAAGTTTCTTTAACAAGTGCTAGCTCCTCGTCACCCATATGGGGAGGCGACAGGTAAATTCGTTCTTTATCCACTGCGATCGCATCTCCATCTTAATGGTGACATATCTCGTATGCCCCCATAACTCGACACGCATCCACACGTCCGCCCGGATGTAAATGTCCAGCACTTATAGTTCCCACGATCCCGGCATTTTTCCATTTTTTTCGTTTTAATAGGTTCCACATTCCGCCCAATTTCTCGTTGCGACATAGGCCAACGGGGAATCATTTCCCAAAAAGACCCTGATAACAACATAAAGTTAGATTAGCGCGGAAATCGCTTGAGCGCTTATTGCACGACAGAATTGCAGCCCAGCTGAAAACACCGCTCGTCGGCGCTGACTTCCCTATGTTCATTTATCTACGAACACAGGCCTATCACGTCACGCAACTGTTTTTCCATGGCAGCGTAGATCCGTTCCCGAGAAAATTTGAGGGCGAACAGTGCCTTTGACTTCTGCGCCATAGCGTGAACCCGATCCGGACAGTCTATCAACTCGTCGAGCATTCTAGCCAGACCCCTTACATCGCCCGATTCAAAAAATACCCCACAATCTTCGGCATTGAATAGCTCGAATAGGTAACCCCTATTGAGGCTTGTGAGCACCGGAAGGCCACCGGCTAAATATTCAATCGACTTGTTTGGAAGGCTAATTATAAAGTCTTTATTGGGCTTATATGGAATAAGCCCAAGCTGTGAAATATTCATGACTCTCCATAGGGTTGCCCGGTCGACCCAACCTAGCATTTTTATGCATTTCGATCCCGAAAAACGCTTCCGCAATTTGTCGGCTCCCTTGCCAGTTCCGCAGAGCAATAACCGAATCTTTCTGCCGCGAGCCGCGAGGTATGTAACTGCCTTGATCGGCGTCTCGAAATCGTTGTGAAGGCCTTCGCCAGACAAATTCCCAAGGAAGCATATATTGAACCAACTGTCGTGATCCTCCAATTCCTTCGGAATGGATACCGCTCCCAGGTCTATCCCCTTTAAAGATCCCTCGAAGTTCGAATCATACGTAAAAGGAAACCAGCGATCGAGTTCGCCGGCGTTTCGCTGCGCAATGCGAAGTCCGTATTCGACAAAGCCGGGTGAATGCCCCGAAATCGCCTTCGCACCTGCCAAAGCCATCCTGCTCTGTTTAAATATCTTCGATAGCAACAATCTTGCGAGTCCCTTTAAAGGTGAGGGAAAGACATCTAGGAAAAGATCGGGCCACATGTCACGCACATCTAGGATCACTGGGACCGAGTGTCGTTTCCCGTAATTGACCGATGCGAGGCTCAAATCGATCGTTGGATAAGCGCAGTGAATTACATCGGGTTTCCCTTCCAATTCTGCGAGCGCCGTGAATCGTTCGGCGACTATCTTGTGATCGCGCATTCGTTCGAGCGAAATGTTCCGTTCGTATCCCGGAGAATCGATTAACCACAACCTATAATTGGCGGCAATTTGAATAACGGACCCGGCATGGCACCGTTTCCTTTTTAGAGCATGGTCGAAAGCCCCAGTCCACCAGACCACATTATGTCCCATCTCAACTAAGTAATTAGCAAAACTCCCGCTACGGAGCAGGCGTACGTCGGATCCATCCACCGGCAGGGGCTCTCCGGTCTTTACAATCCAAACCTTCATGCGTGATTCCCTCAGTGTTCGCGTTTACCAGCCTCGCAGTAAATGGCCTCCATACGTCCCAACCAATCCTTCGAGTTGGAGCTCATTTCAATTTTCATTCGATTATTGGCAACAATTGTCGGCCACGTCGCACGAATCCGAATTGCGCGCATCAGCGCTTCCGAAAGCGACTCGGGCACGCTAGGAGCAAAAAGCAACCCGTTCGCCCCGTCCTCAATAACAGAATTTGCAGGAATCGCGGAGGCAATCGGGAAACAACCGCACGCCATCGCCTCATTCAGCGAAATGTTCTCACCGTCGGACAGTGAGGTCGTAACGAATATATCCGACTCCGCTAACAACGCTCCAAGGTGTTCCTCTGTTACTCTACCCACAAAAGCGACTCTATCATCAAGACCCAACTTCTTTGTCAAATCCTCCAATTCGCTGCGCATGGGACCATCACCGGCAATCGTAGCTTCAAACTCCGAAAAATTCATCGCGAAAATACTCAATGCTTTGATGAAAGTACTCACGTCGTAAACGGGGAGGTGATTCCGCGTCGATATGATACGCACGAAATCAGCCGCCTCACCACGCGCTCGTCGGAAGCGAAAAGCAGAAAGATTTACCCCAAATGAAACGACATGGGTCCGCGAGGACACGGCTCCCAAAGCGAGAGCCTTCTCGCGCACATGTTCCGCTTCCACCACGATTGCATCGGCGCCCTTTAACGCATGTTGTACGAATGATCGTTTTAGCATTGAGTCGTGCGGCGTAACCAAAATATCGCTACCCCAAGCTGTTATCACCAAAGGCCTAACACCCGCTATAGCGGATATATATCCATTGCTTGTAATATGATGCGCGTGAAACATCGTTGGCTTTATCCTCCGTTTTAACCTCCTAAGAACCCAAATTCCTAGAAAATACCCAATTTTACCAAGGCCCAACGTTGGGATATGATGCACTAGGACGCCTGCAATCTCCGAATGCTCAAACGACGCTATATGCACCTCCCAGCCACCCTCACGCAGATTACGAGCGGTGCGCTGCGTGTGCACGCTAGCCGCATTAGCAATAAGCAATATAACCTTCTTATTCATAACGGTCATAACGTCTCGGGTCATTCACACCACAGTAAACCCATTACTTTAAAAGACAGTCGACATTTCGCCATACCGGACCAGTAAGCAGGCAACATGCTCCACTATTCAATTATCCTAATCTCCCGATCCTCGTTCGCACCACTTCAGGAACACACCGTCACTCGCGAATATGAATACCCGATCCGCCGGTTGGAAGCTCCGAAAGTCCGATCTTCGCTTCTCGAATGCAATTAATTGCCCAGGTTAGGGCGCTCAGTGGAACAACAACTTTCATAATGGTAAGGACGAAGCTATAGATAGGGTTTATGGCCGTAAAAAAACCGTCGATTGGAAGCGCGGCTGTAAGGCACAAAACTGCCACCTGAAATCCAATCGACCTGCACCTCGCACCAGATTTAATAACGAACCCCCAAAATGAACCTGTAATAATCCCCGAAGCACAAAGCCAAATCCAACCTCCCTCCCAATATGCATGAGCCGACGACAATAGTGGCCCCATATCCTCGGGCCCCATTGTACCCTTCGCGCTCTGCACCAAAAAGATTGCGGCGCCAAGGTTGCTATTGTTAACACTTCCACCAACCGGCTTATCCGGCCAAATTGAACGCGGAACAAGAACCCCAAGCGAGGCCACGATTGGCTTTGCTCCGGCCGCCCTCCCCTCATCATACTCCTTGTAAAGTGTTATACTATTTCTAGGGCCTTGTGCTCTGTCGCACCAGGTCGCGAGGAATCCTGGTCCACCCTCTGTCGACCCTTCACCGATTTTGTCGATAGCCACCGTTACCGCCCCGGAAAGCATATCGATATTTCGCATCTTAAATCCTTGTGACATCGTATTCCATCTTATGTCCTCATGGAGTACTCCTAGTACGGGCGCCACTACAGCACCTAACAAAACACAGCTAACAAACAATCGCCACTTTTTTAGGAGACAACATGCAAAAAGGATCGCACACCCAACCCAAACTATTCCTCCCCTCAGCCCATTCACAAAAGCATAGATTATCTGTTCCACCAATACGATCACGCTAAGCAACCAAATCAAACTCCAGCGTCTGCGTGCGACAAAGCATATTGCCGCTGCAAATAACGCCGGCCACATAAATAAACCAGTGGCATATGTAAACAGTCGTGATGCGATGTTGGGATACTCAATCAGATCGGCGTACGTGCCAGCGTTTAGCACAGTATACGCCGGATTTAGAAGTTGCCGGCCATATACAAGCACGCCCGCTATGACTAAGACCAGACTCATTCGACGGTTCGCTCGCAATTCTAGGTTTAGAGGTTTCGCAGTTTCCATTCGTCCTCCCCAAAACATGAAATACCCCAAACAAAAGAGAACATTGAAGATAACATCCCCACTATAAACTCTTCCAAGGTCCTCGGCCGAGTCGCCCAGCATAGCCTCATAAGAGAAACCATCTATGCATGAATAGATGGCAGGGTAAAGAATCAAGACCAAATAATTGACTAGTGTTCCGCCAAATACGGCCACTCCTAACATCCGCCCGCGCTTCCACTCGCATATTAGAACCGTGGCAATCAAAAGGGCTCCCACTGAAGCAAGAGCCAATACTGTAGATGAGGCAACGTTCACGGTCTAGAGCATTGAATGCGCATCTAATATCTCTCCCTCCCGAGCCACAACAGAGTCGATTGACATTCCGTTATACCTTCTGGAGGCCGCGTTACGTCGAACCCGCCCGAGCAACATGACCAGCGATTTGGGCGCTAAAGCCAATGCTATTAACGGTAGTACCTGGCCCATGTTTTTGGGCGCGGTTGCCAGCAAATCGCATAAGATTTTTAGGGCAAACCTTCGTTCGGCACGCATTATCGCCTTCCCTGCCATTCGAATTTTTGCCCTCGCTACCGCACTACCGAGAATGGGCATCAGGAGTTCATGGTTATGGCATACGGTTCTTCGAACAAGAAAAAGTGCGTTGTTTAATTCTACGT
>Ga0181516_10002068_pt1 | contig 14604 bp, 12 predicted proteins | sample PEATcosm2014_Bin_25_FD_121104 | JGI IMG/M metagenome (GOLD analysis project Ga0181516, IMG submission 121104) | Peatland microbial communities from MTU Mesocosm Facility, Houghton, MI, USA - PEATcosm2014_Bin01_10_metaG | ecosystem: Environmental > Terrestrial > Soil > Wetlands > Peat | place... | reverse complement strand
CAAGGCCACGCTGGAGGAGAGAATCCGCTGGCATCGGGAGCATCTGGCGCATTGCGCCTGCCGCCCGGTACCCCGGAGCCTTCAGCAATATTTCAAGGTCAGATCGGGAAGTTGACCGGGCTTTCGGCTGGTCAGGATCGCCCCACCCTCACACCAGCGGTTCCCGCTCCCACACCGCCGCGTCAAAGCTGTGCGCGGTTGCAAAGCCCTCCGACAAATACAAATCGATGGCGGTAGCGTTGGCCTCGGTCACCGTGAGCGAAATCTCGCTCACGCCCAGACGCATAAAGCCGTAGGCCGCGATCGACAGCAGCAGCCGGCCCAGTCCGTGGCGGCGAAATTTGGGATGCACGCAAACCTGGGTAATGTGCCCGCTCTGCGGGCTTACCCGCGATCCCAGCAGCACCGCAGCCAGTTCGCGGCTCGCCCGCTCTACCACCACCAGCGAAACCGATGCGGAGAATGCGCCGCAACCGGAGTAGCGCACAATGTTGTGCAGAAACCGCTGCGAACCCCGCACCGACCGGTATTGGTCGTTGATGAGGCTGTCGGGGTGGTCGCGGTAGGCCTCGGAGATCAAGCGCCCCGCCGGGTTCAGGTCCTCGTCGCGCCATCCGCGCAATTCAAGGCCCGCAGGCAACCGGATCTCGGGCATGTTCCTTACTTCGTTCAGTTGCTGCACCATAAACAGCCGCCGGAAGATGTCGAAACCCGCTTCCCGGAACGCCGCCGCATGCGTTCCCGATGGATGCACCAGCAGTTGCGACTCCACTCGGTCCACGTTGGGCGAATTCAATAGCAGTTCGAACAGGTGGCGCAGCAACGCCCCTTCGATCTCGTGCGCCGCCGCTGGATCCGGGTGAGAAAAGAAGTCCAGTCGCGACACTGGCGCCTTGGCAGGCAGCGCAAACACATCGCCGATCACGGCCTTGGTCTCTTCGTAAACGCAGAACGAATAGCCCATCACCTGCCCGGCCTCAATGGCCGCAAAGCCGGGCAGCATGTGGTTGTCAAGGTACTGCATCAGCAGGCGCGCCGAAGACTGGTAGTCCCAGTGCAGCCGGCGTTTCCACACCTCTCCTTCGGCCTCCAGCACCGGGCGCAGCGTGGGCGCCGCAAAGTGCCGCAGGTCCAGAATTTCGAAGGAAACGCCTAACGCCATGATCTTCTCTTTGGACGCCAACCCAGTTAAGTTGAAAGCCGACGCAGACCGCTGGAATGGCACAAGACTCTCTCCCGGCTCAACGACGCCATGAGGACACTCTGCCACCAGCGCTCGTTGCCTGCAATCGAAAAACCGGCTGTCGGTCAGGAACAACTTCAGAATTATCGTATTGTAGCCGACACCATCCCACGTCCGGCCCTGTGCAATACCTTCAGTCCGGCCTCTGCGGGTAAGCCGGAGTCTGTTCAACCACGCTGGCGCCTTAGGGCACAGCCGTCTCCGGCTTGCCGCCACCCACCTCGTAGATCGCCAGCCCCTGCTCCGGCCAAGTGAAAAGCTGCCGGTAGGTCCGCCCCTCAAGATATTCCTCGAGCGCCTCGGTGCTATGCAGGTCCGCGCCGCCGCGGCCGGCCACCCGCACCACCAGCAGATGCTGTTCCGGCGGCACGCCATCCTCGTCGTAATTCACCACTTCCTGGTTGCGATAGAACGAAAGCCCGTACTCCATGTCGCGGCGCACGCGAAATACCGCTACCGTCTCGTCGCTCGGCGCAATCGTGGCCAGTTGCGCCGCCAGCGGCCGTGCCGAATAGGAACGGTCCAGCAGGTGAACCACTCGCTTGGTCGCCTCCACCGCCGGTATTCCGAAAAACGGACCCACACCATAGAGGAAGAAAACCAGCACCACCATCACCGCTGAGGTCACCAGCCGCAGCCGCGCCACCCCGAAGCCCTTCACCACCACCAGGATCAGCAGCGCCGCTCCCGCAGCAGACAGTACGGCCGCAACCAGCGCTTTTGCCGGCGGCATAGCGCGCCCGTGCACCACGAACCACGGCAGCAACAGGGCAAACATGGTCATTGTGGCGCACAGCGCCGCATGGCCCATCAGCACCCAGCGGTTGAGCCCCGCCTGCCGCCGCCGGAACAGGTAATCGCCGGTCAGGATCGTGATCGGCGGAATCGATGGCAAAATGTAGCCCGGTAGCTTGGACTGCGAAAACGAGAAGAAAACAATCGGAATCAGCGCCCACAACACAAGGAACTCTGGAAAGACATCCCCCGGCCGGCTGCCGCCCGGCTTGCAGGCCGTTGTCCAGCGCACCATCCACTCCCGCACCGACGCCGATATCCCGTCGGCAAGCGCCCGCAGCGCAAGCACGGTCCACGGCATCACCGCCAGCAGCACCACCACCAGGTAGTACCAGAACGGTTGCGCATGCTGAAAGCGGTTGGTCGCGAACCGCTCCAGGTTGTGCTCCAGGAAAAACTCACGGAAAAACGTCGGATTCTGATGCTGCACGGCAATAAACCACGGCAGCACCATGGCAAAGTAAAGCACCACCCCCGGCCACCAGAACGAGCGCCACAGAATGCCCCAGTCGCGGCGGAGAAATGCGAAGGCCGACACGATGACCAGCGCCAGAAATGGAGCTACCGGGCCCTTGGCCAGCGTTGCCACACCGGTAAAGAAGTAAATGTCGAAGAGCCAGAACTTCGAGTCGGTCTCAAACCACGCATACCAGCCCAGCAGGCCGATCGACAGCGGCGCCGCCATCTGCATGTCCGTCGAGGCCCCGCGCGAAAACCCGATGATCCCCGCGCACGCCACGGTAATAATCGCGGCATCCAGATGCCCGCCCGGCCGGAATCGTCGCATGTGCAGGTAGATGAGCGCCGCCATCATGAAGGCAAAACTGGCCGAAGGCAGCCGCGCGCTCCAGTCGTGCACGCCAAAGTCCTGGAAGACGAACATCGCACGCCAATAGTAGAGCGCCGGCTTCTCCAGCCAGGGATGTCCGTAGAGATAGGGCGTGACACATGCGCTCAGCCGCGCCTTCAGCGTGTGCGCCTGGTCAAACCGGTCCAGCATCTCATGCGCAATTTGCGCGTAGCGCGGCTCGTCGGCGCCCACCAGGCCCAGCCCGTCGCCGCCCAGCAGCGGAATCTGCCCGTAGAGCAGAAAGAACACCGTGAACGCGAAAAACACAGCCGCTTCGCACGCCACGGCCCAACTCGGCAGCCGCTTGCGCCTGGGAATAGAGTTCTCTGGGGCAGGTGGTTCTACAGCAGTTTCCACGTTCAGCGTCTCTCCAACGGGCGGTTTTCCGCCTGTTCCGCGCAGAATGAACATCTTTCACCAGCCGGGGCGCTGGGGGGAGCCCTGCTGGCTTCTTGCGATCCGCTGTTTCCAACGTCCGGTGACTCTAACCAATTCGACAGGGTCAAGGCTATCAGATTCCGGCAACTTGCACCTCTTCCTCAAATCCCGGCACTGCCCAAGCCTGCCACCGCCGGCCGTAGTTTCTCCAGAATCTCGTCAAGCGCGCGGGGCAGCGGGCCCTCGAGCGTACACCCCGCCGCGTTCTCGTGGCCGCCGCCGCCCAACTCCGACGCCAGTCGCGCCACGTCTACCCGGCCCTTGCCACGCAAGCTCACCCGGATGCGCCGCTCCGGCAGTTCGCGCAGAAACGCCGCCGCCTCCACCCCGGCGATGCTGGCCGCATAGTTCACAATGCCTTCGCAGTCTTCCTCGGCGGCACAGCAGCGCACCATATCCTGGTGGCTGATCGAGAGCCACGCCAGCCGCCCATCGCGCCGGAGGTTGCTCAACGCCGCGCCCAGGATCAGCAGCTTCGCCGTTGCCGTTGAAAAGTAAACTTCCCGCGCCGTCGCAATGGGATCGGCGCCGGCCACTACCAGTTCCCGCGCCAGCTCAAACGTCGACGCTTTCGTTGACCCGTAGCAGAACCCGCCGGTATCGGTCAGCACCGTCGTGTACAGGCATTGCGCCATTTCCGGCGTAACCGTGCCGCCGGCGGCCAGCACCAGGCGGTACACCAGCTCGCCCACGCTCGAGGCGTCGCGGTCAATCCAGTTCAGGTTGGCATACTCGCGCCCACTGGCGTGGTGGTCGATATTGATCTGAAAAAACGCCTCCAGCCCGCGCAGCCGTGTCCGCGCCAGCCCGTCGCACTCCAGCAGCACCACCGCGTCGTAGGGCCCGCGGACGCGCATCGCCGACCGTATATCGCCGGCGCCCGGCAACCACTGATAAACATTCGGAATGCGGTCGGCGGAGATCATCTCCACCCGCTTGCCCATCTGCCTGAGCAGCATGCCCATGGCCAGCATGCTCCCCACCGCATCGCCGTCCGGCCGCGAGTGCGAGCACACCAGGAACTTCTCTCCCGCGCGCAAAACCTCGAGGATCGCCGCAATCCGCTCCTGCTGGCAGTTTTGCCCTGCCGGGGACAGCGCAGGATCACCGGGCACATGAAGCATCGAGTTGGGGCCGCTGACATTCATGGGCGGCTATTCTGCCGGCGTCTTCTCCTCCGCCGCCGGGGCCGGCTCTGCCGGTGCCTTCTGCCGCTTCCGCGACCGGTCCATCAACTGCTCGATCCGCTTTTGGAAGCGCCCCGAGCGATCGGCATGGAAACTCAGGTCGGGAATGTTCCGTACTCCCATTCGCTCCTTTAACTCATAGCGAATGAATCCTTTGGCGGCCTCAAGGCCGGCAATTGTCTCTACTTCGGCCTTGGCAATGTCCTCTACCGCGCTGTCTACTGCCACGTACACCTGCGCCGACTTTGCGCTCGGATTCAGAATGACTTCGCTCACGTAGCAGAAGTTGATCCGCGGATCCGAGAGTTCGCCCTCGATCATCGTCCCAATCTCTTCCCGCAGCGTCTCCGCCACCCGGTCCTGATGATGTTTTCGCGCTCTATTTTCTGGCATGGTTTCTCCTCACCGGGTTAAACCATTCAGCATACCAGACACCCGGGAAAACGACCCTGCAACCTTCGCGCCATCCGACGGAAACCGCATGAACGTCTTTGCCGATTAATTCGAACTTCCTGCTAACTTGAATTTAGACCCAGAGCAGACAAACTTTAAGTCAGATTGCCCCCACGAATAATGCCCGGTCGCAAAAGGGTCCAATACGGCTTTTTTCCGTTTTCGATTTCTTGCATCAGGCCTCAAGATTGCACAGCTAAACACATGAAACAAAATGGCTTGCTTCCGCATGAAGGGGCGAAAACACGAATTTGCTGCATTTTTGGCGGTGAAACTGTGGAACTGTGAACAAGTCGTTCATGCGATTGCCCTTCGTGCCATGGAACGTCACGGGGCATCTTACGCCGCCGGCGCCCGCTCCGCCGCGCCATCGTCCAGATCGATCGCCGCGTTCACCAGCGCAATGTGCGAGAACGCCTGCGGAAAATTCCCCACCAGCCGCCGCCTCCCCGTGTCGTACTCCTCTGACAGCAGACCCACGTCGTTGCGCAGCGCCAGCAGCTTCTCCAGCAGCGCCTCCGCGTCCGCCGCCCTGCCAATCGCCTTCAAACTGCTCACCATCCAGAAGCTGCACGCCAGGAACACCCCCTCGCCCGGCGGCAGCCCATCTGGCGCCTTGGCCGAGTTGTACCGCCGCACCAGCCCGGCCGCCATCAGTTCCCGCTCAATCGCCTCCACCGTGCCCCTTACCCGCGCATCGCTCCCTGGCAAAAAGCCCACCACCGGCATCAGCAGCAGCGCCGCATCCAGTTCGCCGGACCCGTACGCCTGCACAAAGCTGTTCTTCTCCGAGTTGAAGGCCTTCGCGCAAATCTCCCCATGGATCGCATCGGCAATCTGCCGCCACTTCTCCACCGGTGCACCGTAGTTGTGCCGCCTGGCCAGCAGCACCCCGCGGTCAAACGCCACCCACGCCATCATCTTGGAGTAGGTAAACTGCTGCGGTCCGCCGCGCGTCTCCCAGATGCCCTCGTCCGGCTCATGCCAGATCGTCTCCAGGTGCTCAAGCAGCAGCACCAGCACGCGGAAATCGTCCTCGCAGTGCCTCTCCATGCTCCGCTGCGCGTGAAAAAAGCAGTCCAGCATCTCCCCGTAGATATCCAGTTGCACCTGCACCGCCGCCGCGTTCCCCACCCGCACCGGCTTCGAGTTTTCATAGCCCGGCAGCCAGCCCACCTCCCACTCCACCAGTTGCCGCTCGCCCTTCAGCCCGTACATGATCTGCACCTGGTCCGGGCTACCGGCCAGCGCCCGCAGCAGCCAGTTCTGCCACGCCTCCGCCTCGTCAAAGTACCCGCCGTTGGTCAGCGCCAGCAGCGTAAACGTAGTGTCCCGCAGCCAGCAGTAGCGGTAATCCCAGTTCCGCACGCCTCCCAGCGACTCCGGCAGAGAAGTCGTCGCCGCCGCCACAATCCCGCCCGAAGGCTTGAAGGTCAGCGCCTTCAGCGTCATCAACGACCGCTCCACCGCCTCGCGGTACTTGCCCTTGTATTCGAGCTTCCCACTCCACTTCTGCCAGAAGTGCTCCGTCTCCTCGAGCGCAAGTTGCACGTCGATCGGCTTGGGATCGGCGTGGAACGACGCCCCATACGTCAGGGTGAACCACTCGCGGCCGCCTTCGCTCAGGTCAAACTCCGCCACCGTCTTCAGGTTTTCCCCGTGCACCGGCACCGAGGCCCGCAGCACCGCCAGGTTCGGCCCCGCGATCGTCCGTACCCCGTCCTCAATCCGCGTGACCCACGGCACCGTCCGCCCATAGTCGAAGCGCAGCACCAGTTCCATGCACACTCTGACCGTGCCCCGCAGCCCTTCCACCACCCGCACTACGTCGGAGTTCTTGCCCCGCACCGGCATGAAATCCGTCAGCCGGAACGCCCCGTCAGAGCTCTCAAATGTGATCTCGTGGATCAAAGTGTGCTCGCGATAGCGCCGCGTCGGCCGGCCCCCGCCATCGGCCAGACAAATCTTCCAGCAGCCGTTCTCTTCCGTCCCCAGCAGCGCCGCAAAGCACGCCTCGGAAGAGAAATCCGGCCAGCACAACCAGTCAATCGACCCGTTCCGGCCCACCAGCGCCGCCGTTTCGCAGTCGCCGATCAGGGCATAGTCTTCAATCTTCTCCGCCATCGCCGCTCACTGCTCCTTGTAGTTGCGCATCAGCCCGCCATCCACCACAAACGTCGCGCCGGTCACGTAGGCCGCGTCGTCCGACGCCAGAAAAGCCACCAGTCCCGCCACGTCCCCCGGCGTCCCCATCCGTCCCAGTGGAATGTTGCGCAACAACGCGTCGAGCTTCGGCTTGTCCTCCAGCAGCGCCTTGTTGATTGGCGTCGCAATCGCCCCCGGAGCAACATTATTTACAGTGATCCCCAGCGGCCCCAGTTCCATCGCCAGGTCGCGCATCAGCATCCGCAGCCCGCCCTTGGAACAACAGTAGGTAGCGAACCCCGGAAACACCATGTCCTCGTGCACCGAGCTGATGTTCACCACCCGCCCCGGCTTCCCCGCCTCCTTCAGCCGCCGCACAAACGCCTGCGTCAAAAAGAACGGCCCGCGCAGATTCACCGCCATCACTTCGTCGTAATCCGCTTCCGGCGTATCCCAGAAGTCGCTCCGCTTCTCCATCCCGGCGTTGTTCACCAGCACGTCCGCCCCGCCAAACCGCTCCCAAGCCGTATCCACCAGGCAGCGGACATCGCTTATCCGCGTCACGTCCGCCTGCACTACTTCGCCGTCCCCGCCCGCCTGCTCAATCGCTTGCCGCGTCTCCTCGGCGCCCGCCGGATCGCCCACGTAGTCCACCACCACTTTGGCGCCCTCGCAGCCCAGCCGCTTGGCCACCCCCTGCCCAATCCCCGACCCCGCACCGGTAACAATCGCCACCCTGCCCGCTAATCGACCCATATCCATCCCTCCCAGCAGAACGAGCCAAACCCGCCCCGTTCTCCCAGGGTTGGATGCAGGAACCCGCAAGCCCCATCCCCCTCCCTTGTAGCGCTGGCCTCTCGCCCGGGTGTAGCAGGGACGTCCCCGTCCACGCTCGGGAATCCAGCCTCAGCCACTGCCCCCGATCCAGCCCGCCAACCAAAAGCTCCCGGCAGGGAGCGCCGGAGAATAGCCCAGGAGAAGCCCATCGCACTCCTGGGACCACAATTACCCTGAGCCGCAGAGCCCTGTAGGGGCCACCGATTTCCAGCGATATTGGATCGCCCCCGGCCTGTGGACTCGATCCCCATAATCCTTCCGGCCCTCCTTTCTGGGCGCTGGAGAGGCCCCCCACCCCGAACCGGCGCATCGCCACTTTCAGCGAAAGCCAGGCCCCTCCGTTCTTCCCGCCCAAAGCCCACACTTTCCCCTTGGCGCAAACCAGCCCATTTGAGAAAATCGCGGCTGAGTGTTGCGCGAGGTTCCCATGAACTACAGCCGCATCGCCGTTGCCGTGCTTTGCGCGTTCGTCGCCTATATGGCTCTAGGCGGACTGCTCTTCGCCGCCATCCCCGCCTTGAAAAACGAGTTCCTGAAATTCCCTGCCGTCTACCGCTCGCAGCAAAGCCAAATGAGCCACATGCCGGCAGGAATGGCCGGCATGTTCCTTTCGATCGCAGCCCTGGCCGTGCTTTACGCCATGATGCACCGGGCAGGATCGAGCGCGGCCGGCGGCGCCATCTTCGGCGTGCTGATCGGCCTGTTTGCCGTCGGCGCCTTCGTGCTGCATAACTACGTGAACCTGAACATCGGCATCCGCATCACCCTCTTTTCGGCGGCTGCCTACATGCTCGAATGGACCGTGGTCGGCGTCATTCTGGGCCTCATCTACCGGCCCGCGTAGTTCCCAGCCGCGCAACGCCCGCACCGTCACTCCCGCTTCCCTGCTGAGCGAAGCGACCGGTCCGCGCGGCAGGCTTGCGCACACTCCGCCAGGAACCAAAAATCTTTCCCCGCCTGAGGGAACTCCCGCCCGCATGTCGCTTACATAGGTGGAGAGAATCTCTCCAGCCCATTGCGATCCCTTTCAGGCCGTTCCCGTCGATCCTCCCGGCGCTTGCCCGCGAAATCCATACGGGACCGCCGACGCCCACCAATCGCAAGGGGCCGTTCGATGGTTCACAAGGAGAGCTGACATGCGCAACCCCTTCCTATCCGCCCTGGCCTTTGCAGCCGCTGCCTACGCATCCACTTTAGCCCTTGCCCAGTCGGCGCCGCCCAGCGCGGACACCTATGCCGAGGGCAGCGCCCCCACCCGCAACTTTGGCGATCAGCCGCTGCTCGCGGTAAGCCACGCCACCGACAGCTATATCCGGTTCGACCTTTCCGGCGTCCCCAGCGGCGCCACCGTGACCAAGGCCACGCTGCGGCTGTTTGTGAACGCCGTCGTCACCAAAGGACAGTTCGATGTCTACGAGTTGGGCAATAACTGGTCTGAATCCACCCTCAACTACAACAACGCACCTGTCCCCGGCGCTTCGGCCACCGACGGCCACCCCGTCGCCATCACCTCCACCAGCCTCAACCAGTTCGTTTTGGTCGATATCACACCCCTGGTGCAGAGCTGGGTCAGCGGCAACATCGCCAACGATGGCATTGCCTTGGCCCTCTCGGGTGCGAACGGCGCCTTCGCCTTCGAAAGCAAGGAGAGTTCATTCACCAGTCACGAGCCGGAGCTGGAAATCGCCCTGGCCTCGTCCGGAACGCCGGGACCACCGGCCCTGTCGGACCGCAGGGGCTGCCGGGGCCTGCCGGGGCAACAGGGGCTGCCTGGGCCTACCGGACCGCAAGGTCCCGCCGGGCCGGCCGGACAAAATGGAATCCAGGTGTGGGCGTCCAACTTCGCCGTTCCCGCAACCAGTTCCGATTCAAGCCGTCTCTTCCCCGTAGTCGGCACGGGAACGACCACGGATGAGACCCTGGGAGATCCATTGAGTTTCGTCCCGGCGTACATCTACGTTCCGCGCGGCTGCACTGCTGGCAACTTCAGTGTCACCGCGTTTGTGAGTCCCGTTGCAATCGCGGGCATAGTCACCATCAGCCTGGGCGCATCCACGACCCTCGCAGGCGCCCCCCCGGTGCTCTCCTGCAACGTGGACACAGGTCAAACGGTCGCTACCTGTCAATCCTCGGCGACCGCAACGATCCCACCGAATTCATACATCGTTAACGAGATCAACGACCCATTTGGGATCAGCATGCAGGGCGCCAACGTTCTGGTGTCGTTTACCTGCCAATAATCGTCGATAGTGAACTCCGAACTGGGCGCGTGCGCGGCGGCCGGAAGAAGTTTGCATGTCCTTGCGGCTGAATGCGCAAACATTTGCACATACCGGGAGGCGCATGCGGCGTTGCGCCATCCCCTGAGTGCGCGCATCTCGGCCGGTTGGCGCAGCCATGTGCCAATGAATGAGGCAGGATAGCCGCCGCTTCATCCATATTTCCCTGCTCGACGAATGTCGTGACACAGCGACCATCCAGATTGGAACACGGAATGCAAGTTCGGGAGCGCCTGGAGCGCTTTCCTTCGAATGCCCCAGCGGTCGTGGCTCGATAATCGCCGTCGTCAAGTAAGGAATCTGCAACGCCCAGGGAGATGCACTTGCCTCAGTGCCTTCATCGCAAGCAGTCCGGATGGGTTGTCGTCGCGGCTTGCATCGCGGCAACCGCAGCTCTTGCCGAGGCCCAAACAGCATGCAAGCAGTTGGTATCGGCTGCCCAGCCATCGGCTCCGGTATTACAGCAGCGCGACCGCTACCGAATCCAGCCGGGCGACGTGGTGGAAGTAAGTTTTCCGCTGAGTCACGAGTTCGACCAGTCGTTGACAGTCGCCCCTGACGGGTACGTTGCGCTGCGCGGAGCGGGTGACCTTGCGGTCGCCGGAAAGTCGCTGCCTGAATTGCGCGATGCATTGCGCGCCGCCTACGCCGATGTCCTCCACAGCCCCCTGGTGAATGTGGACTTGAAGGACTTCCAGAAGCCGTTCTTCACAGTAAGTGGGCAGGTGGGTCGCCCGGGTAAGTACGACTTGCGAGAAAACATTACAGTCGCCGAGGCACTGGCGATTGCCGGCGGCACAACAGTCAATGCCAAATCGTCCCAGGTCCTTTTGTTTCGGCGCGTGCCCCAGGGGTCCTTGGTTGAAGTGAGAAAACTGGACCTGCACAAAATGATGAAGCAAGGCGACTTGCGGGAAGACATGCGCGTGGAGCGAGGGGATTTGCTGTTCGTTCCACAAACTGCGATTTCAAAGATTGAACGGTTTTTGCCCACCTCCTCTCTCGGCTTATACACAACCGGCGTGCCTTAATCGCAACGAATTGTATCTCCAAAGAAAGACGCCGCAGACAAGCACGCTGGAGAAAGGAGAAGCGAACCATGTGGAATCCGGCGAAATCGCTGGGCGCACCAGCCTACGGCCAAGATCCGCTCCACAATCTTGTCGCCATGCTGGCGCGTCAGCGCGGCATCGCTTTCGCATCTTTTGCCCTTGTCTTCGGCGGCGCCATCCTGTTTGGCCTGCTGCTGTCCGATCGATACGAATCGCATATGCAAATTCTGGTGGAGCAATCGCAATTGCGCCGTGCGGAACCTGTGGCTACCGGCGGGTCGAACGACCAGACCATTGTCAACCAGCAGGCAGCAGGCGACCAGACGTTGAACTCTGAAATTGCGATTCTGACTTCGAACGATGTGATGCGCCAGGTTGTCGCGGTCTGTGGTCTCGATGCGCATCCCGGACTCAAGGAGAAGATGCTCGACGGCATGTGGAACCTCGCAGGCAATCTGCACGCAACGGGACTTATGCGCGGCCTGTCAGGTGTCTTGCCGGTTCTTCGGCTGTCGACACCGGAAGAACGGACCGCCAGAGCGGTCGAGCGTTTGTCGGCGAAGCTCCGCGTCTCCGTGATCAAGATGAGCGATGTCATCGCAGTCTCTTACACCTCGAACGATCCAGCACTTGCGGCGAAAGTGCTTCGCACTCTGAGCGACGTCTACTTGCAGCAGCATGCTTCGGCGCATCATCCGCAAGGCGAACTTCAGTTCTTTCAAAAGGAGACAGGCGAGGCGCGTACGCTCCTCGACCTAGCCGAAGAACGGCTTGTCAACTTCACACAGCAAGGTGGAGTGGCTTCAGGGCAGGTGCAGCTCGATGGTGCTTTGCGGCGGTTGAATGAAGTGCAGGCAATGCGCAGCGATTTGCGCACTTCGGTTGCGGGCGTCACACGGCGCATTGCCGCGCTGCAGCAGGAGATGGATCAAACGCCGTCCCGCCAGACTACGCAGCTTAAGACTTCAGATAACGGTCAACTTCTGGAGCAGCTCAAATCTTCATTGCTGAATCTCCGGTTGAAGCGAACCGAACTGACAACGAAGTATCAGCCGACTTACCCTCTCGTGGTCGAGGTCGACAAACAGATTGAACAGGCACAGGCCGCACTGATCGATGCCGAGAGATCGCAAGTGCAAGAGACGACAACGGACCGCGATCCTGACTTCGAGCTGGCTCGCGAAGACCTGACACGTTCCCGCACCGAGCTTGCAAATCTCAACGCGCGAGCCGGCTCCCTGGCGATTGAAGACTCTTTGTATCAAAACGAAGTGCGGCGGTTACAGCAGCAGGAGGTCTCGCAGGAAGACCTGTTGCGCACCGCGAAGGCCGCGGAGGATAACTATCTTCTTCTCTTGCACAAGCAGGAAGAGGCGCGCATCTCCGAGGAGTTGGATAGGCGCCGCATCTTCAATGTAAGCCTTGTTGAATCCGCATCCATTCCGGTGCTCCCGGTTCATTCGGCATTCTGGTATTTGGCGCGCGGGGCAATGCTTGGCCTCGTGTTTGCATTTGGCGCTGCTGCTGCTGCGGACAAACTCGATCCCACGGTGCGCACGCCGTATGAAGCGGAAGCAGCTCTGCGGGGACCTGTATTGGCAACACTGTCGCTGCCTGCCCGGTCCGCAGAATATGTCATCGACGATGGCAGCAGATCGTTGCTTCTTTCCAAGGAGCGAATCTTCCGCAGTTTGTAGATTGTACGCTGCAGTAACGATGAACCTGTCAGAAGCGTAAACAAGGATAACTATGGCAACCGCAGCGGATTTTCCCGAGCTTCGCGATCTGGACGAATTAACCGAACGTGAGGTCATCCTCGAGCAAGGCGGGGCGACATACGCTTCGATACCGGCGGTGCCAGTCAGTGGCTTTGTCCCGGAACCCGCATCGGCCCAGGAACTTCAATTGGTCCAGAAGCTCTTTTTCCTTGGTTCCAATACTCCCCGGGTCGCGGTGTTTTGCGGGGTCGAGCAGACAGATGGCGCGGAGCTTGTGTGTGCGCGCACGGCGGAGGTTTTGGCCGGATTGGTGAGCGAGCCAGTTTGCCTGATGGACGCCAATCTCGCGCGGCCGACCTTCCACGTGCGCTACGACGTTGGCGCGCCCTTTGGCCAAACGCGCTTTGTGCAGGAAATGGATGAAGACAATCGTCGCAGCCCTCTGACGAACCTATGGGTGTTGCCAGCGAGTGCTTTAAAAGAATGCCGGGCAGCATTCGCGCCAGACCGTGTGCGGGATCGACTCGCGGGACTGCGCAAGCGATTTCGCTTTCTGCTTGTCTGCGCTCCAGCATTCGACGCCGGCACCGAAGGCCTTTTATTGGGCCAGATGGCTGACGGGGTTGTGCTGACGTTGCTGGCACAATCCACGCCGCGAGAGGCGGCTATGCGAGCACGATCCAGTCTCGACACTTACAACATTCGCTTACTCGGTTCGGTGCTTAATGTTTTGCCGCCGGAAGCGCCACGGCGGAAGTTTCGGCCCCGCTCGACCTTCCTGGAGTACTGGGAATCAAAGGCGATGAAGCACATGAAGAAGATGATCAGGATGGGGTAACGTCGTTGGCCAGGTCTGCACAATTCGAAGACGCACTTCCCGTCGCTGAAGCGCCTGGCGATGCATATCCGCTCGACAGTAGCGGCCAGGCTCAGGACGCATTCAGCGAGGACGCGGAAGTTGAGACGGCCCGCGGCGATTCGCACGAAGTCGGCGGATCCATGAATGGGCGTGCGGGTGCGGACCTTCGCAAATCCGAAAAGAGAACTGGAAGTCGGCAGACACTTTCCCAGGGTGGAACAAACCTTCTCCCGGCGAAGGAGCAACGCCCCTCGCGACTATTTTTGCACGATGTCGCAATGACGATGGGCGCGGAAGCCGCGACCGTTGTTTCGACTCTCTTGCTTACTTCGATGTTGAGCCATTGGATGGGGGCTCATCCGCTCTCAGAGTTTCTTCTTTTGCGGCGTGTGCTCAGTTGGATGCTGGCGGGGTCCTTGCTGGGACTCGCCACAGGCTTGCCACGCTACGTAGCCCACAATGCGAGTCGTCGGACGAGCAACGGGCCTGTGTACTTTCTGGCCGCATGCATGTGCGCCATGGCGTCGGCCGTCTCCTGCGGCGCGGTGTTATTTGCATTTAGAGACTCATTTGCGCGTTGGTTGTTTGGCAGCGTACAGGAAGCCGGCCTGGTCGTCGGACTGGCGCTGTTGCTCATTGGCTTTGCAGTCCATCGCACCGTCTACGGATACTATCGCGGCGTGCTGGACATGGCGAGAGCGAACATCCTTGAGATTTGTAACGTGGCGCTCTTGCCACTCATTGTTGT